>WNGB01011962.1_pt1 | contig 11833 bp, 11 predicted proteins | sample 5400681 | NCBI WGS metagenome assembly WNGB01 (sample SAMN13153367, study PRJNA577476) | soil metagenome | isolation source: 115 cm soil or saprolite under grassland replicate 2 | place: USA:California | collected 2016-06-15 | reverse complement strand
TGCCGGGCACGACGTCACGATCCTCTCGCTCGAAAGCGCCTCGCAGATGCCGGCGCAACGCGAGGAAGTTACCGAAGCGCTGGAGGAAGGCGTTGCGCTCGTCGACGGCGCAATGCTGACCGAGGCCATCTACACCCGCCGCGCAGGCCTCTCGCTCAAGTGCGTGCGCGTTCGGTTCGAGGCGGGCGTAGCGCGCGGACAATTCACGGTGACGCCGATCGCGGACAGCGAATTCTCGCTCGACGCCAATGCCGTCGTTCCCTCGATCGGGCAGGATCCTGACCTCGCCCCGCTCTGCGCCATGCTCGAAGCCGATGGCGCCCTGCTCAAGGCCGACGCGCGTCAGGCGACGAGCGTCGAGGGCGTGTACGCCGGCGGCGATGTCGCGAGCATGGCGCGCTTCGTGACCGAGGCGATCGCCATGGGCAAGCGCGCCGCGCGCGAGATCGATCGCGAGCTTCGCGGAAGCGCACAGAGCGAGGCATTCGACGCCGAGCGCGTCGTCGATCTCGCGGACATCAACACGTTCTACCACCCGAGGCAGGCGAGGGCGGTCGAGCAGCGGCTGCCCGCCGCCCAGCGTCTCGCGAGCGACGCCGAGGTTCAGATCGGCTTCGATCTCGAGCGGGCGCTTGCCGAAACCGAGCGCTGCTTCTCCTGCGGCACGTGCATCCAGTGCGATAACTGCGTTCACTATTGTCCCGATCTCGCGGTGAAGCGCGAAGCCGGCGGCTACGTGGTGCTGACCGACTATTGCAAGGGTTGCGGCATCTGCGTCAGGGAATGCCCGACCGGCTCGATGACGATGATCGAGGAGGCGCGATGAACGCGCGCGACGAAACGACCGCGCGCGAGAAGCCGATGCTGCTGACCGGCAACCACGCGGTCGCGTGGGCGGCTCGCCTTGCGCGACCCAAGGTGGTCCCGCTGTATCCGATCACGCCGCAAACGCCGGTGCTCGAGAAGATCACCGAATTCCAGGCCGACGGCGAGTTCGATGCCGAGATCATCACGCCGGAGTCCGAGCACTCGGTGATGGCCGCGTGCATTCCCGCCTCGCTTGCAGGCGTTCGGGTGTTCACGGCGACGGCTTCGCAGGGCCTGCTGCTCATGCACGAGTTGCTCCATTACGCGAGCGGCGCGCGCGCGCCGATCGTGATGGCCAACATCAACCGCACGCTCGCATCGCCATGGGCGTTCTGGCCCGACGAGACCGACAGCCTCGCTCAGCGCGACACCGGCTGGATCCAGTACTACGCGGAGAGCGCTCAGGAGTCGCTCGACACGGTGATTCAGGCGTTCCGAGTCGCCGAGCGCGTGCTGCTGCCGGCGATGGTGAATCTCGACGCGTTCTATGTTTCGCATGCGCTCGAGCCGGTGCGCGTGCCGTCGCAGGAAGTGGTCGACGCGTTCCTGCCGCCGTACGCGCCGCCGCATCGCCTGGACACCGCGAACGTCGAGTCCTGGGGAAACGTCGTGACGCAGGACATGTTCTATCGCCACCGGCAGGCGCTTGGCGAGGCAATGGAGCAGGTGCCGGCGCTCGCATTCGACGCGGACCGCGAATGGAGCGCGCTCACCGGGCGCAGCTACGGCGTGATCGAGCGCTATCGCTGCGAAGCTGCGCGCATCGTCATCGTCGCGATGGGCAGCCTGTGCGGCACCGTGCGCGACGCCGTCGATGCGATGCGCGATGAAGGCCTGTCGGTCGGGCTGCTGAAAGTGCGGCTGTTCCGGCCGCTCCCGGTGCCGGCACTGCGCGTCGCGCTGGCCGGCATTGCCGACGTGCTTGTGCTCGATCGCAACTATTCGCCCGGACACGGCGGCGTGCTGCATCAGGAATTGCGTGCCGCGCTCTACGGCCTGCAGGACGCGCCGCGCATTCACGGTTATCTGGCCGGTGTGGGCGGCGTCAACGTCTCGCCGGAAAAGATCGCCGAGTTCGTCCGCATGGCGAGCGCGAGCGAAGCGCAGCCGCATTCGGTCTGGGTGAGGTGACGCGCATGCACGAGGTCGACATGCAACGAGGCGACATTCTCTGTTCAGGGCATGCGGCGTGCCCGGGTTGCATCGATGCACTGTCGGTGCGGCATGTGCTCGCCGCGCTCGGACCGAAGACGATGGCGATCGTTCCGCCGTCGTGCATGGCGATCATCGCGGGTCCCCAACCGTATAGCTCGCTGCGCATTCCGGTCTATCAGCCGACGCTCGAGTCGAGTGCCGCCGCGGCATCGGGTTTGCGCCGCGCGCTCGACGCGCGGGGCGAGCACGACACGCACGTGATCGTCCTCGCCGGCGACGGCGGCACCTACGATATCGGCTTCCAATGCCTGTCGTCGGCAGCCGAGCGCAACGAGAACTTCATCTACTTCTGCCTCGATAACGAAGGCTACATGAACACCGGGGCGCAAAAGTCGTCGTCGACGCCTCATATGGCGAGCACCGGCTCGACGCCGGCGGGCAAGACCTCGCGAAAGAAGAACCTCACCGAGATCATGGCCGCGCACGAAGTGCCATACGCGGCCACTGCGTGCGTCGGGTTCCTGCCCGATCTGCTCCGCAAGGTCGAGAAGGCAAAGGCGATGCACGGCACGCGAATCATCACGCTGCTCATCCCGTGCCTCGACGGCTGGGGGCTGCCCGACGACGCGGGCCTGACCGCTGCGCGTTATGCGGTCGAGAGCGGCGCGTTCCCGCTCTACGAAGTCGAGAATGGCCGCACCTACACGATCACCTACAAGTCGAAGACGCGCCCGTTGAGCGACTATCTTTCGCTGCAACGCCGCTATCGGCATTTGACGCCAGCCGACATCGATGCACTGCAAGCCGAGGTCGACGACGGCTGGGCGAGACTGGAGCAGCGGGTCGAGTTCGGGGAGCGAGCTTCGGGCGGCGCCCGATCACCGAGTGCCGGGCGAACGTAGATCGGATACGCCGTTCCCGCTGTCGTCGTCGACACCGAAGACCGCGTACGATTACCAGTGTCTGCTACTTGCGGGCCACCGCCATCGCTTTCTGGTAGGCCGGACGCGATTCGATTCGCTTCAGGTACGCGAGGATGTTCGAGTACGGGCCGAGATCGTAATCGAGGAAGAGCCGCATCGTCGTGAACGGGAACACCATCATGACGTCGGCCGCCGTGAACGCCGCGCCGGCAAGGTAAGGTCGGTTGGCGAGCTCGCCATCGACGAAAGAAAGCATCTGCTTCAGTCGCGCCAGCACGCGGGTCCCGGGCGGGCTCGCGCTGCCCTCCGGCACGCGACTCAAGACCAGCGCGATCAGCATCAGCGACATCAGGCTGCCTTCGGCGAAATGCAGCCAGTAGACATAGTCCGCGTATTCCGCGGCCGTCGGCTCGACGGCGAGACGACCGCCTCCGTAGCGATGGACGATGTAGTCGACGATCGCGCCCGATTCGGCGAGCACCGTATCGCCGTCGCGGATCACCGGGGCTTTGCCGAGCGGATGGATGGTCTTCAGCGCATCGGGTGCGGCGCCGCTCGGCTCGCGCTGAAACGGCTCGAGCTTGTATTCCAGGCCAAGCTCCTCCATCAGCCAGACGATGCGCTCGGAGCGCGATGTCGAAAGGTGATAGATCGTGATCATCATGCGGCTCTCAAGCGACGCGTCGCACGCCAGGAGGTACCCATCGCCCATCGAGCACGTCCTGTTTCGGCCAGTAGACTCGCAGGATCAGGTTGAACCCGCTATTGGGTGCCGGCAGCCAGTTGGAATTCTTATCCGTTCCGGGGTCGGCATTCTGGATGTAGATGTCGACCGAGCCATCCGGGTTGGTCCTGAGCTCGCCGCTGTTACCGATGTTGTAGCGGTTCAACGGATTGGCCACGAAACGCTGCTTATCGTTGTACAGGCTGAGCGACCAGAAGCCGTCCGCGGGCGGCGCGTTCCCGCTGTCGAAGTGAAGCACGTATCGATGCGTGCCGTCGAGCCGTTGCCCCCCGCCATCGAAGTGCGCCGCCATGAAGATCGCATCCTCCGGCGCGTTGACGCCAAGCCCCTTCCATGCGCTGACGGCGCGTTTGCCGTAATCGGTGCCCCAGCGCCCGAGCGCACGGTCGATCGTCCAGCCGTTTCTGATGTCGGCGCTGCCAGTCCCTTTGGCCGCCGTTACGATCGCATCGAGCGCGGACTGCGCGCCTTCCCGTACGCTGCGCCCGGAGATTTCGTCGAGTTTGCCGAGGTCGAACGGTTGCCCTCCGATGACGCCGAGCTTCTTGATCTTCTCGACCATCGGCGCGTCGTCCTTGAGGGGCGGATTGCCGGGAAGCAGCAACGCGAGGCGCGAGTAGAACGTGGCCGCGTCCATCATCGCGATCTGATCGCGCGGGTGGGATTTCAAATCGGCGCGCTCCTGCGGCGCGGCAGTCGCCTGGCCGGCTTTACCGACGCGCTTGCCTCGATGCGAAAGCGGCGCGAGCTTGTATTGATCCTGAATCCTGGCGGCCGCCGCCTGGTCCGCGCTGTTCTCGGTTCTCGTGCGGCCGAACAGCCATGCGGTCTCGGTCGGTGACCTGACCTCCGAAACGCCGGGCGGCAGCGTCCCCTTCCACCGTGGACCGACGATCGCGAACTCGCCCTTTTCGGTTCCCGTCGTGCGCTTGCCCAAGGAGGTGGCGACGTTCGTCCAGGCATCGAGCATTGCAATCAGGTAATAGCGTCCGCGCGTGTCAGGAACCGAGAGGACGAGCGGTTCTTTCGATAGATCGAGCCACGCGTGCGAATACAGGAAATCGGCGTTGGGACCGACCACGTCGGTTGACGACGCATCCGGAAGACTCCGCTTGTGCTGGAACTCGTTGAGCGGGGTCTTCGCCGTTTGCACGCGACGCGTGACATCGGTCAGCACGATCGGATACGCGTACACGTAAACCTCGGCGGCGAGTCGTTTCAGCTCCTCGTTCAGCGCGGGAGCGGCGGGCTTCGGCGGCTCGGCTTTCGGCGGAGGCGGCGTTTCAGGCTTGCTGCACGAGACGACGCATAACGCGACGATCACCGCGAACACGAACGACCGGCATTCCGGTTCCACGAGAGAATTTCCTGTCGATGGGCGATTCGGACGGCCTACTTGAACGGACTCGGCTTGTGGCGCTCCAGCCAGTCGTTCACCGGCTTGGACATGTTGCCCCCGAGAAACCAGGCCACTTCGAACGCGACCAGCGAAAACTTTTCTCCGCGTATCCTTCCGAACTGCGCGCTCATGTTGGCTTCGGGTTCGGCCGACGCGAAGGCGATCGCGCTGGTGTGTTCTCCGAACCCCATCAGTACGAAATCGTTCTTCGACAGGAAGGCGACCGTGTTCTTCGCTTCGGTCACCAGCTGATTGCTGTCCTTGAGCGACGAGTAAAACATCTGAACGACGTAAAGCCGCACGATTCAATCCTCATGGAGGTGAAATAGTGAAGTGTAGACCAGGTCGGGCGCCCGCAAACATGCAGAGCCTGCGCGGCGTCGGCTAGGACGTGCGCTTCGACGTCGTCGTCGTCGGGGCGGGCGCCGCCGGCATGATGTGCGCGGCGGAAGCGGGACGGCGAGGCCGCCGGGTTCTGCTGATCGAGCACGTCGCGAAAATCGGCGAGCGGATTCGCATCTCCGGCGGCGGCCGCTGCAACTTCACCAATCGCGACGCGGGGCCGGCAAACTTCCTGTCGCAGAATCCGGACTTCTGCCGCTCGGCGCTTGCCCGCTTCACCGCAGGCGACTTCATCGCGCGTATCGAGAAGCGCGGCATCCGCTATCACGAGAAGACGCTCGGCCAGCTCTTCTGCGACGAATCCTCGCAGCAGGTGACCGACCTCCTCGTCGACGACGTCAATGTCGCCGGCGTCCAGTGGGCGCACCCGTGCGTCGTGCATCGCGTCGCGACGTTGGAGGACGCCGGGCAGGACAACGATCGATTCGAGCTCGCCACCGACCAGGGCGCCTTCCGATGCCGATCGCTGGTGATCGCCACCGGCGGGCTCGCGGTACCGAAGCTCGGCGCAACGCCGTTCGGCTATCGAGTCGCGGAGCAGTTCGGCTTGCGCATCGTCGCGCCTCGACCCGGGCTCGTTCCGCTGGCGCTCGCCCCGGAGACGCTGACCACACTTGCGCCGATCTCCGGCGTGTCGTTCGAGGCCGACACGGTACTGGGCAACGCGCGGTTCCGCGAAAAGGTGCTGGTGACGCACCGTGGGTTGTCGGGTCCCGCGATCCTGCAGATCTCGAACTACTGGCAGATGCAGAGCTACGACGGCGCGACCGCGAAGCGCGACGTGACCATCGATCTCTTCCCGGGCGATGACGCCGCCGCATGGCTCGCGCGGCGCGCGCAATCGCGGGCGCTGCTGTCGAACGTGCTCGCCGAGCGTCTGCCCCGCAGCTTCGCGCAGGGCTGGTGCGCGTTGCACGGCTGGGATAGGCCCGTTGCGGATCTCGGCGGCGCGGAGCGCGAGCGCGTCGCCGCGACGTTGAACCGGTGGCCGATCTCGCCTTCGGGAACGCTCGGTTACAACAAGGCGGAAGTCACGCTCGGCGGGATCGATACCGATGAGCTGTCATCGAAGACGATGGAAGCGCGCCGCGTCCCGGGCCTGTATTTCATCGGCGAAGTCGTCGACGTTACCGGTTGGCTCGGCGGCTACAACTTCCAGTGGGCGTGGTCGTCCGGTTGGGTGGCGGGGCAGTTTGCGTAAGGCGGCGCGATCATTTGCGGATCAAAGGTAATGCATCTCCGGCATGCTTCTTCTGCTGCTTGATCGCCTTCTTCTCTTTCGGCGAATGTTGCGGTTGCTTCTTTTGCTGCTTCGGTGGCTGATGGGCCATGGGGTGTCTCCTGAGGGATTCGATCAGAGTCGTGGAGCGAATCAGACTATACGCGCTTGAGTGGCCGCTGAACTGCAATCGAATCGGCTCTCGAGTGCGACCATCCTTTATGACCGGTAACGGCGATTCGATCGGGCAGGCCGCTATCGACCGCCACTCCGGCCATTGAGCCCCACGAAAACCGGACGCCCAACGCTCCGGTTCAGCGGCGGCGGAACGCCGTCCGCTGCAACCGATAGTCGGGCGCTTTGACCCGCTCTCCAACTATGGCGTGAACTCGACCAACATTCGCATCGTCTCGACCTTCAGGCCGTCCTCGCGCATCGCCTTCTGGCCTTCGTCGGACCGCAGCAACTCCTGGAATTTCGCCATATCGGGTATCTCCGCCATGACGCCCGTCGCATTGGGGTTGTTGGGGTCACGGAAGTTTCGGCACTTGATTCCAAGTTTCCCGAACATCTCATGTCGGCTTCCTGGTCCCTTCTTCCAGGCTTTGGCCCAGACATCGCCATCCTGAACTTCGTGGAATATGATTGCCGTTGTCATTGTGGTCCTCCCGTTTTGTGTTGGTGGTTGGTTTGCTGAAAACGGCTGCGGTGCGACGCCTAGAGTAAGTAATCGGCGACCGCGGCGCGGGCTCGTTGCGATTGGATTAGGCGCCTTTTCAATTTCGATGGCAAACGCCATCCTTCTGGCTTGGCCAGGGCCGAAGTCGCGACCGTCCTCACGCACTTGGACCAGATGTTTCATTGACCGCTCGTATTCGACGAGCATCGGCCAATGACTGCAATGGAGCGCAATGCGCTATGGCTGCAGATGGCCGGACCCTGCCGATCGAGCGGTCGTCTGATTTCGATCAGGTGCTGGCACTCAGGTCTATTCGATTACCTTATGGGCGCGCATCGTTCTCGGTCATCAACGAATGCGCGAATGCTCCCCACAAACGCGAAGCCCTGCGAATTCATCGCAGGGCTTCGCGAGTTTGCAACCGGTGTAACGTCTTTTCGTCACGTCACCGTGGCGCACGCCGGCCTGTCGTTACCGGCTTCTGCGTGGCGCTGTCGGGAGCTTCATCGATAGGTCTCCTCGACGCTACGACCAGCCCTCCCGCACGGATTCAAGTGGCGCGGCTCAAGCCGCTTTTGTGGTCTGCTCCGGTTCGCCGGGTCGGGATAACCCTCAAACATATGTCAAAGGTGGTCGCTGCCCGTTCGCCTTAGGTACACCCGCAATACTGGGCGCGCACAACAGCGACACACTGATGCAGCAACCGGATCATAAGTCGTTAGTTCGAGAATACATCCCGACCGGACTTACCGAAGCGCTTCCAGTGGACGCCTTTCGCGGGTCCACGTCAAGCGGTACCGGCGACTAATTGCACGCTAATTTGATTTGGCACAAAATGCTTCTGGGTCGCAATGTGTCATTCATAATTGAGACCTAATCGGCGTTCAGGGGACGGAGCGCAACGCCGCACTTTGTACACGGCTACTTAATTTTGTGGCCTTGATCCAATGGCCGCGAAAGTGAAGGTGCCGCGCCAGATCCTAGGTATCGTTCCTCGAGTTGATGTCGCAACTGCTCGGCAAGCTTAATTTCGGCATCGCTAGCAAACCTAGGCGCTGGTTCGATGGCAGTATCGAGCTCGTTATGCAACTGACCGTTGATCATGACGCGCTTCGTGACGCATATCACGTGCCAGAGGTCAAATCTGCTGTCAAAACAATCCTCGGAGCGCCGGTCCGGGTTGCAGCTGAAGCGCCAGGTGTAAGAATTCGCAACAGCGCGGCACGGCCAGCCGACATTCCGGACGAGCTGGCCCACCAGGTTTGAGATCTTTATCATCTCAAGATGGCGGACGCCCTCGCATCACAATCCCCGACTCGCACTGCGCGCCGATGAGACTGCTGCTGGATTCGCTGCGGCATAGGTCTATAGTCGAGAGGGCCACATCCCAGCGCGATCAATTCTTCATTGATCAAACCCACGCATATTCGCCTTTCGGACCTGCGCGGGTTCAATCGGCTCGCCAGCGATGCCACCGTGGGCCTCACCGACCTGGTCGAGGCGATGCATCACACGATCGTCCGGACGCCCGGCATCTTCGGTGAGCCGGCAAAGGGCCGGACCAACGGCATCACGGGATTAATCTATCGCTCCGTCCGCGGCGTCACGCGGCTCGTCGGCGGCGGTGTCGACGCGCTACTCGCCCTAATCGCGCCGCTGATCGCGGAGAGGCGCTCCTCTCCAGAGCGCGAAGCTATTCTGGCGGCGCTCAATGGCGTGCTGGGCGACTATCTGGTCGCCTCCGGCAATCCCATGGCCATCGCGATGTGCCTGCGCGCAGCCGCGACCCCGCTCCAGATCTCTAAGCCCGCCTTGGCCGCTGCATTTCCGCAGCCTGGGCATAGTGTGCTCGTACTCGCGCATGGGCTTTGCATGAACGATCTGCAGTGGACGCGCGAGGGTCACGATCACGGTAAGGGGCTTGCGCGGGACCTCTGCTACACGCCGGTCTACCTCCACTACAACACCGGCCGGCACATTTCCGCCAACGGTCGCGACTTCGCCGACCTGATGGAAGCGCTGCTGCGTGAGTGGCCGCACCCGATCGAGCAACTGACCATCATGGGCCACAGCATGGGAGGGCTTGTGGTACGCAGCGCCTGCTACTACGCGTCGCTCGCCGGCCATGCTTGGGTGAAGCGCCTTGACCATCTGATCTTTCTGGGCACGCCGCATTTTGGCGCGCCCCTGGAACGCGCGGGCAGCAGAGTGGATTTCTTGATCGGGATTAGCCCATATACCGCGCCCTTCGCGCGGCTCGGCAAGATCCGCAGCGCTGGGATCAATGATCTGGGCCACGGGTACCTGCGCGACGAGGATTGGCAGGCACCGACGAACGAGCGAGCAGGGCGTGTATCGGTGGCTCTGCCCGCCGGGGTGAGCTGCTACGCGATCGCGGCGAGCAAGCAGACGCGACCGGGTTCTCGCGGCGCAAAGATGCACGGCGACGGGTTCGTCCCGGTGGGTAGTGCCTTGGGCAGGAATCGGGACGCTTCCCTCAAACTCGGGTTGCCGGAACAGCAGCAGTGGGTCGGATTCGGGATGGGACATTTCGATCTCCTCAGCCGAGTCCAGGTCTACCAAAAGATCCGATGCTGGCTTGCCGACGACCGCTGAGGCGTGTAGCAGTCGAGCGCGAGGAACGACTGCTCTGAGGCGAACTGGCGGGCGGCCGCGACCGACAGGTTCTGGTTTCCGGACCCTCGACTCGAGGATTTGCGTCGTACTTGACCCGAAATTCTAAGTGTGATGGGCTAGGTACGGAGTACGACGTACACTGCATGCATGACCCGAGCGCCCCTCGGATTGCGAATTGGCGTCTGCCTGCTTTGGCTCACCGCCGCTGCCGTTGCCACGGCGGCACCGGTCGAGCTCGACCCGAATCCCCCCGCACTGGTGCACGCGATGCAAGGCCACCGCATCGTGCTGCTTGGCGAGGTGCACGACAATGCCGTTCAGCACGCGCTGCGTGCCGCGGCCTTGCGACAATGGGTCGTGCAAGGGGCTCGTCCGATCATCGCGTTCGAGCAGTTCGACCGTGAACGCCAGCCTGACATCGAACGCGCCCGGCGCCAGCGGCCGGCTGACGCCGATTACCTTATCGCGCAAGCCAAGGGCGGCGGCGACTGGCGCTGGGAATCCTACCGTCCGTTCGTGGCTCTTGCGCTCGAATATGATCTACCGATCGTTGCCGCGAACCTGTCGCGCCGCGAGGCGATGCAGGTGGCGAACGACGGCTGGTCTGCGCTGTTCGATGCGGCGACACGCAGCGCGCTCGGGCTCGACGCGCTACCCACCGCGTTCCGTCGTAAGCACGAGGACGCCATCGCCATTGGGCATTGCAATCTCCTCCCCGCCGACGCGCTTCCGCCCCTAGTGCGCGCGCAAATGGCGCGTGATGTCGTCATGGCCCGCTCAATCCGCCCCTACGTCGACCGGGGCGTCGTGCTCCTGGCCGGAAACGGTCATGTGCGCCGCGACATTGGGGTTCCATTCTGGCTGCCTACTGATACGGCACGCGGCGCGATTAGTATCGGCGTGCTAGAGCGTGACGACGGTTCGGTGCCCGAGTCTGCGGCGGACTTCGATGCCTACGTGATCACCGAACGCGCCGAGCGAACCGACCCATGCAAGGAACTGGTGAAACACCTCCAACCTGCTATCGCGCGCTGATCGCAGGAATGTCCTTTGCAGGTTGGCTTGATCGTCTCGTACTTGGAAAACTGCGGGGCATGGATAGCGTGCGAGCGTATTGCGAGACGACATCGAACAACATGGTATCTGCCTTACCACTCGCGCTGCGTCGCTTCTAGGCTGTTTTGCTGGCCGCTGCGCGTGCTTTCGGATATAGAAGCGGCGACTGCAGTACGCCTCCCGCCAATGAAGCTCGAGGGCGCACCATCGGTCGCGGTGACTGGGCACGCCGGCGCACAGATACGGACCAGTTCCGAGATGAAATCGTCCTCGCGCGACATCGGGGCGGCCCTCCTGGCGCGAGTCCGCGCCGACCGCGCCCGCCCCGAACTCCATGACGACCAGCCCGCTCGCTATTCAGCGCCGCGTGCGGTCTTTGTCCTGTAACAAATTGTCGAACAGGCCGATGATGAGGCAGCCCAGCCCCAACCCCACGGCAATGATGCCAAGGAAGATCGTCACGCCCGTGATGCTGATGAACGTTGTGGGCATGCTGTATAGCATAGGCTTAGGAAGTGCCTCGGAGCTTGACCTGCGACAAAGGTCGCAGGAAGCCCCAGCACGATGCCGAGGCGTGAACACTACAGCCGCGCGTGGCGCCCGTTGCCGATGGTTGCTTGACGCGATGGCGGGGCGTTTTCGGATGTAGTGCCGGGCACCGCGCACGCGCCTCTGGCCGCGAGTGTACACAGCAAGTTATCTAGTTCAGGGTAACAGGTCGGGTAAGGGAGCTGACAAACCTGTAGACGGC
>WNGB01012747.1_pt1 | contig 11834 bp, 10 predicted proteins | sample 5400681 | NCBI WGS metagenome assembly WNGB01 (sample SAMN13153367, study PRJNA577476) | soil metagenome | isolation source: 115 cm soil or saprolite under grassland replicate 2 | place: USA:California | collected 2016-06-15 | reverse complement strand
CCCGCTTCGAGGATCTCTTCGACGCCGTCTCTTCGGGTCGCGCCCGGTGGGGCGCCGTGCCGATCGAGAACACCCTCGCGGGGTCCGTTCATGCCTGCTACGACCTGCTGGCGAAGCACACAGTCACCGTCGCGGCGGAAGCGGTTCTCCGCATCTCCCACGCGCTCATCGCGCCGCGTCAAGTCCCGCTCCAGGATATCCGCCGCGTGCTCTCCCATCCGATGGCCCTGCTCCAATGCGAACGGTTTCTTCAGGAGAACCCAGGGATCGAAGCCCTAGCGGTCCACGACACGGCCGCCGCCGCGCAAGAAGTGATCTGCGGTGGCCGGAGCGACACCGCGGCCATTGCCAGTCTCCGCGCTGCCGAGGTCTACGCAGGTGTCGTGCTCGCGGAAAACCTCGAGGATGATCCGATGAACTTCACCCGGTTCCTCCTGATTGCCCGGCCGGAGGAGCGCCCGGCAGAGGTGAACCGCGATTCCCGTCCGCTCAAGACCTCTCTCCTCTTTCGGGTGCAGAACCGACCCGCCGCCCTCTTCGAGGGACTCCGCCCTTTCGCGCTTCGCGGCATCAACATGACCAAGATCGAGAGCCGCCCCGTGCGCGGCTCGCGCTTCGAGTACCTCTTCTATCTCGACGCCGTCGCCCCGCCGGGACGCGAGAAAGACCTGGATGGCGCCGTCGAGGCGCTCGCGCGCTGCTCGACGGACCTGCGCCGGCTCGGAACCTACCCTGCTGCCGAGACAGCGGCGCCGCTCTAAGCGGTTAGACTTGCCTCCCGCTCGCGCCGGGGAGCGGCGAGCCGCGGAGGGGAAATGAAGGCAGGAGCGGAAACCGTTCCAGGCAAGCTCGGACAGCAGGAGCTGACGCGGCTTGTCGAAGCGGGCGAAATCGAGACCGTTCTGGCCGCCTTCCCGGACTTCTACGGGCGTCTGCTGGGCAAGCGCTTCGTGGGCCGTTTCTTCGTCGAGAACGTGGCGGCCCATGGCCTGCACGCGTGCAATTACCTGCTCGCCTGCGACATGGAGATGGACCCGGTCCCGGGCTACGACTTCGCGAGCTGGGAGGAGGGCTACGGCGACTTCCGGTGCGTTCCCGACTGGAAGACGTTGCGACGCGCTGCCTGGCTCGAGAGAACGGCAATCGTGATCTGCAACGTCGTCGGCGAGCCCGGCGGGCGGACGGTCGAGGTCGCGCCACGGCGACTCCTCGCGCGCCAGGTCGACCGCGCGCGGGAAATGGGGTTCGAGGCGCGGGCGGGCTCGGAGCTGGAGATGTACGTCTTCCGGGAGACATACGACTCCGCGCGCCGGAAACGCTTCCAGAATCTCGAGACGTTCGGCAGCTACATCGAGGACTACCACATCCTGCAGGGGACGAGGGAGGAGCCTCTCGTCGGAGCGATCGTGCGAGGCCTCGACGCGAGCGGCGTGCCGATGGAGGGCTCCAAGGGGGAGTGGGGGCCCGGGCAGCAGGAGTTGAACGTCCGGTACAGCGATCTCCTCGAGCAGGCCGACAGGAACGTCCTGACCAAGCACGCGGCCAAGGAGATCGCCGAACGTCAGAGCCTCGCCGTGACCTTCATGGCGAAGTGGAACGAGAAACTCGCGGGAAGCTCCATGCACCAGCACCTCTCCCTCTGGGACGCCGCCGGGAAGGAGAATCTCTTCGCCGGCACGATGCCGCTCGGCCCGATTGCCGGGAGCGATCTCTTCCGCTGGTTTCTCGGAGGCTGGATGGCTCACGCGGAAGAGCTGGCGGCCCTTTCGGCGCCATCGGTCAACTCTTACAAGCGTTTCCAGAGCGCGTCCTTCGCTCCGACGGCCATCGCCTGGAGCCGCGACAACCGCACGTCGGGCTTCCGCGTGGTGGGAGAGGGTCCCTCGCTGCGGATCGAGTGCCGCATCCCGGGCGCCGACGCGAACCCGTATCTGGCCTATGCCGCCGCTCTCGCCGCGGGATTGGACGGCATCTCGCGCCGCACCGAGCCGCCGCCGATCTTCCAGGGGGACGCCTACGCGGCCAAAGCGCTCCCCCGGGTTCCGCAGAGTCTGCGAGACGCGACCGACCGGTTCGCGTCGAGCGCCTTTGCGCGTGGGACATTCGGCGAGGAGTTCGTCAACCACTACGTCCATTTCCTTCGCACCGAGCAGAGGAAGTTCGACGAGGCCGTGACGGACTGGGAGAAGGCGCGCTTCTTCGAGAGAGGATGAAGATGATGATTGAAGATTGATGATTGAGCCTCCAAGCAATCGGCAAATCGGCAACAATCGACAATCGAGTTGAAAACATGAGATTGAGAGACAAGGTCGCGCTGATCACGGGAGCGGGGAGTGGCATCGGACGGGAGGCGGCGCTTCTCTTCGCCCGGGAGGGGGCGAGCGTCGTCGTCACGGACGTGGCGGATGCCGGCGGGCGGGAGACAGTCGAGCAAATCGAGGCCGCGGGAGGCAAGGCGCGCTTCGTCCACGCCGACGTGTCGCGCGCGGAGGAGGTTCGCGCGATGGTCGAGGCGGCGGAAGAAAGCTATGGATACTTGAATGTCCTCTTCAACAACGCCGGCATCTTTCCCGCCGCGGATGGGGGAGTCCTGGAGACCGACGAGGAGACGTGGGATCTGGTAATGCGCGTGAATCTCAAGGGGGTCTTCCTCGGATGCAAGTACGGCATCCCCGCGTTGCTTCGGGCTGGCGGCGGCAGCGTGGTCAACACGGCCTCCTTCGTCGCGCTCATGGGGGCGGCCACGCCTCAGATCGCGTATACGGCCAGCAAGGGAGGGGTCCTTTCGTTGACCCGCGAGACCGCCGTCGAATTCGCCCGCCGGGGCATCCGCGTCAACGCCCTCTGTCCAGGTCCCGTGGACACGCCGCTCATGGCCGAGCTTCTGGGCGATCCCGCCCGCCGCGCGCGCCGCATGGTCCACATCCCCTTCGGGCGGCTGGCCCGCGCCTCCGAAGTCGCGCAGGCCGCGCTCTTTCTCGCCTCCGACGAGTCCTCCTACGTCAACGGCGCGGCCCTGACCGTGGACGGCGGCATCACCGTCGCTTACACCACCCCGGAGTAAGAAAAAGAACTCGAAATCCGAAGCACGAAATCCGAAACAAATCCAAAATCCAAATGTTCGAAACCATTCGATCGGCGCTCGTTTCGGTCATTGGGATTTCGGTCATTCGGATTTGTTTCGAGTTTCGGATTTCGGATTTCGGATTTGTTCCGCGATGACCAGCCGCGACGAGATCCTCCGCCAGGACGCGGAGGACCTCGCGCGCCTGGGTTACGCGCAGCAACTCTTTCGCGAGATCGGCGGCTTCTCCAACTTCGCTGTCAGCTTCTCGATCATCTCGATCTTGACCGGTGCCGTCCTCCTCTACGGGTACGGCTTGAAATTCGCCGGCCCAATCGTCAATACGGTCGGATGGCCCGTCGTCTCCGTGTTCACGCTGGCGATCGCGGCCTCGATGGCGGAATTGGCTTCCTCCTATCCGACGGCCGGAGGCCTCTACTTCTGGGCTTTCCGCCTGGGGGGACGGGGATGGGCCTGGACGACGGCCTGGCTGAACATGGTGGGGCAGGTCACGATAACCGCGGGCATCAACGTCGCCGCCGCGATCTATCTGATCGGGGCGGCCACGCGGGTCTTCGGCGTGCCGGCGGACATGCGGGTGCCGGTCTTCGGATCGCTCACGAGCTGGAGCTTCCAGCTCTTCGTGATGGTCCTTCTCATGGTCCCGCAGGTCGTCGTCAACATCTTCGGCGTCAAGCTGACGGCGCGCTTGAACGACCTCTCCGTCTACTGGCACATCGCCGGCGGCGCCGTCATCGTCCTCCTCCTCGTGCTGTTCGGCCGGTACCACAACGACCTCGCCTTTCTCTTCCGGTTCGTCAACACGGTCAACCCGCTCGACGCCTCCTCGGCCGACGTGGGTGGTCGGGTCGCGCCGGCCCTGGTCTTCGGCGAAACCAGGATCCCGTCTCCGCTCTTCGCCCTGGCGCCGGGCCTGGCGGAGGCCTACCGCGCCGCGCCGTTGGGCCTCGTCTTCGTCCTGGCGCTGCTTCAGGCGCAGTGGACCTACACCGGCTACGACGCTTCGGCCCACATGGCCGAGGAGACGCGAATGGCGCGCCTGAACTCCGCCTGGGGGATCTTCCTCTCGGTCGCGGTCTCGGCGGTTGTCGGCTACATCCTGCTCGTGGTCCTGACCTGGACGATCCCGCGGGGCGACGTCGCGGCGGTGGCCTCGGATCCCTATCCCGTGCTCGCGATCGCCGACGGCAACCTGTCGCGGCCGGCGGCGCACCTCGTCGCGATCATCATCGGCGGGGCGATGTGGCTCTGCGGCTCGTCCTCGGTCTCGTCGATGGCCCGCATGTGGTTCGCCTTCGCCCGCGACGGCGGCATACCCGGATCGCGCTGGATCGCGACGGTCAACGCGCGGACCGGCGCGCCGGTCGCCGCGATCCTCGCGACGAGCGCTCTTGCCGTCCTCGTCTCTCTCTACGCCGCGGCCTTCACGGTCCTGACGTCGGCGAGCACGATCACGCTCTATCTCGCGTATGGGATCCCGATCTACCTGAACCTGCGCAATCGCCTGCGCAGACGCGGTGAGTTCGCGACGCGCGAGACCGCTCCCTGGAGCCTCGGACGAAAGGCAACGTTCATCAACGTGATCGCTGTGATCTGGGTTCTCTTCATCACGGTCGTCTTCGCGCTTCCGCCCAACGAGCTCGTCCTTTGGACGACCCTCCTCTTCGGCCTATTCCTCGCCGTCTACTGGCGCGTATACGCCCGGCGCCGATTTCGCGGCCCCGCCGTCTAGTCCTTAGTCCTTAGTCCTTAGTCCTTAGTCCTTGGTCCTTGGCTGCCCTGACAAAGGACCAGCCACGCGCTAAGGACGACTCGGGGGGCGGGTCCGCCGTGGCGGAAGCACGACCTTCTGCCGGGCAAGAAGAGACGGCGGCACGTCGATCACGTAAGCCTCGTTGACCGCCGTCACGCCGATTCCCTGGATGGTCGCTCCGCCGGGCAGGTAGATCGTGTTGCCGAGGACCGCCGCGTAGATGCCGTGCCGCGCGGTCTGCATCGGGGGAAGCTGCCGCCAGGTGTCGGTCGCCGGCTCGTATGCTTCGACCTGGTGGAAGACGCCGTTGGGATCGCTGGAGTTGCCTTCTCCGCCGAAGACGTAGAGACAGTCTCCGACGACCGCCCCCGCCGAGCCGGATCGCCCGGTGGGCATCGCGGCCTTCCGAGTCCACGCGTCCTCGGCGGGATCGTAGACCTCCAGGCAGTCCTGGCTTCCGGGTCTTCCCCCCGCCACGTAGAGCTTGCCGGCCATCGCGCCTCCGGCGCTGTGGTTGCGCGCGCAGCTCATGGGAGTGCGCGTCGTCCATCGGTTCGCTGCCGGGTCGTAGACCTCGAGCTCGTTTCCGGCCATCGTCCCGCCGGTTCCTCCGGCGACGTAGATCTGACCCGCGATCGCCGCTGCCACGGGCGTGCCGCCGTGCACGTAGGCGGAGGGAGTGAGTTCCGTCCAGCGCTCCGCCGCCGGGTCGTAGGCGAAAACGCGGTTGCTGCTGCCGCCTCCCACGTAGAGACGTCCACCTACGGAGACGGTCCAGGCGTGGTCCGTCATAACGGGCAGATCGGCCCCGACGCCCCAGCTGTTGTCGGGCGGGTCGTAGATCGTGTTGGCGTTGGCTCGGCCGGCGAGACCTCCGACGGCGTAGATCCTTCCGCCCAACTCGCCCACTGCCATCTCCTGTCGAGGCTCGCTCATCGGCGCGAGGCTCACCCATGTTCCGGCGGGGCATTCCGCTTCGAGCGGCCCGCCTATGACCACCGAGATGAAAGACGCGATCCCGAAAAGGCCCCCCTTGGTCACATTCCTGCTGCGCGGCTGCAGAAATTCTGCCAACCGGGGTAGGGTTTCCCTGGCTGAGTTAGCCAGTTCGAATCGTTGGGGAAATGGGATGATCGACTAAGAAGACAATCCAGTGGAGGAATTCAGAAAACGGACATCAGGAGAAGTGGCTCCCACTGGCCAGGGGGTCAAGCCGGCTCGCCGCCGCGCCTCGCAGTCGCTCCACGTCGCGCCTGGGCGGCTCGCCGAAGAGCCTCTTGTACTCCCGGCTGAAGTGCGACGGATCGTCGTAACCGACCTGGTGTCCGGCGGTCGCGGCGTCAACATCGCCGGCAAGGAGGAGCCGCCGGGCCTCCTGTAGCCGAAGCTCCTTCTGGAACTGCAACGGGCTCATCGCGGTGACCGCCTTGAAGTGGTGATGGAAGCCCGAAGTGCTCATCCCGAGCTGCGAGGCGAGGACGGCAATGCGGAGCGGCTTGTCGGAATTTCTGCGGAGGATCTCGATCGCCTTTGCGATCCGGTGCGCGCGGCCGCCGATGACGGCGATCTGGCGAAGCCGCCCTCCCTGCTCTCCGAGCGAAAGCCGGTACACGATCTCGCGGGCGGCGAGCGGCGCGAGCACCCCGTAGTCGTTCGGCGCGTCAAGGAGACGGACCAGCCGCACCACGGCATCGAGCAGGCTCGCGTCGAGCCGGCTCACGGCCAGAGCCCGGACGGCGCCATCCGTCCGCGAGGCGAGGAGGCCAGCCTCGATCAGGACCGCAGTCACGACGGCGGGGTCGAGCACGAGGCGGACGCCGAGGTAGGGTCGCTCCTTCGACGCGGCGATGGTGTGGCCCACCAGCGGTAGTCCGGCCGAGACGAGCAGGTAGTGGGAAGCGTCATAGCGGTAACGCTTTTTGCCGAGGAGCACCTCTTTGCTTCCTTGGGCGATAACGCAGAAGGAGGGCTCGGTGACGCGGTAGACCGGGGTCGGCAATGACGAGCGGGAGAGGAAAAGGCCCGGAGCGGCCTCGAGGCTCCCGTCCTCGGAAACATGACGCGCGATCCGCTCGGCGAGCTCGTCCCTGCTCGCTCGCGCCCGCTCGAGCTTACGCGCCTGCGCTCCACGCTCTGACTGCACGTTCGCCTGGACGTTCGACTGCACCGTGGACCCTCCGCTGCTCGCCCTCGCCCGAACGATGACCGAGCTTGCAGGATCGTACAACAATTTCGCACGATTGTCATACCACTCGCCGCCCTCGCCCGTGCAGAATCCTGGAGTTGTGTTCAAGCAGAAAAAGGGGAGAGACTATGAAAAAGCGCAAATTGGGAAAAGGCGAAGGCGGCCTGGAAGTTTCGGCTCTCGGGCTGGGCTGCATGGGGATGAGCTTTGGCTACGGCCCGGCCGCAGACAAGCAGGAGATGATCTCTCTTATTCGGTCGGCCGTTCAGCGCGGCGTCACATTCTTCGACACGGCTGAAGCGTACGGCCCGTTCACGAACGAAGAGCTCGTGGGCGAAGCGCTTGCTCCCTTACGCGGTCAAGTGGTGATAGCCACGAAGTTCGGTTTCAAGTTTGGTCCCAAGGGGGAGCAGGCGGGCCTGGATAGTCGACCAGAACACATCAAGAACGTCGCCGAGGCCTCGCTCAAGCGACTCCAGAGCGATGCCATCGATCTCTTCTATCAGCATCGTGTTGACCCGGACGTGCCGATCGAAGAGGTGGCGGGGGCGGTGAAGGACCTGATTCGGGAAGGCAAGGTCAAGCACTTCGGCCTTTCCGAAGCAGGCGTGCAAACGATCCGTCGCGCACATGCCGTCCAGCCGATCGCTGCGCTCCAGAGCGAATACTCGCTGTGGTGGAGAACCCCTGAAGCGGAAGTGTTACCGACACTCGAGGAACTGGGAATCGGACTCGTTCCATTCAGCCCTCTGGGTAAGGGCTTCCTCACGGGGAAGATCAACGACAACACGACGTTCGACAGCTCCGACTTCCGCAACATCGTCCCTCGCTTTGCCCCAGAGGCTCGAAAAGCGAATCAGTCGATGGTTGATCTGCTCAGCGGATTTGCGGAACAGAAGAAGGCGACACCTGCTCAGATCGCGCTGGCTTGGCTGCTTACAAAGAAGCCGTGGATTGTTCCGATCCCTGGCACAACCAAGCTGCATCGCCTTGAAGAAAACCTCGGAGCAGCGGAAGTCGAACTTACACCTGAAGATCTCCGTGCCATCGAAAGTGCCTCCTCAACCATCAGGGTCGAAGGGGCTCGGTATCCGGAAAGGCTGGAGCGAATGACCGGACGGTGAGGGGCGGTCTGGGTGAACTCGAAGCCTGGATACACGATGTGAACAACACGGGTTCCGACAACTGGCGAGCACCATGAAAGAGAGGAGATAGACCATGCGAGGAGCTGTGCTCTACGGTCCGCGCGATCTGCGTTTCGAGGAGCGCGACACACCAACGATCATCGAGCCGACGGATGCCATCATCAGGATCTCGGCCACGTGCGTGTGCGGGTCTGACCTGTGGCCATACCGCGGCATCAACCCGGTCACCCAGCCGACTCCGATGGGGCACGAGTACTGCGGCATCGTTGAGGAGGTCGGCAGCGCAGTCACCTCCATCAAGCCTGGTCAGTTCGTCATCGGATCGTTCTTCGCCTCCGACAACACCTGTCCCAACTGCCAGGCCGGCTATCAGTCGTCCTGCCAGCACGCCGAGTTAGTCGTGACTGCGCAGGCGCCGCTGCTGCGCGTCCCACTCGCCGACGGCACCCTGGTGGCTACTCCGGATGTTCCCTCGGACGACATGATCCCGAGCCTGCTGGCGCTCTCCGACGTCATGGGCACCGGATGGTTCGCCGCCGATGCGGCCAACGTGAAGCCGGGCTCGACGGTGGCGGTCGTCGGTGATGGCGCGGTCGGGCTGCTCGGTGTGGTCTCCGCCAAGCAGATGGGCGCCGCGCGGATCATCGCAATGAGCCGTCACGAGTCACGGCAGAAACTCGCCCGCGAGTTCGGCGCGACCGACATCGTAACGGAGCGAGGTGACGAGGGCGTTGCCCGCATCAAGGAACTGACCGATGGAATCGGTGCTGACTCGGTGCTGGAGTGCGTCGGCACCCAGGAGTCGATGATGCAGGCGATCCGTTCCACCCGCCCCGGCGGCTTCGTGGGCTATGTCGGCGTCCCGCACGAGGTCGAGCTCGGCGGCGAGGAGCTGTTCTACTCTCACGTCCACCTCCACGGTGGTCCCGCCCCGGTGCGCCGCTTCCTGCCCGAGCTGATCGACCTGGCGTGGAACGGGAAGATCAACCCCGGCAAGGTCTTCGACCTGACCCTGCCCCTCGACCAGGTAGCGGAGGGATACCGCGCGATGGATGAGCGTCGCGCGATCAAAGCGCTGCTGCGCCCGTAAGGCGCTTTGCGCTTACCGATGCGATGAGCCATGCCAGCCGGAGGACGTCGACGTAAACCAGATCCTGTTCCGGCCCACGCGCCAGGAGCTCTGAGCGGTTGGAGTCGTTGGGGAAATAGGATGATCAACGAAGACGAGAGAGTGGAGGGATTCGAAAAATGGACTTCAAGAGAAGTGGCTCACAGCCTTCCGGCAGAGGGCCGCAGGAGTATTTTACCGGCACGGTACGTATCGACCCTCTGTTCCAGGCACCCGATCCGGCGCGCGCGCTCGGCGTCAGTGTCACATTCGAGCCCGGCGCTCGGACGGCATGGCACACCCATCCGCTGGGCCAGACCCTGATCGTGACTTCGGGCTGCGGGCTGGTACAAAGCTGGGGAGGCCCGATCGAAAAGATTCGGCCGGGCGACGTGATCTGGTGCCCGCCGGGCGAGAAGCATTGGCACGGCGCCACGGCAAGCACGGCCATGACGCATATCGCCATTCTGGAGCGCCTCGACGGCAAGACCGTCGACTGGATGGAAAAGGTCAGCGATGAAGAATACCGGGCCGGAGTAAAAGCCGAATAGGAGGGAACCACCATGAGGAAGGTCTGGTTTGTCACAGGTGCTGGCAGCGGCATCGGAGGCGGAATCGCCAAGGCAGCCCTGAAAGCCGGTGACCGCGTCGTCGCGACCGGGAGAAACCTCGGAAAAATGCGCAACGCCTACCGCGGTGTTGCCAGCGATGATATCGCGTTGGCCCAGTTGGACGTTGCCGAAGAGGCACAGGCCAAAGCGACCGTCGAGGAGGCGGTGAAGCAGTTCGGCCGCATCGATGTCCTGGTCAACAATGCGGGCTACAGCCTGCTTGGTAATTTTGAGGAGATGACTACAGCCGAGATCGAACGGCAGTTCGCGGCGAACTTCTACGGTGTGATGTACGTCATGCGTGCCGCGCTGCCGGTCATGCGTAAGCAGCGGTCGGGTCACATCATCAACATCAGCTCCGTTGCAGGCGTGGTCGGGTTAAAGCACTGCGCCGCTTATGGTGCGGCGAAGTTCGCCGTCGAAGGCCTTTCGCTGTCGGTCGCGACGGAAGTCGAGAGGTTCGGTATCAAGATCACGGTTGTCGAACCCGGCTTCTTCCGCACGGGCCTTCTGGATGCCCGGAACGTCAGGTGGCCCAGCAATGTCATCGACGACTACGCGGCTGAGGGCAGCGCCCAAGACAGGTGGTCGCCTTATCACGGCAAGCAGATGGGTGATCCGGCGAAGCTGGGCGAGGTCCTGGTCAAAATCGCTGGCATGGAGAACCCACCGAAGCTGTTCGTTGCGGGAAGCGACGCCCTTGCGACGATCATTCCGGCGATCGAGGCCCGGCTGCACGACACGCGAGCCTATGAAGAGCTATCCAGGTCGACGGACGGTTCGCAAGACTTTCTGCACGAGCCCGAGCCACAATCTGCTCGATCTTAATGGTGTTTGGAAGCTGAGCTTTCAGCAATGAGGAGCCGCATGCGAATTGGCATTCTGGGTTCGGGGCTGATGGGCGGCAAGCTCGGGACGCTCTTCGTGCGTGCTGGACATGAAGTGGTGTTCAGCTACGCCCGCAGCGAGCAGAAGCTGAAGAGGCTCGCGCGCGACGCGCAGGGAAACGCGCGGGCGGGCACACCGACTGAGGCCGCCCGCGAATCCGATGTGCTCTTGCTGGCCGTGCACTGGTCCCGAGTCGACGACGTGCTGAAACAGGCAGGCGACTTGGCGGGCAAGGTCATCGTGAGCTGCTCGCTTCCGATGAATGCTGCCAACACGGAACTCGTTATTGCGCACACCTCCTCAGGCGCGGAGGCGCTTGCAAAGAAGGTTCCGAAGGCGCGGGTCGTTTCCGCCTTCAACACCGTGCCGAGCGAAGTGCTCGTTGGCGTCTTGATCCGCGACGTAGGTTTCGATCCTGTGGACGCTGGGCCCTTACGGATCGCCCGTTACACCGAGCCGTTCGCGCTGCTCGTCGCTCAGCTCGCATACGAAGGAAAAGGCGGCCCGAACCTGGCATACCGGTTCGAGCGGTTCGGGAAATGAAAGCCTTTCAAAGACACATGTGAGCCTGTTTGGCTGGCACGGGCGCTCATGAGAGCGCCGGGGACGGGGATGGTGGAGCTGAACGGGATCGCCTCTTCTCGCTCCGCTCGCCGAGGCGATGATCGAGGTGAATTCGAGTTCGATCCCTTGCGCCATCGCCATGCGACCGTTGATGTCGCGCAAGGCCTTCGCTTCGAGAAAAGTTGGTGGAGCTGACCGGGATCGAACCGGCCGCCGCCTTCGGCGTCGTCCGGCGCGGTGCTGATCCGGCGGGGAGCTTCGTCCCCCGAGCCCCCGGAGGTCGCCGGTTCGATCCGGCAGCCGCCCGGCGATTCGGAGTGTTGTCGCGGAATTCAGCGGGAATTCTTGTGGTGGAGCTGACCGGGATCGAACCGGCGACCTCCTGAGTGCGATTCAGGCGCTCTCCCAAACTGAGCTACAGCCCCACGCGAGGAGGCGCAGGATAGCACGCCGATCCTCCGGCTTCCCCGGGTCGTGCTCAGCCCCGGTCGCGGC
>WNGB01015365.1_pt1 | contig 11836 bp, 11 predicted proteins | sample 5400681 | NCBI WGS metagenome assembly WNGB01 (sample SAMN13153367, study PRJNA577476) | soil metagenome | isolation source: 115 cm soil or saprolite under grassland replicate 2 | place: USA:California | collected 2016-06-15 | reverse complement strand
CTCGAGCGCGCCGGGGCCCGGGCGCTGGCGGGCACGCTGGTCCAAGGTCCCCGCGGCGCCCGGCTGCATGGGCTGTTTGCCCGGGCCTGGCCCAGCCCCTTTCGTCCGACCGGGTTGTCGGTCACCCGGCGGGTGCTGGACCAGCATCTGGTGCGGGCGGCGCGGGACGCCGGTGCGACCGTCCTCGAGCGTGCTTCGCTCGAATCGCTTCTGTTCGAGGGCGGCGCGGTCACCGGGGCGACTGTGCGCGGACCCCGAGGCCGTCTCGCCGTTCACGCGCGGCTCACGGTGGGAGCGGACGGGCTCCGCTCGACCGTGGCCCGGCGACTCGGTCTCCGGTCGCATGGGCGGCCGCGCCGGGTCGCGCTGGTCGCCCACGTCAGGGGCGTCAGCGACCTGGGAGAGTCCGCCGAAATGCACGTGGGGACCACCGGCTATGTCGGGCTGAATCTGGTGGCCAACGACCTCGCCAACGTGGCGCTGGTCGTGCCCGCCAATGCGGCCGCCGGCGCTCGCGGGCGGCTGAGCGAATTCTTCTTCGAGTGGCTCGACCGGTTTCCCGCTGTTCGCGGGCGGGTCAGCCCCAAGGGGCTCGTGGGCCCGGTGCTCGCCACCGGCCCATTTGCGGCACGCTCGCGGCGCGCAACCAGCGACGGCGCCCTGCTGGTCGGCGATGCCGCCGAGTTCTTCGATCCGTTTACCGGTGAGGGCATCTGCAGCGCTCTGCGGGGTGCGGCCCTGGTAGCGGCGCACGCTCCCGCTGCGCTCGCGCACCCCGGCGTCGTTCCCGCCGCCCGGCTGCGCGGCTACGCGCGCGCACGGTGGCGGGTGTTTGCGGGCAAGTGGGCCGTCGAACGCCTGATCGGCTGTGCGATGGCGTGGCCCGCGCTGTTCGACCGCGCGGTCGAGCGGCTGGGCCGCAAGGGCGCAATGGCGCACACCTTCATCGGTGTGACCGGCGACTTCGTGCCGGCGCGCCAGGTTCTCAACCCGATCTTTCTGGCCCGGATGGTTCTCTGACGGTGGTCGACCTGGACGACGCCCAGTTTCGCCAGCTGCTGGGGCGGTTCGCGACCGGAGTCGTGGTCATTACCCTGACGACCCCCGACGGCCGGCCGCACGGAATGACGGCAAACAGCCTGGCGTCGGTCTCGCTTCACCCGCCGCTGCTCTCGGTGAGCATCGACCACGCGGCAGTCATGCACGATCTCATCACCCGCGCTGATCAGTTCGTGATCAACATTCTGGCGGGCCATCAGGAAGCGCTCTCCCGCCGCTTCGCCGATCCGCACGACGATCGGTTCGATGGTGTGGGTTATCACCTGGGGCAGCACGGCGGGGTCCTGCTGGATGGCGCGCTGGCCCACATCGAATGCCTGCGGCACGATACGCTCGAGGCCGGCGATCACACGATCGTGGTCGGCCGGGTAATGGCCGGTGAGACCGGCGATGGCCGCCCGCTGCTCTACTATCGCGGCGGCTACGGGACGCTGGGGTAACCCATGGGCTCGCTCGCGGTTCGGCGGCTCGGCACCGAGCTCCTGGATGACCCGCTGACCGATTCCGGCCTGGTCGCGGAATCGCTCCGGAACATCGCGCAGTCCAATCGGTGGTTCGGCGGCACCGCTGCCTTCTGCTTTGGACTGAGGCAGGCGGTGCGGGGGGTGCCCCCCGGCGCTCGACTCACCCTGNNNCCCGGTCGCCGCTCGGCTCGCCCGCCGCCGCGGCCTTCCCATGGTTCTGGGATGCGCGGGAGCACCACCCATAGCCGAGAAGAGCGTGGACGTGGTCTCGGTCAGCATGGTGGCCCATCACTTCGAGCCCGACTCGGTCGTCGAGCTCTTCCGGGCTTGCGATCGCATCGCCCGCCGGGCCGTGGTGGTGACCGACTTGCGCCGCGCAAACCTCGCCATGGTCGCGTTCGGCTGGGGCGCGCGTCTGCTCCGGTTTGACCCGGTGACCCTGGCCGACGGGATGACCTCGATTCGCCGAGGATTTACCGCGGCTGAACTGACTGCATTGCTCCTGCGAGCCGGCGTTGCCGGGCAGGTAACTCGCCGCCCGGGGTGGCGTCTGGTGGCGACTTGGGCGCCGGGCGTGCCCTGATGCGCACCGTTGATCGTCTCTTGATGCGGGCGCCGCTGGAACGGGTCTTCGGCGCCGCGGCGAACGTGGAGCGCTGGCCCGAGCTCCTGCGCCACTATCGCTGGGTCCGCATTCTGGAGCGGCAGCCCGAGGCGACGCTGGTCGAGATGGCCGCGTGGCGCCCGTTCGGATTATTCAACTACCCGACGTGGTGGGTATCACAGATGTGGGTGGATCCTGAGACTCCGGCGGTCCGCTATCGGCATGTGCGCGGAATCACCAGCGGCATGGCGGTCGAGTGGCGTCTCGTTCCGACCAGCGATGGCACCGAGGTCACGATCGTGCACGAATGGAGCGGGCCTGCATGGCCCCTCATTCGCCGCCCGGCCGCCGAGTGGGTGATTGGGCCGGTGTTCATTCATGGGATCGCCTCGCGCACGCTGGCGGGCATCCGTCACGCCGTGGAGACCGGTTATGTCTGAGCCGCGCAGGGTTGTGGTCACTGGCATTGGAGCGATCACCCCGATCGGCACCGGCGCCGCCCAGCTCTGGACCGGGCTTCGCGAGGCGCGCTCTGTGGTGCAATGCGTCACCCGCTTCGACCCGACCCCGTTCAAGAGCCGCATCGCCGCCCAGGTGAACGATTTTGTTCCCACCGATCACATAGAGGAGCGCCGCGCGCGGCGGCTGGATCGCTTCGGCCACTTCAGCGTGGCTACTACCCGGCTCGCCCTGGCTGACGCCGAGATCGACCTATCCCGCGAGGACCGAGACACCATCGGTGCGATGATGGGCACGGCGCTCGGCGGCGTGGCCTTCGCCGAAGCCCAGTATCCGGGGTATCTCCGCAGCGGCCCCAAAGCCGTGGATCCCTCCCTCGCGCTCAACGTGTTCGCCGGCGCCGCAAGCTGCAGCGTCGCCATCGAGTTCGGCCTGAGCGGGCCCAACTCGACCAACGGGATGAGCTGCGCCTCCGGCACGATCGCGATCGGCGAGGCCTTCCGCTCGATCGTGCGAGGAGATGCCGACACCATGGTGGCGGGCGGTGTCGAGGCGCCGCTCGCTCCGCTCTGTTTCGGCGCCTTCGCCATCATCCGGGCGATGTCGACCCGAAACGACGACCCCGAGCGGGCCAGCCGCCCGTTCGACAGCGGGCGGGACGGCTTCGTGATGGGTGAGGGGGCGGCGGTGCTGGTGCTGGAGGAGCGGGGCCGCGCCCTTGCCCGAGGAGCGCCGGTCTACGCCGAGGTATGCGGCTACGGACTCACCAACGACGCCTACCACATGACCGCGCCTCGGCCCGATGGTCGCCAGGCCGCTCGCGCCATGCAGCTCGCGCTCCGCGATGCCAGGCTGGCACCCAGCGAGATCGGCTACATCAACGCCCACGGTTCATCGACGCCGCTCAACGATCCGACCGAGACCGCGTCGATTAAACAGGTCTTTGGAGAGCACGCGTACCAGCTGGCCTTGAGCGGCACCAAGGGCTACTACGGCCATGCCCTCGGTGCGAGCGGCGCGATCGAGGCCGCCATCTGTGCCCTCTCACTCCGGAACGGCTGGCTGCCGCCGACCGTCAACCTGGAGACACCGGATCCCGCCTGCGATCTCGATTACATCCGGGGCGAGGGCCGCGCGGCGCAGCCCGAGTTCATGCTCAGCAATTCGTTTGGGTTTGGAGGTATCAATGCCAGTCTGGTATTCCGGAGGGAAACAGCGTGAACGGTAAACGGTGAACGGTGAACGGGGGCTCCGCTGACTTTGGGAGCCCCCGTTTACTGTTTACCGTTCACCGTTTACGCAGTATTTTTGCCGCCCTCCGCCAAAGCGACAGGAAATAGCCAACCAGGATCCCTCCCGCCACCACGTACGCCGCAATCATGTAGCCGCCGTTGGCCGGCGGCTCAGCTTGCATCGCGCTGCTCCCGCGCGTCGGCCGCGAGCCCGATGCCGTAGCGGGTGGTCACGTAGCCGATGTAGAGCAGCGTGAACATCGCGGTGGACACCAGCAAGGTCCGCAGCATCTCCCAAGGCAACGAGGGCTCACTCGGCTTGAGCACGATCGGCTGGGGATGCAAGGTCCGGAACATATAGACGGTGAGGTGAATGAAGGGGACGAGCAGGAGACCCATGATCCCGACGACGGCACTGAAGCGGGCCCGCTCATGCGGGTCGTGAACCGCCGCACGGAGCGCCAGATATCCCACGAACAAGAAGAAGAGAAACAGCGTCAGCGTGAGCCGCGCGTCCCAGGTCCACCAGGTGCCCCAGATCGGCTTGGCCCAGATCGGGCCGGTCGTCAACATCACGGCCGCGAAGGCAACCCCGACCTCCGCCGAGGCAGCGGCAAACCGGTCCAGTCTGGGATCCTCCAACCAGAGATACAGCCCCCCGGCGATTCCTACCAGCGAAAAGGCGAGCAGGGCGCTCCAGGCCGAGGGAACGTGCAGGTAGAAGATCTTCTGGGCGAGCCCCTGGCGGGCCTCGATCGGCGTGAAGCCGAGCGCGAGGACCGACGCCCCCATGATCCCGAGCAGAGCCAGGCCGCTGAGGAGCAGCCCCCGGCGTACGAGGATGCGGGCCCGCTCGAGCGTCGGGGCGGGGGCGGCGACGGTGGTCATTCCTCCACCACGAAAGCGAAAGCCAGAGCGGCCAGGGTCACGAAGACGATGTCGTAGACGGCGAGTAACCTAAGCCAGCCCATCATCTCGCTCAACGGACGCCCAGCGAGCAGCCGCGATGTGACCTGCACCGCACCGATCAGGGGCGGAACCATGAATGGCAGCAGCAACACGGGCAGCATCAGCTCGGCAAAGCGGGTACGCACTGCCATCGCGCCGAAGATGGTGCCCACCGCTACGAACCCGATGGTCGCCAGCGCAGCGGTGCCGACGATCCCCGCCAGCGCGCCGCTGAGATCCACGTTGAAGAACAACACGAACAGCGGCAGCGCAACCGCTTCGACCGCGGCGACGAACGCGAGATTGGCGAGCAACTTGCCGGCAAAGAGCGCTCCCCGCGGCACCGGTGCGAGCAGCAGCCCGTCCAGCGCCCCGTGCTCCCGCTCCACCGTGAACGACCGGTTCATCGCGACCATGGCGGCGAACGCGAAGGTGACCCAAAGCGCGCTCGGTGCGAGGTCGGTGGCGCTGAGCGCGGTCGGGTCCCGCGCGAAGTTGAAGATCACCAGCACGAGGGCCGCGAACACCGTGGCCGACAGCAGCGCTGTCTTGCTCCGGAGCTCGGCCCGCACGTCCTTGGCGGCGATCGCCAGCGCAAGCCGCAGCGCTTCACCCATGGGTGAGCGCGCGATAGCGGAGGAGGAACTCGGCCAGCGCGCCCGCTCGCGGCCCCTCCAGCATCCAGCGCCCGCCGGTCAACACCGCTACCCGGGTGGCGAGGTCCCAGGCCTCGTCGAGATGGTGGGTCACCAGCACGAGGCCCAAGCCTGCGCCGAGACGCTCCCCCAGCAGCGTCCTGAGCCGCTCCGCCGCCGGAGCGTCCAGTCCGGTGAACGGCTCGTCCAGCAAGAGGAGGCGCGGCTCGTGAACCAGCGCGCGCGCGATCGAGGCCCGCTGCAGCAGGCCGCGGCTCAGCCGGCGTGGCCTCTCTTCGGCGCGGTCGGCGAGCCCCACCGCGTCGAGCGCGCGCCGCCCCGCCGAGCGGGGGTCGGCTACGCCGTACAGGCGAGCCGCGAGCGCCACATTTTCCAGCACGGTGAGGTCGTCGTACAGCAGCGACTGGTGCGACACGAATCCGATGGGACGGCGCGCATCTGGAGCCGACCGCTCGAGCCGGCGCCCCAGTACTCGAACCTCACCTGCATTGGGGCGAGCCAGACCGGCAAGCACCCGCAGCAGGGTGGTCTTCCCGGCACCGTTGGGGCCGACCACCACGAGGGCTTCTCCGGCGCTGATCCGGAGATCGATGCCCTGCAGGACCCGAACCGGGCCGAACGAGCGCTCCAGACCGACGGCGGCGAGTAGCGCGCCGTCAGAGGACGGCATCGATGCGCGCGCCGAGCTCGTCGAGACGGAAGGGTTTGAGGATGTAACCGGAGTGGCGGAGGTTGAGCACTTTGAGCTGCGGCTCGATGCTCATGTAGGCTGTCGTGATGATCACTGGAAGAGTTGGTTGGCTCTGCCGGATCCGTCGCAGCAGGTCGATCCCGTCGGTGTCCGGCAGCCGCATGTCGAGCACCGCCACGTCCGGGCGTTGCTCCTCCAGCTTCGCCAATGCCTCGGCGCCCGTGCTTGCAAACACGAGATCGTACCGCGGATTGAAATGCCGCTCGTAACTCAGCCTGAGGGCGGGTTCGTCCTCGACGATCAGGACGCGTCGCCGCCGCTTTTCTTCTTTCATGGCAAACCTTCGTGGCCGCCCGGAAAACGCGGGGAGCCGCAGGCAGATCAGGGGCTTAGGCTCTCAACAGTAATTCGGGTTCAAGGCACCGTCCATAGCGATCGAGCCGGGCCGGTCATGGATTCTCCGGCTCGATCGTGAACAGTTCGGCCAATTTGGTGATGGCGAGAAGAAAGCGAAGTTCGTCGCTCGGACGCCGGAGTACGATGGTCTGCCTCCGCTCGGCCGCTCGGCGCTGGATCAGCATCAGCACGCCGAGTCCCGCAGAGTCGACCTGCCGGGTGCCGGACAGATCGATGCTGAGCTGACCGGTTCCCTCGGGCAGGGAGTCGAGCGCCTGGACCGCCGCCTTGCGGAATTCGACTCGGGTATCGAGTCCGAGGCGCTGGGGCGCAACGAGATCGCGAGTTTTGCCGTGTGTGGCCATCATAAAGCCTCCCACACCCGACAAGGCTCGCGCGCAAATCTGCGGCTGGCCTGTGTCCACCTTCGGCACCGAGCTATCTCACCCCGATCCTGCCCTGCGGATGAGACCTCTAGTTTTGCGGCCCCGGATCGCTCCGGGTGTGCTCTTATCGGGCGGATTTTTTTGTAGCCGGGCCGCACCATGCGGCCCGACCACCCCAAGGGCGAGAGCAGTGCCAGGCAGGCTAACCCCCTTCCCGGCAGTGACTTGGCCGGCAACTCCAAGCTCGAGGCCAGACCGGATCCACCGCAGTCCGCGACAGAGCCGGGAGAACTGCAACCCGGCTCTGGCTCGTGGGGCCTGGCGGCCCTAGCTTGAGGGTCCACCCTCAGCCTGCGCCCATGACCGATCAGCTCGACACTCTCCTGACCGAGCACCGCCGCTTTCCGCCGCCGCCTGAATTTGCGGCTCAGGCCCACGCCAAGTCCGACATCTATGAACGCGCCAAGCGGGACCGCTTGGGGTTCTGGGCGGAGCAGGCGTCAACGCTCGATTGGATTGCCCCCTGGAGCCGGGTGCTCGAGTGGACCCCGCCGCATGCCAAGTGGTTCGTGAACGGGAAGCTCAACGTGGCGGCCAATTGCCTGGACCGCCACCTCGAAGGCCCTCGCCGCAACAAGGCCGCGATCATCTGGGAAGGCGAGCCGGGCGACCGGCGCGTGCTCACCTATTGGGATCTCGCGCGCGACGTGAATCGCTGCGCCAATGCGTTGCGAGGACTCGGAGTGAAGCGGGGCGACCGGGTGGCCATCTACCTCCCGATGATTCCGGAGGCGGCGATCGCCATGCTCGCCTGCGCCCGGATCGGGGCCGTTCACTCGGTCGTGTTCGGCGGCTTCTCGGCCGACTCGCTCCGGGATCGGATCAACGACGCCGGCGCCGTCGCGTTGATCACCGCGGACGGCGGCTACCGCCGGGGGCAGGTGGTTCCGCTCAAGCGGTTCGCCGACCAGGCGCTGGTCGACTGCCCGACTATCCGCCACGTGATGGTGGTCCGCCGGCGGGCCGGCAGCGAGGGTGACGAAGCCTGGGCGGGGATGCAGGAGGGGCGGGACCATTGGTGGCACCGTCTGCTCGACGGCGCGTCCAGCGTCTGCGAGCCCGAAGCGATGGACGCGGAGGACATGCTGTTCATCCTTTACACCTCGGGCACCACCGGCGCGCCCAAGGGGATCGTCCACACCACCGGCGGGTATCTCACCCACGTCGCCGCCACCACCAGGTACGTGTTCGACCTCAAGGACGACGACGTTTTCTGGTGTACGGCGGACATCGGGTGGGTAACCGGTCATTCCTACGTGGTGTACGGGCCGCTGGCCAACGCGGCAACCGTGTTCATGTACGAGGGCGCACCTGACTGGCCGGAGCGCGATCGCTTCTGGGCACTGGTGGCGCGCTACGGGGTCACCGTCTTCTACACCGCACCGACGGCCATCCGCGCCTTCATGAAGTGGGGTCCTTCGCTTCCCGCAAACCACGATCTGTCCACACTACGGCTGCTGGGAACGGTGGGCGAGCCGATCAATCCCGAAGCGTGGATGTGGTATCAGGAGCACATCGGGCGGGGGCGCTGCCCCATCGTCGACACTTGGTGGCAGACGGAGACCGGGGGGATCATGATCACGCCCCTCCCCGGCATCACCACCACCAAGCCCGGCTCCGCGACGGTACCCTTTCCCGGCATTGAAGCCGCCCTGGTGGATGCCTCCGGCAAGCCGGTGGGGCAGGGTGGCGGGTTTCTCACGTTGACCGAGCCCTGGCCCGGAATGTTGCGTACGATCTTTGGCGACGACGCGCGCTACCGCGAGACCTACTGGAGCCGGTTTCCCGGCCAGTACTTTGCCGGCGACGGCGCCAAGCTCGACGAGCACGGGTACTGGTGGATTCTCGGACGAGTGGACGACGTGCTGAACGTGGCCGGCCACCGCATCGGCACGATGGAGGTCGAGAGCGCGCTGGTGGCCCATCCCGCGGTGGCGGAAGCTGCCGTGGTGGGCAAGCACCACGACCTGAAGGGCCAGGCGCTGGCGGCGTTCGTCACCCTGAAGGAGGGACACCACCCCAGCACTGAGCTCAAGGACGATCTCAAGGAGCATGTCACCCAGAAGATCGGCGCCATTGCCCGGCCGGACGACATCCTCTTTTCGGCGGATCTCCCCAAGACCCGCAGCGGCAAGATCATGCGCCGGCTGCTCAAGGACATCGCCGAGGGCCGCGCGCTGGGTGACACCACGACGCTGGCGGACCCCAACGTAGTGAACCGGTTGAAGGAGATGTACGAGGGGCAGGAAGCCTGAACTGCGGGAGAAGGGGTGAAAGGGAGAAGGGGAGCGGCTTGGCCCACCCCTTCCCCCTTTCTCCCCTTCTCCCCTTCTCCCCTTCTCCCCTTCCCCGCTTTATAGCTGAATCTGCGCCCCCAACTCGACGACGCGATTGGGCGGCAGCCCGAAGAACGCCGTGGCCGGCTGCGCGTTCCGGGTCATCACGATGAACAGCTTCTTTCGCCATCGCGCCATGCGCGAGCGCCCGGTCGCGATCAGGGTCTCCCGCCCCAAGTAGAACGTCGTCTGCATCAGATTCACGGTGATGCCGAGCCCCCGCGGCGGGGGTTTGGCCAGGGCGCGGGTGATCGCCGGCACGTCCGGCGTCTCCATGAAGCCGTAGTGCGCGAGCACCTGGTAGAATCCCTCACCCAGCTCGACGCACTTGATGCGGTCCTTCTCCGGCACGACCGGAATGTCTTTGGTCACGATCGAGAGCAGGACGACCCGTTCGTGGAGCACCTGATTGTGCTTCAGGTGGTGCAGCAGGACGGGGGGCGCGCCGCCGGCGGCAGAGGTCAGGAAGACCGCGATGCCGGGCACCCGCGGGGGCTTCCGGCGCGCGATGTCCTGCAGGAAGAGGTCCATGGGAAGCGAATTCTCCCGCAGAATTCGCGCGAGCGCCCCCCGCCCCTCCTTCCACGTTGCCATCACCGTGAAGATCAGGATGGCGACGACGATCGGGAACCATCCGCCGTGGGCGACCTTGATCAGATTCGCCCCGAAGAACGCCAGATCGACCAGCAGGAACAAGGCCGCTATGCCACCGGCCTTCCAGATCGGCCAGTTCCAGCGAACCCGCATCACTTCGTAGTACAGCACCGTGGTGATCGTCATCGTGCCGGTGACGGCGATGCCGTACGCGGCCGCGAGGTTGCTGGACGAGCGGTACGCGAGCACCAGCCCCACGCAGGCCACCGCCAGCGCCTGGTTCACCTCCGGGACGTAGATCTGCCCCATCTCGGTGTGCGAGGTATGGCGGATGGTGACCCGGGGCGAGTAGCCGAGCTGTACGGCTTGCTGGGTGAGCGAGAAGGCACCCGAGATCAGCGCCTGCGAGGCCACAATGGTCGCCGCGGTAGCGACCCCGATCATCGGCATCAGCAGCGACGTGGGCACCAGATTGTAGAACGGGTTGGTGGCCGCGGTCGGATCATGCAGCAACAGCGCGCCCTGGCCGAAATAGTTGAAGAGCAGCGCCGGCAGCACCAAGCCGAACCACGCCAGTCGGATCGGGCGCTTGCCGAAGTGGCCCATGTCGGCGTAGAGCGCTTCGCCCCCCGTGAAGACCAGCACCACGGCTCCCAGAATGAGAAAGGCACGCATACCGTCGACCGCGAAGAAGTGTACTGCGTACCACGGATTGAGGGCCCGCAGCACCGAGGGCTCGAGCATGATGCCCCGGATGCCCAGCGCCGCGATGCAGACGAACCAGATCAGCGTGATCGGGCCGAACACCGCGCCCACCCCAGCCGTCCCCCGGCGCTGAAATAGGAACAGCGCCAAGAGGATGCCGACCGTGATAGGCACCACGAAGGGGTCGAAGGCCGGCGCGAGGACCGTCAAGCCTTCCATGGCGCCGAGCACCGAGATCGCCGGAGTGATCACCCCGTCGCCGTAGAGCAGCGCCGCACCGAAGAGTCCCAGCGGAATCAGCAGCCGCTGGATCGGGATGCGCCCCGCGACGGCCTTGGATCGCACCAGCGCCAGCAGCGCGAGGATGCCCCCTTCCCCGCGGTTGTCCGCCCGCATTACCAGCGAGATGTACTTGAAGGAAATGACGAAATTGAGCGACCAGACGATCAGCGAGAGGACCCCGAGAACGTTCTCCACCGTCGGTGGAAGGCCGCGCTCGCCGGTGAAGCACTCCCTGACGGCGTAGAGGGGGCTGGTCCCGATGTCGCCGTAAACCACGCCCAGCGCAGCGAGCGTTAGCCCAGCCAGTACCCGCCCCCGGGGCGGGGGCTTGGGGGGCTCCGACACGTCAGTGGGTTGCCAGCGAGTCCACCAGCCGGGCGATCGCGTCCGAGTCGAGGCGTCCCTGGTAGAGACGACCCCCGACCAGCAGGGTGGGGGTCCCGCTTACACCGACCCGCACCCCTTCGTCGTAGCTCGCTTGGATCCGGCCGGCATACTTGGCCGACTGCATGCAGCGGTCATAGCGCGCGAGATCGAGGCCCGCCGCCTGGGCGTACTGGCGGAACATCGGAGCGGCATCTCGGACCTCGGCCCAGTCCTGTTGTGCTTCGTAGATGCGGCGGTGCTGCTCCCAATACTTGCCCTGCTCATCCGCGCAGGCCGCGGAGTGCGCCGCCAGGCGCGAGAAGGAGTGCTGCTGGAGAGGGAAGTCCCGGTAGCGCCACCGAAGCCGCCCGGCGTCGATCAGCTCCTGCTTGATGGTGGGCATCTGCAGCTGATCGAAGGTTTGACAGAAGGGGCACTGGTAGTCGGCGTACTCCGTGATCTCCACCTTGGCGCTGTCAGAGCCGAGCGTGTAGCCGCGGAAGCCCGCGGTGTCGGCCGGCTGGACCGTCACGTTCGCAGGGATGCTGTTCGTTCGCGGACGGGTCAACATCCAGCCCAGCGCCCCGGCACCGACCAC
>WNGB01015560.1_pt1 | contig 11837 bp, 10 predicted proteins | sample 5400681 | NCBI WGS metagenome assembly WNGB01 (sample SAMN13153367, study PRJNA577476) | soil metagenome | isolation source: 115 cm soil or saprolite under grassland replicate 2 | place: USA:California | collected 2016-06-15 | reverse complement strand
CTGCCAGGGTGGCACTCTACGAGGCGCCTACCCGGGGGTCGCGTTCGATCGCGCCCGGCTCGACCTGGCCGTGCCGACCTACCGGATTCCAGGGCAGGGCGTTCGCCGGATCAACGTGCCGTCAGCAGGACGTGCTCACCGATGACGTCGAAGCCTAGGCGGCGGTAGACCGGCTGGGCTTTCGCGAGTGCCTCCAGCCAGATCAGGTCGGCGCCGATCTCGTCACCCGCGGCTGCCGCTGCGGCTGAGATCGCGGTGCCGATGCCCTGGCCGCGCAGGTCCGGGACCACGGTGACGCCGTTGATGTACGCCGTGTCCGCGAGCCGGCGGGTGATCGCGCACGCCACGACTCGGTGGTCCAGCTCGGCGACCAGGTACCGGTGCGCCGGGTCGCCAAGGTGCTGCGGCGTGACCAGCGGTGCCAGCTCCGCGCCGTACACGCTGAGGAACTCCCCCGGTGTCGCGGCCGGCCGGATCGTCAGCCCGGCGACGCCCGCCGGCGCGAGAACCCGCGTGCGCACCATTACCGGCAGCGTCAACCAGGGCTCGAACGCGGCGAACACCTCCGCGTCCGCCAGCTCACCCGCTACGACGACGCTCCACTGCGGCGATCGCTCACCGAGCCACCCGACCGCCCGGTCGAGCTCGGCCCGGGCCGGCAGCGTCGTACACCTGGCCTGGCAGGCCCACGGTTCGGCGATTCCGCGGAATCGCCGGCACGCGATCCCGCCCACCTCGGCCACGTCCGCGCCGATCGGCGACAATGTCAGGGCCCGCGCCGCGGCGGTGATCCGCTCGTCCACCGCCCCAGGCTAGGGGTCAGGACAGGCCGTGCGCGTGGCGGATGACGTCGACCATTTGGGACATCATGCCGGTCATGTCGTAGTCCTTCGGGGTGTAGACGGCCGCCACCCCGGCCTCGCGCAGCGCCCGCGCGTCCGCGTCCGGGACGATCCCACCGACCACCACCGGTACGTCGTCCAGCCCGGCCTCACGCAATCCAGCCACCACCTGCGGCACCAGTTCCATGTGCGACCCGGACAGGATGGACAGCCCGACGCAGTGCACGTCCTCCGCGACCGCCGCCGCGACGATCTGCTCCGGCGTCAGCCGGATGCCCTGGTAGATCACCTCGAAACCCACGTCCCGGGCCCGTACGGCGACCTGCTCGGCACCGTTCGAGTGCCCGTCCAGACCCGGCTTCCCGACCAGGAAGCGCAGTCGGCCGCCGAGCTCGGCCGACGTCGCGTTCACCTTGGCCCGCACCGCCGCGATCTCCCCGCCGCCGTCGGTCATCCCGACCGAGCCGGACACCCCGGTCGGCGCGCGGTACTCGCCGAAGACCTCGCGCAGCACGCCCGCCCACTCGCCGGTCGTCGCCCCCGCACGGACGCAGGTGAGCGTGGCCGGCATCAGGTTCCCGCTGCCCTTCGCCGCGTCCCGCAGCGCGTCCAGCGCCTCCGCGACCTCGACATCGGAGCGCTGGCCGCGCCACGCCCGCAGGGACGCGATGGCCGCGGACTCCGCGGCCGGGTCGACGGTCTGGATCGCCGCGTCCAGGTCGGACGTCAGCGGTGACGGCTCGGAGTTCGTGTAGGCGTTCACGCCGACCACGACCTGCTCGCCGGTCTCGATCCGCCGCCGGCGCTCGGCGTGCGACGCGACCAGCGCCTGCTTGAGATAACCGGACTCGACCGCCGCGACCGCGCCGCCCATCGCCTGCACCCGGTCGATCTCGGCCCGCGCGCCCTCCACCAGCTCGGACACCTTCGCCTCGATCACGTGAGCGACCACTGCTGGTCCCACGGCCGGGGCAGCCCGAGCGCCTCGTTCCAGGCCGGCAGCTGCACCGCCCGCGCCCGCGCGTTCTTCGACAGCGTCACGCCGAGCATCTCCAGCACGATCCGCTGCACGTTGTTCTCCGGCTGCGCCTCGGTCAGGCCGAGCGAGTTCACCTGCACGCCGTACCGCAGCCGCCGCGCCTTGGGGTCGGTCACGCCGTAGCGGTCCAGCGTGATCTCGTCCCAGAGCTTCACGAAGGCCCGCATCTTGCAGGTCTCCTCGATGAACCGCACGCCGGCGTTGACGAAGAACGAGATCCGCTGCACGACGTCGGCGAACTTGTCCGCCGGCACCTGGCCGCCGTCCCGCACCCGGTCCAGCACCGCGATCGCGGTCGACAGCGCGAACGCCAGCTCCTGCACCGGCGTGGCGCCGGCCTCCTGCAGGTGGTAGCTGCAGATGTTGATCGGGTTCCACTTCGGGATCTCCGCGACCGTGTACGCGATCAGGTCGGTGCTCAGCCGCAGCGACGCGTCCGGCGGGAACGCGTACGTCCCGCGCGACAGGTACTCCTTGACGATGTCGTTCTGCGTCGTACCGGTCAGCGCGTGCGGTGCCTCGGACCGCGGCGCCCCGGCCGCCTCGGCCTCCTCCTCCGCGACGACCTGGTAGAGCGCGAGCAGCCACATGGCGGTGGCGTTGATCGTCATCGAGGTGTTCATCTCGGCAAGCGGGATCTGGTCGAACAGCGCCCGCATGTCACCGAGGTGCTGGATCGGCACGCCGACCTTGCCGACCTCACCGCGCGCCAGCGGGTGGTCGGCGTCGTACCCGGTCTGCGTCGGCAGGTCGAAGGCGACGGACAGGCCGGTCTGGCCCTTGGCCAGGTTGCGCCGGAACAGCGCGTTCGACTCGGCCGCCGAGGAGTGCCCGGCGTACGTCCGCATCACCCAGGGGCGATCCTTCTTCTGCTCTCCCATAAACCCGAGAGTAGGACCGTGTGCGCTTGTGAGTCCGCCTCTCGTGACCGGTGTCACCAGCGGTCTAGATCACAACCGAGGATCAGATCGGCATCGGCATGACGCGCTCCACGTGCAGGACGCGGGACAGCCGGGTGACCGCGAGGATGCGGGCCACCGGCGGCAGCGGGTGCCGCAGCACCAGGTTGCGGCCGAGCCGGTCGACCCGCCGGTGCGCCGCGACCAGCAGGCCGAGGCCGGTCGCGTCCACGACGTCCACGGCGGCCAGGTCGACGATCACGTCGCCGGCGGTCGCGTCAATCAGGTCGTTGAGCTTCTGCCGTACGTCCCCGACGCTGCGCACGTCGAGGTGACCGCGTAGCCGGACGACGTTCTCGCCGACGCTCGTGCTGCCCTGCTGCGTCGTCACTTCCATCGTGAAGCTCCTCTGTGTCGGCCTCGTCCGGCGCTGCCGTGCAGGGGTTCGGCGGCGCCGCCGGCCGGTGGCCGGTATGACTGTTGCCCGTTAAGACTGCGGGGTGACTCGTCAGGTTGGTATGAAGAGCCGGTCAATTTCTCGGTATCGGTGTCGGGGTGCCCGTGGCGTGATTGCCGTCCACCGTAGGGGTACGGCGCAAGGTTCGCACCGGGTCGCCCGGCGTGTCGCCTGGAAATCGGGTCAGACTTGAAGGGTGCGGATCGCGCTCACCTTGCCCGAGTACTTCCTCGGGCCCATCCTCGTGCTCGGGTTGGTCGGCCTGCTGGTGCTGTTGCTGCGCTGGGCCTTCTCCCGCGGCGACTCCCTGGTACGACGGACCGCGCGCACGCCCGCCGACCCGGGCATGTTCGGCCTGCTCACTGACGTACAGACCCTGCCGTCGTACGCGGATGCTCGCAAGGCGGTCGAAGCACTCACCCGCGCGCGCATCAAGGCCACCGCGGGCCGCACCACCCAGGGCTGGACCGTCTACGTCTGGCCCGCCGACGTCAACGCGGCGCGCGACGTCCTCCGCTCCACCCAGCCCTAGCTGGTGGCCGCGCTGCGGTGAGACTTGGCGGGTGGGGCAGGATGGGCGGCGCCATGACGCTGACCGAGCACCTCCCCGCCGAGTCCGACCCGGACGCGCTGTACGACGCGTTCGCGACCTGGGTCGGTGGTCAGGGCATCACGCTCTACCCGGCGCAGGAGGAGGCGCTGATCGAGGTGATGACGGGGTCGAACCTGATCCTGTCCACGCCCACCGGGTCGGGTAAGAGCCTGGTCGCGACCGGGGCGCACTTCGCCGCGCTGGCGGCCGGGGTGCGGACGTACTACACCGCACCGATCAAGGCGCTCGTGTCGGAGAAGTTCTTCGCGCTGTGCGACGTGTTCGGCGCCGACAAGGTCGGCATGCTCACCGGCGACGCCGCGGTCAACGCCGCCGCCCCGATCATCTGCTGCACCGCCGAGGTGCTCGCGAACCAGGCGCTGCGCGAGGGCGCGAAGGCCGATGTCGGCCAGGTCGTGATGGACGAGTTCCACTTCTACTCCGAGCCGGACCGCGGCTGGGCCTGGCAGGTGCCGCTGCTGGAGCTGCCGCAGGCGCAGTTCGTGCTGATGTCGGCCACGCTCGGCGAGGTCGAGCGGTTCCAGACCGACCTCACCCGTCGTACCGGCAGACCCACGGCGGTCGTCACCTCCGCCGAGCGCCCGGTGCCGCTGACCCACCGCTATGTGGTCACGGCGCTGCACGAGACGCTGACCGAGCTGCTGGAGACCGGCCAGGCGCCGGTTTACGTCGTTCACTTCACCCAGGCGGCCGCGCTGGAGCGCGCCCAGGCGCTGATGAGCATCAACGTGTGCAGCCGGGACGAGAAGGACGAGATCGCGAAGCTGATCGGCGACTTCCGGTTCGGCACCGGGTTCGGCAAGACGCTGTCGCGACTGGTCCGGCACGGCATCGGCGTGCACCACGCGGGCATGCTGCCGAAGTACCGCCGGCTGGTCGAGCAGCTCGCGCAGTCCGGCCTGCTCAAGGTCATCTGCGGCACCGACACCCTTGGGGTCGGCATCAACGTCCCGATCCGCACCGTGGTCCTGACCGGCCTGAGCAAGTACGACGGCCGGCGGCAACGGTTGCTCAAGGCAAGGGAGTTTCACCAGATCGCGGGCCGGGCCGGCCGGGCCGGGTACGACACGTCCGGCACCGTCGTCGTACAGGCTCCCGACCACGTCGTGGAGAACGTGAAGGCGCTGGAGAAGGCCGGCGACGACCCGAAGAAGCAGCGCAAGGTGCAGCGCAAGAAGGCACCGGAGGGGTTCGTCACCTGGGGCGAGGACACCTTCGACCGGCTGGTCGCGGCGTCTCCGGAGCCGCTGGTGTCCCGGATGCGGGTCAGCCACGCGATGTTGCTGAACGTCATCTCCCGCGAGGGTGACGCGTTCGCCGCGATGCGGCAGCTGCTGCGCGACAACCACGAGGAGCCCGCCAAGCAGACCCGGATGATCCGGCGCGCGATCGCGATCTACCGCAGCCTGCTCGCGGCCGGCGTGGTCGAGAAGCTGGAGGAGCGGGACGAGACCGGCCGCACGATGCGGCTCACCGTCGACCTGCAGCGCGACTTCTCCCTGAACCAGCCGCTGTCGACCTTCGCCCTGGCCGCGCTGGAGCTGCTGGACGCGTCGGAACCGACCTATGCGCTCGACGTGCTGTCGGTACTCGAGGCGACGCTGGAGGACCCGCGGCCGGTGCTGATGGCACAGGAGTTCAAGGCGCGCGGCGAGGCGGTCGAGCGGATGAAGGCCGAGGGCATCGAGTACGACGAGCGGATGGAGCTGCTCGAGGACGTCTCCTGGCCGAAGCCGCTGGAGGACCTGCTGAACCACGCGTACGACGTGTACCGCGGCAGCCATCCGTGGATCGGGGAGACCCCGCTGTCGCCGAAGTCCGTCGTACGGGATCTGTATGAACGCGGCATGACGTTCGGCGAGTTCGTGTCGTACTACGGCCTGGCGCGGTCCGAGGGTGTGGTGCTGCGGTATCTCGGCGACACGTACAAGGCGTTGCGGCAGACCGTGCCGGCGTCCGCGCGGACCGAGGAGCTGACCGATCTGACGGAGTGGCTCGGCGAGCTGGTCCGGCAGACCGACTCCAGCCTGCTCGACGAGTGGGAGGAGCTGACCAATCCCGACGCGTCGGCGGAGGAAGAGGCCGCGGTCGTGCCGAGCGGGCCGCGGCGGCTGTCGGCGAACCCGCGCGCGCTGCGGGTGATGGTCCGCAACGCGATGTTCCGCCGGGTCGAGCTGATGGCCCGGCACCGCTGGGCCGAGCTCGGCGCACTCGACGCCGGCTCAGGCTGGGACGCGGGCCGCTGGGCCGAGGCCGGTACGGCGTACTACGCCGAGCACGAGACCGTCGGCACCGACCCGAACGCGCGCGGCCCGGCGCTGTTCATCATCGAGGAGCAGCCCGGCCGCTGGCTCGTCACCCAGATCCTCGACGACCCCGCCGGCAACCACGACTGGCGCATCACCGCCGAGCTCGACCTCACCGAGACCGACGAGCTCGGCGACCTGGCCCTCCACCTCCTCAACGTGGCCGCCCTCTGAATCCATTCATCGGGCCCTTGCGACCCCGCGTGTCGCCGTTCATCGGGCCCTTGTGACCACGAGCTCACGGTCGTCGAGACCAGGGTCGGCCGCCGGTTGAACAGCGCGCCGGGACGTCGTACCCCTTGTCGGGCGGAAGAAGGCGGTCAGGTCCAGTAGAGCTCGGTGTCGTCGGGCTCGACGACGACGTCGGCGCCTAGTCGGCGGAGGTTACCGGCGAAGTCGGTGTAGCCGCGGTGTACGTGGTGTGCGGCCGAGACGCGGGTCTCGCCCTCGGCGACGAGGCCCGCGAGGACCAGGGCGGCGCCGGCGCGGATGTCGGTGGCGACGACCGGGGCGCCGGACAGCCGCTCGACGCCGCGGATGGCGGCGTGGTGGCCATCGGTCTGGACATGCGCACCCAGACGCGTGAGCTCCTGCGCGAAGGTGAACCGTCCCTCGAACAGGTTCTCCGTCACCATCGCCGCACCGTCGCTGACCGCGTTCAGCGTGATCATGAACGCCTGCAGGTCGGTGGGGAACCCGGGGAACGGCAGTGTCACCGCGTCGACCGCGTGCGGCCGGTCGTCCATCCGCACCCGGAACCCGTTGTCGAGCACCGTGATCTCGGCCCCGGCCCGGTGCAGCTTGTCCAGTGGCAGCTCGAGATGCTCGGCGCGCCCGTTGCGCACCAGGATGTCCCCGCGGGTGATCGCCGCAGCTAACGCCCACGTCCCGGCCACGATCCGGTCCGGTACGACGACGTGGTCGACGGCCTGCAGCCGGTCCACGCCGGTGACCGCGATCCGCGGCGTACCGGCGCCCTCGATCTGCGCGCCCATCTCGGTGAGCATCGAGGCGATGTCGACGATCTCCGGCTCGCGCGCCGCGTTCTCGATCACCGTCGTACCGCTCGCCAGCACCGCGGCCATCATGATCGTCTCGGTCGCGCCCACGCTCGGGAAGTCCAGCCAGACCTCGGCGCCTTGCAGCCCGGACGGCGCCTCGGCAACGACGAAACCATGCTCGATGTGGACCTTCGCGCCCATCGACTCCAGGCCCGCGACGTGCATGTTCAGCCCGCGCGAGCCGATGTTGTCACCGCCGGGCAGCGCCACCTCCGCCCGCCCGCAGCGGCCGAGCAGCGGGCCGAGCACCGAGATCGACGCCCGCAGCTTGCGGACCAGCTCGTAGTCGCACTGGTGCCGCACGTCCCCCGGCACCGCGATCGTCGCGGTCCCCGCATCCGTGTCGACCTTCGCGGTACACCCGAGCGTGTCCAGCAATTGGGCCATGAAGGACACGTCCAGGATGCCGGGCACGCTACGCAGCGTCGTCGTACCCTCAGCGAGCAGTGACGCCGCCATCAGCTTCAGCACGCTGTTCTTCGCACCGGCGACCTCGACGGAGCCGTCGAGCCGGGCCTCACCTGCGATCCTGAACCGTTCCACCGGTCGACTGTAGGCCATCGAGGTCGGAGGCAGCGCGTAGAGTCCGGTCCCATGGCAGTGAACCTGACTCGTATCTACACCCGCACCGGTGACGCCGGTGAGACCCGCCTGGGCGATATGAGTACGACGTCCAAGACCGACCCCCGGCTCGCCGCGTACGGAGACGTGGACGAAGCCAACTCCACGATCGGCGTGGTGATCGCCGAGGGCCACCTGAACGCCACGCTGATCCGGCTGCTGACGCAGATCCAGAACGACCTGTTCGACGTCGGCGCCGACCTGTCCACCCCGGTCACTGAGAACCCGGAGCACCCGCCGCTGCGCATCACCCAGGACTACGTGGACCGGCTGGAGACCCTGTGCGACCAGTACAACGCCCGGCTGGCGAAGCTGCGCTCGTTCGTGCTCCCCGGCGGTACGACGGGAGCCGCGTACCTGCACGTCGCACGGACGGTCGTACGACGTGCCGAGCGGTCCGCGTGGGCCGCCGTGGAGGCGCACGGCCCGGCGGTGAACCTGACGGCGATCACGTACCTGAACCGGCTGTCGGACCTGCTGTTCATCCTCGCCCGGGTCGCGAACCTGTCCTCGGGCGGCGACGTGCTCTGGGTCCCGGGTGGCGAGCGCGACACCCCGCCCGCTCCCAGGACCGGCCGCTGAGCGTCACGACCCCGGACCCCGGAAGCCCGGCGTGATCCCGGCGTACTCCAGCCCGCGCGCCGCCGCGAGCAGCGTGGGCTCCGACCACCGCGGCCCGGCCAGCTGTACGGCGACCGGCAGGCCGCCGTCGTCGAGCCCGGCCGGCACGGCGAGCCCGGGCAGCCCGGTCAGACCGGTCCCGGCATAGATGAAGCCCTGCTCGTGGTACGGCACCTGCCTCCCGTCGATGTCGAGCGGCTCGTCACCGCCGCTGTGCGGGTAGGCCACCGTGGCCGCGGCCGGCATCAGCAACACGTCGTACCCCTCGAAGAACCGCTCCCAGGCCGCCACGAACCCGTCCCGCCGGTCCAGCATCGTCAGGTAGTCCGCCAGTGTGTGCTCGGACTTCGGGAACACCGACGTGATCGTCATCAGCAGATCGCCGAACAGCGCCAGCTGCTCGTCCCACGACACCTCCGGCAGCGCCTCGGTCACCCGCGCCCCAGCGTCGGCCAGTCCATCGGCCACCGACCTCACCCGGTCCGACAACACCCCGGCCACCGGCGCGCCCGGGATCGCCGGCGCCACCGCCACCCGCAGGTCGCGCGGTGCCAGCCCGGGCAGGCGCCGCAGCGGCACCGGCGGCACGTCCGCGTCGTACCCGTCCGGGCCGCTGATCACCGACAGCACCAGCTCCACGTCGTCCAGGCTGCGCGCGAGCGGCCCCAGGCTGGTCATCACCCGGACCGGTCGCGGCGACCCCGGCACCCGGAAGAAGCCGGTCGCCGGCACCCGGTGCTCGGTGGGCCTCAGCCCGTACACGCCGCACAGCGCGGCCGGCTGCCGCACCGACCCGACCAGGTCCGAACCCACCTCGGCCGGCGTCATCCCGGTCGCGACCGCGACCGCTGCGCCGCCACTCGACCCGCCGGGCGTGCGCGCAGGGTCCCACGGGTTGTTCGTCCGGCCGAACAGCGCGTTGCCGGTCTGGTGGTCGGCGAGCCACGCGGCCACGTTGGTGTGCCCGATCAGGTTCACACCCGCGGCCCGCAGCCGTGCCGCCACGGTCCCGTCGACGTCCGCCACCCGGTCCAGCTCGGTGGTGCCGACGGTGGTGCGCAGCCCGGCGACATCGTGGCCGTCCTTCAGCGTCATCGGCGCGCCGTGCAGCGGCCACGCCGTGCGCCCGGCGTGACGCGCCCGGTCGGCCTCCCGGGCCCGGGCCCGGGCGCCGTCGGCGTCCAGCGTCACCACCGCGTTCAGCTCGCCGTTGCGCTCCTCGATGCGCCGCAGGTGCGACTCGAGCGCCTCGGTCGCGCTGGCACCGCCGTCGGCCAGCAGGCCGGACAGCTCGGTGAGCGTCAGGTCGCACAGCTCGGTCATCGCAGCCTCCAGGTCACCGGCATCGTCAGCATCCCCACCGGCGGCAGGCCGAGGGCGGCGTACACCGACGCGGCCAGCCCGTCCGCGCCCGGCACCCACGCGGCCGCCGACACCGCGAGGTCGTCGGTCGACTCCGGCGGCTTCAGCCGGTCTACCACGGTCCGGTGCGGCAGCGCGCGCAGCACGGCGTCGTCCCGGCTCACCCCGGCCCGTGCGCAGGCCAGGTCGATCGCCCGGTCCAGCCCGCCGAGCTCGTCGACCAGGCCGCGTTCGCGGGCGTCGGCGCCGGTCCAGACCCGGCCGCGCGCGATCTGCTCCAGCTCGCCGTACGACAGCCCGCGGTCGTGCGCCGCCTTGCCCACGAAGTCGTCGTAGATCCGGTCGAGGGTCTCCTCCAGCCGCCGCCACTGCTCGTCGGAGAACTCCTGCTGCGCGGAGTACATCCGCGCGTTCCGCCCCTCGGCGACACCCTCGCGCGCGATCCCGAGCTTCGCGAGTGCGTCGCGCAGCACGCCCTTGCCGGCCAGTACCCCGATCGACCCGGTGATCGTGCCGGGCTGCGCCACGACCACGTCGGCCGGCATCGCCACGAAGTACCCACCGGACGCCGCGACGCTGCCCATCGACGCCACCACCGGGATGCCGGCACCGCGCACCCGCAGCACCTCGTCGCGGATCGCGTCCGACGCGACGTACGACCCGCCGGGGCTGTCGACCCGCAGCACCACGGCCTTCACGTTCTCGTCCCGGCGGGCCGCCCGCAGCGCGGCGCCGATCGTGTCCGACCCCGCGCCAGGCCCGCCCGCCGGCCGGCCGCGGCCGCTGCGCCCGAGTGCGATCCCGCCGGCCACCTGGACGACGGCCACCACCGGCGGGTTGCGCCGTGGCACCAGGTCCGCCGCGCGGCGCCGGTGGTATCGCTCCACCAGCTTGGGCCCGGCCTCCCCCAGCCGGCGCTTCAGCGCGTCGTACACGTCGGTGCGGTAGCCGAGCTTGTCGACCAGCCCCGCCTCGAGCGCCTCCGCCGCGGTCAGCGGAGCGGCGTCGACGAGCTCGCGCACCCGGTCCTCGGTCAGCCCGCGCGCGGCCGCGATCCCGCTGACGATCTGTTCGTACGACGACGCCGCCAGCCGCGACGCCATCTCCCGCGCGGGACCGGTGAGCTCGCGCTCGGTGAAGGTGTCCGCCGCGGTCTTGTACTCCTTGCGCTTCGACAGCTGTGGTACGACGCCGGCCTTGTCCAGCGCGTCGCGCACGAACACGGCCTCGACCGAGACCCCGGTGACGCCGAGATCGCCGGACGGCTGGACCCACACCTCGTCGAACGCGGTCGCCAGGTAGTAGGGCACGGTCCCGGGACCGACCTCGCCGAAGGACTCCGTCCAGGCCACCGCCGGTTTGCCCGCGGCGCGGAAGTCCCGGACCGCGTCACGCAGGTCCTGGGTCTGGGCCAGGGACAGCGACGGCCCGCCCAGGTGCGCGACCAGGCCGGCGACGCCCGCGTCCTCGCGGGCCCGGCGCAGCGCGTTCACGAGGTGCCGCAGCGACGGCACGTGCCGGGCGCGCAGCGCCGCCAGCGGCGTCGTCGGGGGCGGGTCGGTGACGCCACGGGTCAGGTCGAGCTCCAAGAGGGTACGGCTCATGCTCCCGAGACTAGGCGCTGCCTGTGACCAGAGCGCTGATACGACGTTTCCGGGGCGCACGGTACCCGCGCCATAACAAGTAGTCATAGCCGAAATCGGTGCTGACCGGTTTCGGTCATGGCCCCGGGTCGCCATCAGTTGCACGTTCCGTGACCGATGGCAGGTCGCCAGGATGGCACGCAATCCATTCCCGTCCGAAGGGATTCCTTCCAATGGTGCGACCCACCACCTTCCGCCAGAAGGCGGTCGTGGCGGCTGCCCTGTCCGGACTGGCGACCATCACGGTCGCCGGTATCGGCATGGCCGGCGCCGACGCCGCCTCCCAGGCTGCTCCGCCTCCGCAACCCACACTGGCGCAGTCCCGTGCTCTGGCCGCCTCGGGGGCGGCCAAGCTGGTCTCCGGGCGTCCGGC
>WNGB01012768.1_pt1 | contig 11838 bp, 9 predicted proteins | sample 5400681 | NCBI WGS metagenome assembly WNGB01 (sample SAMN13153367, study PRJNA577476) | soil metagenome | isolation source: 115 cm soil or saprolite under grassland replicate 2 | place: USA:California | collected 2016-06-15 | reverse complement strand
CGCCGCCCCGCGGCATGTGGGGCAGCAACGGCCCCGCCCTGTGTACGCCGGTCGAGACCTGGCTCGGCCGCGCACCCGAGCCACGACCGGATCTCGACGGGCTGGTGCTGCGCTGTCTCGCCGCCTTCGGACCGGCGTCGGTCGCGGACGTCCAGGCGTGGTCCGGGCTGAGCCGGCTGGCCGAGGTGGTCGAGCGGCTGCGCCCGCGGCTGCTGACCTTCCGCGACGAGCAGGGCCGGGAGCTCTTCGACCCTCCGGACTCACCACGCCCCGACCCGGACACCCCGGCGCCGGTCCGGTTCCTGCCGGAGTACGACAACCTCCTGCTCTCGCACGCCGACCGGTCCCGGGTGATCCCCGACGGGCGCCCGGTGCCGCTGCCGCCGGGCAACGGAGCGAACCGGGGCACGCTCCTCGTCGACGGCTTCTGGCGCGGGACGTGGCGGATCGGTGACGCGGCGCTCGAGGTCACCACCTTCGGCCGGCTCGCGCCGGCCGAGGCGGCGGAGGTCGAGGAGGAGGGCCGGCGGCTGCTGGAGTTCGTGACGGGCGGCGCGGCGGGCGACGTACACGTGGGCGAGGAGTGAAAATCGCCCGAGCGGGGCAGGATGTCCTCATGCGCAGCGATCTCTTCGACAAGTCCAACCTGGAGGTCAGCAGCACCGAACGCTTCGTGCTGCAGAACAGCCAGATGCTCAAGGTCGGCCTCGGGCCCGACGTACTCGCCTCCAAGGGCACGATGGTCGCCTACCAGGGGCAGGTGCAGTTCCACCACGAGAAGGCCGGCAGCATCGGCAAGCTCGCCAAGAAGGTGCTGACCAGCGAGAACGTCAGCCTGATGCGGGTCGCCGGCCAGGGCGAGGTCTACTTCGCCGACGAGGCCGGCTACGTGCACCTGCTCCACCTCGACAACGAGGGGATCAGCATCAACAGCCGCAACATCCTGGCCTTCGACGCGAGCCTGCAGTGGGACATCAACCGCACCAAGGGGGCCGGCCTCGCGACCGCGGGGCTCTTCAACACCACCATCGGCGGCACCGGCACGGTCGCGATCACCGTGGTCGGCAAGCCGGTGGTGCTCGACTGCTCCCGCCAGCCGACCTTCGTCGACCCACAGTCGGCGGTCTGCTGGTCGGCCAGCCTGACCCCCGGCGTACACAACAGCATGAACGTGAGCTCGCTGCTGCGCGGTGGCTCGGGCGAGGCGATCCAGTATGTCTTCCACGGGCCGGGCTTCGTCGTCGTACAGGCCTATGAGTGGAAGCCGGTCACGCAGGGCTCCCGCTGACCAGTCGGGCGCGCGACGACCGCAAATGCGCCGTGGCCCCCGGCGACTGCCGGGGGCCACAGCGCGTCGTACTCAGTGCTGCGGGGTCACTCGCCGCGGATGAACTTCTCCACCTCGGCGCGGCCCAGGTCGTCGGCCATCTGCACCGGCGGCGACTTCATCAGGTACGTCGACGCGGGGTGCACCGGGCCGCCGAGGCCGCGGTCCTTGGCGATCTTCGCCGCCCGGATCGCGTCGATGATGATGCCGGCCGAGTTGGGGGAGTCCCAGACCTCGAGCTTGTACTCCAGGTTCAGCGGTACGTCGCCGAACGCGCGACCCTCGAGCCGGACGTAGGCCCACTTGCGGTCGTCGAGCCACTGCACGTAGTCGGACGGACCGATGTGCACGTTGCGCGCGCCCAGGTCGTGCTGCAGGTTCGACGTGACGGCCTGCGTCTTGGAGATCTTCTTGGACTCCAGCCGGTCGCGCTCGAGCATGTTCTTGAAGTCCATGTTGCCGCCGACGTTCAGCTGGTAGGTGCGGTCGAGCACCACGCCGCGGTCCTCGAACAGCTTCGCCATCACGCGGTGCGTGATCGTCGCGCCCACCTGCGACTTGATGTCGTCGCCGACGATCGGGACGCCGGCGTCCTCGAACTTCTTGGCCCACTCGGGGTCGGACGCGATGAAGACCGGCAGCGCGTTGACGAAGGCGACCTTCGCGTCGATCGCGCACTGCGCGTAGAACTTGTCGGCCTTCTCCGACCCCACCGGCAGGTAGGACACGAGTACGTCGGCCTGCGTGTCCTTGAGCACCTGCACGATGTCGACGGGCTCGCTGTCGGACTCCTCGATGGTCTCGCGGTAGTACTTGCCGAGACCGTCGAGGGTGTGGCCGCGCTGGACGGTGACGCCGAGCGGGGGCACGTCGGCGATCTTGATCGTGTTGTTCTCCGACGCCTGGGTCGCTTCGGAGAGGTCGAAGCCGACCTTCTTGGCGTCGACGTCGAACGCCGCCACGAACTCCACGTCGTTGACGTGGTAGTCACCGAAGGTGACGTGCATCAGGCCCGGGACGGTGCCGTCCGGGTCGGCGTCCTTGTAGTACTCGACACCCTGGATCAGGGAGGTGGCGCAGTTGCCGACTCCCACGATTGCTACTCGTACCGAACCCATCGGCTTGTCCTCGTTTCTCGTGTGCGGTCGTTGTCTGCAGAAGAGCGCTTGCCCTCGAAGCTGTGCTCAGGGCTTGGGGGTGACGTCCGGGGCGATGGCCTTGGTGGGGCGCCCGGAGTCGGGGTGGTTGCGTTCGGCGTTGATCAGGTCGGAGAGCCAGCGCACCTCGCGCTCGACCGACTCCACACCGTGCCGCTGGAGCTCCGCGGCGTACCGGTCGACCTCTCGCTGGGTCCGCGCGAGCTGGGACTGCACTCGCTCGAGTCGCTCCTGGAGGCGAGTACGACGCCCCTCGAGCACCCTCAGCCGGATCTCCATGTCGGTGCGACCGAAGAAGGCGAACCGGATGTCGAAGTTGTCGTCCTCCCAGGCGGTCGGGCCGACCTCGGACATCAGCCGCGTGAACTCCGCGGTGCCGAGCTCGGTGACCTGGTAGACGATGCGCTGTCGACGACCGACGGCCGCGGGCCCGACCTGCTCCTGGATCCACTGCGCCCGCAGCATCCTCTTCAGCGCTGGGTAGAGCGAGCCATACGACAGCAGCCGGCCCCAGCCCAGCATCAGGTTGAGCCGCTTGCGCAGCTCGTAGCCGTGCATGGGTGACTCGTGCAGCAGCCCGAGGACTGCCAACTCGATCGTATCTCCACGTCTGGCCATGCGACCTATCGTACCGATATATCCGCGAGATGGAACACCCGGTGAACTCGAACCGACATATCGGGCGACTCGACAAGACCGGCCATCACGACGACTCGGGGGGATCGGGGGGTTGCCCGTACTCTTGGACGGACCGCCGCCAGGCAGCATCGATGACGGAGACCGAAGTTGACCGGAAAGCGCAGGGCCGACGGCCCGGCCCAGGGCAAGAACCAGAGCACCGACAGCACATCCCTCGACGGCACCGACGTGCCAGAGGAGGAAGAAGCGGGACCCGTCTGGCGCAGGCGACTCTGGTTCGCCGCGAAGTGGTCCTTCGTCGCCGGACTGGCCTGTCTGCTGATCGGCGTGATGACGTTCGTCTACCTCTACAAGCAGACGACGCTGCCGGACCCCAACAAGGAGTTCCTCACCGAGACGACCCACGTCTACTACGCCGGCGGCAAGTCCGAGCTCGGCAAGTTCGCCGAGCAGCAGCGCGACGTCATCGGGTACGACGAGATGCCCGACTGCATCAAGGACGCGGTCGTCGCAGCTGAGAACCAGAGCTTCTGGACCGACAACGGCATCGACCCCAAGGGCATCCTGCGGGCGGCGTTCAGCAACGCCCAGGGCAACGCGACCCAGGGTGCCTCGACGATCACCCAGCAGTTCGTGAAGGTCCTCTACCTCACCCAGGAGCGCACCATCAAGCGCAAGGTGAAGGAGGCCCTCCTCACGCTGAAGGTGCAGAAGGAGATGAGCAAGGAGCAGATCCTCGCCGGCTACCTCAACACCATCTACTTCGGTCGCGGCGCCTACGGCATCCAGGCCGCCGCCCACGCCTACTTCGAGGTGGACGCCAAGGACCTGACCGTCCCGCAGTGCGCGGTGCTCGCCTCGGTGCTCAACAACCCGAGCGGCCTCGACCCGGCCAACGGCAAGGACTCGAAGGCCGCCCTCGAGGACCGCTACGGCTATGTCATCTCGAGCATGGAGGAGATGGGCAAGATCACCTCCACCCAGGCCGAGAAGGCCGAGAGGCACCTCCCGAAGTTTCCGCACATCGCCGTCAAGGACACGTACGGCGGCCAGCGCGGCCACGCCCTGACCCTGATCAAGAGCGAGCTGCTCCGCCTGCACGACGCCAACGGCGAGCCGCTGTTCACCGAGGAGCAGATCAGCGGCGGCGGCCTCCAAGTCACCACCACGCTGACCAAGAAGGCCATGAAGGCCGCCGAGCAGGGCGTGAAGGAGATCCGGCCGGAGGGCAAGCAGTTCCGCACCGACCTGCACGCGGCAGTCGCCAGCGTCGAGCCCGGAACCGGGGCGCTGCGCGGCTTCTACGCCGGCCAGGACTACCTCAAGTCCCAGCTCAACTGGGCCATCCTCGGCGGCGCACCCGGCTCGACGTTCAAGCCGTTCGCGGTCGCGGCCGGGCTGGCGCAGGGCTTCTCGCTCAAGGACACCTTCGACGGAGACTCGCCGTACGTCCTGCCGGACGACACCGACGTGGTCAACGAGGGTGAGGGCGGCGGTTTCGACTACGGCAAGGTCAGCCTGCTCAAGGCCACCACCGAGTCGATCAACACCGCCTTCGTCGACATGACCCTGGCCATGGAGGACGGTCCCGAGGCGATCATGGACGCCGCCATCGCGATGGGCGTCCCGCCGGCGAACAAGAAGCACAAGCCCAACGTCCCGGGCATCCCCAACTATTCGGGCGGCATGGACGCGGTCACCGGCATCTCGCTGGGCTCGATGCAGGAGAGCCCGATCAACATGGCCAACGCCTACGCGACGATCGCCAACGACGGCGAGCGGGCCAACGTCTACGTGATCGACAAGGTCACCAGCCCCACGGGCGAGGTGCTCTACCAGCACAAGGTCAGCGCCGAGCCGGCCATCGACCCGGAGATCGATCACGACGTCTCCTATGCGCTGCAGAAGGTGGTCGAGGACGGCACCGGTCAGAACGCGCAGGCGCTGGACCGGCCCGCGGGCGGCAAGACCGGCACCGCGACGGACAACGCGGGCAACGTGAAGTCGTCGTGGTTCGTCGGCTTCACCCCCCAGCTGGCGACCGCGGTGATGTACGTCCGCGGTGACGGCAACGGGCAGCTCGACGGCTGGCTGCCGGACTACAACGGACTGTCCGGATACTTCGGCGCCAACTACCCGGCCCGCACGTGGGCCGCGGTGATGGAGAGAGCGTTGGAGGGCGAGGAGGTCCTCGACCTGCCCGAGCCGGCCAACGTCGACGGCGAGGCGCCCACGAACGGCCACGACCCGATCCCGACCAAGACGCCGACCAAGCACCCGACGAAGACCCCCACCGAGACGCCCACCACGTCGGCGCCGCCCGACTCGCACGGTCCGTCGTCCTCGCCGACGGACAGCCCGACCTGGACTCCTCCGGGCCACGTCACCACGTCCTCGTCGCCGACCGACTGCGGCATCCTGACGTGCACCTCGACCTCGTCGACCAGCAGTCCGACCGCGACTGACACGACGACGAGTCCGGGCAACCACCGGCCGGCGCCCAACTACTCGACGTACTCGACATACTCGACGCCGAGTCCTGGGTTGTTCGCACGGCTGGAGGAGTGGGCCTACTTTGACTGAGGCGGTGGTCCACCCCAGTCACGACGACCCACTCCTGCAAGGCGTCAGCGCCGCCGTCGGCGGCCCCGCCGGGAGCCACTCCCGAGGCCACCGGTGGTGGACTCCGGTCCGGGTGCTGCTGGTGCTCACCGCGGTCTGCTTCGCGCTGGGCATGGTGCAGAAGGACAGCTGCTACCAGAAGACCTGGAGCGACGGCGAAGAGCGCTACCAGCTGATGTGCTACTCCGACCTGCCCTACCTCTACACCGGGCGGGGCTTCGCCGAGCTGAACTGGCCCTACACGAGCGACCCCGAGACCCGGGCCCGCTACGAGACGATGGAGTACCCCGTCGGCATCTCGTACGCCGCCTGGGCGACCGCCGTCGTCACCCACATCGTCACCGGTGGCCCGGACGTCAGCCACCGAGCCAGTCGCCCGGTCGACGAGCTCTGGGGCGATCCGCAGGTGGTCAGGGAGATCCGGGCCTTCGTGATCGTGTCCGCGCTGATGTTCGCGCTGGCCGCGCTGCTGTCGACGTGGTTCCTCGCCGGCGTCAACCCGCGCCGCCCCTGGGACGCGCTCGGCTTCGCCGCCTCGCCCGCGCTGCTGTTCACCGGCCTGGTCAACTGGGACCTGCTGGCGGTGGTGCTGGTGGCCGGCGCGCTCTGGGCCTGGGCTCGAGGGCGGCCCTTGCTGACCGGCGTACTCATCGGGCTCGGGACGGCGACCAAGCTCTACCCGCTGTTCCTGCTCGGCGGCCTGCTGGTCATCTGTGTACGCCGCCGCCGCTACCTCGACCTGGTCCTGGCGACCATCGGCGGAGCCGTGGCCTGGGTGCTGGCCAACGCGCCGGCGTACCTCACCGGGCCCGAGCAGTGGAAGGTCTTCTGGCACTTCAACGAGACCCGGGCGGCCGACCTCGGGTCGGTCTGGCTGATGCTCACGCAGGCCACCAAGCACGAGTTCACGGCCACCACCATCAACAACGTCTCGTGGGCGTTCTTCGTGCTGTGGTGCGCCGGGGTGCTGGCGCTCGGCCTGCGCGCGCCGATGACGCCGCGGTTCGCCCAGCTCGGGCTGCTGGTCGTGACCGGATTCCTGCTGGTCAACAAGGTCTACTCACCGCAGTACGTGCTGTGGCTGCTGCCGCTCGCCGTACTCGCCCGGCCGCGCTGGCGCGACCTGCTGATCTGGCAGGCCGGCGAGTTCTTCTACTTCTGCTGCGTGTGGTGGTACCTCAACGGCGATCTCAACGCGGGGTCCAACGACAGCCCGGCGTCGGTCTACCTGATCGCGATCGTGCTGCGGATGGTGGCCGAGCTCTACCTGGCCGCGGTCGTCGTACGCGACATCTTGCGGCCGTGGCACGACCCCGTCGACCGCTACGACGACGAGGACGAGCTCGACGGACCCTACGAGACGATGACCTTGTCGAAGGTCGTCGCGGTGTAACGCACCCGCACCTCGATCTCGTCGCCCACCTTCGGCACGACCGCGCCCTGGTGCAGGAACAGCATCGAGGCCTGCATGTGCGGCGGCTCGGCGAAGAACCGCTGCCGCCCGAACACGGAGTACGGCGACCGCACGAACCCGGCCGCGTCCATGCCCCCGCGGGCCAGCGTGGCGGCTCGGCTGCGCAGCGAGAGGTCGCCCGCGGGCGCCTCGAGCCCGATGCCGTGGGACGTGCCGCCGCTGACCACCAGGATGGTGCCGGCCACCGGCGCCGTACGACCGCGGTAGCCGTAGGTGTCGCCCCGCTCCACCGTGTGTACGTCGAGCACGGTCGCCGAGACCTTCAGGTTGTCGCGGTCGCCGAGCCACAGGTCGGTGCCGATCCGCGGCCGGAACGAGAAGTCGCCGTACGACGCCCGCAGGCTGGCCAGGTCGGAGCCGGTCAGATGGCTCACCCAGATCGTGTTGGTCGCCAGGCCGGACGCGACCACGTCGGTCATCAGCCGGCGGGCCTGGGAGAGGTTGGCGCCCGACGCGAGCGGCAGGTGGAAGGCGACGCCCTCCAGGCGCGGGTGCCGGCCCGGGCCCTCGAGCCCGGTGAGCAGCTTGGCCGCGTCGCGCAGCTCGCGCGGGGACATGCCGTGCCGGAGCATCTTGGTCATCCGCTCGACGACGAAGCGGGCGTTGGGGTCGTAGTCGAGCAGCCGCTCGAGGTCCTCGAGCCGGCTGACCGTGTGGATCACCCGTTCGTTGGGGTCCACCTCGGTGGCCGTGCCGAAGGGTCGCCAGGGGGTGAGGACCAGCAGGTCGCCCGGGAACCGGGTGGTCACCTTTCCGAGCTCGTCGTACGTGCCGATGGCCAACGTCTCGAGGCCGAGCTTGGTCGTCTCGCGCGCCAGCCTGGGCAGACCGAAGCCGTAGCCGTTGCCCTTCGCCACCGGAACGATGCCGGGGTTGTCCGCGACCACGCGCCCGAGATGGGCCCGCCAGCGGGCGCCGTCAACGTGGAGGGTCAGACTCATGTCACCGTCGTTTCATATAGAGATCGAATGCTTTGTACAACGGGCGGTTCAGCGGAAAGTCCCACTCTCCGGCGTACTCGACGGCCTCGCCGCCGGTGCCGACCTTGAACTGGATCAGCCCGACGTGAGAGTCGTCGGGGTCGAGCGTGTCGGTGATGCCGCGGAGGTCGTAGACGTCGGCGCCGGCCGCGAGCGAGGCGCGGATCATCTCCCACTGGATGGCGTTGGAGCCGCGCACCTCGCGCTTCTCGGTGGAGGAGGCGCCGTAGGAGTACCAGGTGTGGCCGCCGACCCGGATCCAGATCGTGGACGCGACCAGGTCGCCGTCGTGGCGGGCGAGGAAGAGCTTGATCCGGTCCGGCTCCTCGCTGCTCAGCGCCTCCCACATGGTCTGGAAGTAGCGCAGCGGCCGCGGCGTGAAGTGGTCGCGCTCCGCGGTGTGCACGTAGAGGTCGTGGAAGAGCTTGAGCTCGTCGAGCCCGCCCTCGGTGACCTCGACGCCCTCCTTGGCGGCCCTCTTGATGTTGCGGCGCCAGAGCTGGTTCATGCCCGCGAGTACGTCGGCCTCGGTGCGCGGCTCGCCGTCCTCACCGCGGAGCGGGATCTGGTAGTTGTACTGCGGCTGGCCGGCCGCGAACCCGCCGTCGGCCACCTGCAGCCGCCAGCCGAGGTCGTCGAGCTGCGACACCACCCGGGCCCCGGACTGGCTGCGCGCGGTCGGCGGCAGCGCGGTCAGCCGGCGTACGTCGTCGCGGGCGATGCCGTCCTTCACCTGGGCCGCGGTCCAGCGGGCGGTGATCACCGGCGGCCCCATGCGTACGCCGAACGCGCCCTGGCCCTTGAGGTGGTCGAGCATCGGGGTCAGCCACGCGTCGAGGTCGTCGGACTCCCAGTCGATGACCGGGCCCTCGGGCAGGTAGGCGAGATAGCGCTTGACCCTGGGCAGCTGCCGGTAGAGCACCAGCCCGGCCCCGACCAGCTGCGTCTCGTCGTACCAACCGATCGACTCGCGCCGCCACTCGCTCTTGACGTGCCCCCATGCGGGGGTCTGTAGGAAGCTCGCCGACCGCTGCCCCCGGAGGAAGTCGAGGTGCTCGGACTCCGGGATCGGCCGGACGGTCAGGAGTGGGGGAGTCACCCCCCGAGGTTATCGGAGGTCGGCGCGTCCCCGGTCCTTCGCGGCCACTATCCACAGGGCGCGGAGTGGCGGGTTGGCACTGAGGCTTCGAGGGCAGACGAGGCACGTGGAGCTTTCGGAGACGATTCACCGGCTGGGCGGACTGGCTACCAGGGGCGAACTTGTCGAGCGTGCGAGCTGGCGGGAGATCGCAGCCGCGGTCGAAGCGGGGTCGATCGTGCGGCTGCGGCGCGGCCACTACGGCTTGGCCGGCCAGTTGAAGGCCGAACGCGCCAGCGCTTCTTTGAACGCGGTGATCTCCCATGAGAGCGCCGCTCTGCACTGGGGCTGGCGGGTCAAGGAGCCACCGGAGCAACCGATCGTGACCGTCCCGCGCCGACGCAAGGTGCACCCGGCCCGGTGCATGTACGTCGACGTACGTCACGCCGATCTGAGGGCCGACCAGGTGGTGGACGGCTACAGCGATCCCGTCACCACGGTCATCGACTGCGCCCGCGCCCTGCCCTTCGACGCCGCACTGGCGGTGGCGGACTCCGCACTGCGCAGCGGCCAGGTGACGCGGGCTGAGCTGGCCGCCGCGGCCGAGGCATCTCCGCGGACAGGCCGGGCGAAGGCGTTGCGGGTCGCGCGCACCGCCGACGGCCGGGCCGCCAATCCGTTCGAGTCGGTGGTGCGGGCCATCGCGGACGGCGTACCGAAGCTCGTCCTGGAGCCCCAGGTCCAGATCGCTCCGGGTCAGACGCCGGACCTGGTCGACCGTCGGCTCCGGATCGTCGTCGAGTGCGACTCGTGGACATTTCACGCCGAGAAGGGCGCGTTCCAGCGCGACATCGAGCGCTACAACGAGTTCGCGCTCGACGGCTGGCTGTTGATCCGGATCGGCTGGGAGCACGCGATGAGGCGGCCCGAGTATGTGTTGAAGATCCTTCAGCGGGCCGTGGTGTGTGCAGAAGGACGACAGTTGGCGGCCGGCGCGACCACCATCGAGCGTGAGGAGGGTCAGTGATCGCTCGAACTGTCGTCCTTGGTCACGCGATCGTCGGGCGAGGGTCGGGCGAGCGTCGGGTGCGTCGCACGCGGCCGACCGGGTCGCCGTACGAGGAAGGGGACTCGAGCAGCCCCCCGCGCCGCTCGAGTCCCCTCATTCGTTTTGGGAAAGGGAGTTCCCCGCATTCAGTTGTGCCGCTCAGGAGCGGTCGCTGTGCGGTCAGATACATCCCCCGCGAGAAAAGTTGGCAAACCCCAGGGTGAAGATGACTAGGAATTCCTAGTCCAGACCGGTATCACGGGGGATGACTGGGACTCTTGGCCGGTGTGAGAATGCAACCGATGACGGTGAGCACCTCGCGGTCGACGACCGAGGCGGACAACCTGTGGAATCAGTGCGCGCACGCATTCGCGCAGTGGACTGCTGGTGACTCCGGCGCGCTCGATGATCTTGTGGCGTTGATGACGCCGGTGCTCTGGCACGTCGTACGTGCCTACCGCCTGTCTGAGGAAACAGCAGAGGACGTCATCCAGACGACCTGGCTGGCAATGGTGCGTCGTCGCGAGGCGATCATCGAGCCGGCCGCGATCGGTGGATGGCTCACGACGACCGCGCGTCGGGAGGCTTGGCGGGTCAGCAAGACCGCCACCCGGGCCGTGGCCGTCGAGGACGACGAGCTCGCCTTCCGGCTTCCGCAACAGCGGTCGGCGGAGGTGGCGGCGGTGGAGATCGACGAGAACCGTCAGCTGTGGGCGGCCGTCGACGAGCTGCCCGAGCGTTGCCGGCGGCTCCTGCGCATCGTTGCGTTCGAGAACCGTCCCGACTATTCCCGGCTCGCCGTCGACCTGGGGAAGCTGACCGGGGCGCGGGGCGGATCGGCGTACACATTGCAATTTGCGCACGGCGACGTCGCGCTGCTGGTCCGGGCCGCGGCCGAGGAACAGCCCGGCGACGGCGGCCGCCTCGACGGCTGGCTCGCCCCCGCGACGGCGATGACCGTCCGGGCGGCGCTGGTCACTGACGAGCGCGAGTGGACCACCGACGTCGACTCCCGCGGCCGCTTCGAGTTCCGCGACCTCCCGTCCGGACTCTTCCGGCTCTGGCTCACCCCCCGCGACAGCGACCTGCGCGCGTTCGGCACCCCCGCCTTCGAACTCTGATCCGTCATCCCCTCTCCACACTCTGAGGAAGCCATGTTGCCGCCTGACGACGCCCGAAACCGTAAGCACAAGCCTATGGACCGGGACCCGCGACTTCCGGGTCGAGACACGATCAGCCCGGTCAACGGACGGGTGCTCGACCCCGCCACGGCGTTCGGTGTCGAGGGCATCCAGACGCGTCCGACGGCGTACGTCGGCACGCGGCTGACGATCTCGAAGTCCGAGGACATCGAGGTCCGGTTCGCGATCATCCGTGAGGTGGCCGAATCCTTGGGCTGGGCGGCCCGTCTTGAGGACGAAGACCCCAAGACGGTTGGGCTCAAGTTCGGCATACGCAAGGTGACTCTCAGCGTCGGGTCGGACCGGGTTCTCCTGGCGCCCGACGGCTGGAC
>WNGB01011954.1_pt1 | contig 11838 bp, 11 predicted proteins | sample 5400681 | NCBI WGS metagenome assembly WNGB01 (sample SAMN13153367, study PRJNA577476) | soil metagenome | isolation source: 115 cm soil or saprolite under grassland replicate 2 | place: USA:California | collected 2016-06-15 | reverse complement strand
CGTACCCGGTCAGCGCCTCGATCTCCTCCCTTGCCGGCGGATCACTTTTCAGGAAGCGGTCGGAGAGACGAAGGGAACCGAGGGGGAGTGTCCAAGACCGAAGGGCCCGGCGCTCGTCGAATTCGGTGAGCTCCAAGCTCCCGCCTCCGAGATCGGCCACCGCGCCCCTGTCGATAGGCAGCCCGCGGACGGCTCCGAGGAACGTGTAGAGCGCCTCCTCGTCGCCGCTGATCACGCGAACGCTGACACCGCTCTCGGCCTCGACCCTTGCCTGGAACTCGCCGGCGTTCTCCGACTCCCTGACCGCGGAGGTGGCGACGGCGATCAGGGTTCCGGCCCCCGCGCTCTCGGCGATGGCCCGGAAGTCCCGGAGGGCGGCCGCGGTGCGCTCGATGGTCTCGGGAGCGATGCGGTTCCCCTGCCGGAGATCCCGTGCCAGGCGGAGGGGCGCACGGCCGTTGGCGAGGATCTCGAGGTGGCCTGGCCCACCGATCCGGATCACCACGACCCGGCCTGAGTTCGAACCCACATCGATGACGGCGAGGGATCGGTCGGCCACGCAAGACGTCCTTCCGGGGAAGGAAGAGGCGGCGCTTGCGCGGAGTATAGGAGAGGCAGCCAGACGACGAGAGCTGGAGCCTGTCTATCTGGGACGCGACTTCGAATGCGTGCTCGTGCGGGCACTGGACGTGGACGCGTGACCGGGCGTGACGCTTTTCGCGCCCTCATCCGTTCCTTGGTTTCTCACGTGAGCTTTCGCTCCATGAACACCCAGTGGGACTTGTACTCGTCGGGGATCTCGCTCTCGGGGTATGACCCGATCTCCTCGAACCCGCTCGAGCGGTACAGGCCATGGGCGGCCGTCATGAAGTCAGGGCTGTCGAGCCGGATCCGCTGGTAACCAGCGGTCCGCGCGGCTGCGATCAGCTCATCGAGCATCGCGCGACCCACCCCGGCGCGGCGATGGGACGGCTGGACGTACATGCGCTTGATCTCGGCGGTGTCGGGCCTGATCCGCCGCATGCAGGCCGTGCCGACGGCCGCGTCGGCCTCGAAGGCCAGCAGGAGGCGACCGTCGGGCGGCTGGAACTTGGCGATCGTCGCGAGGTCGTGATCCACGGCTTCCCGGACAGGGAGTCGGAACCCGTACCTCGACTCCAACTCGTCGTTGCCCCACGTGAGGTAGTCGAGCCACAAGCGCCCGACAGACTCCAGATCTCGAGGCAGGATCGCGTCTCGAAGATCGGCCATGTGACCGGCCCGATGGTAACAAGCGAGGCCCAGGCCAACTGGCGAATGCTCCAGTCACGGATGGCGCCGTACGTCGGGTCCGCATAGCGATCGAGTTTCTTCGCCCACAGGCTGGACACGCTTCGCGAGCACGCAGGATGATCGATTCGACAGGTCGGCTCGGCCTGGGAGGCCGACCGGAGGAGTGGCCAGGGACCTGACGAGATGGGAGGCAGTCGCCGGTTTCTCACAATCGTCCTATTCGGGCTCCTTCTTTCCTCGTGCGGAGGAGAGGGGAAGACCTTCACCACACACGACCTGTCGGCTCTCGTCCTACAGCCTTCAGAGGCTCCCCCGGGAACGGTCTATGTGGGGCAGGCATCCGGGCCGGCCGACCTCGACGTGTTCTCCGAGGGCGTCGCCGAAGCGAAGGAGCAGTTCGCGGAGCAGCGGTTCCAGGGCGGCTACGCGGCGGTGTTCTCGTCCTTCGACAGGTCCATCACGATCGGAAGTGGCGCGCTCGTCTTCAAGGATGCCGAAGGCGCGGCGGAGGCTATGGATACCCAAAGATCCGTCGTCATTCCCAACGCCACCACAGGCTCCAAGCCCCTCGCCGTATCCGATCTCGGCGATGAGGCGTTCGCGTTCACCTTCGACTCGGGCCCGCTCGGGAAGCCGGGCGCGATCTACTTCTTCCGGGTTGGCAACGCGATGTTCCTCGTCCCGGGCAGCGGAGCGCGCATAAAACCCGAAGAGCTGCTGGCGATTGCTCGCAAGGTGGCTGCCCGAGCCAAGGGGTAGAGCCTGACCAGCACTCCATCAGCTCTGCAGTCCAGCCCGGATGGTAGATCCGCTTGATCCACCTTCAGGTCGACCATCCTCGACCCAACCCCCCAGCGCGGTTCCAGCGAACGCGACCGTCGTCGAGGCTGGCGGTGCTTCTATTCGATGGCGGCCTCCGCCATCGCCTCCCCCTTGTCACGGCAGTCCCGCAAGGCCACGATCCTTCCTTCGCGCACCGTGAATACCGCGTAGTTGCGATCATCAGCCTTCCGCATGCGGTAGGCGTCGACCCCCGGAGTCCGCACCACGACCATCACCCGGTCGCCACGTGCCGCGACCTCCTCCAGCTCCGCCTTCAGACCACGCTCGGCCTGGCGCTCGAGGGCGATCTGGAGCTCGTGCCGGCCACGGCACACCTGCGGTTCCGGATCCTCGAGGCTGGGATCGAGGTAGATCCACTCCAGGTCCGGATCGACGAACTGGAGCATCGCCGCCATGTCGCCCCGGGAGTACGCCTCGTACGCTTTGCGGATCAGGTCCGCGTTCTCGTTCGACATCGGGATCCTCTCCTTGCGTCGTCGGTGATTCCGCATGCGGGGCCCGAAGCCCCCGAAGAGAGGCGGCGCTCGTGCGGTCCCGGGTCCACGGTCGGCTCGGCGTCGACGAACGGCAGAAGCGAACCGCCGGTGGCCGGAGAGGCCAGCCGACCGAACCCCTCGATGGGGTGTGCGGGGCGTTCAGGGTCAGCCGAACGGTCGCATCCTCGGCCAGTATCGAACGGAGGGGCGGAACGGGCAAGGTACAGATCGAGAGGTCGCGATATCCAGCCCGAAGGCCAGCGGTTCGCACAGCCGATCCGCCAGCCTCAGGCTCTCCCGTGCCGATCGAGCGTCGCGAGGGAACGTCGCTGGGAGTGACAGAGTCTGCAGTGTGATGGTGTGCGCGCGCTCGTCCCCGGCGGCTGAGATGGTGCGCCGGCCGCTGCTTGCCGGAGGGATCGTGCTCACGCTGGTCGCCACGGCATGTAGCTCGGGGCCCTCAGCCGCGCGGCGCGCGTCGCCTTCGGGGTCTCCCGCTCAGACGAGCGCCGCTCCGACCACCCAGTCTCGGGTGCCGGCCGAAGGGGCGGACGAGCGCGACACGACGCGGTGGCCGATCAAGCACGTCGTCTTCCTGATCAAGGAAAACCGCACGTTCGACAACCTCTTCGGGACGTTCCCGGGCACCGACGGCGTTTCGTTCGGCTACGACCGAGGTGTGCGGCGCCCGCTCACACGGGGGACCGACGGGAGCATCGGCTCCGAGGACATCCCCCATTGCTACCTGTGCTCGCGGGAGGCGTGGGACCACGGGAGGATGGACGGGTTCAACCAGGGCCCGGCCTCGGACCGATGGTCCTACACACAGCTCCACCGATCCCAGCTTCCCAACTACTGGCATTGGGCCCGCGAGTTCGTGCTCGCCGACAACTTCTTCTCTTCGGCCCAGGGGCCCTCGTTCCCGAACCATCTCTATACGATCGCCGCGCAGTCCGGAGGCGCTCACGACAACCCCAGGCGCACCGGGCCGTTCCACTCGAGCAACACGTTCGGCTGCGACGCGCCGATCGGGCAGACGGTCACGATCGTTGACTCGGAAGGTCACGAGAAACACGTCCAGCCGTGCTTTGACTTCTTGACCGAAGGGGACCTCCTCAAGAGGTCGGGGATCGACTGGGCCTACTACGCGGCCGAGCCGGACCAGCTCGGATACATCTGGTCTGCGTACTCAGCCATCCGCCACATCCGCGAGACGAAGCAATGGCACCGCCGTGTGCTTCCGGTGGACGACGTCATCAGTGACATCCGGGCCGACCGGTTACCTCCCGTCACGTGGATCACCCCACGGTACGAAGTGTCCGAGCACCCCCAGTACAACTTCTGTCTGGGGGAGAACTGGTCGACGCAGGTGATCGACGCCATCATGCGCAGCTCCATGTGGAAGAGCACGGCGATCTTCGTCACGTGGGACGACTATGGGGGCTTCTACGATCACGTGCCCCCGCCACAGGTGGACGGCTTTGGCCTGGGGATCCGCGTGCCGTTGCTGGTCATCTCCCCGTACTCGAGGAATGGCATCATCGACCATCAGGTCGGCGAGTTCTCGACCATCCTCAGGTTCATCGAGGACAACTGGGGACTGACGCAGCTGACAGACCGCGACCGCGATGCGACCGATCTCTCCTACGACTTCGATTTCACGAAGCGACCGCACAGACCCGATCCGCTCCCGCTTCGCACTGACTGCTTCTCGTGAGATCGGCCTGCTGCTCCGGACGGAAGAAGCACTCTCTGAGGCGCGTTATCGTGATGAGCGCTCACCCTCCGGTGGGGTTCTTCGCCGTAGGGAGTCTCCGTTCACTGGCAGACCTCTGTTCATTGCTAGCGCTGCGACCCAGACCGCTTCTTCTTTCTCTTGGACCCACTCCCGGTGGGCCGATTGCCCTTCCATCAGATCGGACAACCACCCGGGCCTCGCCACTTGTGTCCGCGCGAGTCAGTCTTCCAACCACCCCTGTTCGCTTTCGGCATCCGGTCGCCTCCCCGCATAGTGGCTCACTCCTTTCATGTTCCCTGTTCCACAGGAACATGACCAATACAACCCTGGGTTTTGGATATGTCAGGAATCCAACCTGCGACTCACCTATGTGAGAAGGACCCTTCCGGCCGTCAGCCAGTAGTAGACGACATAGCCACCGGAAGCCAGGAGGAGAACCGCCCCGAGTCCCGAGACAAATCGCCCTACTCCCCGGACACGGGCCAGGATCCCGAAGCTGATGAGGGCGGCGGCGAGGGTGAGCAATCCCAAGGTGGTCGCCATTCCTGCCCCATAGAGGGCGAACGCCTCCGCCGCGGTCCACGGACCCCCGGCAGCGACGGCCGTACCGAGAAGAGCCAGGAAGAGCGGGAGAGCACACCCCAGGGAAGCGAGCCCGTAGGCTAGCCCGAACGCCGCGTACCCGCGGATACCTGACCTGCTCGCATGTCGACCAACCCTGCCGGCTACCTGTTGGGGGAAGGTGGATCCGACAGGCTTGCCCGCCAGGATCACCCCGCCGGCGAGGATCAGAACGACTCCCACGCCGAGCCCCGCCCACGGAAGCGAGCGGACGATTGGGGACGCAGCCAAGGAGAACAGCGCCCCCATCACGCCGAAGAGAAGGGTGAATGATCCCGCCACGACGGCGCTGACCGAGAGCGAGCGCCTCACGCGTGCCGGAAGGCTCTCGTCCGTCGTCTTCTGGTCGTTGAGGTAGAGACCGAGATAGCTGGGAAGGAGAGCGAATCCGCACGGGTTGAAGGCCGCCACCACGCCCAACAGGAACGCGTACACCCACCATACGCTGCCTCCCGCTCTGGACAAGAAGTCGCTGATGGCCGAGGAGAGGCGTTCCACGAAGATCAGGGGAGTGCCTCCGCTCGGAGACGACAGGAGCCCGCCGATCACCGCGACGGCGAGTACGAGCAGCGTCGTCGCCACCGCTGCCCACACCCGCTTGGCAGACGCTGGCGGTGCGCCCGCGGCGAGTTGCCCGGTCATGCGGCCTCCGAGGAGTTGTCCTGAAGAAGAGGCCTGATCGCTCTCTCCAAGGCGGAGCTCCGCCCGATGATTGTTCCACCGGAGCTGACGAGCGGTTGGGGAACGCTCGTCCAAACCGCGTCCGGGCCGTAGAGGTAGTAGACGTCCCAGGCGGGAACCGCGCTGTGCTCGACGTTCTTGGCGAACCATTCGCTCGTCAGGGCCTCCCCATCCCAGAAATGGACCACCCTCGTGTCTGGGAGCACACGCTCCGAGAGATTGGCTGCCCCCTGGTCGGCGCCGAGAAACGGCACCCATACGGCGTACACCCGGAGGTTCGCAGTTCGGTTCGACCCCAAGATCTCCCTCTGCACCCAACTGGCGCCAGCGAGGCACGTCGTTCAGGTGGGCGAGATCAGCAGGATGAGGCGAACGTGTCCGGAGTCGGCATTGAATCGCTCTTGAAGTTCGGAGATGGAGTGAAGTTCGCGAACCGGGGTGGACTGGTGTGTGGGCGTTGAAGATGTGCACGCGGTCGCGAGGACGGCGAGGGCCACCGCAGCGGCCGCGACGAGTCGGCAAAGGACGACTCGGAGGATGGCGACTTCTGTTGCAATTCTCATCCTCTCTTCGCCTCCGCTCCAGCAGCCACGTGGTAGCCACGTTCTCCGCCGTACCCCTCGCATGCGGTCCGTATCAGCTCGACGCTCGCGCTCACGTCTGACTCCTCGTCTTGAAGTTGGTCGCACTCGATCTACTGGGGGGGCCGAAGCCCCCGCAGGGAGAGGCGGCGCTCGGGGTCGAACCGGAAAGGCTTCAACGAGTCGTCGATGGGCGACCCGAACTGAAGGCGAGCGGGTTACTCCACCGCCCGCCCGGGCCCCGAAGTGGGGCGAGAACCGAGTTCAAGCTCAGCCGAACGGCCTCATGTCCTCGATCAGTATCAGACGTTGCCATCCGCACTGCAAGGGTGGTTCGTGGGACAGGGCAAAGGAACTCGTCGCGACCAGCGGCGTGATGGACCGCTGGAACCCCTCAGCTTCCCGGATGCCCACCGTGTCCTAGGATTTCATTTCATCCATGACCAGGACCTACTCCGCGAAGGAGATCGCAGCGGATGCCGGGGTTCCCGAGCGCCGGCTCGCGTGGCTCACGTCGATCGGACTCCTCGTGCCGGACGAACGCGGGGGGTTCACATTCGGAGCCGTCCGATCCCACACCTTCACGCTAGCCCCGACCCCTGGGCACGAGCTCCTCGGACATCAAGTCGTGATTGCGGCCCGGTTCAGCCACCGATCCGTCTCCTCCACCAAGGGCTTGGCCTCTAGGCGCGCGAAGATCGCTCGAGCGTCCCGGAGGAACTCGGAGGCCTCGGGCCGCCCCAGCTGCAGCAGCGTTCGGCCGGCCCCGAGCAGGGCCTCCCCTTCCTCCAGCACCAATCCATAGCCCTGCCACGCTCTCGCCGTCTCCTCGTAGTTTCTGGATGCCGCCTCGAGGTTCCCTCGAGCCTCCTCGAGGATCGTCTGGGCTGTGAGCATGGAGAGCGCGTGCCGCTGTGCGAATGGCTCGATCCCCTTTAAGAGGAGCTCGGCAAGGTCCAGCTCACTCCCCGCGACAGAAACCCTGACTAAGTCGCAGATGTATTGGGCCCGATACGAGCTGGGACGGTCGTGGGTCACTCGTTCGAACTCTTGGATCAACCCGATCGCGGCGTCCGGTTCATCTCGCGTGTGCTCGATGAGTGCAGCCACGGCCAGAGCCATCACCAGGACTTGCGGGTCACCGATGTCACGGGCTGCGGGGAGAAAGCCCTCGGCGAGAACGACCGCCGACGCGACGTCGCCACGGCGGACCTTCACCCGAGCGGCCTGCGATTGGGCCAGGACCGCGAAGTATCGCTCCCCATCCTCTCCCGCCCACCGTACGACCTGGTCGGCCAACACCAGCAGCTCCTTCCATCTGCCCAGGTCGAAGAACGGACCCAGCGTCTCTGCGTGGAAGGCCATAGCGAGGTCAGTGTTGCCTCTGCCCTCCGCCAGCTCGATCCCAGTGCGCGAGACCTCAAGCGCGCGGGCCGGGCCCTCGGTGACCCATAGAAACTCAGCGAGGAGCCCCCGCATCCGAGCCGCCTCGCGCTCCAGCCCCAGCTTCAAGGCGAGACTCAGGGCTTCCCGGAGGTCGTCCAGCCCCGACAGGTCTCCTTGGTAGCATCGCGCGGCCCCCATGAACCCGAGCGCCCGGGGCACCGCCTCCTCGGCCCCAATAGTGCCCGCCAGATCGATCGAGCGAGCCGACAGCGCGACTGCCTCGGGAGCCCTCCCCTGAACGGCCATGTGGCCGGCCATCTCCGTGTAGGCGTTGGCGAGCTCAAGGCTTGGGGGCTCCCGCTCCAGGACGCCGATCGCCTCGGCGAGGACTTCCCTTGAGCTGGAGGTCTCCCCACGCCGCCACAGTAGGTTGGAGAGCTTCACCATCGTGTCGCCGGCGCCTCGCCAGTCGCTCAGGGAGCGCAGGTCCGAGATCGCGTCAGAGTAGGCCTCCTCGGCCTCGGCGAACCGGCCGGCACGGGCAGCCATCTCTGCCGCTTTTGCCAGGACCTTCCCTCGCTCGGGGTGGCCACGGGGCAGCAGTTCGAGCGCCGCCCGATAGTGTTCGCTCGCCCTGCGCACATCCAGCCCGATGGCCCGATCCCCGGCCATGACCAGGAACCGGCGGCTCGGCAGCTCGAGTCCCTTTGCTTCCCCGATGTTGCCCGCAGCACGAGTCAGCTCCAGCGCCTGCCTGTAGTGATAGGCCACGATTTCCACGTGGTCCACAACACGCTCGCCGGCGATGGTCTGGATCCATTCGGCCATTGCTCGATGCTTCTTGGCCCGGGCCGCTCGGGGGATCTGGCCATATGCCACGTCCCTTATCAGGATGTGCCAGAAGCTGTACTCGACTTGATCCTTCACGGAGGAGGCTCGAGCTGCTCGGACGAGTCCCTTTTGAGTGAGCTCGTGCAACGCCTGTTTCACGACGTGCTCGTCGATGCGAGTCATGAATGAGAGAGCGCCAGACCAAAACTCCTTGCCCACCACGGAGGCATCCTGAAGGAGCCGTTTCTGCTCGGACGAGAGCGTGTCCAGCCGGGCTGCGATGATCGCCTGAATCGACTCCGGGGACGGGATCGGGACGCCCTCGGCCGTCGGGATCGATTCTGCCCCGAGTTCCCACGTTACTGACCGCTCGCCGAGCATCGCAACGAACTCCTCCGCATACAGCGGGTTCCCCTCGGCGCGCTCCCGGACGACGTCGTGTAGGGGGGCAGGGAGGCGAGAAGGGGCCGATAACGCCAAGATCAGCCGGCTCATTTCCTCGTCGGAGAGAGGGGAGAGGGTGATCGTCGTCGAGTTCCTCTTCCTGGCACCCCATCCGGAGTGACGCTCGTACAGCTCCGGCCGGGCTGTGCACAGCACGAGCATCGGGACGTCGCTGGACCAGTCCAGGAGATATTCGAGGAACTCGACCAGCGCCTGGTCTGCCGCATGCAGGTCCTCGATCACCATCACCAGTGGGTGAACCATCCCCATGGCCTCCAAGAACCGACGCCATGCGGCGAAGTACTCAGCGCGCTCGGCGGCTCCTACCGCTTCTGGCGAGGCCAACCCGACCAAGGGAGCCAACCGTCGCTTGAGCAGGTCTTGCTCAGATTGGTCGTCGACGCAAACCCGAACCGCTACCTCAAGCTTGGACGATGCCTCCGACGGCGTGTCGGTGTCCAGAATGCCGACCTGCGCCTTAACGATTTCCCCGAGCGCCCAGAAAGTGATGCCCTGCCCGTATGGAAGGCACCGGCCCTGTCGCCAGTAGACTAGGTCGGTTAGGGCGTCCAGGAAGGCGGAGAACTCCCAAAGCAGCCTGCTTTTGCCGACGCCAGGTTCGCCCAAGATCGTAACGAGCTGGATCGATCGCTCTCGGCAGGCACGGGCGAAGGTTCGCCGGAGCAGCTCCAGCTCGTCCTTGCGCCCCACGAATAGCCCTCCCGCTGGCCACGCCACGCCACGCCCGAACCTTCCTCGTGGGGCCATGGGCCTCCACATCGGGATAAGTCGCTCCTTCCCCTTGACCTGGACTGGCGGGAGTGGCTGGTACTCGAACAAGTCCCTGGTCATGCGATACGTAGGCTCACCTACAGCAACCCCGCCCACAGGGGCCACCTCCTGCAGACGCGAGGCCGTATTGACGACGTCCCCTGCTACAAGTCCCTCTCGGTCAGCCTCCGGAGCGAGGCTGACGACCGCCTCACCGGTGTAGATCCCCAGCCGGACGGCCAGGCGCAGCCTGGGATCAACCTCGTTCAGCTCAGCGATCGTCTCCACGACCCTGAGGGCGCTTCTCACCGCCCGCTCGGCGTCATCCTCGTGGGCGACCGGGGCCCCGAAAACCGCCATCACGGCGTCGCCGATGAACTTCTCTACGGTGCCGCCAAACCGGTGGATCTCCTTCTCCACGCGAGCGTGATATGGCCGGAGCGTGGCCTTCACGTCTTCGGGGTCAGCGTTGTCGGCCAAAGCGGTGAACCCGACCAGATCGCAGAACAGCACGCTGACCACCTTGCGCTCCTCGCCGGCTGTTCGGACCGCTTGAGAGAGCGCGGCCCCGCAAGCCATGCAGAACCGAGCGGCAGAGGGGTTCTCCTCCGAGCAACGAGCGCACTGCACGAATGGAGTGTAGGTCCGCGTGCGGGCCGTGTTCTAGAGCGAGCGATGCCACTGCTTGGTGTCCTTCGATTGCTCTTGACTGGGAGCACGGGGCGGTCGTACGGTGCGTCGCGGCGGGGCGAGGGGGGGACAAGATGGACGAAGCGAGACCGCTGATCGGGTTCCTGTCGTGGCTCGTCGCGAGTCCCGAGCGGATTGAGTCGTACCAGACGGCTGAGGGGCTTGCCGAACTCGTGGAACAATGGGAGGCGGAGTCTGGTCTCAAGCTGCCGGAGGAGTATCGATCGATCCTGAGAAGCAACAACCTGCGGGGAGCCCTCGATGTGGTCAAGCAGGAGACCGGGAGCGACAACGTTCTGTTCTTCGTCATCAGGTTCGTGATCTGAGCGCTTCGATCCAAGAGCCGATGGCTTCCTCCTCTTCTGGCTCGCTGACGGTCGTCGGAAGCGGGATCAAGGCCGGCTTCCAGACGACGCCAGAGGCTATGAGATGGATCGAGGCTGCCGACAAGGTTCTTTATCTGTTCACGGACGCGGTGCCGGTCGCGTGGATCAGGAAGGTCAATCCCTCCGCGGAGTCACTGGAGGGTTTCTACTCGACTGAGAAGGACCGGCGCCAGACGTACGAGGAGATCACCGAGGAGATCCTGTCATGGGTTCGTCGAGGGCTCGTCGTATGCGCGGTGTTCTACGGGCACCCGGGGGTGTTCGTCGCTCCATCGCACCAGGCGATCCAGCGAGCTCGCGAGGAGGGCTTCCAGGCGCGTATGCTCCCCGGCGTCTCGGCCGAGGACTGTCTGTTCGCTGACCTCGGTGTCGACCCGGGGATCTGGGGATGCCAGAGCTTCGAAGCGACCAACTTTTTGTTGTTCAGGAGGAGATTCGACACGTGCACCCCGTTGGTCCTTTGGCAGATCGCGGGTGTCGGACTGCGAGCTGGAGGGGTGGAGCCAAGCGTCGCCGGGCTTCCGGTGCTGACCGAGTTCCTTCAGGACTGCTACGGGCCGGATCACGAGGTGGTCCTGTACCAAGCATCGGCCTACCCAGTATTCGATCCGATCGTGGAACGGGTCCGGCTGCAGGACCTTCCGGCAGCTGAGATCACACCCATGTGCACGCTGTACGTGCCGCCGCATCGGACTCCCCCGCCGGATCCGGAGATGCACGCGCGGCTGGGTATCGTCCTTGCATCGAAGGATTAGGCTGGCGTCGATCAGCCCTTTGTTCATCCTGCCCGATCATTGGTCAGTTGTAACCGCCGTTGCCGTAGAAGAGCCACGTGCCGTCCGCGGCGATCCCGAGCTGTGGGCCCGTGTATGCCCCGAACGCGATCATCGTGTCCACGTCCTTCTGCTGGATCCCGATGGTGGCGAGCAGCTTGAGCTCGTCCGGGGTGAGCGTCGAGAGGTCCCTTTGTGTGAAGTACGGCCACACGTAGACGTCGAAGCCGTCGGCTGGTCGAATCGCGAACGGCATGTCCAGCAGTTTCACGAACGTGTCGAGGACGCGTGGGTCCTCCTTCCAGGCCGCGATCGGGTTGCCGACGCCGGGGTGGCTGGTGAACC
>WNGB01011951.1_pt1 | contig 11842 bp, 11 predicted proteins | sample 5400681 | NCBI WGS metagenome assembly WNGB01 (sample SAMN13153367, study PRJNA577476) | soil metagenome | isolation source: 115 cm soil or saprolite under grassland replicate 2 | place: USA:California | collected 2016-06-15 | reverse complement strand
TTCCGCGCCGACCGGCTAGGTGGGCCTGGAGAGCTTGAACTGATCCGATGGCGCGCCGCGGCACAGTTTCGGTGTCGCGGCCAAAGCAAGAAAAGGAGAACTGAACGATGACACTCCACAGATTTTGGATCCGACGGTGCCTGGTGCTGGCGACGATCGTCGCGGCGCTCTCGCTTGTCGTCGGGTCCGCGGGCCTGGTGACTGCCACGCTGTCACCCAGCACCTTCAACGCCGGGGACGGCAACCTGGTTGACAGCGACGGTGGGAAGGACTGGAACAGCTCGAGCATCGGCATCGACTGCACGTCAACGCCGAAGAAAGGCTGTGCCCTCGATAAGCCGACCGGGGCCACCGACGACTCGTTCGGTGGCGGGACCGACGAGGACGAGCCGAACCCCAAGGTCGTGGCAGGGTCGATCCCGCCCAACAAAAGCGACCTGACCCGCTTCTACATCGCCACGGAGAAGGTCTCGGGCAACGACTTCCTGTACCTGGCCTGGGAGCGGGTCCAGGAGCCCAGCGGCACGACCAACATGGACTTCGAGTTCAACCAGAAGCAGTGCCCCCCGGACTGCAGCGACAATGCGGTGACGCCGGTCCGCACCGCCGGCGACCTCCTGATCGGGTACGACCTGTCGCAAGGCGGGACCGTCCCGACCCTCGGCTACCACATTTGGAAGACGACCGCGGGCCAAACCGGTACGAACCCCACCTGCCAGGCCGGCAATAAACTGCCGTGCTGGGACGCGGTCCACAGCCTCACCGGGAATTTCGAAGGGTCCGTCAACAGTGTCTCGACCGTCGATCCTATCCAGCCGAACGCCCCCCGAACCCTCTCAGCCAGGACGTTCGGCGAAGCGGCCGTCAACCTGCAAGGCGCGGGCATCTTCACGACCGGCCAGTGCGAGAGCTTCGGCAGCGCTTACCTGAAGAGCCGCTCGTCCGACTCGTTCAATTCGGAGATCAAGGATTTCATCGCCCCGCTCAAGGTCAACGTCAGCAACTGCGGCTCGATCATCATCCGCAAGGTGACCGATCCGAGCAGCGACACCACTACCAGCTTCACGTACGCGGCTGGGGGTGGCCTGGATCCCGCCAGCTTCAATCTGACGGGTGGCGGGACGCCGCGGACCTACTCGAATGTCCAGGCGGGCTCCGGCTACAGCGTGACCGAGACGCTGCCGTCGGGCTGGGACCTGACGAGCCTCACTTGCACGGCCTCGTCGGGGTCGAGCGGGACGCAGGATGGCGGGAATCCCCTGAAGGTCAACATCAGCTTGGCGGCCCAGGGCACGGTCACCTGCACCTATACCAACACCAAGCGGCCGACGCTGACGGTGAATAAGGTCCTGGTCCCGAGCAGTGACCCCGGCAAGTTCAACCTGCAGATCGATGGCGTCACCAAGGCGACCGACGTCGGCAATAACGGCACCACCGGGGCGCAGGTGGTCAGCATCGGCAGCCACACCGTCGGGGAGATTGCCGGCACGGGCACGTCCCTGTCCGACTACGACACCGTGATCGGTGGGGACTGCGCAGCCGGCGGCAGCGTCTCGCTGGCGGCCGGCGACAACAAGACCTGCACCATCACCAACACCCGTAAGACCGGCGCCATCAAGGTCACCAAGCAGTCGATCAAGGGCAACTCCGGCCTGGCCGGGGCCACGTTCGAGATCAGGGACACGACCCCCAATAAGAATCTGGTCGCCACGCTGACAACCGCCGGCAGCGACGGCACTGCGTGCAAGGACAACCTCTCGCTCGGCAGCTACACGGTCACGGAGACCGCCGCCCCGAGCGGGTACAAGATCGACAACGCGAGCGCGGTGAGCGTGTCGGTCACCCAGAGCGCCGCCTGCGGCAGCGGCTCGGAGGCGGCACCGGCGGTCTTCAAGGACACGCCGTTGTCGACGATTACGGTGAGCTTCGACTCGCTGGCCGGCACCTCGACCACGGCCACGATCCAGTGCACCGGCGACGCCAGCCCGCAGAGTCTGCCAGAGGGTTCCCCAAGAACCCTGGGCGACAGCACCACCAGCCTCGTTCCGGGAACCTATACCTGCACGGTGGTGATCGATCCATAGCGGAGGAGGACGAGGCGTAAGTAAGTAAGTAAGTAAGTAAGTAAAGGAGAGGGGCGGCTCGAGCGGGCCGCCGAGGAAGGAGGGCCAACACGACGAGGGGGCCGACCGGATGGTCGGCCCCCTTGACCATCTCCGCCCGGCGTGGCTAGCGCGCTCGTCGGTTACGCCTGGGCGTCCCAGACGCCCGCGCCCAGGTCCGCCTCCGGCGGCTCCGGGACCAGCACGAGCGCGAGGCTGCGGGCCGCGCCGGTCCCTGCGCCGAATGAGCTCGCCAGTTCGGCCTACTGCACGCTGAACGCTGTCGTGGCCACCACGCTCGACTTGTTCCCGTTGACGTTCTGAAGGGCGTCCAGCTTGTAGCTGCCAGCGCTGTTGACCGTCCAGTGAAGGCTGATGCAGCCGCCATCGACGGCCACAGCAGTGAAAGACATCGCCGTCGGCGAATTCATGACCAGGGTGACGCTGCCCGCTTGGAAGCCGCAGCCGGCGATGTCGACCCAGCTAAAGGAAGAGATCTGGGTAGCGGGCGGCGACGCTGTCACCGTCAGGGTCGGGTCGCCGCGGGGCTTCGCGTCAACGGGCGAAGCCGGAAACGCCGTGGCTATAGCCGCCACGGCCACGGCCACCAGGAGAAGGGCCATCATCCTGCGCATATCTACCGCACCTCCGTTCGCGCATCACCCGTCTAGGGCACTCCGCCCGTTATGCTTCGTAACGCAACATTGCAGCGAAAAGGGACGGCACGACGCAGAATTGCAGCCAGGAGGGTAAGCACGTCCAAGACTACAGTCACGCGCAGCCAGGCCGCTCTTTGCTGCTGCCGATCCGGCGCCAGGGACCATGCGAGCGCCGGCGTGCCCCACACGCCCGCGCCAGGCTCTCTTAGTCTCCCGAGCTGCTTAGCCCAGGTGTCCGCGCCCTGCCCCTACCACCATGAACGGAGCCCAGAAGAAGGGATGATCGGCGGCCGCGCGCAGGTCGAGCATCGCCCCCCGCAGCGCCTCAGCAGGCTCCGCTCCGCCTCGCACGCGGCTGTAAAAACCCTCCATCAATGTGGCAGTCGTTTCGTCGTTGACCGGCCAGAGGCTCGCCACGATCGTCGTGCAGCCAGCCCCCAGGATGGCGCGGGTCAGTCCGAGGACTTCATCACCCACAGCCAGACCGCTGAGCCCTGTCTCACACGCCGATAGAGTGACCAGCTGAGCGCCCCGGGCTAGCTCGCCGAGGTCCGCTACGGTGAGCCAGCCATCGCTTAGCTTGACGCAGGAGAAGCTGGGGTTGTCGGCCCGGAAGACGGCGTGCGTCGCCAGGTGCAGCACGTCGAAGCTGCCGGCCCGTCGCTTGAGCGCTCGGATAGTCGCTCGCTCACCAGACAGGAGTCTTCCATTCGGCCAGGCCCGCGTGACGGTCTCGATCTCACGCCCGGCCCAGGGCAGGCGGGGGTCCTCGATCGCCAGCGCGAGGGCGCGGCCGCCCGGCGGAACGGATGCCCTTAGACAACGTTGGAACACAGCCGCGCTCGGAGCGTAGCTGACAGTGAATCGTTCCGCGAGATACTGGCTGCCGTCATGAAAGGCGTGGAAGGGAAGGCCGTGGAGTGGGCCGTGCGGCACGACCACCAGCCGCTCGACGCCCGCCAGGTCTGCCTCGAGCGGCGCCACCAACGCTTGCCAAAGCGCGCGGAGGCAGCTATTGATCCCGTTCCGCAGGCTGTCGAGGTTGGCCCACATGTACGCCGAGCCGAAGGCGCCTTTGCCGAGGTGGAAATTGAGTCGATCGGCCCGTTGAGCGGCCTCCGCTACGGTGCCGAGTCGGCGTAGGCGGAGCCCCTGATCGGTCCTGGTGAACGCGATCAGCTCGCCGTCGACGGCATAGAACTCCAGTAGCGCCGCACCGGTTGGAAGCGCTTCGTCCGTAGGACCAGCCGTGGGCGGGGTGGGCAGCTCTGCCCGAGCCGCAAGCTGCAGTTCGCGCGTGGCGCGGGCAAACTCGTCCTCCAAATGGGTGACCAGCTCGGCGTGCGCCGATCGCGCTACGCCGTCCTGGGTCGGGACCTCATTGGCGCCGTACGCCAACGTGTAGGCGGTGTTCAAGCGGGCGCCCAAGTCTCGGACGCGACGCGCGAGTCTGCCGAGTCGAGTCTGTCGGCCGCGCGGCATGGCGGTCGGCGCGGCAAGCACTTCCTCGAGCAGGGTACGCGACTTTGCTCGCTCGACGAAGGTGAACGCTTCCTCCGCCGCGGCCGAGCTCGTCGCTCGAGCGATGAGCAAGCCCACAATGCGCTCGTACAGATCGGCCTTGTCGGCCAGGAACGAGACCTTGAGGTCGTCGGCTCGAGCGCGGGCCCTTACCGCCTCGAGATGGTCGATCGCCAGGCGATAACTGGCGATGGCGGTCTCGGGGGCGGTCTGCTCGTGCAGTCGGGCGATCGCCGCGTGGGCCTGGTACAGCAGGTGGCTGGCTCCCAGGGCCGTTCCCGCCTCGAGCACGAGGCCAAAGCACTTCATCGCCTCCGTTGGAGCGTCAAGTCGGGCCAACAGGCCGCCCTCGACGAGCTGGCCGATCGCGGCGTGGTCCAATGCGCCTGCGACCTGCAGGCGGCGCGTGGCGGCTTGACAGTGGCGGAGGGCTGTCCGCATCTCGACGGGCTCGCCGCCTCCCATGACCAGGCGTGCCGCCTGTAGACGGGCGATCGATTCCCACACCCGGCTGCTCGTTCGAACGAACACCTGGCGGGCCTCGTCCGTCCGTTGGCGGGCCTCATCCGGATCGCCTGACGCTTCGGCCAGCATGCCGGCCGACAGCAGTGCCTGTGCGAGCTCAAACGGCATCTCGAGCGCTCGCAGTCCGGCGATCGCTCGGTTCGCGACCGCGCGCGACTCCTCACGCAGGTTGAGCGCGATACACGTCCGCAGGAGGTCGACATCGACCTCGGTAGCTCCTCGCCCGACGCTGACTGACTCGTAAATGCTCCTCGCGTCAGCCAAGACCTGGAGGGCCTGGCCGTAGTCACCACGCTGGAAGGAGAGCGCGCCGATGTTCTGCAATACGCGCGCGACCTCACTCCGTAGTCCGAGCGAACGACGGATCCGCTCGGCCGCCCGCAGGCGGCCGAGCGCCTGTTCGTAGCGCCCGAGGTCTTTTAGGACATTGCCCAGGTTTTGCTCGACGTCGGCCAGAAACGAGCGCTCGCCCAGGCGACGGAAGACGGCTCGCGCTTCACGATACGAGCGCAGCGCGCTCGTCAGCCGGCCCATCGGCCGATAGATTGTGCCCAGGTTCATGGCCTGCTTGGCCGCCTGCAGCTGGTCGCCGCGGTCGAGAAAATAGGCACGAGTCTGTTGGGCCAGGTCGACCGCCTCCTGATAGCGGCCCAGCAGACGGAGGGCGGTGACGTGGCCGATCCGGGTGCCGGCCGCCTCGGCCTCGAGCCGGAGAGCCTGGAAGCGGGCCTCGGCGTCGTCGTACTGTGCGACCGCCGTCTCGTACATGCCCAGGAAGCGCAGAGCGTGGGCATGCGCGCGAAGTGCCCGCGCGCAGCCCTCCGCCGAGCCGCTCGCCCGCTCGTCCGCCACCCACCGCTCGGCTATCGCCAGGGACGAGCGCGGGTCGGACCTGTTCTGCCTGTCGATCTCGGCGGCCAGCTGCTCCCAGTGGGTGGCCTGCTGCTCCGACCGATCGATTTTTCGCGATCCGGTTGGCGACGCTTTACGCGCCACTCAGTCGTCCGCGAGGCCAAGAGTCGACAGCTCGATCAGCTCGTCGGCAGCCGTGACCTCCATCCAGTAGAGGCCCTTGGGCAGCTCGGCCAGCCTGAACTCGCCGTCAGGATCCGTAACCAACTCCAGCACGTTGTCGACCCTGCCAACGCGGACGGCGGCCCCTGAGACCGGCGTGCCACCGGCCAGGATCTGGCCGAAGATCTTCACATGCGTGGGCGATTTCTCTGGAACGATCTGGACGACGACATCGTAGCCGTCTGTCGTGAAGAGCATTCGGCGCGCTCGCGGGGCGCTGGTCCGGACTCCGGCCGGCAGTGGCTGAGCGCGCGTGTCGAAGATCAGGCGTGCCACAAGGCGGCGGAGCGGCGATTCCGGCCCCGGCGGCCGTCGTTGTCGACTGATCCGCCGCGCTCGCGCCACCGCCTCCTCGGGTGGCGTTTCCAGTCCGCTGGCGACGAACCATTCCTCTAGGGTTGCAAGCGAGTCGTCGTCGAGCCCGCCCTCCGATAGCTCCTGGAAGAGTCGCGGTGGCTGCTGGTCCCGCATATCCATTCGCCCTCCCAACTCGCCGCCTGCGCTTGCCCCGCCAGCGGAGGATCAGGCGTGGCAGACGATCCTCACGCCCGCTATCTAAGTGCGTCTGGGGTCCCGCGCCCGTGCAGATTCATCCATCTCGTTGGGCCGGCCTCGAGGTCGAGCGTCGAGAACTCGATAAGCCTGCCACCCGTGGCGATCTCCAGCCAGTACGCACCGCGGGGCAGATCGCCGATCCGGAACTCTCCGTTCTCGTCGGAGACCTGTTCGGCGAACCGATCGAAGCTACAAATCCGAACGACTGCCCCCACGACCGGCGCCCCAACGGCCGTGACCTGGCCCATGACTCGCAGTCGATTGGCCGAGCGCTCGGGCGATATCTGCAGGACCACCTCGAACTCTTCGGCCGCGAAGAGCAGCCGCCGCGCCCTCGGCTTGATGTTCCGAACACCCGCCAGTGGGAGCATGGCGCGCGTGTCATGAATCAGGTGCGCAACAAGACCACTTCCGGCGACGGAGGCTGACATCTCGGCTCCTCGGAGCGGCCGCCTCACCGCGCGGCACTCATATTAGTCCTCACACGCATACAGTGTGGAGAAATCAAAGCCGCCGTGCAGACTGCTCACCCTGCCGCCTGGCCCGTCTTGCCAGGGCGGCGCGCAGCTCGCGAAAACAGCGTCCCCGAAGTGCACCGATCGTGTTCTCCGAGCAGCCCAGCCGGCTCGCGATCTCGGCGTAGCTGGGTACCGCGGGATCATAGAAGAGCGCCCCCACCAGCATGCGGCAGCGGGGTGAGACCTCGGCGAGCGCAGCCCGCACTTCCTCCTGACGCTCCCACGCGAGAACGACATCGTCGAGAGCCGGCTGCCCGTCGCTGGCGTTGGCCAGCCGCGCTTGCGCCCGCTGAGCTTCGGCCCAACGCCATCGATGCCTGCCGGCCTGCCAGGCCAGTCTTCCCGCTACGGTCATCAGCCAAGGCGCCACCCGGCCCCGGTCGCGCAGGCCGTCCAGCTCTTCCCAGAGCGCCACCCAGACCGCCTGGAACGTGTCGCCGACCTCGTCCTCGTCGAGACCGTACTTCCGAATGACGGAATAGACTAGCCCCGAATAACGGTCGACCAGCCGCTCCCAAGCCTCGCCGTCACCCCGCAGACAGGCGCCTATCAGCGCGTTATCGGGGGGCGCCTTTGAACGGCGCTGAGTGCCCACATTGACAGGGTAGCATGAAATAGGATATTGCCCAATTGGGAGACGAGCACAGCAATGCGGACGATTCGCGAAGTGCTCGATAGCGCTGTCGCGCGGGCGCCGAACAAGCCGTATCTCCTGTTCCAAGACCAGTCGATAACGTACGCCGAGCTTCGGTCCCGGATAGACCGCGCCGCCAACATGTTTCGCGGCCTGGGCATCGCCAAGGGCGACCGGGTCAGCCTGATGCTGGCAAACGGACCGCACTTCCTGGAGTGCTGGTTTGGGCTCAACACCCTGGGCGCCTCGATGGTCCCGGTCAACACGGCGTTTCGTGCTCGCGAGGCCCGCTACGTGATCGACCATTCCGAGTCTCGGATGCTCGTGGTGGATGCCTGCTACCTCGACGTCGCCAGGGAGGCAGCCGCGGTCTGTCCCAGGCTGGACCACGGAATCCTGGTCTGCGGCTCGGCTGAGGAGGCCGAGCCAGGCTACGAGGCGATGCTGTCTATGGCCAGCAATAAGCCCGTGGCGATCCCGCTGGCCGAGGATGACGAGGCAGCGGTGCTGTACACGTCGGGCACGACTGGAGACCCGAAGGGATGTGTCGAGGACCACAGCTACTACCTGCTCGCCGCGCGAGTCTACACGCGGGCCCTACGGTTGACCGCGAAGGACCGTGTCCTGACCCCGCTCCCGCTCTTTCACATGAACCCGCAGATCCTGTCGACCATGGGCACGCTCACGGTGGGCGGCAGTCTGGTCTTGATCGACCGCTTTCACCCGACTACGTGGTGGGAGGAGGTCCGCAAGACCAAGCCGACGGTCTTCCACTACCTCGGCGTCATGCCGGCGATGCTGATGGGACTGCCCCAACGGCCCGACGACGCCGAGCAGCCGGCCAGGCTCGGCATCGGGGCCGGAGTGCCGCCCGATCTGCACACCAGCTTCGAGCGGCGCTTCAACTGCGAGCTGCTCGAGGTGTTCGGCATGACCGAGGTGGGCCTGAACTTCTGCTGTTCGCCAGGTGGAGATCGCCGGGTTGGTAAACGCTGCTTCTGCCAGGTGTTCCCGGAGTACGAGGCGCGGGCCGTGGATGATGACGATCGCGACGTACCGCCCGGCCAGGTGGGCGAGCTGGTCCTGCGTGGCTCGGATCCCGCCCGCCGCGGCCGTGGCTTCATGCGCGAATATCTCAAGAACCCCGAGGCGACCGCCGAAGCGTGGCGGGGTGGCTGGTTCCACACCGGCGACTACGTAACCGCCGACCGCGACGGGTGGTTCTACTTCGTGGACCGCAAGAAGGACATCGTCCGCCGCAGCGGCGAGAACGTCTCCTCGTCGGAGGTCGAGGCCGTCCTGAGAGCCCACCCTGCCGTGCTGGACGCGGCGGTGATTCCAATCCCGGATCCGGTCCGCGAAGAGGAGGTCAAAGCGTACGTCATCCTGCGACCCGGCCACACCCCGCAAAGCGACCCGCCCGAGGCGCTACTTTCCTGGTGCGACGAGCGGCTGGCGTATTTCAAAGTGCCCCGTTATCTGGAGTACCGCGACTCGTTCCCGAGGACCCCAACCGAGAAGATCCAGAAGCAGGCACTGAAGACTGAGCGCGAAGACCTGACCAGCGGCTGTTTCGATCGCGTGGCAGCCGGGAGCTTGAGTGGGCCGCAGCGGTGACGGAGGTCAGCGGCAAAATCGACCTGAAGGGCCGGGTCGCGATAGTGACGGGTGGCGCCCGCGGCATCGGCCAAGCCATCTGCCTGGCGTTGGCTCGCGAGGGCGCCGCCGTCGTGGTGGCCGACGTCATCGACGGTGCGGAGACGGCTGGAGCGATCGTCGGGCGCGGAGGTCGGGCGATGTATGTGCCGACCGACGTAACTTCCAGAAGCCAGGTCGAGGCGCTCGTCGAACGCGTGAAGGCCGAGCTGGGGACCGTTCACATCCTGGTCAACAACGCCGGCACGCTTTCAGCGGGTGGGGCTGGAAGAGACCACCGACGCGGTCTGGCAGCGTGACGTCGGCACGATAATGCTGGGCACCTTTCTCTGCACTCAGGCCGTCTATCCGGTGATGAAGGCCCAGGGCTATGGCAAGATCGTCAACATTAGCTCGATCTCGCTCCCCCTTCCCTTCAGGGAAGGGGGCTGGGGGGTTAGGTAAGCCGCGCGTTCCCTGAAGGGAACGGGGTTAGGGAGTTAGGTGAGCCGCGCGTGCTGGGGAAGCGGTGCGCCCAGTAGCGGTAGCGCGTAGCGGCGGAAGGCCGGCGTCGGGCCGGTGCGCGGGTCGTCGACGTAGTCCGGCGGCAGCGTTCTCTGCCGACTGGCGATGGCCTCCAGGGGCGCTGTCGCCGTGGCGCAGTGGTACGGCTTGTCCGATTCGCGCCTCAGCACCACCATCAGGTCGGACGCCCCACCGACGGCCAGCCGGACGGCCTCGCGGCCAACCGCCAGCGCCTCGGTCGCGTCCGTCTCCGAACGGTGCGCGATAGACGTTCTCTGGAGCGAGCCGGGCTTCTCGAAGCGGACCCGGAGCCCCAGCGTCGAGCCGATCCGTCGGCTGAGCGCCTGGGCGGGACTGTCGAAGTACGCGTGGCCGAAGGCGTCGACGTGGTGGGGCTCCACGTTTGACCCGAGCACGCCTCCGGACGGGTCTGTCTGGTTCTCGGACAGCACGATCACGACGTGGCCGTACGCGGCGTGCGCCTCTGCCACGTCTCGCAGGATGGCGTCCAGCTCAACAGGGCGCTCCGGCACGTAGACGAGGTGCGGGCCCTCTTCCTCAGAGCGCCGACCCAGGGCGGCGGCCGCGGCGAGCCAGCCGCTGTGCCGCCCGCCCACCTCGACGATCTTCACTGGGTCGCTCCGCCGCATCGCCTCGGTGTCTCGCGACGCCTCCATGGCCGCGAGCGCCACGAAGCGGGCAGCGCTGCCGTAGCCAGGACAGTGGTCGGTTAGGACCAGGTCGTTGTCGACTGTCTTCGGGACGCCGATACAGCGCAGGTCGTAGCCCGTCGCGCGGGAGGCCTCGGCCAGACGGTGCGCGGTGTCGGCTGAGTCGTTGCCGCCGATGTAGATGAAATAGCGGGCGCCGACCCGCCGAAGTGAGTCGAGCGCCCGCTCTGCATCCTCATCCCGGAGCTTGTATCGACAGGAGCCAAGAATGCTCGACGGCGTCTCCTTGAGAGCCCCGAGAAAGCCGGGGCCCTGCTGCCGCAGGTCTGTGAGCTCGCCGGCCAGAAGGCCCTCGACGCCGTGTCGAGCCCCAAGGACCTCATCGACGTCGTGCTCCGCCTCGATCGCCGCCTCGACGATCCCGGCCAGGCTCCGATTGATCACCGCCGTCGGGCCGCCCGACTGCCCGACGACGAGGGTCGCCGGCCTCATCCTCCTTGTCGCACTTTCTTCGGTGCAGACCAAACGCTGTAGGGGCGCACCCATGTGTGCGCCCTGGGGCGGACACGCGGGTCCGCCCCTACGGGTCTGCACCTCTTCGATGAGTCGGGGGCGAACTACCGCGCGGCGGCGCCGGCGGGTACCCTGGCCTCCTCGAGGGCCGCGATGGTCTCGCGTAGGAACGCTGGCAAGTCGGCCGGGAAGCGCGAGGTGATCAAGTTGCCGTCGCGCACCACCTCCTGATCGACGTAGTCGGCCCCAGCGTTGACCAGGTCATCCTTGATCGACTTGAAGCCGGTCACTGTCCGGCCGCGAATGATGTTGGCCGAGCACAGCATCCAGCCAGCGTGGCAGATGGCAGCGATGAGCTTGCCCTGCTCGTTCGCCTGGCGAACCAGGTTGACCATGTCAGGGCTGCGGCGCATCAAGTCTGGCGCGTAGCCGCCGGGGATGACGATCAGATCGAACTGGCTGGCGTCGACGGTCGCGGCCTCGGCGTCGACTTTGATCGGATAACCGTGCTTGCTGGTGTAGGTGTCCGCCGTACCCGTTCCGACGACAAAGACATCCGCGCCAGCTTCGCGCAGGCGGAACAGCGGGTACCAGAGCTCCTGGTCCTCATAGTTGTTCTCGGCCAGGATGGCAACGCGCTTGCCTTCCAGTTCCATAGCGGACCTCCCTCTGTATTGATCCTACGACCAGTATAGTGCTAACCGGCGGTCCCTCCAACAGATTCGCTGCTCGGCGTCGCGGCGGCCAGCGTCTCGAGGAGCAGGCCGACCTCGTCGACCCCGTCAACCACCGCGCCGGCAGCGTCGATCACCTCGCTCGGGGTCTCTGGCGCGCGGACCGCGATGCTCAGCGCTGCCAGGCCCCGCGCAGCCCGCAACGAGGCCAGCGCGCGTATCGCGTCGAGGTCGGT
>WNGB01062074.1_pt1 | contig 11844 bp, 12 predicted proteins | sample 5400681 | NCBI WGS metagenome assembly WNGB01 (sample SAMN13153367, study PRJNA577476) | soil metagenome | isolation source: 115 cm soil or saprolite under grassland replicate 2 | place: USA:California | collected 2016-06-15 | reverse complement strand
AAAGTCAGCTCAGGGCATTTCTGCCTTAATGTAGACACTAAGTCCGAGCCGCTATAAATCCCGATCGTCTGCTGAATCAAGCGGTTAATTCTACAATGCGCCGCTGCGATGCGCATTGTTCAGCTCCTTCTGCCCCGCGTGTCCGAGTATGACAAAAAGTTGCAACGGATTGATTTCGAGCTCCTCCGGCGTGAACACGAAGTCCTCGTCGGTGAGCTGCCCGCAGCGATGTGACGCTCATCTACGGGCAGCCACCGCTGTCGAAACTGCCCGAGGCGGTGGAGCTCGCGTTCTTCGATGTAGAGCCGCGGCCCTCCGCGGCGGCCGCCGAGGGCGGCGGCCCTACGCGAAAAACCCTTGCCTCTTTTCGCCGGCGTTTCATCATTTCGATCATCGAGCACGTCTGCATCGCACTCGTGAGGACATCGATCGGTTACTGCTCGATCGCCCACCGACTCCGAGCGATTTCGCGCAGATCGAGGTCTGGATTGTCGTGGCCGAGGCGCAGGTCATTGGAAAAATCGTGGTGGCGACGCGGATTCCGATCAATGTGAAACGGCTGGAAAACGGCCGGACTGGACTGCTCGTTCCGCCCGGCGACGCGAACGAACTGACTCATGCGATACTAGCCGCCCTGTTCAAGTCGGAGGTCGTTCAGCAAAAAATCGAGGCCGCGAAGGATACCCTTGCTGCTCCCCAGCGCCGCGCGCTCGACCTGATCAAAGAAGTCGGCGCCGAGAAACACCTGCGGCCTTATTTGGTCGGCGGCCCGGTGCGCGATCTCTTGTTGGGGCGCAGCATCATCGATCTCGATTTCACGCTGGAGGAAGGAAGCTCCGCGCTCGCTCGTGGAGTGGCGAAGCGGATCAACGGACGCGTGCGATCGCATCCGCAATTCATGACGTACAAAGTGACTGCCGCCGAGTATCCGGAGATCGACATCGCCACGGCACGCAGCGAAAAGTATCGCCAGCCGGGGGCGCTGCCGAGCGTCAGCCCCGGTACGCTCAATGACGATTTGTTGCGGCGTGATTTTTCGATCAACGCGATGGCTTTCGACGTGCTCTCGGGGGAGCTGCACGATCCGACCGGCGGGCAGCGCAATCTCGAAAAGAAAATCGTTCGCGTGCTTCACAACGGGAGCTTCACCGACGATCCAACGCGCATCTACCGCGCCATTCGCCTCGCCGCGCGGCTGGGATTCGCCATCGACGCAGACACGGAAGAGTTGATGCAGAATGCAATCCGCGCCGGCGCGCTGAGCACCGTGTCGAAAGAGCGGCTCTGGCGCGAGCTCTTCCTCGCCTTCGAAGAGGAAAGCGCGGCGCAGGTGATCGCGGCGCTCAACAAAGCTGGCACGCTCGATGTGCTGTTCGGACGACGGGAGATCGATCCCGCGCGACTCGAAGGGGCCCAGCAGGCCGCGAAGGCGAACCCCGCGCTTGATCGCCAAGTGCTCTACACGAGCGCGATCCTCTACGGCAACGCGTCGCCGGTGGACCTCGAGGGCTCCGGGTTCTCGCAGCGGCGCGCGCGCCTGCTCATGCAGATCGCGAACGAGATCCCGCGCTACACCGATGCGCTCAACGAGGCGAGCTCGGACCGGCAGCGCTTTAGAATCTTGAGGCACGCGTCGCCGGAGCTTCTGGCGATGCTCCCGGCTGACCAGGTGGCCAAGTTTCGGGAGTACCAGAACTTCCGGCTCCCCCTCCGCGGTAACGATCTCGAAGTGCCGTCCGGGCCGCATATCGCCAAGGCGCTGGAACGCACCCGGGAGGCGGTTTTCATGGGCGAGATCAACCCCGAACAGGCGCGCTCTTTTGCGCGCGAAATGGCGATCAAGTATCTTGAAAAGGAATGAATGTTGGAACATTGGGACGGTGGACGTTTGGAGCGCTGATTGTCATCGCGTTCTCGCCGCCTGACATCCTTACGGCCCAACAGATACCACCCCACGACATCACCATGGTCGACAAGGCGCCGCTCGGTGGCGCCATCGCCACGCCGCTGCCCGAAGCGCAACGGAAGCAGTTGATGAAGTATGAGATCCCCGAGCTCGCCGGTTCCAAACAGGCCCTAGGATCGCAACTCGTCGAGAGCGCGCTGCCGCAGCCGCTCGTCGATTACATCGCGCAGGACGGAAAAGTGCAGCAGCGCTTGTCGATTTTTCAGGGCGGGCTGGTGGTGGTCGATATTCGCGGTGCAGGCGGTCCGATTCGCAAGCGAGTCATCATTCCGCCGGACGCGCTGCAGAACTATTTGAAAGGGGTCGCTCCGATTGCCACCGTGAGGCAGAACGATCTCCCGTCACCGCGCGACGAGCGTCGGGCGCTCCTGCGCGTGTACTCCGCACCCCAGCAGTTCACCGAACGCATGTTCGATCCCGCGGCGGCGTTGCCGAGGGTCATGAATGACGAGATCACACCGCTCAGGGATCTGCTGCGCGCGATCACCGAGGATCGCACGGTCACGAACAGCGTCGCAGGCTACATGCCGAAAGAAGGCGACGAGCTGGTTGGCGACGACCGCAAGGTGTATCGCGTCATGCGCATCATGAACGACTCGATCGTCGAGCTGCGCTGCCTCAGTCAGCCGACCACGATCTACGTTGCTGTGAAGGACCTCTACAACTATTTCATCGGTACGACGGGAGCCGCGCAACAGTAGTGGCCAGTCTTCGCGTGACCGCCGGCGCGCTGCGCGGCCGCCGTGTTCCCGTTTCTGCCGGCGATCTGCGCCCCACCTCCGAACGCGCCCGACAAGCGTTCTTCAACATTGTGGGCAAACGCATCGACAGCGCACGCTTTCTGGATCTTTTCGCCGGCAGCGGTATTTTCTCCTTCGAGGCAGTGTCGCGCGGAGCCGCCTCCGCGACGGCCGTCGATCACGATCGCAGAAAAATCGAGGCGATCTCCCGCCTGGCGGACCGGTGGGACGTTCCGGTGACGCCGCTTCACGGCGAAGTGGTGACCATGCTCCCGAAGCTGAATAAAAATCTATACGATATTGTTTACGCCGATCCGCCGTACGACTTCACCGCCTACGACGGCCTTCTCGACGCGATCGACAAGCACCTCTCACTGCCGCCCGATCCGATCGTAGCCGTGGAGCATCGGAGGCGCACCAATCCGTTTCATGAAAGGGCAGGACGACTCCAACTCCAGCGCCGTGCCGAGTACGGCGAGGTTTGGATCACGTTCTTTGCATAGGAGACTCACACCGAATGGAATTACGACTGGACGATGAAGGCACTCAGGCACTGTTCGGCAGCCGCGATGAGAATCTCCGCATGCTGGAGGACGCCTTTGGCGTGAAGATCTCCTCCCGCGGAAACGAAATTTTCGTGCAGGGGAACGCCGAGAACGTCGCGCCCGTGGAAAAGCTTCTGGGCGAAATGCAGGAACTCATCGAACAGGGATATCCGCTCAAGAAATCGGATGTCTCCACCGGAGTGCGCGTGCTGCGTGACCGGCCGGACACCAACCTCGTCGATTTTTTCACCGACGATGCGCTGCAGGCGGCAGTCCGCCGCGTGGTCACGCCGCGCAATGTCGCACAGAAACTGTACCTGCAATCGATGCAGGAGTTCGACATCACCATCGCCATCGGACCGGCCGGAACCGGCAAGACCTTTCTCGGGGTGGCCGCAGCGGCGGCGGCGCTGTCGGAGAAATCGATCAAGCGCATCGTTCTTTGCCGCCCCGCCGTCGAAGCCGGCGAGCGCCTCGGATTCCTCCCCGGCGATATCGCGGAGAAGGTCAATCCGTATCTGCGTCCGCTCTACGACTCGCTGTACGACATCATCGGTTACGAGAAAGTGGACAAACTGATGGAGCGCGGCGTCATCGAGATCGCGCCGCTCGCGTTCATGCGCGGCCGCACCCTCAACGACTCGTTCATCATTCTCGATGAGGCGCAGAACACCACGCCCGAGCAGATGAAGATGTTTCTCACCCGACTGGGGTTCGGATCGAAAGCCGTGGTCACGGGCGACGTGACGCAGGTCGATTTGCCCGAAGGAAAAAAATCGGGCCTGCGCGAGGCCCATAAGATTCTGCGGAACGTCGAAGGCATCAGGTTCTTCGAGTTCAGCGACCGGGACGTCGTGCGGCATCCGCTGGTGCAGAAAATCGTGGTCGCCTATGACCGCGCGGACAAAGAGCGAACGCAAAGTTGACCAATCTCGAGATCACCGGTTCCGCGCCTCGCCTGAGCCGCCGCGAGGTCGCTGCATTCGTTCGAAGAGTCTTGCTGGCCGCGCGAAAAGAAATCGGCGGGATTTCCATTGCCTTCGTCGACGACGCAACCATGCGAAACCTCAATCGCAAGTTTCGCAACAAGAACAAAACCACCGACGTGCTCACGTTCCCGGGCGAAGACTCGTGCGAGATCGTCATCTCGGTCGATCAGGCCCGCCGGCAGGCGCGCGATGAGAAACATTCGCTGGCCACGGAGGGACTCGTGCGAGATCGTCATCTCGGTCGATCAGGCCCGCCGGCAGGCGCGCGATGAGAAACATTCGCTGGCCACGGAGGTGCGCTACCTCCTGCTCCACGGCATCCTTCACGGCCTCGGCTACGATCACGAGACCGACAACGGTGCAATGAACGAGGTGGAAGTCGAGGTGCGCGAGAAGGTGGGTTTGGATTAACCGGTTGGGTTGCCAGTTACCGGTTCCCAGTTGCCGGAACTGTACTGGCAACCGGAAACCGGCAACCGGCAACTGTGCCCTCGAACTCCAGCCTCGAGCTTCGAATGTCGATCAACGGCCCGAGCTCGTACACGTTCCTGTATCCGTACGTGAAGAGCGTGATGAACGTGGAAAGGTTCAGCGACGCCTGCGGCAGCTTCGAGGGAAACGGGCCGAGCGCATTCGCGAAGTTGTTGTTGCAATAAATGAGAATGCGCGTGTCGCGATCGGGGATCGTTTCGCGAAGGCTGTCGACGGTGATGTCGGGAAAGCTGAGATTGATCGCCCTTCGAATGTGCAGCTCATCGAATTTCTGCCGGCTCCGCGCGTCGAGAATGATCGTTCCTGGCTCACCGCTCATGCGGATGAACTCCTCCTCCGAGATGCGGCGCGTCTCACGATGTGCAGCGGCCTCGCGCGCCAAGCGCAGAAAGCCGTCCATATCGATGGCCGGATTCTGAATCGCAGCGGCGAAAATCAGCGCAAGCACAACCCTTAGACGGCCCGACGCGCTGGCAAGTTTGCTAGCCGCCCTCGAAGGCGATGACTCCGTCTTTCCACAGCTTGTAAATCCGTCTTTCCACAGCTTGTAAAAAATCAGCATCGCATCGGGTTCGCGAATCGGGCTGATTTTCATGAGCGAGCCGATGTCCCATTGGCCGTTGATGCGGGACAGAATGAATCCTTCGTTCGGCGTGAAGTTCATCTGGGTGATGTCGGCGATCGGCTTGGCCAGCCGCGGCACGCGCGACTCCTTCAGCCCCTGCGCGTGCAAGTCGGCCAGGATCACCGCTTCCGCCCCTTTGATCGCGCTGCGCACGCGCGGCTGATTGGGATCGAGATTCTCCGCCGCCTTCAGCAGGCGTTGCGTTTTTTCGTAGTCCTTGCTCTTCAGCGCCTGTTGCGCGCGAGAGAGCAGCGACGCCACTTCGTCCGATTCGCTGTACTCCTCGAAGGGCGCCTCATCCTGAACGGCCGCCACTTTTTCGCCGGCCTCCACCAGGCGAACCAATCCTTCCCGGATCAATCGATGAAGCGTTGAGCAGACGACAAACGAGGACGCGCGGCTCTCCAACTCGATGTCGGCGATCGTCCGCTTTCCATCGATGGCCTTCACGATCGTTCGTTGCACTTCATCCAGATCCGCCGGATTGATCGTGCGAGATTCGATCGGCACCATGGCGTTGTTGGGGACCACCTCTCGAATGCGCGACCACTCATCGACGCGCCGGCTGCCTTCCATGATCAGTCCGGTGACGTCGACCTGCAGCGGAATCATGTCCATGGCCGGAAGCTCTTCGTCGATGAAGTGAAACTCGCCTTCACGCCAGAGAAAAATCTCGTAGATCTCTTCTTCGGCTTTGCGTCGCATCAGACGCAGCAGATCTTGCTCGCTGATGACCTCGATCATCACCAGGATTTTGCCGAGCAGGATCCCTGACTGGTGTTGCACTTCCATCGCTTTCATCAGCTCCGGCTCGGTGACGAAACCGTGGCTGATGAGAAATTGTCCGAGGTAGTCGCGGGGATCGGAGGAAGCGGAGGAGATGACCCGGCCGTCCTTGAAGAAGATCCGCTTATCGACCGATTTGTTGCTGACCACCAGCGTGCCGGTTTTCTGGCCCAGGCTGAGCCACTGCAGCAGGTCGCCCGGGAGCATCGTTTTGAGATTGCCGCTGACGCCCATCGCATTGCGTACACTACACGAATGGCTGACAGGCCCTATTACGACGAATCCGATCTCCGGAACCGTCACTTCGATCCCACGAAAGACCTGGGCGCACCGGGAAGTTTCCCATTCACGCGCGGCCCGCAGACCACCATGTATCGGGGGAAGCTGTGGACGATGCGGCAGTACGCCGGCTTCTCCACTGCCGCCGAATCGAACCGCCGCTATCGATACCTCCTCGAGCGCGGGACGACGGGTTTGTCGATCGCGTTCGATCTACCGACGCAGATCGGGATGGACTCCGACGACTCACGCGCGCGAGGCGAAGTCGGCAAAGTCGGCGTGGCGATCGACTCGATCGCCGACATGGAAACGCTGCTCGATCAGATTCCACTCGACCGTGTTTCGATCTCCATGACCATCAATTCGCCGGCGTCGATTCTTCTCGCACTCCTGCTCGTCGTCGCCGAGCGGCGCGGCATCGCGTGGTCGAATCTGAACGGGACCATTCAAAACGACATCCTGAAGGAGTACGTCGCGCGCGGCACGTACATTTTTCCGCCGGCTCCTTCGCTTCGCATCGTCACGGACATCTTCGAATTCTGCGCGAAAGAGGTGCCGCGCTGGAACACGATCTCGATCTCCGGCTACCACATTCGTGAAGCGGGATCGACGGCGGTGCAGGAGGTGGCGTTCACGCTGGCCAACGGTCTGCAGTACGTCAAAGCTGCGGTCGATCGGGGACTGGACATCGACGGCTTCGCGCCGCGAATCTCCTTCTTCTTCAACGCCCATAACGATTTCTTCGAAGAAGTGGCGAAGTTCCGCGCAGCGCGGAAGCTGTGGGCGATGCTGATGCGCGAGCGCTACGATCCGAAGGACCGGCGCTCTGTCGCCCTGCGATTTCACGCGCAGACCGCGGGCTCGACGCTCACCGCGCAGCAGCCGGAGAACAACGTCGTGCGAGTGGCCTACCAGGCCATGGCCGCCGTCCTCGGTGGCTGTCAATCGCTGCATACGAACAGCCGCGATGAGGCGCTTGCCCTTCCAACAGAGGAGTCGGCGACGATCGCGCTGCGGACGCAGCAGATTCTCGCTCACGAGACCGGCGTGCCGGGCACGGCCGATCCACTCGCCGGCTCGTACGCGATGGAGTCGATGACGCTGGACATCGAGCGCCAGGCGCAGACCCTCATCGAGAAAATCGATTCGATGGGAGGTGCGCTGGCGGCGATCGAATCGGGGTTTGTGCAGCGCGCGATCGGCGACTCCGCATACGCGGCACAACAAGCGATCGAGAACAAGAAAAGCATCGTTGTCGGAGTGAACGAGTTCGTGGATCAGCGGCCGTCGCCGCTGCCGATCCTCACCATCGACGAGAATGTCGAGGGCGATCAAGTCCACCGACTCGCCGATTTCCGCAAACAACGAACCGCAGATTTCCGCGGCGCGCTCGAGGTGCTCGATCGCGCAGCGCGCGACGGCACGAATCTGATGCCGCCGATCACGACGATCACTGGAAACGCAGCGATCGCGTACTGCAACCAGGCAAGCGTGCGCGGAACGGGAAACGGATGGATCCATGTGTACGCGCCGTGAATGGCCCAAAAAAGGCCGATCGCAAAGATGGTCCGCCTGGCGAAGGCCCCTGCAGCCGGTCCGAGTGTCGCCGCGTAGAGAACTAACAGACCGGCGAGCAGCGTCAGCAGACTCCAGGAGAAATTGAGCGCGAAGAGCGTCCAAGTCACGCTGGCAGGAACGCCGTGCAGAAAGTTCTTCCAGGAGAACTGATATGGAAGCACGAAATGATAGAGGGCAATGGCGCAATCGTGAAATCCGGCGATGGCGAGCAAAACGAACCAAAGCGTCGATGATCGCATGAGTCCTCCCGCTGTCGGTGCTCGTGAATACGCGATCGGCAGCCGAGGGTTGCCTTACAATCGACCGATGCCCGCCGCCCGCCTCATCCTCGAAGATGGCACCGTGTACGAAGGCGAATCGTTCGGATCCGTGGAAAACGCGATCGGCGAAGTGGTCTTCAACACCTCGCTGACCGGTTACCAGGAGATCGCCACCGATCCGTCGTATCGATTTCAGATCGTGACGATGACCTATCCGCACATCGGCAACTACGGTGTCGAAGCGGCTGTCGAGCAAAGCAGCAAGCCGCAGGTCGCCGGATTCGTCGTGCGCGATGTCATCGACGAGCCCTCGAGCGCCCATGCGCAAATGTCGCTGTCGGACTACTTCTTGCGGCATCGGGTCAGCGCGATCCAGGGTGTCGATACGCGCGCCCTGACGCGAAAGATCCGGACCGAGGGAGCGATGCGCGGGATGATCACCACCCAAGGGAGTCGCGATGTCGACAGCGTCGTCGGCGAAGTCCGGAGCGCGCCGTCGATGAGTGGACTCGATCTCGTGCATCGTGTCACTGTTGATCACGCATACCTGTTCGACGAACACCCAGCCGAGACGAAGCGGCGCGTCGCGGTGTACGACTACGGTGTGAAGCGCGACATCCTCCGCCAGTTGACGCAGGTCGGATGCGAAGTCACGGTCTATCCGGCGAAAACCCCGGCGGAGGAAATTCTCGCGACGCGCCCCGACGGAGTGGTTCTGTCGAACGGGCCTGGTGATCCGGAGCCGGTCACATACGCGCAGGAAAATATACGCCGCCTCATCGGCAAGGTCCCCATCTTCGGCATCTGCCTCGGCCACCAACTCCTCGGCCTCGCGTTAGGCGGGCGAACGTACAAGCTCAAGTTCGGTCATCGCGGCGGCAACCACCCGGTCAAGCATCTTCAGAGTGGACGCGTCGAGATCACGTCACAGAACCACGGGTTCGCGGTCGATCCCGACTCGCTCGATGAAAATGATGTGGAATTTACTCACATTAATTTGAACGATCAGACGTTGGAGGGTTTCCGTCATCGGCGTGAGCCGCTCATCGCCGTGCAATATCATCCCGAAGCGGCGCCCGGGCCGCACGATTCGTTCTATCTCTTCGGCGACTTCATGCGGCTGATCGATGAGTCGTAAATCGATTCCGACCATCTTGGTCTCGTGGTCTCGGAGTTTCGCGGTCTCGCAGTATTTGCGCTGCGAGACCTCGCAACCGCGAGACCTCGCAACTTCGAATGACGTGGACTGAGGCTGCAGCCGCAGCGATCACACTCATCAGCGTCTATCTCAGCGCGCGCCAGAACATCTGGTCGTGGCCGACGGCGATCGTCGGCGTCGGTATTTACGTCGTCGTCTTCTGGGAATCGAAGCTGTACGCAGACATGGGGCTGCAGTTCGTCTACATCGCGCTGTCATTGTACGGGTGGTACGAGTGGCTGTACGGCGGCGAGAATCGGAGCAAGCTGCACGTCTCCAGCGGCTGGCGCAAGAGCTACCCACTGGCGATCGCCATCACGATCACATTCGCCCTCGGACTGGGAACGTTCCTGCGCCGCACGACCGACGCCGCCCTCCCTTACGCCGATTCCGCGCTGACGTCGTTTTCGCTGCTCGCCCAGTGGATGATGACCCGCAAGTACATCGAGAACTGGTTCGTGTGGATCGCGGTGGACGTTTTCTACATCGCCATGTTCACCTTCAAGCACCTGTACCTGACAGCGGTGCTGTACGCGGTGTTCATCGGCGTGTGCTGGTTCGCATATGTGGAATGGCGTTCTTCGTTGTCTGTTCTTCGTTCTTCGTTGCCTGAGCGAGACATTTTGTCAGGTGGCGTATGAGTCCACTGATCAATTGACCGACCGATGCCGTCTGCGCGAGAAGAGCATTCGCCTGCTCTTCAGAAATATAGCGTTGCTTGACCGCGATCAGAATCTCCGTTTCGAGCTCGAGGCCAGATGCTCTCGCTTCTCGCAGGAAATGGCGGAAATCACGAAAGCTGAACCGTCCGTGGCCCTCGGCAATATTGGTCGGAATCGATACCGCTGCTTTGCGCATCTGCTGCGATAGCGCAAACAACTCGTAGTTTGGAAATCCATGGACAGTCGCATAGATATCGTCCACTAGGTCCATAGCTTTCTGCCACGCGAGCAGATCTCGATATGACTTTCTTGACATTGGATGATTGTGGTGCCGAAGGCGCGAGCGGCGACCAGAGGTCTCGTGTGGGAAGTGGATAGTACCTCGGAGAACGAACAACAAACAACAACGAACAACAACCGAACAACAACCGAACAACGAAGAACGAAGAACGAAGAACTACTCGTGCCGCAGCGCCTCCACCGGATTGAGTCTCGCCGCGCGCATCGACGGCACGATCGTCGCCAGAAACGAGACGATGAGCGAAAACGCCGAGATGATCGCCAGATCGATGCCGCGCGTGATGAAGGGAATCGAGGAGACGAAATACACTTCGGCGATGTCGGGCGAAAAGGACACCAGCCGGAAGCGCGTGACGATCCAGCAGATGACGACGCCGAGGAGGACGCCGGTGAGGGTGCCGGCGAAGCCGACCATCGAGCCGTACCACAGAAAGATGCGCCGAATCATCCGCGGCTCGGCGCCCATCGAGGCCAGGATGCCGATCTCTTTGCGCTTCTCATGCACCGTCATGATCAGCGTGGAAACGATGTTGAACGTCGAGACGAACACGATCAGCCCAATGACGATGAAGAGCACGAGCTGCTGAATCTTCAGCATGGAGAAGAGCTGGCGGTTCATCTCGCGCCAGTCGTTGACCGCGTAGCGATGTTCCGTGCGTCTTTCGATCGCGCCGGTGACAGCGTCGATCGATGCGCCGCGCGTGAGCTTCACCTCGACGAGATTCGCGGAGCCGGGCATGTCCAGCAGCCGCTCGGCGTCGCGGAGGTCGATGAACAGCCAGCGCGCGTCGAATTCATAGAAACCGGTATCGAAAACATTCGTGACGACGAAGGAGGAGCTGCGCGGCAGAAAGCTGCCGGAGTTTTCCGTCGGCACGGTGATGCTGATCGAGCTTCCGGCGGCGACGCCCAGGCGTGTCGCGAGATACTTGCCGACCGCAACGCCTCCTTCTCCTTCCGCGGTGGCGAATGCGCCGCGCGGACCCACAATTTTCGCGAGCATCTGCGAGGTGCGCGCGCGCGACGGTTCGATTCCTTTGACCATGACTTCGGTGCCGGTCGTATTCCGCTCGGTCGTCACCAACGCATGTTGAAAAAGGACCGGTGCGGCCTCGGCGACTCCGGGCGTGGTGCGCACAGTTTCCAGCAGCCGGTTCGGGTTGCTGATCGGACCGCCGATGGAGTAGACGAACACCTCTGCGTTTCCGGCGAGAAGCTTGCGCTGCAGGTCGCTGCGATAGCCGGTCATGAGGGCCATGGAGATGACGAGGGCCATCACGCCGATGACCAAGCCGAAAATCGAAGCGAATCCAACCGCGGACACGAGAGCGTCCGTCGGACGTTTGAGATAACGCCAGGCGATTTGACGAGCGAGGTTCATCGTTGACTGTTGGCTGTTGGCTGTTGGCCGTTGGCCGTTTTAT
>WNGB01015949.1_pt1 | contig 11844 bp, 14 predicted proteins | sample 5400681 | NCBI WGS metagenome assembly WNGB01 (sample SAMN13153367, study PRJNA577476) | soil metagenome | isolation source: 115 cm soil or saprolite under grassland replicate 2 | place: USA:California | collected 2016-06-15 | reverse complement strand
TCGGCGGCTCGCTCGAAGAGCTCGAGAGACGCGGAAACGCCGCAGGCAATCCGCTCCACGTCGCGTGTACCGGCGACCTGGAGGCCCATCGGCCCGTAGTCCGGGTAGGCGCCGAGGTCGAGGAGCTCGTCGGCGAAGGCGAGGATCTCGTTGCGCGCGGCCAAGGGCCGAGTGTACGAGGTCCCGGGACCGTATCCGGAGGAGGAGTAGCATCCTGCCGTGGCGCGGCGGCCCAGCTGGGGAGACCGCCCGATTCCAGAGCTGATGATCGGGCTGATCGCGCTGTCGATCGGGGTGATCGTGGCCGGAACCGTCGTCGCGCACGCCTTCCGCGACGTCAAGAAACGCAGGGACACGATCACGGTCACGGGCTCGGCCCGGGAGCCGATCACCGCTAACCAGGTGAGCTGGCGGTTGACCGTGACGGCTCAGAAGGCCGAGGCGGGCGATGCGTCCCGTCTTCTCCGGCGGGAGGTGACGACCGTTCGCGCCTTCCTGCGTGACCGAGGCGTCTCCGAGGAAGACATCACCTTGCCGCCGATCACGATCAGGCAGACGCAGAGGCGCGTCGGGCGCAAGCAGTTCGTCACCGAAGACGTGCTGGCGCAGAGCTTCCAGATCACGACAGGGGACGTGGGCAAGGTCGAGTCGGCGGCCGGGAACGTGACTGAGCTCCTCGAGCAGGGACTGACGCTGACCGTGGGGCGCCTCTCGTACAGCTCGACCGAGCTGACGGAGGCGCGCCTCAAGGCCCTCCAGGCTGCCACGGCGAACGCAAGCGAGCGAGCGAAGACGATCGTCGAGGGAGTCGGGGGAGATCTCGGCGGCGTCCGCAGCGCCTCGCTCGGCGTCTACCAGATCGTGCCGCGGAACTCGAACGAGATCAGCGACTACGGGATCAACGACACGTCCACGAGGGAAAAGGACGTCGTCGCCGTCGTCTCCGTCACCTTCGGCGTCGACTGACCATCTCCCTAGGCCGGCGCGGTCTCGAACGGAACGTCCGCGGCCGACTCGTCTGAGTCGGGCGGGGAAAGGAACTGCACGCGGTGCGCGACCACCTCGAGCGCGCTGCGGCGATTTCCGTCCGCGTCTTCCCAGGAGCTACTGCGCAGCCGGCCGTCCACGCCTACGCGCTTCCCCTTGCTGAGGTAGCGGGCACAGGTCTCGGCCTGCTTGTTCCAGGTCGAGATCCGGACGAAGTCCGCCTCGTCCTTGCCGGGCCGGTCGACGGCGAGCAGGAAGCTCGCGACCTGCCTCTCCTCGCCGACGTCCTTCAGCTCGACGTCCGTCGCCAGGTTTCCGATCAAATTGACAGTGTTCACACATCCTCCTCTGTTGACTATTCAGACAACAGTAGCGGAGGAAATGTGAATGAGATGTGCCGTCTTCGTGCCCTAACCTGTGTGCACATTGGATCGCGGGACGTCTGAGCATGTGAGGGGGCGAAGGTGGTGGCGCCGACCGTACTCGGAAAACTGGCGCTCGTGGGACACGGCCGTCCTGATAGCCCTACTCATTCCTCTTGTTAGCGTGCCTATCTGGTTCGAGGTGCCCTGGTGGGCCCCGTGGGTGGCGCCAGTCGTATTTGTGGGGCTGCTGTATGGATGGATCAGGTTCCGGTTTCGACTTGCCCGCCTGGACCCGGAAACGGGAGAACCGAAAAATCGGGGTGCCCAGATTTGAACTGGGGACCTCTCCGACCCGAACGGAGCGCGCTACCAGGCTGCGCCACACCCCGAAGCCCACACAGGTTAGCGGCGCTCGAGCTCGGTTGGTAGCCCGCGGGCGGAGCGGGGCTTTGCCCCGCGGGAGCCCTGGACGATGCCGGCCGTTGGGAGGTGAAAGGAGGGGGCCAACGGGGGAACCATGGGTTCACCCGTTTTGCTCTCCGACCCGAACGGAGCGCGCTACCAGGCTGCGCCACACCCCGAAAGCCGTCACAGGTTAGCTCAGAAGTCGGGAGCTATCCTGCCTCCATGGCCGATCGGATCAGGGTCGCCTGCGTCCAGCTGACCAGCGGCCAGGACAAGGCAGCGAACCTTGAGAAGACAGAAGAGCTCGTCGCCCAGGCCGCAGCAACCGGCGCCGATCTCGTCGCGCTCCCCGAGAAATGGAACGTGATCGGCCCGCCCGAGGTGCTGCACGAATCCGCAGAGTCGATCGACGACGGCGAGTCGGTGGCCGCGATGCGCAACTGGGCGAAGAGCCACGGGATCACGCTCGTCGGAGGATCGATCACCGAGCGCCGCGAGGGTCGCGAGAAGCTCTCCAACACCTGCCTCGTCTTCGACCCGGAGGGCGAGCTCGTTGCCACCTACCGGAAGATCCACCTCTTCGACGTCGAGGTGGGCGGCCTGACCTACCGCGAGTCCGAGGCCGAGGAGCACGGGGAGGAGCCCGTCGTCGTCGAGATCGAGGGCTGGCCGGTGGGCCTGACGATCTGCTACGACCTCCGCTTCCCGGAGCTGTATCGCGTGCTCGCGCTCGAGGGCGCCCTGCTCGCGACCGTCCCGGCTCACTTCACGCTCTTCACGGGCAAGGATCACTGGCATCTGCTCCTCCAGGCCCGCGCCGTCGAGAACGGCTTCTACGTCGCCGCCCCCGCGCAGGTCGGCGAGACCGGCATCGGGCGTCCGAGCTACGGGCGCTCGCTGATCGTCGACCCCTGGGGGACGGTCGTGGCGCAGGCGCCGGACGAGGAGACCGTGATCTCGGCCGAGCTCGACCGCGCGTGGCTCGAAGAGGTGCGGCGGCGCCTCCCCTCACTTTCCCAGCGCCGTCCCGAGGCATATCGCTGGCCAGCCCCGGCTTAGATCGTGCCTGGCAGGAACGGCTTCCGCGACTCGTCGAGGAGTGCGCGGACGAATGGGATCTCGTGCTCGAGGAGCCGTTCACGGGAGGAGCCGTCTCGCACGTCATGCCGGCTGGGGACGCGGTTCTCAAGATCCAGTGGCCGCATCGGGAGAGCGAGCACGAGGCGGCCGCTCTCCAGCTTTGGGCCGGCGAGGGTGCGGTGCGATTGCTCGCGCACGACGAGGAGCGCCACGCGCTTCTCCTGGAGCGCTGCCGTCCGGGCACACATCTGCGGGAAGCCGACTCCGCTGTCGCGCTCGAGGTACTGAAGGCCCTTCTCCCGCGGCTCTGGAAGCCCGCGGGGCCGCCGTTCCGCCCGCTGGCCGATGAGGCGGCCTGGTGGGCGGGCTACATCCGCGACGAATGGGAGGCGGCGGGCCGGCCGTTCGAGGAAGAGCTTGCCAACGCGGCCGTGACTGCCCTGGAGAGTCTCGGGCCGACCCAAGGCGAGCAGGTGCTCATTCACCAGGACCTCCACGCCGACAACGTCCTGGCCGCGCAGCGCGAGCCCTGGCTCGCCATCGACCCCAAGCCGCTCGCCGGCGAGCGCGAGTTCGCGCTCGCGTCGATCATCCGGTCCGTCGAGTTGGGCCACAGCAAGAGCGCGGTCCTTGGCCGACTCGACACGCTGACGTCGAGCCTCGGCCTGGACCGGGAGCGGGCCCGAGGTTGGGCGATCGGACAAACGATTGCGTGGAGCTTCGGCGGGTGGTTCCAGGCGCAGCACGTCGAGACGGCTCGCTGGCTCCTGGAAGCAGGGAAATGACGCTCCGGGCCGTTCTCTTCGACGTCGACTTCACGCTCGCCAAGCCGGGCCCGGATCTCGGTCCCGAGGGCTACCGGCTGCTCGGGCGCCGCTTCGGGCTCGAGCTCGACCCTGATCGGTACGGAGCGGCGCGCGCCGCCGCGATCGAGACGCTCGAGAAGCACCCCGAGCTCGACCACGACGAGGAGATCTGGGTGCTCTTCACGCAGCGCATCATCGAAGGAATGGGAGGCGATACGGCCCGTTCCTACGAGTGCGCAGTCGCGATGACCGAGGCCTGGGAGCACGCCCACAACTTCGAGCTCTACGAGGACACGCTGCCCGTGCTGGAGGACCTGCGCGCGCGAGGCCTCAAGCTCGGGCTTGTCTCGAACACCGGCCGTGACCTCGACGCCTTCGTCGAGCACCACAAGCTCGACGTGGACGTCGCCCTCTCCTCGGGCGCCCACGGCAAGGTGAAGCCCGATCCGAGCATCTTCCGCGCGGCCCTCGAACGGCTCGGCGTCGCGCGGGAGCACGCGGCCATGGTCGGAGACTCGCCCGAGGACGACATCGAGGGCGCACGGGCGATCGGCATGCGGGCGTTCCTCGTCGACCGGGACGACCGCTTTCCCGAGATCGAGGACCGCCTTCGCGACCTCCGCGCGCTGCCGGCGGCCCTCGGGCTCAGCGGCAGACCCGCTCGGCCGCCCGGCTGAGCCCGAATCCCCAGATCTTTTCGTCGACGACGTAGAACGCGGTCGTCGTCCGGCCGCGCTTCAGGATCTCGGCCGAGTACGTGCCGCAGTCGACCCGGAGCAGCGGGCCGTACAGCCCAGTGATGAGGCTCGCCGAATCGCCGATCTTCAGGCCCCGTGTCGTGTGCCAGCCGGCTGGGGCCCAGAGCGTGAAGAGCGCGGCCGCCCGGCCTCGCCGGAAGGAGACGCCGACGCCCCTCTTGTCGAATCGGCGGTAGTTGAAGTACCACGTCAGCCGGTCGCAGTCGCGGCACACCCCGTAGCGCGATCCCCAGATGCTTCGGACCCGGCCGGGGGTGGCGCCGAGCGAGAGCCCGCCGAGACTCCTTCCCGGGACGAGAATCCCGGCCCTCGGCGGCGAGGCGGCCGCGCTTGCGGTCAGGACGAGGGCCGCCAGGAGAACGACGAACGCTCGCATAGGATCGCATCATGAAGGTCGTCAACCTCTTCGGCGACGACTCGGACCGGCGGCGCGACCGCCCCGGCTGGCAGTGGAACCACCTGAGCGTCGGCCTCTACGAGCTCGAGCCTGGCCAGAAGACCTTCCCCTACCACTGGCAGTACGTTGAGGAGGAGATGCTGATCGTCGTCGACCGCGGGCCTGAGGGAGCGCATCAGCTCCGCAACGACACGGACGGGCCTGTGCGACTGCTGATGCTCTCGACCCGTCGCAGGTGGAGATCGCCGAGTACCCCGATCGCGAGAAGATCGGCGTCTTTGCAGAGGGCCTGCGCTTGCTAGTCCGCCGCGAGACGGCCGTCGACTTCTTCGACGGCGAGGACTGAGCGCTGGCCCAGCTCGCTGCGCTGGCTCGGGTGCACGCGTTGTTCGAGCGGCACGGAATCGAGTACTGGGTCTTCGGCGGGTGGGCGGTCGACTTCTACGCCGGTTCGGTCACACGCCAGCACGACGACATCGACGTCGCCGTGTGGGCGGAGGACCACGACCGGATTGCCTCCCTGCTCGCCGCGGACGGATGGAAACATGCGCCCGAAGAGGGCGAGGACGGCTACACGGGCTACGAGCGCGGCGGCGTCCGGCTCGAGCTGGCGTTTCTCGCGCGCGACGAAGACGGCCTGGTGTATACGCCGCTGCGGAAGGGTCGGGCCGAGTGGCCCGGCGGGGCGCTCGAGAACGACGTCGGCCAGCTCCACGGCGTGCGTCTCAGGCTCGTCAGCCTCCGTGCGCTGAGGGCCGACAAGTCCGAGGTCCGCGGCGACCCGATCGTCGCTGCGAAGGACCGCGCCGACGTGGTGACTCTCTCCCGCTGCGGCTGAGCGGCTCGTCTCAGCGCGCAGCTCCGACGCACGCGTCCGCGAACTCGGCGCTTTTCACGCAGCAGCGCGTGAGCGTTGCGATGAAGCCGAGCTCAGCGGGCGAGAACGGGCGCCCGGCGAGTCGGGCGATCGAAAACTGCCGGCGCATCGGGGGCCGGCCCGCCAGCCGGAAGCTCTCCAGCTCACCGCGCGCCACCTCGTCCATTACGGCGTAGCGCGAGAGGAAGGAGACGCCGAGACCTTCTCCGGCTCCGCGCTTGATCGCCTCGCTGGAGCCGAGCTCCCAGACGCCTGCCGGCTGGGCGCCCGCCGCCGCGAGCTCCTCCTCGACGATCTGCCTCGAGCTCGAGTCGCGCTCGCGGGCAAGAAGCGTGACATCGCTCATCAAGGTCGGCTCGAGCATGCCCCGCCTCAGCTTCAGCAGGCCGGGCTTTGCGACGCCGACGATCTCGTCCTCGAGGAACGGCTCGAGAGTGATGCGGTCGTCGGCGTGCTCGGAGCCGACGATCGCGAGCTGGATGCGGCCGTCGAGGAGCCGGCGGAGGACCGCGGCGCTCGCGGCGATCTCGACCTCGATCGTCACGCCGGGGTAGTCGCGCCGGAAGCAGCCGAGGGTTCCCGGCAGGAGGTACACCCCGGGTGCGGTGGACGCGCCGAGGTGGATCGTCCCGGTTTGCAGGCCGGCCAGCGCCGCGAGCTCCTCGTCGGCAGCGCCCAGCGTTGCGAGCGCCTGCGCAGCCCGCCCCGCCAGCACGCGGCCCGCCTCGGTGAGGCGGCTCCCGCGGCCGTTCCGCTCGACGAGACGCTGCCCGGCTGCGGCTTCGAGCAACCGCAGGTGCTGGCTCGCGCTCGGCTGGCCGATGCCGACCTCCCTGGCGGCCGCGGACAGGCTGCCGCGCCGCTCGATCTCGACCAGGAGCCGCATCCGGGTCGTGTCCCAGAGCTCGGCGAGGACGGTGCTTGGCATCGGCTCGAACGATATGCGCCATCGACGATTTCGTCTAGCGCGATACTCGGAGTGGCCGTAGTCTCGGTTCGATGGCACTCGACGTAGGGCTCGATGTCGACCTCCTGAAGTCCGAGATCCGCAAGACCTACGCCTCCGTCTCGGAGGAGCCGGACCAGGCCCGGATCTTCCCGACCGGGCGTGCGTGGGCGGTCGACCTCGGCTATCCAGAGGAGCTTGCCGGCGTGCCCGAGACGGCGGTCGCGTCCTTCGCCGGCGTCGCCAACCCCTTCTCGCTCGGGCGACTCGAGCCCGGTGCGAGGGTGCTCGACCTCGGTTGCGGCGCGGGCACGGACACGCTGGTCGCGGCCCAGATGGTAGGCCCGGAAGGACGCGTGACCGGCATCGACATGACCCCGGAGATGCTGGTCAAGGCGCGCGCGGCGGCGGGCGAGATGGGGCTGGAGAACGTCGAGTTCCTCGAGGGCGAGGCGGAGCGACTTCCCTTCGCCGACGGGAGCTTCGACGTCGTGATCTCGAACGGCGTGATCGACCTGATCCCGGACAAGGACGCCGTCTTCTCCGAGCTTCTCCGCGTCCTGACGCCGGGCGGCCGGATCCAGATCGCGGACGTGACGATCCAGAGGCCCGTGAGCGAGGAAGGCCGTCGGGACATCGACCTCTGGACCGGCTGAATTGCCGGGGCTCTGCTGGAAGCAGAGTACGCACAGTTCCTCGAGCGACACGGATTCGAGCGGATCGAGAGCGGGAATCTCGTCGCCACGTACGCCCGCTCGGCGTTCGAGGACACGCGCCGGAAGGCGATCAAGTTCGGCGCTCACGGAACGACCGTGAAGGCCTTCAAGCGAACGGCGCTGACGTCTACGTCTGCCGCATTGCGCTGAGCGAGAGCGCGGCCCCGACGACGAAGATCGCGGTCGCCAGGTAGATCAGGCCCAGGTGGCCGATCGTGTCGAACCCCCACGGATAGTGCGCGGGTAGCGCGACTGCCAGGGCGAGCACAGGAGCGGCGACGGCGCCGATCCACGCCCACATGTAGCCGCGGCGGACGCCGAACCAGGAGAGGAAGACGACGGCGAGCCCCGTCGCGGCGATGAACCCAGAGAGGGCGATCTGGAGGTGGCTGATGTAGTGGTAGAGGTCGTTGTCGAAGGCCTTGATCTCGTCCTTGCCGCTCGCGACCTGGTGGGGGCCGATGCCGAGCTCGAGGAAGTCACCCGTGAAGTTGCGGATGAAGAAGATGACGCCGTAGCCGATGAAGCCGACGCCCGCCACGGCCATCAGCAAGGTGCCCCAGCGCAGCATCTTCGGTTCTCGATCGACGTCCGCCGCAGAGACGGTCATAGCTCACCTCCGGTTGGATTTGCGCGTGCGACGCTACTCCGTGGCTCGCGACCGTTCAAGGCGAGCTTCCTGATGGCGGGCATCGTCACCGCCGATGACATGGCGACCGCGCCCGTCAGCGTCCGGCGAGCGCCGGCGCCCAGGCGGCGATCGGCGAGACTTCGCCGTCCCGGCCGTTCAGATTGCGGAAGCCGAGCGCGTGCTCGGCCTGCATCATCTTGTGGATCTGCGTGGTGCCCTCGTAGATGATCGGCGCGCGCGCGTTGCGGAAGTAGCGCTCGATCCCGTACTCGGCCGAGTAGCCGTACGCGCCGTGCACCTGGATCGCGAGGTGCGCCGCACGGAACGCGGACTCCGTCGCATGCCACTTCGCCAGTGACGTCTCGCGCGTGTTCCGCCGGCCCTCGTTCTTCAGCCAGGCGGCCTGCATGACGAGCAGCTTCGAGGTCTCGTAGCCGAGCACCATCTCGGCGATCATGTCCTGGACGAACTGGTGGCGGCCGATCGCCTCCCCGAACGTCTCCCGCTCCCGCGCGTACTCGACGGATCTCTCGAGGCAGGCGCGGATGACGCCACAGGCGCCGGCGGCGACCGTGAAGCGCCCCTGGTCGAGCCCGTACATGGCGATCTCGAACCCCTTGCCCTCCTCGCCGACGAGGTTCTCGGCCGGCACCTCGACGTTCTCGAAGAAGAGCTCGCCGGTCGAGCCGGCCCAGATCCCGAGCTTGTGCTCGGTCTCCCGCGTCGAGACCCCGGGCCAGTCGCGCTCGACGATGAACGCCGAGATGCCCTTGTGCTTCGCGCCCGGCTCGGTCTTCGCGAAGACGAGCTGGTGGTCGGCCACGGTCGCGTACGAGATCCAGTTCTTCTGCCCGTTGAGGACGTACGTATCGCCGGTCCGGACCGCGGTCGAGAGCATGGAGGCGACGTCCGAGCCCGCGGCCGGCTCCGTGAGCCCGAAGCAGGCGAGCTTCTCGCCCCGCGCCTGGGGGACGAGGTAGCGCTGCTTCTGCTCCTCGCTCGCGTAGCGAAGGAGCGCGAGTGAGTTGAGGCCGACGTGGACCGAGATCAGCGTGCGGAAGGCTGCTTCCCCGCGCTCGATCTCCTCGCAGGCGAGCGCCTCGGAGACGAAGTCGAGGCCGGCGCCGCCGTACTCCTCGGGGATGACGATTCCGAGCAGGCCCAGCTCGGCCATGCCTTCGATGACGCCCAGGTCGAGGTGGTGGTTGATGTCGTTCTCGATCGCGTTCGGCAGGACCCGCCGGTCGACGAAGTCGTGGACGGTCTGCTGCGTCAGGCGCTGCTCGTCGCTGAGCTCGAAATCCATCGCGGCTGAGTCTATTGACGCCGAGGCCGCCGCGGCTACGATTGACTGACTAGTCAATCAACGCTGCGATTCTGAGCGCCGGAGCCGCCATGACGACCGTGGACGAGACAATCACGACCGGAATCTCCTTCGCCCTCACGGACGAGCAGCGGGCGCTGCGCGACCTCGCGCACGAGTTCGCCGAGAAGGAGATCCGCCCCCGCGCGGCCGAGTACGACACGGAGTCGACGCACCCCGCCGACGTGATCGCGAAGGCGCACGAGCTCGGCCTCATGAACGGGCACATCCCGGAGGAGCTGGGCGGCGTCGGGCTCTCGATCTTCGACGGCATCCTGATCGGCGAGGAGCTCTCCTGGGGCTGCGCCGGAATCGCGGTCTCGATCGTGGCCAACCAGCTCGGTGCGGCCCCGATCATGATCGCGGGCACCGACGAGCAGAAGCGCGAGTGGCTCCCGCCGCTCCTCGAGGAGCCGATCCTCTGCTCGTTTGCGCTCACCGAGCCGAACGCCGGCTCCGACGTCTCCGGGATCCAGACGACGGCCGTCCGCGAGGGCGACGAGTACGTCATCAACGGCTCGAAGATGTGGGCACGCGGGCTGGATCATCGTCTTCGCCTCCACCGACCGCAGCCAGGGACAGCGCGGGCTCTCGGCGTTCATCGTCCCGACCGAGCTGGACGGGGTCGTGATCGAGAAGCACCTGGACAAGATGGGCCAGCGGGCGACCGACACCTCCGCCGTCGCGTTCCAGGAGGTCCGCGTCCCCGCCCGGAACCGCCTCGGCGAAGAGGGCGACGGCTTCAAGATCGCCATGCGCACCCTCGACCACACGCGTCCCGGGACGGCCGCCGGCGCGATCGGCGTCGCCCGTGCCGCCTTCGAGCTCGCAATCGACTACTCGCGCGAGCGCGTCCAGTTCGGCCAGCCGATCGCGATGAACCAGGGCGTGAACTTCCTGATCGCGGACATGGCCGCCGAGATCGAGGCGGCTCGGCTGCTGACGTGGCAGGCGGCCTGGCTCCTCGACCAGGGCCGGCGCGCGACGCTGCAGTCGTCGTACGCGAAGCGGTTCGCCTCCGACACGGCGATGAAAGTCACCACGGACGCCGTTCAAATTTTTGGCGGGTACGGGTATATGCGCGAGTACCCCGTCGAGAAGTTGATGCGCGATGCGAAGCTTTTTCAGATCTACGAGGGAACGTCGCAGATTCAGCGGCTCGTCATCGCGCGTGAGATCTTCTTTCCCAGAGAGCCGTGAGCCGCCTTCCGATTTCGCCTGGCTGACGCCCTTCGAGGCTCGTCTCCGCGATTCGGATCCGGCGGATGCGACCGCTAGAATTCCGGCCTTGTCCGTGCGGGTTGCAGAGCTACCTCGAGAGAGGCGCCGTCGTCGCGCCCGCATTCGGCTGCTCTGGCAGTGGAGCCTCTTTCTCGTCGTCCTCCTCGCTCTGGGCGGGACGGTGCTCGGGCTCGCGTTCGCGGGCTCGTCGGAGCGTCTGCCTGACGGAACCCGCATCGCCGGCGTTGACGTCGCCGGCCTGACTCCGGGCGCCGCTCGGGCGCGGCTCGAACAGCGCGAGCGCGAGCGCGGCAGCGTGCCGGTCGTCTTTACCGCGGGCGGGCACCGCTGGCGCGTGAAGCCGGCGACGGTCGTGCTCGACACCGACTGGGGAGCCGCCGTGGAAGCGGCGCGCCGGCAGGGAGAGGGCTTCGCCCCGCTGCGAGGCTTGAAACGGCTCGGCGTCCGCGTCTTCGGCGCCGACGTCGTGCCGCGAACCCGTGTTTCAGAGCCCGCCCTCGACGCGTATCTCGACCGCTTCGCGCGCGCGATCGACCGCCCGCGCGTCGAGCCTGCGCTCGCGCTGGACGGGCTCGAGCCGCGCGTCGTCCCCGGGCGCTCGGGCCGCGTCCTCGACCGGGAGGCAGCCGCACAGGTGATCGTCCGCGGGCTGACCGGACTGCCCCGCCAGGCGGTCGACCTTCCCCTGCGGATCGAGCGCCCGCGACTCGCCCCGTCGGACCTCGCGGGAGCGCGCGCGAAGCTTGCGACCGCGCTCTCGGCCCCGGTCGACCTGACGTACGGCCCGGGCGGATGGCATCTCTCGCAACGGAAGATCGCCCGCCTCCTCGAGCTGCCGCACGACGGCTCCCGTTCGCTGCTGATTGCCGGCCCGGCCGCCGATCGCTTCTTCCGCAATCTGCGCAAGCGTGTAGAGCACGCTCCGAAGGACGCGAGCTTCACGGTCGGCGCGCGCAACGTCGTCCGGGTCGTCCCGGCAGAGGCCGGCCGTGGGGTCGATGCCGAGGAGACCGAGCGGGCCCTGCTGACCGCGATGCTGTCGCCGACCGACCGGCGCGCCGAGCTGAGCGTCGTCTGGGTCGCTCCGGAGCGCACGACGCGTGAGGCCAAGGCGATGGGCATCACGGGGCTAGTCGGGGCGTACGAGACCTTCTACGGCGGCGTGCCGAACCGGATCCACAACGTCCAGCTCGTCGCGCACCTGCTCGACAACCACCTGATCGCCCCGGGCGCGGAGTTCTCCTTCAACGACACGACCGGAGAGCGCTCGT
>WNGB01036400.1_pt1 | contig 11845 bp, 7 predicted proteins | sample 5400681 | NCBI WGS metagenome assembly WNGB01 (sample SAMN13153367, study PRJNA577476) | soil metagenome | isolation source: 115 cm soil or saprolite under grassland replicate 2 | place: USA:California | collected 2016-06-15 | reverse complement strand
GCCCCCTCCAAACCACCCCGCTCCACACGAAAGGTGGGGAAGTTATTCTTTTATGAACCCTAAGTTGGAAATTAGAGATTAGAGATTGGATTGCAATCAATCTCCAAGCTCCAATCTCTAATCTCTTGTACAATAGAGCTATGGCAACTGAACGTACCGACACAGCCCTTGTCGCAGCCGGAGCGTCACCCGATGGGCTGGCGCCAAGACTGCCGATCGCGACCTACCGGCTGCAGCTCAACCGGAGCTTCGCCTTCGTCGACGCGCGGCGGCGGGTGGCATACCTCGACACGCTGGGCGTGAGCGACGTCTACGCCTCGCCCTACTTGCGCGCGCGGGCCGAGAGCACGCACGGCTACGACATCGCCGATCACAACATGCTCAACCCGGCGATCGGCGGCGAGGAGGAGCTCGCGGCGCTCGTGGAGGAGCTGCACGCGCACAGCATGGGCCAGGTGCTCGACATTGTGCCAAACCACATGGGCATTGGCGAGGCGAGCAACGCCTGGTGGATGGATGTGCTCGAAAACGGCCCGAGCTCGCTCTACGCGCCGTTCTTCGACATCGACTGGCACCCGCTCAAGGACGAGCTGGAGAACAAAGTGCTGCTGTCGATCCTGGGCCAGCAGTATGGTCGCGTGCTCGAAAACTGCGAGCTGGCGCTGGTCTATGCCGACGGAGCGTTCTACCTGCGCTACTGGCAGACCGAGCTGCCGATCAACCCGCGCACCTACGTCGAGATCCTGCGCGTCCCGCTCGACCGGCTGATCGAGACGCTCGGCGCCGAGCACGAGCACGTGCTCGAGTACCAGAGCATCATGACCGGCCTGGGCCACCTGCCGACGCGCACCGAGACCGACCGGCCCAAGGTGGTCGAGCGGGCCCGCGAGAAGGAGATCCTCAAACGCCGCCTGGCGGCCTTGACCGAGGCGGCGCCCGAGGTGCTGGCGGCGATCGAGGAGACGATGCGGCGATTCAACGGCGCCCGCGACGACCCACGCAGCTTCGACCTGCTCGACGCGCTGATCGATCGGCAAGCCTACCGCCTGAGCTACTGGCGCGTCGCGGCCGAGGAGATCAACTACCGGCGCTTCTTCGACGTGAACGACCTGGCCGCCATTCGCATGGAGCTTCCCGAGGTCTTCGAGGCGACCCACCGGCTGATCATGCGGCTGCTCGCCGAGGGCAAGATCAGCGGCCTGCGGATCGACCACCCTGACGGCCTGTGGGACCCGGCCGGCTACTTCCGCCGGCTCCAGCAGAGCTACCTCGAAGTCAGGGGCCAGGGGCCAGGGGCCAGGGGCCAGGATGACGGTCAACCCCGACCCCCGACCCCTGACCCCCGACCCCCACTCTACATCGTCGCCGAGAAGATCCTGGCGCGCGGCGAGCGCCTGCCGGAGGACTGGGCGATCTACGGGACCAGCGGCTACGACTTCCTGAACGCGCTGAACGGCATCTTCGTCGACGGATCGACCGAGAAGCGCTTCAGCGAGATCTACGCCGACTTCATCGGCGTGCGGCTGCGCTTCGACGACCTGGTGTACGAGACGCGCAAGCAGATCATGCGCACCGCGATGGCCAGCGAGATCAACGTGCTGGCCTACCAGCTCAACCGCGTCTCGGAGCACAACCGCTACTACCGCGACTTCACGCTCTACGCGCTGCGCGAGGCGCTGCGCGAGGTGATCGCCTGCTTCCCGGTCTACCGCACCTACATCGTCGCCGCGACCGACCTGGTCGAGGAGCGCGACCGCCTGGTGATCGAGGCGGCCGTCAACCGCGCGCGCCGCCGCAACCCGACCGTGGACCCGTCGATCTACGACTTCCTGCGCGAGATCCTGGTGCTGCACTACCCCGACACCGACGCCCCCGAGGCGCGCGAGGAGCAGCGCCACTTCGTCATGAAGTTTCAGCAGATCACCGGCCCGGTGATGGCGAAGGGCATGGAGGACACCGCCTTCTACATCTACAACCGGCTGACCTCGCTCAACGAGGTTGGCGGGGAGCCGCAGCGCTTCGGCGCCAGCATGGCGGCGTTCCACCGGCAGAACCAGGAGCGCCTGCGCGACTGGCCGACCTCGCTGCTGGCGACCTCGACGCACGACACCAAGCGCAGCGAGGACGTGCGCGCCCGGATCAACGTGCTCTCGGAGCTGCCGGAGGAGTGGCGCAAGGCGCTGACCCGCTGGAGCCGGCTCAACCGCCGTAAGAAGATCGACGTCGACGGCAGGCCCGCGCCCGACCGCAACGAGGAGTACATGCTGTATCAAACCTTGTTGGGGGCGTGGCCGTTCGAGCTTATGGGACTTGGGGCTAGGGACTTGGGACGTGAGGAGATGGCACAAGCCCCAAGTCCCAAGTCCCTAGCCCCACAACAGTGGTCGGAGTTCGTCGAGCGCATCCAGGCCTACATGGTCAAGGCGATCCGCGAAGCCAAGGTCAATACCAGCTGGCTGAACCCGAACACCGGCTACGATGAGGCCGTGCGTGCGTTCGTGGCCGCCATCCTGGCCGATGCGCCGCATAACCGCTTCCTGGCCGATTTCCACGCTTTGCAGGCCAAGGTCGCGCACTACGGAGCGTTCAACGCGCTGTCGCAGACGCTGCTGAAGCTGGCCGCGCCAGGCGTCCCCGACATCTACCAGGGCGCCGAGCTGTGGGATCTCAGCCTGGTCGATCCCGACAACCGGCGGCCGGTCGACCTTGACCTGCGCGCGTGGCTGCTGGGCGAGCTGGTGGACCTGCGCGGCGACCGGGCCGAGCTGGCTCGCGCGCTGGTTGCGAGCAAGGCCGATGGCCGGATCAAGCTCTACCTGACGCACCGCGCGCTGCAGTTCCACCGCGCGCATGCCGAGCTGTTTCGCGCGGGCGCCTACACGCCGCTGGAGGCGACCGGCGACGCACAGGAGCACATCGCCGCGTTCGCGCGCGCGCTCGACGGCGAAGAGGCGCTGGTAGTCGCGCCGCGCCTGCTGGCCCGGCGCCTGCGCGACGCCGAGGCGCTGCCGCTCGGCGAGGCGGCCTGGGGCAACGAGTTGCTGGCCCTGCCCGGCGCCACGCCTGGCCAGCGCTATCGCAACGTCTTCACCGACGAGATCTGCGTCGCGGTCGAGCGCGATGGCGGCGTCGGACTGCGGCTGGCCGACGCGCTCGCCAGCTTCCCGGTCGCGCTGCTCGAGCGGCTTGCCGGCACGGATGCGCCGCCGAATCCTGCAAGCGATGGGCGCGATTTCGGGTACAATACGCAGAGCCGACAGGGTGACGGGGTGACAAAGTGACATCGTCTTGCAGAAACAGTCACCTTGTCACCTTGTCACCTTGTCACGATCGACCGGGAGACCACGAGATGACCACGATCTGGCCCGGCAAGCCCTATCCACTCGGCGCGACGTGGGATGGGCAGGGCGTGAACTTCGCGCTCTTCTCGCAGCACGCCACCGGTGTCGAGCTGTGCCTGTTCGACTCGCCCAAGGCCCCGAACGAGCGCGCGCGCATCGCCATGCCCGAGCAGACCGACAACGTCTGGCACGTCCACCTGCCAGGCATCCAGCCGGGCCAGCTCTACGGCTACCGCGTGTACGGGCCGTACGAGCCGGAGGCAGGGCACCGCTTCAACCCGGCCAAGCTGCTGGTCGACCCCTACGCCAAGGCGCTGATGGGCAAGCTGACCTGGAACGACGCCGTGTACGGCTTCGTGTACGGCGACGAGTACGAGGACCTGGCGCCCGACGATCGCGACAGCGCGCCGTTCATGCCGCGCTGCGTGGTGATCGACCCGGCCTTCGACTGGGGCGACGACCGGCCGCCCGCGACGCCGCTGCATAACTCGATCATCTACGAGCTGCACGTCAAAGGCTTTACCAGGCTGCACCCCGAGGTGCCCGAAAACCTGCGCGGCACCTACGCCGGCCTGTCCAGCCCGGCCGTGGTCGATTACCTCCGGTCGCTCGGCGTCACCGCGGTCGAGCTGCTGCCGATCCACGAGCACGTCGACGACCGCTTCCTGGTCGAGAAGGGGCGGGTCAACTACTGGGGCTACAACACGCTGAGCTACCTCGCACCCGACGCGCGCTACAGCAGCTCGGGCTCGCGCGGCGAGCAGGTGCGCGAGTTCAAGGCCATGGTCAAGACGCTGCACGCCGCCGGCATCGAGGTCATCCTCGACGTGGTCTACAACCACACCGCCGAGGCCGGCCGCAACGGCCCGACGCTCAGCATGCGCGGGATCGACAACCTGGTCTACTACCGGCAGGTGCCCGGCAACCTGCGCGAGTATATCGACTACACCGGCTGCGGCAACAGCCTCAGCATGCTGCACCCGCGCACGCTGCAGCTGATCATGGACAGTCTGCGCTACTGGGTGATCGACATGCACGTCGACGGCTTCCGCTTCGACCTGGCGGCGACCCTGGCGCGCGGGCTGCACGCCGACGCGCGGCTCACGACCTTCTTCGACATGATCCACCAGGACCCGGTGCTCTCGCAGGTCAAGCTGATCGCCGAGCCGTGGGACATCGGGCCGGGCGGCTACCAGGTCGGCAACTTCCCGGTGCTGTGGGCCGAGTGGAACGGCAAGTACCGCGACGCCACGCGGCGCTACTGGAAGGGCGACCACATGCGCGTGGCCGAGCTGGCCTACCGGCTGACCGGCTCCAGCGACCTGTACAAGCACAACGGCAGGCGCCCCTACGCCAGTATCAACTTCATCGCCGCGCACGACGGCTTCTCCCTGCGCGACCTAGTGAGCTACAACCACAAGCATAACGAGGCCAACGGCGAGGACAACCGCGACGGCGAGAACCACAACGACAGCTGGAACCACGGGGTCGAGGGCCCGACCGACAACCGGCAGATCAATGAGCTGCGCGCCCGCCAGCAGCGCAACATGATGGCGACGCTGCTGCTCTCGCAGGGCGTGCCGATGCTCCTGGCCGGCGACGAGCGCAGCCGCTCTCAGGGCGGCAACAACAACGCCTACTGCCAGGACAACGAGGTGAGCTGGGTCGACTGGCAGCTCGACGAGCCGGCTCGCGAGATGTTGGAGTTTACCCGCCAGCTGATCAGGCTGCGGAACGAGCATCCCGCGCTCCGCCGCCGCAAGTTCTTCCAGGGCCGCAGCATTCACGGCAGCTATGTCCAGGATGTTGAGTGGTTTCGTGCGGACGGCCAGGAGATGAGCGACGAGGAGTGGAGCGAGGCGCTGTCGCGCTGCCTGGGCATGAAGCTCAACGGCCGCGTGATGGACGAGTGGGACGAGCGCGGCGCCCACATCCACGACGACGTCCTGCTGCTGCTGCTCAACGCTGGCCACGAGGACGTCTCGTTCACCCTGCCGGGCCAGCCAGACGAGGCGCCCTGGGAGACGCTGCTGGACACCAACCGGCCGGACGGGCACGATCTGCCCAGGCTGGCACCTCGGCAGGTCTATCGTCTGCATACGCGGTCGCTGGCGCTGCTGCGACAGCAGGCGAGCGAGTAAGAGCGCGTGGGGACTTTCGAATTTCCAGCAAGCCGATCGGATGCATGAAACGTGAAGCGTGAAACGTGAAATCAACCCGCTCGTCACGTTTCACGTTTCACGATCGCCCGGACAGTTCATTGTTCGAACGTCCCTTATGAGGCGAAGCCCTCCCCTAGCCCCTCCCCTTTAGATAATGATAGACATGCACAAAACCGCCTGGACTCTCCCGATCGGCGCGCAGCCCGACGACCAGGGCGTGCGCTTCCGCGTCTGGGCCGCCAATGCCCGGCACGTCGAGGTCGTGCTGTACGAGGAGCGGCGCGAGACCGGCGCCTTCGCGCTCGCTCCCGAAGGCGCGGGCTACTTCGCCGGCCACCTCGCGGGGCTCCGGCCGGGCGCGCGCTATATGTACCGGCTGGACGGCGGCGACACGCGCCCCGACCCGGCGTCGCGCTTCCAGCCCGACGGCGTCCACGGCCCCTCGCAGGTCGTCGACCCGGCGATGTTCGCGTGGACGGACGCGAGCTGGCGCGGCGTCGCGCTGGAGCACCTGATCGTCTACGAGCTGCATGTCGGCGCGGCGACGGACGCGGGGACGTTCGACGCGCTGATCGAGCGGCTGGACGACCTGCGCGCCCTGGGCGTGACGGCGATCGAGCTGATGCCGATCGCCGACTTCCCCGGCGATCGCGGCTGGGGCTACGACGGCGTCTGCCTGTTCGCGCCGTCGCGCGCCTACGGCGGCCCCGATGGCCTGCGCCGGCTGGTGGCTGCGGCCCACGCGCGCGGGCTGGCGGTGATCCTCGACGTCGTCTACAACCACCTCGGGCCGGATGGCAACTACCTGCGCCAGTTCAGCGAGGCCTACTTCACCGATCGGCACACGACTCCATGGGGCAGCGCGCTGAACTTCGACGGGCCCGGCAGCGCGCCGGTGCGCGCGCTCTTCGTCGCCAACGCCTGCTACTGGGCGCACGAGTACCACGTCGACGGGCTGCGGCTCGACGCGACCCACGCGATCCTCGGCGACAGCCCGCCCCACATCCTGGCCGAGATCGCGGCGCGCGTGCGCGAGTCGCTGCCGCCCGAACGACACTTCGTCTTTATCGCCGAGAACGAGGACAACGACCCGAATCTGGTCAGGGGCCAGGGGCCAGGGGTCAGGGGTCAGGAGACCATCCACGCTGGCTCCCGACCCCTGACCCCCGACCCCCGACCCCAAGGCTACGGGCTCGACGCGGTCTGGGCCGACGATTTTCACCATCAGGTGCGGGTGGCGCTGGCAGGCGACCGCGAGGGGTACTACGCCGACTACTCGGGCAGCGCCGCGGACCTGGCGGCGACGCTGCGGCATGGCTGGTTCTACACCGGCCAGCGCTCGGCCTTCCTCGGCCGAGCGCGCGGCGCGCCGGCCGTCGACATTCCGCCGCCGCGCTTCGTCCACTGCATCCAGAACCACGATCAGGTCGGCAACCGCGCGCTCGGCGAGCGGCTCAACCAGGACATCGCCCTGGACGCCTACCGCGCCGCGTCGGCGCTGCTGCTGCTGAGCCCGTACACGCCGATGCTCTGGATGGGCCAGGAGTGGGCCGCGACGTCGCCGTTCCTGTACTTCACCGACCACCATGCCGAGCTGGGCAGGCTGGTGACCGAGGGGCGGCGGGCCGAGTTCGCCGGCTTCACCGCCTTCTCCGGCGCGCAGGTGCCCGATCCACAGGCGCGCGAGACGTTTCTGCGCTCGAAGCTGCGCTGGGGCGAGTGCGCGCAGCCGCCGCACGCTGGAGTCCTGCGGCTCTACCACGACCTGCTCGAACTGCGCCGCCGCCTGCCGGCCCTGCGCGAGCGCGCCCGCGCCTCGTTCGACGTGGCCGCCGTGGGCGAGTCGGCCCTGGCGCTGCGCCGCCGCGGCCCGGCGCCGGAGGACACGCTGCTGGTCGTCGTGAATTTGCGCGGCGCGCTGCGGCTGGATCTCGCGGCGCGACCGGAGACTGCCGCGCCCGATGGGCGGCGCTGGGCGGCGCTGCTCGACAGCGAGGACGAGCGCTACGGCGGGCGCGGGCCGGCGCGCCTGGCGGATGATGGCGGCGTGGTGGAGATCGAGGGGCCGGGTGCGGTGGTGTTCGCCCCGGTGGCGAAGGCAACGTAGCGCTATCGCAATCTCCCCCTCACCGCCGCGCCGCCGGCAGATACATCCGCTGCGCCGCCAGCACTCGCGCCGGCGTCAGCGGGTCGCCGAGGAGCACGAAGGTCGCCAGGGCATCCTGGCAGCAGACGCCGCGCGTGAATAGCTCCAGGTAGCCCCCCGCGGTCAGCGTGCCGAGCGAGGCGCGCAGCGGCGGCGCTCCCCAGAGCGTATTGTAGAATCCGCGCTGGAGCTCGGCGTGGCCGTGCGAGACGCCCTGGCCGGTCGGTCCCCAGACGGCGATCGCTCCGCCGTTCGGCCTGAGCACGAACCGCTCGTCGATCGTCGTGCCGGAGTTGTTCGGGGTCTGGAACGCGCCTGTCCAGCAGGTCATCTCCAAGAGAATCGGCTGGCGTGCGCCGTTGGTCAGGTCGTCCGGGTCGTACAGCCCGAGCAGGTACGGCGGCGATTTTGTGTAGTCGGTGGTCGCCCACTGGTACATGTTGCCGTGACCGATGTAGTTGACCAGCCCCAGGCCCGCGTTGAGCGCCGCGAGGGTCAGGGCGCGTGCGCGCACGGCGTCCGGCTCGCGCCAGGGCTCGCCAATGTGCGGCGCGGACGGGTCGTAGTACATCCGCTGAATCTCGACGCCGGCCGGCTGCCGCGCCACGCTCGCGTCGGACTGCGCGGCGAAGTCGCCCGCGGAGTCGGCGTCATCGGCGATGTACAGATTGCGCGAGCGCCACGACGCATCCAGCGGGCTGGTCTCGTAGCTCACCAGCTTGGCGACCAGCCCGGTCAGCTCGGCCGCGCTCTTGACCGGCAGCCGGCCGATCAGCAGGTCGGGCAGCGGGTCGAGCGTGGGGTTAGGCCCATCCAGGCGCGCGTAACATACGTCGCAGGCCGTCTCGCCCAGCCACGGGTCGACCATCGCCAGGTACGGCGGGATGAAGGTGGTGGTGTTGTACTTGTAGTAGTTCAGCGGGTCGGACGTGCCGTCGCCGACGAGTGTGACGGCGGTGGGCGGCCTGCTCCAGGTCGCGGCGGCGTAGCGCAGGAAATCGCGGATCGCGTCCGGCGCGAGTTGCCCATAGCTCCAGGCGTCGTAGATCGCCTGCACGTCGACCACGCGGACGGTGCTGCCCTGTGCCTGGCGGCGCGCCACCAGCGGTCCCAGCGCGGCGTGAAAGGCCGCCGGCGCGATGTAGAGCACGTCGGCGGGCGTGGCGAAATCATACGGTTGGCTGCGGCTGACCGAGGGAGCCAACAGCGTGCCGGGGCCGGTCAGGACGTAGCTGTGCGCCGTCGGGCCATCCTCGAACACGGCGTTCACACCGTCGGGTATCGCCAGCGCGACCGGCGCGCGCGGATCGCTCACGTCGTACAGCGCGCGGTCGGCGGCTGCGCCGCTGATCTGATACTGGTAGGTTCCAGCCACCCCGGCGAAGGCAGCGCCGCGACCGCCGGGCTGAAGCAGCGCCGGCCGCTCCCACGCGACAGCGTCCAGCTCCAGCTCGTCGTCCGCGCCGCCGGGCAGCAGCTCGACGACAGCGCTGGCGCCTTTGGCGGCGAGCTCGAAACGCTGCGCCCGATCGCCATAGCCGCTCCATGTCGCGAGCTGCGCGATGCCGCCCAGCGTGACCGACAGCGCGTGCTGGCCGGACGTATAGGCGCTGGTGGTCACGGTCAGCACAGTCGTCCCGTCGGCGAGCGGGAGCGTCGGCGTCAGCGGGACGGTCAGCGCGGCCGGCGGCAGTCCCGGCCCGGTCTTGAGATCGGCCGCGTACCAGTGGTCGCCGTCGGAGCCGGGTAGGAGCGAGATGTACAGCCTGTTGTCGCGCCACACGCCGCGTTCGATCGCGGTCGGGTACGGGGCTGCCGCGCCGGGCAGCGCCGACCGATTGGCCATGCGCAGGCCGGGCGGCGCCTCGACCGTCAGCCAGTAGGTGTCGGCGGCGTTCCAGCGGTCGCCGGGCGGGGGCGCGTAGAACCGCAGCTCCAGTCCGCCGCCGGCGCCGCGCTGCTCGATCGCCACCTCCACGCCGTCGTGGTAGAGGTGCAGCAGCGCCGGGTTGCCCAGGCTCACGCCGGCCGCCGCAAGCGTGGAGCCCGGCAGCCTCTGGATACCAGCCTGGGTCACCCGCACCTTCCAGCCCACGCCGGCGGCCGGATTGATCGGCGGCGCGCCGGCGATAAACGGCGCTTCGGCCGCCAGCAGCGCCGCGGCGTCTTCTGCCAGCGGCGCCGCGCCGGGGATCGTCGCCTCCAGAGCCGTGACCGCCCGCGTCGCGCCGCCCTGCTCGAAGACCGGGCTGAGCGCCAGCACCGCGATGTGCGCCCCGCGCATGCGCCCCTCGCGCAGCACGACCACCGGCGATGCCGGTGGGGATGGGTCGGGCGCGGCGGCGAGATCGGGGCGCGCCGCTCCGCCGGCCTGCAGGATATACCGCTCCGCGGCGGGCAGCGCGCCGCGCCAGGGCACGCTCGTAAGCAGATCGATCCGCGGCGCCGCCGGCGCGTCGCCGGCGATGCGCAGCGCCACCAGTGGCGCCGGTAGCTGCACGCCGCCGATCGTCACTAGCGGCTGCGATGAGGCGTGGGCGTNNCGTCGAGCGCGCCGAGCGCGGCCGGCGCGCCGCGCCAGGCCAGGCGCACGCCCCCGGCGAGCGGAGTGACGGCCGGTGGTCTGCCGGGTTCGGCCGAGACGCCGTGGGGGATCGACAGGAGCGCCGCGCCCAGGAGCGCGAGCAGGAGTGCGATGGAGCGACGTGTATTGTTCATGCATCCGAGTATAGCACAGCTGCGTGAGACGCCGGTGAACATGAATATAGCGATGTCGTAGCTACTTCTGGGCAAAGAAAACTGCCGATCGTGTCGACGACGATCGGCGGCCCTGGTCCTAACTGGTGCCGGTGAGTGGACTTGAATCACTGACCTAGCGACTACGTGCTGTGCATCACGAGTTCGATCCGCGTAAGGAGGCGGGATGTGCCGCGGAACACCGGCACTGACCCGCCCGCGGAGCCACGCCGAATCGCGAGATAGGCCTCTAGCGCGGCCGCGGCGTTCTCGCCCCAGAATACCCAGCGCTTCTTGCGGCCCTTCCCGCGCACCCGCGCCGATCGATCGGCCCAGTCGCACTGCTCGTCGAGGATCTGGCACACCTCGTCGAGCCGCAAGCCGCTCTCGTAGATCAGCGCAATGATCGCCCGGTTGCGGGCGCGATCCTCCGCGGGCAGCTCGTCGTACGCGGCCAGCAGCGTGCTGACGAGATCGTCATCCCAGTAGGCGCGGTCCACCAACTCGATCGCGGGCGCAGGGACGCGATCGCCTTCAGCGTCGGATCTGGTTGGGACGGATGGCGCCACAGAGCCTGGGGAACACGCCGACCCGGCGGCGCTGTCATCGCATCCAGCTTCTTCAACTGTTCAGGACGATCCAACCCACGTAGCTCCGGCCGCTATCTATCCCGATACGCCTATGGGTGGTCGCGCTGAGGCGGCTCGCCAGGCGCGACGCACCGAGCGCTTCGCACAGTACATGCACATGGTGGAGCTGCAGCGTCAAGGACTGGACCAGCGCAGCATTGCCCGAACGGTCGGCATCAGTCCGCGCACCGTCTCACGGTGGGCCGCCATGGGCCAGTTTCCTGAGCGCAAGCGCCGGACCGGCGATACGAGCGGTCTCGATCCCTACAAAGCCGGGCTGCTGGAGCGCTGGCAGGCGGGATGAAGCGGCGGTGCGCGCAGCACTGGAATTGCCGTGGAGCCAGGGCCAAGTGGAGGGACAAATCACGAAACTGAAGTTGTTAAAGCGCCAAATGTATGGTCGTGCCAAGCTGGATTTGCTCCAGCAACGCCTGTTGCATGCTGCGTGAGCTGGTACAGTGCCATTTCACGCAAAGTGGCCAAGAGCCAAAATACGCCATTTCATTCTCAAGGTTACATACCCCTACATTGACAGGATTCGATATGGCCCGTTTGTCGTAAATCCTTTCCCCCTTTTAGCTAGCTAGCCAATCGCGCACTGCGTCAATGAGCCGATTGAGCAGCGCGCTGTTCGTCAGCGCTCGAGGCGGATCGCACGCTCACGCCTCGATGGCTCCTACCGCCCACCATACGGCTTTGCCGGCACCGAGCGCAGATACGCCAGCAGTGCACGCAGTTCGTCGTCGGTCATCTGCGCGCTGTTGCGCCAGGGCATCACCGCGCTGATCGGCGCGCCGCCGGGTCGTTTGCCCTCGCGCAGCGCACGGAAAA
>WNGB01011946.1_pt1 | contig 11846 bp, 12 predicted proteins | sample 5400681 | NCBI WGS metagenome assembly WNGB01 (sample SAMN13153367, study PRJNA577476) | soil metagenome | isolation source: 115 cm soil or saprolite under grassland replicate 2 | place: USA:California | collected 2016-06-15 | reverse complement strand
GTCCCTCCTCCGGTTCCTCCGGTTCCAGAGGTGCCGCCGCTTCCGCCACTCCCTTGCGTGGTTCCGGATCCGGAGCCGGACGTCGTCACGCCCGTCGTTGCCGAGGATGCTGCCTGGCCATCGGGCGGACCGCCGAGCGCGATGGTGTCACCGCATGCAGCGGTCATGAGGACGAGAAGAAAGGACTTCTGGACGCTCGAGGATTTCATTTGCGCCTCCTTCCGGTGCAATGGAGGCCATCGCCGTTTCACATCACGGTTTCGCATGCTCGGTGAGCAACCGTCGCACCCTGCTCGCGTGCGTGCTCGTTGGATGTGCGGCGAGAAATTCGCGAGCGAGTGCGGTCGCGCGTTCGGCGGAACCGGTGAGGTACAAAGCTTCGATACCGAGGACCGAAGCCTCTAGGCCCAAAGTGCCCTTGGGAAACTCACGCCCGTAGCGTTGCAAAAGATCGAGAGCGCGCTCGCCTTCGCCGGACGAGAGCGCGCCGCGCGTTCGGTCGAGCATCGCGACCTCGGCGGCCAAAGTCGACGGCACCATGGTTCGCGGCGCATCAGGGACCAAATCCGCGTTGGATTCGCTCTTTGGCGATGTCGGCGGTACGGATATCCGGGCCGCACGTGCGACGAGGGGGAGCACCGAGGTCGGTCTCGGTGGCTCGGCCGCGGCTGCGGTTGAGTTACTCGGCGCGGCCTCCGGCCCGCCTGCGGGCTCTTCGACCGCACGCGATGGTGGCGAAGGGACGAAGGAAGGGGCCGCCGGCGCGACGACGCCGGCCACCTCTTTCGGCGCGGTTCCCTGCGAGGACGAGGAGGGTGTCGCATACCGCCATGCGCCGACCGCGATGCCGCCGGCCACCGTGCCGAAACCGACCCACTTCACCAACAGGAAAGGCCACGTTTTCGAAGCGACAGCGATAGCCGGTAGGGCGGCCCCCTCGGCGCCAGCGGTGGCGGTCGTGAGCACGGCCATTCCGAGTGCCGTGGCAACTCGGCGACGTGCACGGGCCGGAGGTTCGTCTTCGGACAGCGCGTCGAAGAGTTTTTTTTCGACGAGCTCGATGTCGTCTTGCCCAGGCATGGTTGGCTTCATTGCACGCCTCCCGTCATTGGCTTTTTGGCCATCCGTCGCTTGAGCCGACGTCGAAATTCCTCGCGCGCGCGGCGCAGCCTCGACGCGGCCGTGCCCAGCGGGATTTCGAGAAGCTCCGAAATCTCGGACAGACTCATCCCTTCTCCCTCTTGCAGCACGAGCACTTCGCGCAAGTCGTCGTCCAGCGTGTCGAGGAGCTCATCGAGCAACTCACGCGCGCGCTTCTGATCGAGCAGCTCCTCTGCGCTCGGCGTGGCGACGTCGACCACGGTATCGCCATCGTCGGTGGAAACGGTCCGCTGACCGAGACGCCGGAAGTCAGCGGCAACCCGGCGGGCGGTGCCGAACAAGAACCCACGGGCGCGCTCGTCGGGAATGCTTTCGATGCGGCGGGCAGCCGTCCAGAACACGCGCTGCGAAGCATCGGGGAGCGACGCCTGCGACACACCGAGACGCCGCAACGTTCGCCACACGAAGGGAAAATACTCTTCGAAGATGCGACGGAATCTGGCCGAACGACTCGCCTCCATCGGGCGCGAGTCGCCTGCCGCACTGCACGTTTCGGCCAGCGGCGCATCGAGGGCGAGGGTGCGCGGGTCCATCTGGCCTGAAGCATGGGCTGAATCGGGCCATCGCATCACAAAAACATCACCCCGATCGCAATCGATGCCGAAAAGCCGACGCGGGGGGCCTCGTAGACCACCGAATTCGGCTCGAAAATGAATTCGTAAGGGGTGAGGGGGACGAGAATCGAAGCTTGCCCGTCGACAACCAAGGGCCTCACGGGAACGAACGCGATTTGGCCGAGGGCCCCCACGCTCGACCAGAGACGGTTTTCGCTTCGGGCGTTCGCTATCCCCGTCCCCTCCCCCTTCACCTGCCCGATATCGACGCGGCCGCACGGGAGCAGGTGCACCGAGGCCGAAATGGCGAAGGAGATCGGGCACACGAACACCTCGGCTGCCGTGAACTTCAGCGTAGCTCGGCCTTGCGGAAGGGTGCGCTCGGTCGTGGGGGTGGCGACGAATCCGAGCGCGACCGCGGGGCCGCCCAGATATTGCGACGTTCGAAATAGTTGAAGGCGAGCGCCCGCGCCGAGCAGTGCCCCTGGCACGTACCCGAACGTCGCTTCGGCTTGCCCACTGCCGAGAAGTCGCAAGCGCGGTCGCTCGACGGCCGAGGCAACAGGTGCGCTCTTCTCGGGCGCGGAGCCGGCATCGCGGAGCGCATCGTCGGACGGTCGTTCGGATACGCTACCGACTTTCGCGGCACCGGGAGAAATGGCCATCGACACGATGAGGGCGACGGCGTCGACCACGTCGGAGCAGTCGGCACCGCTCACTTCTCGCGACGTGGGCTCTCGTCGCTCGCTCACCGAAGCGATACGACCAATGATGCGCTGTCCCGCGTCCTCCAGCGTGATCCCGAAGGTGGGAACTGATTCGACCGACGATGCGCGCCTCACGTCGACCCTTGCTCGAATACGGGAAAAAAGCGCGGCCTCGTCGGGACAGTTCGCGGGGGCTCGGTACTCGAGGCGAATGGGTTGTGCCTCGCTCCCGCGAGCGCTGAGCTCGTCACCGAAGAGTGCTAGGCACACGGCGAGTTTCGCGACACTCCGCATCGATGCTTTTTAGCAGCGTTCAATCAAGTGAGCATCCATTGAAGCCGTTCGATCGCGTCGTCGCCCGCGAAAACTAACGTCTGGATCCCGAGTTCGCTCGCGGCATCGGTGTTCGCAGGCGTGTCGTCGACCAGCAGCGCTTCGGTTGGGCGGACGTCCAAAGCTTCGAGGCATGCCCGATAGATCCTGGGATCCGGTTTGCAAAAGCCGAGCTCACACGAAGGCATGACGACATCGAAGTGCGCCTCGAGTCGGCCCAGCGCGCGAAGCCAAGCCATGAGCGGCGGAACGTTATTCGAAAGGAGGGCCGTACGACCCCGCGTCGAGCGGAAGGCCTTGGCCATAGCCCACACCTCGTCTCGAAATTGGCCCCACGATGCGACGTCTTCTTCGATGAGCGCGGTGATCCGAGACGGAGCCGCCAGGTGCTGGCGATCGAGGCGATCGAGGACCCGCATCCAATACGCTTCGGGCGTGTAAAGACCGGCATCGTACCCGTCGCGATGCTCGTGGTACGCCCGCTCGAACGCGTCGACGGGGCTGTCGAGCCGTTTCGCCATGGATGCCACCCGCTCATGAGATTGCGGCAGCGAGAGGACGCCGCCGTAATCGAGGATCAGGGCCTTGAACGGCATGGGTTATCTCTATGCCCGAAAATTACGTTGCCGACGCAAGTTCTTTTTCGGAGCGGTCAGTTTTTGTCATTGAGCCACGCGCCATCGGCCATTGCAGGGCGGGAATGGTCCATAAGCCGTGGCCCGAGGAGATCTGACAATGAGCTTCAAAACCTACTTGTCCGGATCGTTACTGATGGTGCTCACCGCCGGTTTGGCGGACTTTGCGTGCACGGTCGGAGACGATCCTGGTTCTTCTGCGGCGGGGGCGGGCGGCGCCAGCACCACTGGCGGCGGCACGCGTACGACCAGCAGCAGCACGACGACAGCTGGCACGACGAGTACGACCGGAACGGGCGGCTATGGCGGCAGCGGCGACTCGACCTCGAGCACCGGCGGTACCGACGGATCCGGTGGGACGACGGCCGGAGCAGGCGGATCCACCGGCTCGGGGGGAAGCGGAGGTACCGGCGGCGTCAAGACGGATGGGGGAGGCATCGCCGGCTCGGGGGGATCGGCAATCGGTGGATCGTCGGGCTCCGGCGGCACCGGGGGCTCGACCGGAAGCGGGTGCGCCACGACGCCTGGTCTCGTGTGGAAGACGGGGGCAAAGACGAACTTCGAATCCTACCCGGCCCCGGGCAGCGAAGAATGCATCAAATACAACGGGTGCATGTGGGCCGGTCAGTTTTCGGCTTGCTCCGGCACGAAGTCGGAGAGTTGGGTCATGTCGCACAACATCGTGTCGTTCTTCCCCAACTTCACCACCTACAAGCTCCACGACTTGTGCTTGAAGTCGAGCACCGGCAAAACGATTGTCGTGACGGTCTACGACACGTGCGGCGACTCCGATTGCAGCGGTTGCTGCACCGCGAACAGGGGAACTGCGGACGCGCTCATCGATCTCGAGAAGTACACCAACAACCGATGGGGCGTGGCCGACGGGCGAATTCAGTGGGCCGACCTCGGCCCGACGAAGGGTACCGGTTGTAATTAGGGTTAGCCCTTGCGCCATCATGCGCGTGAGCATGCGTGGTGCTTCGACACTGTCCGGTGGCGGCGTCTCGTGCCAGGACATGGGTGACACAGGCGTCCGCCGAGGTATGCATACTTACTTCGCGAGAGCGGGAGCGAGGGCGCGAGTGGGAGGCCGTGCAACACGCGGGCGAGCTGCGGCGCTGGGCTACCTGCCCGAGGTTGATCCAGAGCTCAGGCGCCGCTTCGATCATGTGCTCGGCACCCTGGTGCACCTCGTCGGTGGTCACTGACAAGGCGCCACGGCTCACGGGGCGTGCGTGAGCTTCCAGAGGATGGCCATCACGCGCTCGAGCCGAGCGAGTACGTCGGTTGCGCGCTCCTGGCGGACGTAGCCCCACGCAACCGCAACGCGCACCGCCGAGCGCGACTCATTTGCCGACCCGGCGGCAGTGAAGAGCCGAGCGCGCTTGTTGCCCGGGTCGCTGTACTCCGACTCGGCGATGTTCAGGACCATACTGCTGGCGGCCGTGCGAAGGTGCACAGCGAGCGCCCGATCTTGCCTTTGGATGAGCGGCATGAGTGGAGCGAGAGCTTCGACGATCGAGAGAGCCATTTCGTGAACTTGCATTGCCATGAGCGCCTCCTTCCCGGACGGCAGCCGGTGCTTTGCAAGCCGGAGGCGGCCGGACGGCGGCCGGGGAAGGAGGCGCGGCGTTGCAATTGACAATGGCCCATTGAGCGAAGCGGGTTGATATCGGTCACGAGCGCATAGCGCTTCGCGCAAGGCCAGTGCCAGGCGCAGCCTGGCGCGGCCTTGCTACGACAACGGACGTCGCGCCGCTTTGTCCCAGTCACCGATCCAATCTCTGTCACTGGTCAGTGACGGGGACGGGGCCAGTAGCGGGGATAGGACGGTGGCACAGCTACTGTCACCGAACCCCGCCACACGCGATGACTAGGACTGAGGCAGTCCCAGTGATCGTCACTTGTCGAGCTTCGCGAGCACCTCTAGCGCTTCGGCAACGTGCTGCTTCACCCGGAGCTGCGATCGAAAGACGTGCCGAATGACGCCCTGCTTGTCGATGATGAACGTCTCTCTGCCGGGGAAAAGACCGAGCGCAGACTTGACGTCGTATTGCGAGCGAACTCGTCCGCCGCTGTCCGACAAGAGCTGCATGGGCAGATGGTGGTGCTCGGCGAATTTCGCGTGCGACTCGAGCGAATCGGAGCTGATGCCGATGACCTCGGCACCGATGTTCGCGAAATCCTCGTACGAGTCGCGGAAAGTACAAGCCTCCACCGTGCAGCCCGGCGTGTCGTCCTTCGGATAGAAGAACAAAACGACATTCTTCTTCCCGACGAAATCCGACAACCCCACTTCACCTCCGCGAAGCGCCGGCAACCGAAAGTCCGGCGCGCGTTCTCCGACCTGAAGACTCATGACGCTTTCTCCTCTCCTGCGCGGACCTGCCCGCGCATGACCTCCAACAACCTCGCGAGCTGGCGGTGAACGCGCGCGAGCTCCTCTGCGCCGAGGCCGACGCGGCAGGCGAGCGCCTGCGGAACCGACGCGGCGCTTCTCTTCAGCCTCTTGCCGGCCGACGTAAGCTCGATGTCCACGACGCGCGCGTCGCTCGGCGATCGCTCTCTTCGCAGCAGCCCGGCAGCCTCGAGCCGCTTCAAGAGCGGCGTCAGCGTCCCCGAATCGAGGTAGAGCCTGTCACAGAGGCGCCCGACCGACACTTTGCCCTCCTCCCAGAGCACCAGCATCACCAGATACTGCGGATAGGTGATCCCGAGCGGCGCGAGCAACGGTTGGTAGAGCTGGGTGACCGCTCGGCTCGCCGCATAGAAGAGAAAACAGATCTGTCGGTCGAGCCGGAGAGGCTCATCCGCGTCCATGCGGGTGAAGATGCAGCACCAGATCGATTGTGTCAAGTTTAATTGTATACAATCAAAGTCCGAGCGATATCGCCGAGGGCGCTTGGCAAGCCACGATGAAGGTCGAGCGCAAGGCGTCGGTCGCCGTGGTACCCGGCTGCTCGAGCGCCGAGATAAAGTGCGACTTGAGAACGTTTTGCGCCCCCGCCGAGCGCGAATCGGACGGCGTCAGCGCCATGACCTCGCCCACGAAATCGGCAATCGCGCCATCCGGGTCGGAGCTCGACCCATGCTTGCGCAAAGGCGACCGATCGACCTGGCTTCCAGCAGGCGCGTCGATCAGCTGCTCGGCAACGGCCTCGCAAATGTTCTCGGTACCCGCCGCGAAGAAGAGCGACGGGTCGCTGGGAAGAATGGGGGCGACCGAACCGCGTCCGTAAGCGTCCGACGGCAGTCCGGAAACGATTTCCGATATCGTCGTCGTGCCCCGTTGGCCGAGCGCGTCGAGACCGCACACGTCGCTGAACCCGAGCCGTGCATCGAGGGCGGCGCACAGGTGATCGCGGCGCGCGACGGCCACCGTTTCGCCGCTCTCTTGCGCCGCTTGGGTGTCGGCTGCGTGGGTCGTGAGCGAAGACGTGACCAACGCCTTCACCAGCGCGCGCCACGAGTGACCGGAACTGCGAAAAAGCGCAACGAGCCTGCGAAACTCGGGGGCACCTTCGTCGCAAGCAGCGGAGTTCACATAATAGCAAAGCTTCTGCACCCACCCCTGCGCTACTAGAGGGTGAGCAGCGAGCACCGCGCCGAAATCGGCGAGACTCTTCACCGGTTGGATCACGTCGCGAAACGCAAACACGCCAGGCTGCGACGTCCAGGCTGGGTCCAGCTGGTTATGGTAGTTCCAGGAGAAGTCGCCGAAAGGACCCGTCCAACGTACCAGTGCATCGGTCGACGTCAAAAATGGACGTCCGCGCCTTGCCCCGGTAACTTGCCAGCATGGAGGCAAGCGCAGGCGGGCCGAAGGCCGCGCCGAGTAACACCATCGATACCGCAGGCGAGCCGAAGGCCGCGCCGAGTAACACCATCGACACCATCGTCGTCGGGGCGGGGCCGGCCGGCTTGGCCGTCGGCAAAGAGCTTCGCGAGCGAAAGGTACCTTTCCAGATTCTCGAGAAGGAAGCGAGCATCGCGCCGAGCTGGCATCGCCATTACGACCGACTGCATCTGCACACCGCCAAGCGTTATTCGTCACTGCCGGGGATGCCATTCCCCTCCCATTCGGCGAACTATCCCTCGCGCCTCGAAGTCGTGGAGTACCTGAACGCCTACGCAGAGCGATTTGGATTGAAGCCCCGCTATGGCGTGAACGTGGAACGCGTGGAAAGAAACCCCGTGGGTGGGGGTTGGCGGGTACGGACCAGCGAGGGAGAGATCGCGGCGACGCGCGTCGTCATCGCCGCCGGGTACAACGCGATTCCCTGGCGGCCACAGTGGGCAGGCATGGAACATTATTCCGGAGAGCTGCTGCACAGCTCGGCCTACCGCAACGGAGACCGCTGGAAGGGCAAACACGTGCTGGTCGTCGGCGCAGGGAACTCCGGAGCGGAGATCGCGCTCGACCTGGTGGAAAGCGGCGCGCGCGTCGATTTGTGCGTTCGCGGCAAGCTCCACGTGACCTTCCGTGACACGCTCGGGATGCCCACGCCTTTGCCTACGATTCTGTTGACGAAGCTACCGCTCGGTGTCGCGGACGCGATCGCGCGCGCGATGTTGCGCGTGACAGTGGGCGATCTATCGCAATGGGGCATCGAGGCACCCGACATCGGCCCGATTCGGGGAATCCTGGAGCACGCCCGCATTCCACTCATCGACGTGGGCACCCTCGCTCGAATCAAGAGCGGGGAGATCGTCGTTCGCAAGGGGATCGAACGGTTCGAGTCCGACGGCGTGACATTCGTCGATGGGAAGCGGCAAGCCTACGATGCGATCGTGCTCGCGACCGGCTTTCGGCCGGGATTGGACCGGGTTCTCGAAGATAGCGGCGAGTTGATCGACTCGTACGGGCGCGCGGCGCGTGGCGGGTTCGAGCTCCGGCCGGGTCTCTACCTGGTCGGCTATTCGCAACCGGCAACCGGGCTTCTGCGCGAAATCGGATTGGAAGCGCGTCGGACGGCGGCCGATATCGCCACGAAGCGCACCGTGCCTAATAGCAACACCGGCCCGAAGGAATGAGCGGGATGACCTCCACGGCGCCCGGGCCCGCGTTGGAGCAGCCGGGTGATTTCGTTCCGGTCGGGCCCTGGGACGCCTGGTTGAAGTCACCGACGAATAGCGCACCGTAGTTGATCCGCCCGATCAGCGGAGGCTCCGGTGAGCACGCTCCCGACCAGCCGTCGTTGACGAACGCGGTAATGACCAAGAGTCCGTCACCAGCCGTGATGATCGATGGGGCGACAAAAGCATTCTTGTCCAGATCGACGAGGGCCCCCGGGTAGAAAGCTCCGTTGGCGTCGACTCCCGTGTACGCAACGACGGCGCCGTAGCTGTTCACGCCTCGGCTGAACGCGAAAACGTTGTGAAGCGGTTCATTAGCCACGGCGAATCGGTAGAGCCACCACGCATGAAAGTTCGCCGTCGCGTTGGCCCGGTTCGCCTGGCGGGTCCATCCCGGCGGTGCGGTCAGCGTCGCGTCGTATCGATCGGCGTAGAGGGTCAAGAAAAGCAAGTCACCCTGACACACGAACGGTATCGCGATGTCGATCGAGTCGAGGTTCGACTGCGCGCCGGCGGAGCTTCGGAATGTGACACCGAGATTGGGAATATCCGCGTCGGCGAGCGGATCGCCGACCTCGTCGCACCTGCGATGCACCGCTGTCGGCTGATCGGTCGCCGCGTCGCGAACGTCGAACTCTCTCGAATCGTACCGAACCGCATCCGGCAAGGCAACGGTCGGAGCGGCGTCCGCGATCCGCAGCGTCTCGCTCGGCTGCTCGATACCGGCGACCGCGTTGCACGCGCTCGCCGTCAGCGCACAGACGAGCCAGCGCGCGCCCCTCTGCGCCCAACCTCCTCGAACATCGCGCTCACCAGGCCGAGGCTGCGCGGGGAGCGGGCTGCACGGCCAGCGACTATAGGCACGACGCTGGCGGCTCATGCGCATTCCTACCGCGGCGACAGATGGGCGTCGAGGAAGCGCGCGGCGCGGCATGATCTCTTGTAATTTTCAGCGGCCACTTGATACTCGCAGAGAGGTCACTCGCGATAAGAGCTCCATCATTCGCTGGTCGCATCGGTGACCACCCGGCGCCGCGACAGAACACGCGCATCGACTCGACAACCGTGGTAAGCCCGCGTCGACGCCGACGTTAGGCGCGCTCGAAGGTGACCTATGACGATGCAACCCGCGCCTACGGGCCTATTTTCGAAGGTGTATGGCTTTGCGAGTGCGCGTGTCGCAATGGCAGTGCTGCTCGCTGCGTGCTCGGCGATCACCGGGCGGGGGGAGCAGACTTCAGGGGGCGGATCCGTCGATCCGAGCGGCACAGGCGGCGCGTCGATCACGGGCGGCACGGGAGAGGGAGGCTTGGATGACGTCGACGCCGCAAGTAGTGGTGGCGGCACCGCCGGAACCGACATCGATATGGGAGATGGCTCCACGATAGGCCCGGGGGGAGGACAAGATGCGGGCGAAAAAATGTGCCTCGGCGATCAGGGCGTGCCGACGGTCTGCGATGTCACCTCTGCCGATGCGGGATGCGCTTCCGTCGGTGCCTACTGTCAGAGGCTGAGCACGTTGTTGAAAGCCGGCGTCGCTGCGCAGGCGATATCCTGCATCAATCTCGTCGCGGGCTGCAGTCCACAGAGCGTGGCTCGATGCGTCAGAATCGCGCTGTTCAGCGCCTGTGCCGACCCCGGCGCCGACGCTTCCTGCGCGCGAATATCCGAGCTTTGCGCCAACTCCATTCCGACGTCCGTCGAGGAGTGTCACGGTTTTCTGAACGGCATGACCGAGGCGGGTCGCCAGGCCGTCCTCTCCTGCGTCGCACCCGATGGCGGAGCGACTTGCACCCAGGACCTTCCCGGCTGCGTCCGGGCGCTATAGCGGGACCTCTTGCGGCCGGATGCGTTAGGGCGCGTCCGGACCCACGTCCGCCGGCTCGAGCGGATGACGGATCAGGGGGCCGGCCGCCACCTCGTCGGCTCCGACGTCGGGGGCGTTGCGAGGCTGCCCGTCCATGTCGTCGGTAACGAAAGGAAAGTCTCCCATGCCAGCATCGATCGCCGGGCTGGTTGCCGACAGCTTGAAGATCGAGCCCACTTTCTGCAGCGTCGGGTCGAGCACCTTGATTTGATCGGGAGGCTTCGTAATCCCACGCGAAGCACCGGCCAGCGGATTGACGATGTTACCCATGTACGAAGTGTTCACGCCGTGAGGCTCGGCTATCATCGAACCCGACGAGCCCTGCACGATGTTGTTGGCGATCACGCAGTCCACCGGCGCGTATTGGTGACCGCCCCCGACGTTGATGCCGCCATCGACTTCGACCAGCGTGTTGTAGGCAACCATCGTTCGGTACACGCGATAGTGCGCCGTGCCGGCCTGGTTCATCGCGTCGCTGTCACCCCCCTCGAGAAGAATCCCGTCGTCGGAGGTGAGGTCCTGGAGGTAGTTGTCGAAGATCTTGTGATCCTGTCCGCAGACCCGAATCCCCCCGGACGGAGAACCCTCGCCCAAGATGAAGTTGCCGTAGACGAGAGTGCGGTTGCCGTGACGGAGGGTGATCTCGCCGTTGGTGGACCGTAGCGTGTTGTAGCGAACGATCACGTCCGATGATTTCACCGAGATCGTTTCGGGATCGCCATCGCACTTCTTGAATAGGTTGTATTCGATGATGGTGTACGCACTCGAGAGCGCCAACCAGCTGAGGCCGGCTCGGATCGTCTCCCAGCCGTTGCCGCCGCCCCGCGTGATGTCGTGAAAGTAGTTGTGATCGATGCGCGTGTGCTGGACGACTTGTGCCGGTGACTCGACCCCACCGAGCATGACCATGTTCGAGAGACGCCGCTTGGGGCCGAGATCGTTGTGATCGATGCGCGTGTAATCACTCTTGCCCTGGACGTCGATCCAATCCACGTCGGTTACCTCTTGAGGTGCAATACGGCAGCGCGTGATGCGGCAATGATCGCTGTCGGTAACCTCGATATTGCCGCTGCTATTCCAGGTGAGGCCCTCGACCACGACATAGGAGCAGCCTTCGAGATTCAACGTGCCGGTCGAGACGACGGCCTTGCCGCGATTCGCCGCGCGGATGACGATGGGGTGCTCCGCCGTTCCCGTCGCGTGAACGGCTGCCATCGTGTAGTTCCCGTCCCCGAGAACGATGCAGTCTCCAGCCATCGCACTCGACAAAGCGGTGTTCATCGCGGGGCTGCCGGCGACCATGATCGTTCGCATGCAAGGAGGTAGAGGAGCGTCGTCGATCGCGCTGCCCCCACCATCCATCGCCATCGGGCCGGCGTCGCCGGTATGGCCGGATGACCCGCCAGTGGCGGCGCCGCCCGCTCCGCCCGCACCGGTGGTTCCCGACGTGATTCCCGCGCCGGCCGCACCCGCGCTCGACGTCGTCGTGCCCCGTCCTTTCGCGCCAGGTGGA
>WNGB01016912.1_pt1 | contig 11848 bp, 8 predicted proteins | sample 5400681 | NCBI WGS metagenome assembly WNGB01 (sample SAMN13153367, study PRJNA577476) | soil metagenome | isolation source: 115 cm soil or saprolite under grassland replicate 2 | place: USA:California | collected 2016-06-15 | reverse complement strand
CGATCTGAAACCCCTTGCGCGCCGCAAGCTGCTTCGCCACCGCCACGCCAATCGGTCCAAGTCCAACGAGCGCCACACGAATCGTCATCTCATCCCTCGCAACCAGCGATTATAGAGTGCGCTTGTAGAATCAGGGTGATGATTCACCCCATCCTTGGACTGCATCACGTCACGGCCACGGTTGACGATGCGCAGGCGGACCTGGATTTCTGTCTCGACCTTCTCGGTTTGCGCCTCGTCAAGAAGACCGTCAACTTCGACAACCACGACGTCTACCACTTTTACTACGGCACCGAGCGCGGCCTGCCCGGCACGATCTGGACGACCTTCCCGTACAAGGGCAAAGGCGTTCGCGCGGGCGTCAAAGGTGCTGGTCAAGTCGTTACAACGTCCTTCTCCGTGCCGGCCGCATCGCTCGGCTTCTGGCAGCGCTGGGTGGCGGACGGCCGCGTGAAGGCGCGCGACATCGAAACGCGGTTCGGCGAACAGGCCATCCGCATAGAAGATCCATCGGGTCTCTGGTTCGACCTCGTCGGCAGCGATCGAGATCCGCGGACGCCGTGGACGGGCGGCGGTGTCGGCGAAAGCGACGCCATTCGAGGGCTGCACGGCGTGACGATGGTGGTGCGTTCGCTGGAGCCGACGCTGGAGCTGATGACGCAGTTTCTTGGCTACACGATCGTCGGCGAAGCGGAACACCGCACGCGCGCCGCCGTCGGTGGCGACGCTCCTGGCCATTTCATCGACATCGAGGTCGACCCGGATACGGTCGCGGCGGTCAACGGCATCGGCACGGTGCATCACGTGGCCATGGCGATTTCATCGGGCGACGAACAGCGGCGCCTCCGCGAAGAGCTCCTGGGCATCGGCGTGAAGGTGACCGACATCCGCGACCGCTGCTACTTCGAGTCGATCTATTTTCGCGAACCGGGCGGCGTGCTTTTCGAGGTCGCGACGATCCAGCCGGGGTTTACCGCCGACGAGGATCTCTCGTCGCTCGGGCGCGGATTGAAGCTGCCACCGTGGGAAGAGCCCTACAGGGCCGCCATCGAAGCGGCGCTGCCGCGCGTGGCGTACCGATGACCGAGGATCCGCACGCAGGCCAGCCGGTTATCGAAGCCGGACTTCCGCTCGGGCAGGCGCCGGCGGCGGTGATCATGGTGCACGGCCGCGGCGCCGGGCCGGAAAACATCCTCGACCTGGTGCCCAGGCTGGAGCGTCCGAACCTTACCTACCTGGCGCCATCGGCCGCCAATCGCACGTGGTATCCCCGTAGCTTCATGGCACCGATCGCGAGCAACGAGCCGGGGCTATCGTCCGCGCTTGGGGTGCTTGCATCGCTTCTTGCGCGGATCGAGGCCGCCGGCATCCCCCGTTCGCGCGTCGTCCTGCTCGGCTTCTCACAGGGTGCGTGTCTCGCCGCCGAGTTCGCGGTGCGGCATGCGTCGCATTTTGGCGCTGTCGTGGTCTTCAGCGGCGGTCTCATCGGTCCGCCGGGTACGCGTTGGGATTTCGACGGCTCGTTCGACGGCACGCCGGTCTTTTTCGGATGTAGCGACGTCGATGCCCACGTTCCGGCGTCGCGAGTGCTCGAAAGCGCCGACGTGTTCACCCGGATGGGCGCCGACGTCACCAGGCGCATCTATCCGGGAATGGGACATCTGATCAACGAGGATGAAATCGCGTTCGCGCAGCTACTGCTCGACGGCGCTTGATAGAATGCACCCCTGATGCGCAACACTGCGGTTGTTGTGGCGCTCGCCTGCCTTATGACCAGCGCGGGCGCACAGGGAAGCGTCCAGAAGTTCGACCGGCCCGAGGCTGGTGCCCGTTCGCCGCGCAACGCCAACTACGACATCGACGTGCGCCTCGACCACGCGGCGCGCACGGTGACCGGGCGCGAGACGATCCGCTGGCGCAACATCAGCGCGAATCCCACCCACGAGCTGCAGTTTCACCTCTACTGGAATGCCTGGCGCAGTGCCGAGTCGACGTGGCTTCGGGAGCGGCGTCTCGCGGGAGTCACTACTGCGCCGCGGAGCGACGGCTGGGGCTCGACTGACGTATCGGCGATCCATGTTCGACAGGGCTCCAGCACCACCGGTGCAGACCTCACCTCCCAGATGCATTTCATCTCGCCCGACGATGGGAATGGCGACGATCGGACGGTGATGGCAGTGCCTCTGCCGTACGAGGTGCAGCCGAACGAGACGATCCAGATTGACGTCGAGTGGAAGGCGAAGATCCCCCGTCCCTTCGCTCGCACCGGCTACATCGACGACTACTACTTCATCGCGCAGTTCTACTCCGATTACGGCGTGTACGACCTGCGGCTCACGGTGCCCCGCGGGTTCGTGGTGGGGTCGTCGGGCCAGCAAACGTCGCGCACGGACAACGAGGACGGGACGACCACGCATCGCTACCACGGCGAAGACATTCACGACGCGGCGTGGACGGCCAGTCCCAGCTACCTGGAGGTCAAGCGTAGATTCGAGCATCCGACGCTCCCGCCCGTCGATATGCGCCTGCTGATCCTGCCCGAGCACGCTGGCCAGGAAGACCGTTTCTTCGACTCAACGGTGGCCGCGCTCAAGTACTACGGCGAGTGGTTCGGCGCCTATCCCTACGGCTACATCACCATCGTCGATCCGGCATTCCAGAGCCAGGCCGACGGGATGGAGTATCCGACGCTCTTCACCGGCCGCGCGCGCTGGATTGCGCCGAAGGACGTGACGGTGCCAGAGGCGACGACGACGCATGAAGCTGGCCATCAGTTCTGGTACGGCATCGTCGGCAGCAACGAGTTCGAGCACGGCTGGATGGACGAAGGCATCAACACGTTTTCAACCGCCCGCGCCATCGAGCAGGCGTACACGCCGAACTTCACGGAGCGGCGCTACTTCGGCGGCTTCATTCCCTGGGTGTTTCGCGACCTCCCTGTCCTCCGCGAAACTGATGGCAATCGATTGCCCGGATTCCGGCCTGCCGCGGAAGCCGACGCGCCGGCCACGCCGACGTACCGCTACTGGCCATCGACGGCGTCGTTGATCACCTACAACAAGACCGCGCTCTGGCTGAATACGCTCGAGAGACATCTGGGCTGGCCGGCACTGCGGGAGGGCATGTCCGCCTACTTCGAGCTGTACAAGTTCAGGCACCCGTACCCTGACGATTTCTTCGCGATGATCAACGAGGGCAGCAGGCAGGACATGACCTGGTTTTTCGACCAGGTGTATCGCAGCTCGGATGAGTTCGATTACGGGGTCCAGGAATTCACGAGCACAGCCGTTCCGGGCCGGCCGGCCCCCACCGTATATAGAACCATCGTCGTGCCGCGGCGATTCGGTGACGCCATCTTCCCGGTGGACGTGGAGACTTCGTTCAAAAATGGCGAGAAGGTCACCGAGCGCTGGGACGGCAAGGAGCGGCGAACGATCTATACGTACGAGCGGCCCTCGCAGGCGGTGTCGGTGCGCGTCGACCCGAACCGCGTGCTCCTGCTCGACATCAACTACACGAACAACACCCGGACGCTGCAGCCGCGCGCGGGCGAAGCGAGCCTGAAGTGGGCACTCAAGTGGCTCGTCTGGCTGCAGGACGTCATGGTGACGTATGCCTTCTTTGTGTAGCTGCGTGGCTGGGTAGCTGGGTGGCTGGGGTCGTTCTCGGTTCGTGGTTCGACGGATTCAGGCGCGTGCGGCGTGCACCTGCGCTGCTGGCAGGCGTGTTTCTCATCACGCTGCTTGCGGCACTGCCGCTCGCCCTCAGCATGCGCGGGATGATCGAGGCGCATCTCGGCCGAAGTCTGCGGTCAGACGCGGTGGCCGACGGCGCCGACAACGACTGGTGGCAGGAGTTCACCGTTCAGACCTCGGGTCTCGGCACGACATTCACGCCATCGGTCATCGGCTTTGCGACGACGCTTGACAGCGTCAGCAGCGTGCTCGATGCACGGCCGCAGCAAGTACAGGTGGCAGGAGCGCTCGCAATCTACCTTGGCGTGTGGGTCTTCCTGTCTGGCGGCATCCTCGATCGCTACGCGCGGCAGCGTCCCACGCACGCCCACGGCTTCTTCTCGGCGGCCGGCGTGTTCTTCTGGCGGTTCCTGCGTCTCGGCGTCATCGCAGCCATCGTCTACTGGTTCCTGTTCACCTACGTGCACAAGTGGCTATTCGATGACCTCTATACGTGGCTGACGCGCGATCTCGCGGTCGAGCGCATCGCGTTCCTCTGGCGGGTCGCGCTCTACCTGCTCTTCGGCTCGATGCTGATCAAGTCGACCCTGATTTTTGATTACGCGAGGATCAGGATGGTGGTGGAGGATCGGCGCAGCGCGATTGGATCGCTCGTCGCTGCGCTGGGATTCATCATCCGGCGGCGAGGCCGGGTGTTCGGCCTCTACGCGCTCAACGCGCTCATCTTTGCCGTGTTGATTGGCGTGTGGGCGCTCGTCGCGCCCGGCGCCGGCGGCGCGGGCCTGTCGATGTGGGTAGGGTTTGCGCTCAGCCAGGTCTACGTGATGGCGCGGCTGCTGCTGAAGCTGCAGTTCATGGCGTCGCAGACCGCGCTCTTCCAGGGGTCGCTTGCGCACGCGGCGTACACCGCGGTGCCCGAGCTGCTGTGGCCCGAGTCACCGGCGGCGGAAACGATCCGGTCCGCCTGAAGGCGGACACGACGTACGTTCGTCAACGTCCGCTGCCCGTCACCCTTCGGACTTCGTCGAAGAAGTTGAAGACGAAGAAGACGCGGTCCTGCCTGGCCGCGGGGGCCGCGTCGCTCGCCATGCTGAGCGCGAAGCGCGCGCCGTCCGGATGCAAATCGAGATCGCGGCTGGGCGGTCGCGGGCGCGCAATCAATCGACCCTCGGACCACACCTGGGGCTTCTCCGCCTGGAACGATTCGCCGACCACGGTGTATGGCGCCACCATCAACCGGAGGTCGGTGGCCGATGCGAAGAACAGCTCGCGACGCGCCCGCGACCAGGTGGGATCGTCGGACGTGCCGTTCGAGATCTGCCACTTGCCGCCAGGTCCCGGAAACGGACGCACGTAGATCTCGTTCCGGCCCGTCTCGTTCGAGATGTACGCGATCCATCGGCCGTCGGGCGAGAACATCGGTGACGACTCGGTCTGTGGAGTGGCGAGGAACGCGGTGGGCGTGCCCGGCTTCCACCCGGTCGCCTGATCACCCTCGATCGGAAGGATCATCAGGTCTTCGCCGGCCTGCGGGCGCGCTTCCGAAAACGCCAGGAACCGCCCGCTCGGATGCCACGATCCGGGCAGCTGCCGGTACTTGCTTTCGGTGAGCCTCTGCACCTCGCCGGTGCCGTCCGCGCGCTGCCAGTACAGGTTGAAAATTGTTTTGTCGCCGCGCTTCGACGCGAACGCGATCCGCTGACTGTCGGGCGTCCACACCGGACGCGCGTCGTCGGTGGGGTCGAACGTGAGCCTGGACAGCGTGTCTCGTGCCCATTCATACACCCAGACATCCGCCTGCGTGCCATCGGAGATGTCGATGGCAAGGCGTTGGCCGTTGGGCGCAAAGGCGGGGTTGCTCCAGTCGGCGGGCGTCGCACGGAGCGGCATCGGCTTGCCGCTGCGATCCATCCACTGCACGGGCGCATTACTGCTGAGTGTCTCGCCGGCAAGATAGACGAGGGTTCCGTTCGAGGACACCGCGAACTGGGCGCCGCCATTGGCGGCGCTGTTCGCGACCGCTTCCTGCACAGGAACCGCCTGGCCGGTAACTTCCGAGCGCGCGGCATCGAATGGCACCGCGAACAGCGTCCCGTTGCTGAGATACACGAGATGTCCGGTGGCGACGTATCGCGCGTGATAGGCGCCGCGGATCGCGAGCTTGGGCGTCCCTCCCTTGGGCAGCACCATGACGTTCGCGCCGTCGGGCGCAAAACCGGTTCCTGTCCCGACCGTATACAGCACCGCGCCGGTTTCAGGCACGAAATCAGGCCAGCGGTGCGAGGATTCTCCGTTGCCAAGCTTGGTCAATGCCTCGGGTGTCCCGCCGGCCGACGACACTCGCGATAAACCGGCCCCTGCAGTGGCGTTGAACACGACCGTGCCGTCGGACGCCCAGACGCCTCCGCGTGGATTCGGGGCATCGCAGAGCGTCACCGCCGCGCCGCCCGTCACCGCGATCTTCTTCAGCTTGCCGCCGGCAAAGAATCCGATCCACTGCCCGTCCGGCGAAAAAAACGGCATCGCCGCATCATCGGTGCCCGAGAGCGGCGCGGCCTGGAGCTGGTCGAGGCGGCGCAGGTACAGCTGCGATCGCGCGTCGGCGCCCTTCCGGGCTACCAACGCGAGGAGACGTCCATCCGGTGACAGCACCGCGGACGCGCCGAGATCCGTGATGAGCGAGGCATCCGCACCAATCTGCGCCTGCATGCGCGTCGGCGCGACGACCGCCCCTCCCCGCCACGGCGCCCACAGCACGACGGCGGTCGCGGCAAGCGCAAGCGATGCGAGGGCTATCGACCAGGGAACCGCGTGCGCCCGAGCAGACGAGGGCACCGCGCCGGGGGCCGAAGCGGGCGCTGGTTCGGCAGCGCGATTCGTGGCGTCGTCGAGCAGGAATCGTACGACCGCGATCTCTGGAATGCGGGTGCGACGGTCCTTATCGAGACACCGTTTGAGGAGCGTGCGGATGGCCGGCGGGGTTTCTGTTGGCAGCGCGTTCCACGCTGGCTCGCCGCGCAGCACGGCGGCCATCGTGTCCGACACGTCCTCGCCTTCGAACGCGCGGACGCCGCTCAGCATCTCGAAGAGCACGCAGCCGAACGCCCAGACATCGCTGCGTTTGTCGGCGACGCGTCCCTTCGCCTGTTCCGGGCTCATGTACGCCGCGGTGCCGAGAATCACGCCCGCCTGGGTGGCGGCAAATGTCAGCGTAGGTGAATGGGTGACCGCCGCCTGGGTCCCGGACGGCAGGCCCGCGGGGTCCATCGCCTTCGCCAGCCCGAAGTCGAGCACCTTCACCTGGCCATCGGCATTGATGGCGATGTTCGACGGCTTCAAATCGCGATGGATGATCCCCTTTTCGTGCGCGGCTTCGAGCGCGTCGACGACCTGTCGCGCGATCGCCACCGCGTCTCCGAGGGGCAGCCGTCCGCGCGCGACGCGTTCGGCGAGCGTTTCGCCCTCGACGAGCTCCAGCACGAGGAAGTGCGACCCCTCCGCCTCGTTGACGCCGTAGATCGCTCCGATGTGTGGATGATTGAGCGCCGCGAGCAACTGCGCTTCGCGCTGAAAGCGCGCGAGCCGCTCCGGATCGTGGCTGAACGCCGCTGAGACGATCTTCAACGCGACGTCGCGACCGAGCTTCGTATCGTGGGCTCGGTACACCTCGCCCATGCCGCCGCTGCCGAGCAGCGCGAGCACCTCGTAAGCGCCGAGTCGTGTACCGGAGGACAGCGCCATGTAAGTGGAGGCGCCTATCCTACTTCAACAGGAAGGCCAGGGCACAGCCCCCACGGGCGCGGAGGCTGGTCGGGCGTTCTACGCTGAGCGCACGACTCTACGGCGCTCGAACGGAATGATTTTCTCGTCGAGCGTGATGACGTGCGTGTGCTGTGCGCAGACGGCCTCGTACTGCTTCGTCTGCTTGCAGAAGTTCTCCATCGCGTACCCGTGCAACACTGAGAAGGCGTGCGTGGTGGCGAGCTCGTTCCAAAGCATCTCGAGCTTGATCGCCGCTTCTGGCTTCTCCTGCTTCCAGAGCAGGTCCACCATTTCGCCGTACGCGCGCACCGGCGTGCGAACGCGGCCGCCGAGCGCCTGCCTGATCACGTCACCGACGTGCCGCTTGAAGCACATCGGATCGGGCTCATCGTCTTTCATGAACGTCGCGAGCGTATTCTCGGCGTCGAGCACGATCAGATCGCCGAAATGCTTCGCGCGCTCGATGTCGATGAACCGCGCGCTGAGATGTTCGAGGATGGATTGGGTGTGCGGCTCGGTGGCGATGACGACTGCGGGCTGTCCGGCGACCAGGCCCTCGCTCAGAAAGCCGGCGACGGTCGTGAACAGCACGTCTTCATTGCCGTAAAACTGAACCGCGTGCTGGTGCGCGTGCACCGGATCCTTGTGTGATACCCGCCGCTTCTTCTTCATCTGGTGTCAGGATAACACTCGAAAAGCCGGGTCCAAAAGGACCCGGCCTACGGATGAGATTGGGAGTACGTCCCGTAAGGCGGGTCCCTTTCGGACCCGCCTCGTCTAATGCGCGGCCATCGGGCCACCCGGGCGCTTCGGCGGGCGCTTCATGATCAGCACGAGCGGGATGAGCACAATGAATAGCAATCCCAGCGTGCGAAAGATCGACACGAACGACACCATCGCCGCCTGCCGCTGCACCATCCCGTACATCGCCGCGTACGCGCGCTGCGCCGCCACCGTCGCATCCGCGCCGGCAGCCATGAAGCCCCCCTGCAGCTGCGCCATCACGCTCTGCGTCTGCGCATCGTATGCGTTGATGTTCTCCCCCAGCGTCGCCGCCACTCCCTGGCGCTGGCGGCTCAGCATCGTGGCCGTCACCGCAATGCCAACGCTGCCGCCGATATTGCGCATCAGGTTGAACAAGCTCGTCGCGTTGCCCATCCGCTCGGGCTTGATGTTTGCCATCGCCACCGTCGTCAATGGCACGAACAGCAGCGCCATGCCTGACCCCTGAAGGAACTGCGGCCAGAAGATGTCCCAATAGCCAGCCTGGAGATTGAGCTGGCTGAGCCAGAGCAGCGTCGAGCCACCGACGAGGAGGCCAAGCGCGAGGAGCTTGCGCGGATCGACACGTCCCGTCAGCACGCCGATGATCGGCATCGTCAGAAACGATCCGATCCCTCGTGGGGCCATGGCAATGCCGGCCTGCATCGACGGATACCCCAGGAGAGTCTGCAGCATGATCGGCAGCAGCACCATGCTGCCGTAGAGGACGAAGCCGACGACCGCCATCAGGAACACGCCCACGGCGTAGGTGCGCTCCTTGAAGACGTGCAGCTCGATCACCGGATCCTTTGTCGTCAGCTCGTGGACGATGAGCGCGATGAGCATCAGCGCCGAGAGGATCACCAGCACAGTGATGAACCTCGACTCGAACCAGTCGTCCTGCTGCCCCTTGTCGAGCACGATCTGCAGGGCGCCGATGCCCACCGCGAGCATGCCGATGCCCCAGTAGTCGATGCCGCGGTTCTCCTGCCGGATGTACGCGGGATCGAAGACGTACATCTTCGTCATCACGATCGACGCGATGCCCACCGGCAGGTTGATGTAGAAGACCCAGCGCCAGCTATACGTGTCGGTGAGCCACCCGCCGAGCACCGGCCCCATGATCGGGGCGACGACGATGCCGAGCGCCCAGAAGGCCATCGCCTTGCCGCGGTCGTGCGGCGCGAACGACTCGAGCAGCACGGCCTGCGACAGCGGCTGGAGCGCGCCGCCGGTGGCGCCCTGCAGGACGCGGAACACGATCAGCAGCTCGAGGTTGGGCGCGATGCCGCACAGGAACGACGTCAGCGTGAAGCCGGTCGTGGCCCAGAGCAGCAGGTTCTTCCGTCCAAACCGGCTGGCGAGCCAGCCGGTCATCGGCAGGATGATCGCGTTGGCGACGAGGTACGACGTGATCGCCCACGTCGCTTCCTCGATCGTCGCGGAGAGGCTGCCCGCGATGTGCGGCAGCGACACGTTGACGACGGTGGTGTCGAGCACCTCCATGAAGGTCGCGAACATCACCGCGACGGCGACGAGCCATGGATTGATCTGGCGTTGAGCGTTCATATCGTTCTGGGCCGGCTAAAGCCGGCCCCCACTTCGATGTGGATCACTCCTACTCCGACGTGGATCACTCCTACTCCGACGTGGGGGCCGGCTTTAGCCGGCCCTACTTCGTATACACCGTTGCCGTGACCGACATGCCCGGGCGCAGCTGCTGCTGCGAGTCCTGTCCTTCGTCGAGCACGATCTTCACCGGCACGCGCTGGACGACTTTGACGAAGTTGCCGGTGGCGTTGTCAGCCGGCAGCAGGCTGAACCGCGCGCCGGTCGCCGCGGCGAGGCTCTCGACCTTGCCCCTGAATTCGCGGCCGCCGTACGCATCTACCTTGATCGTGGCCACCTGGCCGGGGCGCATGCTCTCGAGTTGCGTCTCCTTGAAGTTGGCCGTCGCCCAGACGCGGTCGAGCGCGATGATCGCCATCAGGGGCTGCCCCGGCTGCACGACCTGGCCAACCTCCACGCTCTTGCGGCTGACAATCCCCTTCACCGGCGCTTTCACCTTCGTGTATTCGAGATTGAGCTCGGCCTGCTTCACCATCGCGGCCATCTGCTGCACGCGGGCCGCTGCGGCGGCGGCGCGCGCCCGCGTCGCCGTGATCTGCTCCGGTGCGGTCTGCGCGGAACGGAGCCCGGCCTGCGCCTGCTGCTCGCCAGCCTTCGCCTGCGTCAAACGGCTTTCGGCCACGCGAATGCCGAGCTCGGCTTCGGCCACCTGGGACCGGGCGGAATCGGCTCCGGCGCGCGCCGCATCAGCCGCGCCGACCGCGGCGTCGAACTGCTGCTGCGAGACCTCGTCTTTCGCGAGCAGCGTCTTGAGCCGCTCGACGTCTTTTGCGTTCTTGGTGGCAGCGGCTTCGGCTTCTCTCAACCGCGCCTGCGCGGTCACGAGACGCGCCCGCGCCGCTTCAATGCTTTGCTGCGCTTCCTCCGAGCCCGCTGCCGCCTGCGCCACCCCACCTTGCGCAGTCGAGACGTTGCTCGATCCTGTTGTCGCCGTGATCGGCACCGACGCGTTGGCGGCCTCGGCTGCGGCCTCGGCATCGGCGAGCTCTGCCTTCGCGCGCTGGAGCGCCACGTCGTAATCTCGCGGGTCTATCTCGACGACGATCGTTCCCGCCTCGACCAGCTGGTTGTCGCTCACGGGCACGCTCAGCACGGTTCCGCCCACGCGTGCCGCCATCGGCGTCACATGCGCATCCACCTGCGCGTCGTCTGTCGACTCGCGCCCCGCCGTGGCCCAGAGCCACGCGCCGGTAGCGAGGATTGCCACGGCAACCACCGCGACCACAATCTGTATCCGCGTCTTCATCAGTTTCCGCCTCCGAGATATTTCGCTACTGCCTCTTCAGCCGTGCCGAGCGACTGGGCGAGCACGCCCTTCGCGACGCTGAATCCGTACAGCGCGCTGATGTACTGCTCGCTCGCCAGGGCGACTGCCTCCTGCGCCTGGACGACTTCGATGTTGCTGGCGACGCCGGCCGCAAAGCGATCGCGCGATTGCGTCAGTTGCTGGTTGGCGAGCTCGCGCGCGCGCGTAGCGACCTGCAGCTCCTCGCCGATCGCCTGCAGATCGAGGAACGCGGTGCGCACGTCGTAGTACACCTCGGCATGCAGATCCTCAGCTTCGGCGCGGCGGGCGCGCAGATCGGCATCCGCCTCGAGCAGCCGGCCCTGCCGCCGGCCGCCCTGGAAAATCGGAACGTTCACGGCGCCGGTCACCGTGAATGTCGATCGAGCCGAGGTGGGCGTCAGGCCAATCGCGCCGTAATCGGCGGTCACCTGTACGGACGGGAGCGCGTCGGAGACGACGGCCTGGCGGCGATCCTCCGCGGCCCGCACGCGCTCGAGCGCCGCGAGGTAGTCGGGGCGCGTGCGATACGCACGCTCGACCGCCTGCTCGACGGTCATGTCCGGAGTCGGCAGGTCGGGAACGGCCGTCGACAGCGTGAACGCCTGCCCGAGCGGCAGCCCGATCACACGCGCGAGCTGCAGCTTCGCTTTCTGAAACTCGTTCTCCGCGGCAGTCGCGTGCTGGCGTTCGGTGCTGAGGCGCACCTCCGAGC
>WNGB01014140.1_pt1 | contig 11848 bp, 12 predicted proteins | sample 5400681 | NCBI WGS metagenome assembly WNGB01 (sample SAMN13153367, study PRJNA577476) | soil metagenome | isolation source: 115 cm soil or saprolite under grassland replicate 2 | place: USA:California | collected 2016-06-15 | reverse complement strand
TCAGCCGAGCGCACGCGCGCTCTCAACGGCTGGCTCGAGTTCTACAATCGACGCCGACCACACGGCAGCCTCAACCGCCAACCGCCCCTCGAGCGCTTACGAGCACTCAGGAACAACGTGGCTGGGTCTTACAGCTAGCAGTCGTACAGGCTTTCTCATGGCTCTCCTTCTCTCCTTCCCTTGCTCAGGGTTAGGACGGATGGACATGTCGGCGAACGGCGACGATCGCCGAATGACCAGCGCGCGAGATGCCAGTAGACTCAGCCGCTAGGCACCACCTCCCTCTTCGTCGTCTTCGTGGGCGTCGGGGAATTGAGGTCGGTGCGCTGCCCCGCCCTACGTTCACGCGTGGGGTGGGGCGTCTTCTTACTGACGCGCCTCGTAGTCGGAACCACCGGCATATACGTCTTCCTCCCCGGTAGACGTAACCGCAGCGTTGAGTGCCGAGACAACATTTCACTACCCTCGCACGCAGATTTCAGACAACCCATCGCTAATCGCGCCTGAAAAGCTCGCAAAGAGCGGATTTTGTGTGGATCAACCCGCAGGGATCGAGCCGAATGCGGCTCTACAAATGGGAGAGCCGGCGGCAACGCTCGCCAGCCGTATGGCCGCCAAGCAAGGTCCGCCGGCTCTCTCTAGACGGCGCGCAAGGCGGTTTCCTTCCCGGAGGTTCGGCCGCACGGCGAGCGGCCGTGCCGAAGTGAGGCTCTCCCTACCTCCTGCATCGCCGCCGTCTGGCAGGCCCTGGACGACGAGGCCAGCCATCAGTTCGAGATCACGTTCAGCAACACGAAAGGCAGCGCATGAGTGAGCACGAGACGCCGGGCTACTTCGGCGGGATGACGCCGGAGGAGGCCGAGCGAAAGCCGTGACCGGGTGACGGTGACGGCTCCGAGGGCGAGAACGCCGAGAATACTGTGCTCGGCTCTGCCGAGCACAGGCACGCTCTATAGAACGACAAAGCCCGCTTGCGACGGCTCGTCGGGATCGTTCGGTCGTCGTTGTCAGCGGCAGGTTTTGGGTCTGGGATCGGGCGCAACTCACCATTTCGCTCACCATTCGCCCCTCGACGGTGAACGTGGTGCGACGCAAATCCGCTTGGATGCTGATGGGCGGTGACGGGATCGAACCGCCGACCTCCTGCTTGTAAGGCCCCTGCAGTAGTCGACACGCTGTTAGTCCAGTTCGGCCGGGAGGCCGCATTGCTCGAACAGCCAGGGATCGGGGAAGCCGACGATGCCTGAGATCAGGTCGCCCTCGATTTGGAGAACCATCAGGCCGTACGGCCGGTGCCTGCCGTCCTCGCCGCGCGAGTAGGCGGCGAGCGCCGGCTGCCGGTTGACCGAGATCGGCACGAGGCGGATCTCGTCGAGCCGCCCGTCCTGCGGCACCGAGCCGAAGAAGTCGCCGATCGCCCGCGCGCCCGCGACCCGCATTCGCTCCGGGGGCATCGTCATCAGCGCGTCCTCGGTCAGCAGCTCGACGAGGCCGTCGACGTCGACCGCGTCCCACGCGGCCATGAACCTTTTCACGAGCGCACGCTCGCGCGCGCCCGGCGCCGGGCTGTGCCGGCGCGCCTTCTCCAGGCCGACGCGGGCACGCTGGAGGGCGCTGTTGACGGCGGCGACGGAGTCATCGAGCGTCTCGGCCGCCTCCTTCGCCGACCAGCCGAGGACGTCGCGGAGGATGAGTACGGCCCTCTGCTTCGCCGGCAGAAGCTGGATTGCGGTGATGAACGCGAGCTCGACGGTCTCGCGTACGACAAGGTCATCGAGCAGCCGGTCCGGATATGGCTGCAAGTGCTCGAGGTCATCGCTCACCTCGGCGGGCCGCGCACGTCTGCGCGCGATCGCAGTCAGGCACACGTTCGTGGCGATGGCGTGCAGCCAGGCGCCGAGCTGCGCGCGCGGCTCGTAGCGGCCGGAGCCCTTCCACGCGCGCAGCATCGTCTCCTGGAGCGCGTCGTCCGCGTCGTGGAGCGAGCCGAGCATCCGGTAGCAATGGAGGTGAAGCGCCCGCCGGTGTGGCTCGACCAGGAGCGCGAACGCCTGCTCGTCCATCGCCTGCTGGACGCTACTCGGCCGGCGGGTTGGGCGGGTCGGCGCCGAGCTCCGTCCACGCCCCGGGGGTGAAGGCGCCGGGTGAGCCGCCGATCGCTACGAAGCGGATCCCTTCCGGGCCCGGGAGGATCCGGCGCAGCTGATCGGGCCCGACTCGCACCATCGTGCCCGGGCGCAGCTCGAACTCGCTGCCGTCGGCGACGAGGGTCGCGGCGCCGCTGAGCGGGATGTAGACCTCCTCCTGGTTCGGGTCGAACGCTTCCGAGCTGTGGTTGTGGTTCGGGTAGCCGTCCCAGTCGGGCGGCAGCGTGAAGACCTGCATGCCCCACGCGCTCACGCCGAGCTCGGCGCGCGCGCGGCGGGCGAGGCCGTCGTAGATCGGCTCCATGTCGTCGATCGACCTGACAGTCACGTCCGGCATCGGTGCACCTCCGTTTGTCGAGAGAAGACCCTTTCGGAAGCTTCAACTCGGCGGCACGCCGAAACTCATCGGTCTTCGGACCGCCTGCTGTGCACTTCACAACAGGAATGCCCCCAGCGGGGATCGAAGCAGCCTGCAAATCGGAACTTTCCTAGCCTCGGTGCACGCACCGGTGCACGCACGCCGTGAGCACGAACGAGCGCGAATGAGCAAAAGGGGGGATGGCTACGGTCGCGCGAGCAGCGCCGCGTAGTCGAGCTCGCGGCTGTCGATCAGCACGTGCGTGTAGGTGTCGCTCGTCACCTTCAGCGAGCGCTGCCCCACGAGCGCGCCGATCTCCGCCCACGTGCGCCCCTGCCGGTGCAAGAGGCTGATCCGCCGATGGCGGAGGTCGTGCGGCGACCAGATGGGTACGCCGGCGGCGCGACATGCCTTCGCGATGCTCGTCCGGATCGAGTCGGCGCCGCTCGACGCAAACAGCCGGGCCTCCGGGTCGCGATCCTCGCGCGGCGGCAGCGTCCGCTCGATCGCCTCGGCGAGCACGTCGGGGAGGTCGACCCAGAGGCCGCGCCCGGTCTTGGAGGCAGCGGCCCGCAGGCGGACGCGACGGCGCGGCTCGTCGTAGTCACCGACCGTTGTCGTGTCGATGCTCGAGACCCGGGCGCCGGACCAGTCGAGCCAGAGCAGGGCGAGCCGATGCTTCGACGACAGGAGCCAATACACGGCCTCGACGTGATCGGCGCTCGGCGGCTCGGGCTCGCGAACCTCGCCGCGGGGTAGACGGACTCGCAGCTTGTCGCGGACTGGATTGGGCTCGACCTCGGCGAAGTCGAACACGCAGGCGAGGTGCGTGACCGCCTTGCGGATCGTCTCGCGCTTGTAGCCGGAGGCGTGCAGTCGCGCGACCGCATCGGCGATCTCGTGCGGCGCGAACGCGTCGAGCGGACGTCCCGCATCGAGCGCGCCGGCGATCAGGTTGAGCGACGTGCCGATGTTCACGCGCGTCGCCTCGGCGATGTCGATCCTGGATGCGCGATAGGCCGCGACGGCATCCGCCAGCGTCGGCGCCCGGACCGGCTGGCTGTCGAGCCTAGACAGATCGGGGACGCGCATCGCGGCGAGCTCGCCGTCGAGCCAGCGGCGTCGCTCAAGCGCCTCCGCGCGCGTGCGGAAACTGCCTGCATAGCGCTGCGCGCTCTCGCGCCCGCCGAGGCGGTAGCGGACGAGATAGCGCTTTCCGCCCTCTTTCGTCGCGCGGGTGACAATCCAGCTACCCGGCACGGTTTGCCTCCTGACACCCGATCTGGGCCCGTGCGACACGGCGCCGCTCGACGGCCTCGAGCACTGCGCGGTAAACAGCCTCGATCCTCGTCACCTTGGCCTCATGACGCTCGCACCATCGGACGGACTCGATCGTCGCGGAAGGTGTTGCGCTCGACGAGCTCGATGTAATCCTGGACGCGCACCAGCGGGCGCGAGTAGCCCGGGAGCGCCACGACCGGGAGCGCTCGGAAGACAGCATCGACCGCACGGCGCTCGAGCCCGAGCTCGCGCAGGTGGGTGCGCGTCAGGAGCGCTTCCGGCATCGCGAGGAGCTCGGTCGCCACCGGATGATGCCGGACTGCCCGGTCGACCGCTGTCTCGGCGCCAGCATGTCCTATCTGCTTGCCCTCCTTCGCAGCGCCGTGCGAGGCGGGAGCGTCCAGGCTCGTCTCGTCGCGAGGGGGCGGCTCCGGCGCGTTGGGGCTCGTGCTCAGGATCTCCCTCCACTCGTCGAGGGTCATCTGGCCGGGAGTCGGGGTTTGGAGTGGGCGAGCGCGTGCCGTGACAGCTCCTTCGTACATCCGTGTCGCATGACCAGTATAGAAGCATATCAGCAACACATGACGGAGTGTGGTTGGAAGCGTATAGTGGGCCTGATGCGGAGCGGCGACCTCATCCGGGAAGCTCGGTTGCGCGGCGGCCTGACCCAGTACGAGCTGGCCGAGCGAACGGGCCGCGACCGCGCGGTGATCGCCCGGTGGGAGCAGGGCACGGTCGCCCCCAGCATCGAAACGGTGGTCGAGCTTGTGCGCGCGTGCGGCTTCGACCTGCCGCTCGAGCTGGTTCCCTACGAGCACACAGGCGGTGAGCGGCTCGAGAAGAACGCGCTGCTCTCGCCCGAGCGGCGCGTACAGCGGTTTCTGCAGGCGCACGGCAAGGCGACCCGCGAAGCGTGAGCGCCAAGCCGCCGCGATTCGACCCGTACGCGCTCCTGACCGCGCTCGAGCGTCAACGGATCACCTCCGTCCTGATCGGCGGCTTCGCCCGCATCATCCAGGGAACCGAGGAGCTCACCAACGGACTCGACCTCACGCCGTCGACGAGGGGAGAGAACCTGCGCCGGCTCGCCATCGCGCTCGACGACCTCGACGCCCGCCTCCCGAACGGCAAGCGGCCGGAGCTCGACCGCGACCTCGCCCGGGGGCCGGTGCTCGAGCTCCGCACGGGCGCCGGCGAATTGAAGATCGTCCCCGAACCGGCCGGCACCCGCGGCGGCTACGACGACCTGCGCCGCGCCGCCACCCGCGAGCCGATCGGCAGCGGCCTCCGCCCCAGGGTCGCCTCGATCGGCGACCTCGCCCGCATGCTCGCCGCCCTCGGTCGCGAACAAGACCTCCCGCCACTGCAACAGCTCCGCACGCTCGCCGAGCTCGAGCGCAGCCTCATCCGCGGAATCGAGCGCTGACCGGCCGCCCGAGCCGATCGCAGACCTCCCATACAGCAACTACTCACCGCGATAGCGGGCGAGACACAGATGCATCATCCGATGCAGATAAGCCTCAGCATCGGTGTACGGTGTAAGCGGCGGTGGTGAGCGATGGCGAAGCGCCGGCAGCGACGCAGACGCTCGAAGGAGCAGCGGCACGCGGCCAGGCGGGCCGTCGAGCTCGCATCGGACCACAGCCGGCTCGTCGGACCGGTCGAGCCGCTCGCCTACACGCGCGAGCAGGCCGCGCAGGCGCTTGGCGTGAGCCTGGCGACGCTCGACCGGCGCGTCGTGCCAACGATCGCGACCGTAAAGACCGAGTGGGGTGCGCGGCTGATCCGGCGAGCGAGCTCCAGCGCTACCTCGCCGACCGGCGCGAGCAGCCGCGGACCGAGGGGCGGCGATCGGCGCCATCCGGCCGCAAGCCGGCACTCCCGCCCGAGGTAGTCGCTCGCATCCGCCGTGAATACGCACAGGGAACCAGCCTCGGCGAGATCGCACGCCGGCTGAACGACGACGATATCCCGACCGGCCAAGGCGGGCGCCAGTGGTGGCCCTCGACGGTGCGTGTGGTCCTCCTCCGCTCGAGTCAGCCGGGCTCCGCTTGAGCGGCAGGCGCGTAGGACGGAGCCACCAGCGTTATCGGGGTTTTGTAGTACGATTCTTGGAGTGGAGGTCCACCCGTCGGCGCGTAAGCACGGGATCGCCGACAGGGACATCAAGCATGCGATGGCACACGCGATGGCGATCGAAGACCAAGACGACGACACTCGCCTCTACCTCGGGCCGTCGCTCAGCGCCGACCTGCTGGAGGTCGTCACGATCGTGCGCGACGACGGCTCGGAGTTAGCGATCCACGCGATGAAGATGCGGGCCAAGTATCAGCGGCTGCTGCCTGGAGGATGACGATGGCGAAGAAAACGCACGGCAAGACGGCAAGCGGCGTGCCGATCACCGACGAGCTGGTCGCCGACTTGGCCGAGGAGGCCGAGACCGGCTACGACGTCGACGAGATGCTTCGCCGCCGAGGCGGTCGCCCACCGATCGGCTCGGCCGCCGCCAGCGTCGAGTCGGTCCGGCTCGAGCCCGAGCTCCGCGAGGCGCTGGCCGAGCGGGCACGGCGCGACCACGAGACGACCTCATCGGTGATCCGCAAGGCGCTGCGGAAGTACCTCGACGTCGCCTAACAGCGCCGGAGCGGTTCAAGCCCCGCGCCTCTCATACCTTAGACGACCGGCGCGCATCCGAGATGGAACCTGGGCAGAAGTCCGGGATCGACGCGGGTCGATCCCGGACTTTGAACACCACGAGATCGAGATCCGGCTCTGAGCCACTCCCGGTGGGTCGTCGACGGCTTGAGCGAAGGGGGGCCCCCGCGCGGGCACGGCCCCCTCTCGTCAGTCGGGTTGGATGCGAAGGAGGAGCCCTTCCGCGGGGTCGGCGACCCAGACGGAGTCGAAGCCGGTCGCGACCGAGGTTGGGAAGGCTCCGGCGAGCCGGAGCTGGCCGGTGATGGCGTCGGTGACCAGGTCGGCGCGGTCGAGGAAGTTCGTGTTCGGGGTGGCGAACCAGACCGAGCGGAAGCCGAGCGCGATACCGGCGGTGAAGCCGCCGCCGTTGATCTTGTCGTCGACGAGCGCGTTGGCCACCGGGTCGATGCGGGTGACGCCGGGGGCGTCGAAGCCGCCTGAGACCCAGACGCCGGTGTCGCTTGCGGCGATGCCACCCGCGACACCCTTCACCGGGATCATCGCCGTGATCACGTTCGTTGCCGGGTCGATGCGGGCGACCGCGTGCGCCTCGTTGACGTCCACCCAGACGGATCCTGCTCCCGCCGCGACGTGGCTGGGCCCACCGAAGTACTGGGGCCACGAGGGCGAGGTGATCGTGGCGGCGACGGTGTTCGTGGCCGGGTCGATTCGAGAGACCGAGGTGGCCGGGTCGCCGTGGTGGTTCGCGACCCATACGGCCCCGGGGGTGGCCGCGATTCCGATCGGCAGGAGACCGACGGCGATCGTCGCGACGACCGTGTCGGTGAGGGGGTCGATCCGCGAGATGGTGTCGTCGGCGGCGTTGCTGACCCAGACGGAGCCGTTCCCGGTCGCGATTGCAAATGGCGAGCGGCCGACGGCGATCGCGTCAACGACGGCGTTCGTCGTCGGATCGACGCGGACGACGGTGCCCGCGTGGTTGACGATCCAGACGGATCCGAAGCCGACAGCGATCTCGCCGCCGGCGTCGCCGACGGAGATCGCGGCGCCGACGTGCGCTCCCGCAGGCGGATCGGCAGCGAGGCCGGGCGCGGCCGCGACGAGCAGCGCGGCGACTGCAGTGGCCAACGAACGCTTGCGCAACGGTGTCTCCTTACTACGGGCTCGAAAAGTAGGCGCAGAGGGCTGCGAGGTCGCCGCTGAACTGCTCGTGCGGCCCGGCCTCGAAGAGGACGACCCCGCCAGCGCCGAGGACGAGCCTTCCGGCGTCGAGCACGAGCACACCCTGGCCGGGGACGTTGATCGTGACGACCGCGCCGACGATCGTCTGCGTCGTGCCGTCCACGAACTGGTTGTTCTGGCTGATGTTGGTCACTGTCTTGCCGTTAGCGGTGAGGGTGACGTCGACGTCGACGTGGCGGATCTGGCGGCCGTCGGCGAAAGTCGTGATCTCGAGTTCGCCCGTGCCGCTGGTCGCGATCGGCAGCGACGGTCCGCACGAGGTCGTGTCGACGAACGCGAACGAGATCGGGATCGTCGCGGTCTGAGGCTGTTCGGCGGAGGCGGTCCCTGCGACCGCGAGCGGCGCGGCGAGCAGGCCAAGTAGAAGCGCGAGCTTACGCATGGTCTTCTCCCCTTGGTTGTGTGGCGGCGCGCCGCAGTACGACCACGGCGGCGGCGACGCCGGTCAGCCCGAGCGTGCCGGCAGCACCGATCGCCGCGTCTCCCCAGTCGAAGCCGCCTCGATCGACTTCGACCACGATCGGTTTCTCGTTCTGCGGTCGCTTCGGACCGGCGCCGAAGGCCGGTCGGGCGGGAACCGCGACGAGCGCGACGACCAGCATCACGGTGGTGAGCTGACCGATCATCGGCGACGAGGATGACCTGCGCCGGTTGCCGATCGGTTGACGCTGCCGCCGCGGGTCCTGCCGATCGGTAAACGAGCTGCTGTTCAGCTGCCGCACACCGGTGCTACTGTCGGTCCATGCGGGGCAGGGCGACGCAATGGAGTTCCGGCTCCTCGGCCCTCTAGAGGTCGTCGACGACGGCCACCCTCTCGAACTCGGGCCGCCGAAGCAGCGGGCGCTGCTGGCAACCCTCTTGCTCCATCGGCGCGAGCTCGTCTCGGCCCACCGCCTCATCGACGAACTCTGGGGCGAGCGGGCGCCGTCGGCGGCTGCAAAGAACGTCCAGGTCTACGTCTCGCGCCTGCGGAAGACGCTCGGCGACGGCGTGCTCGCAACCCGCGGCTCCGGCTACATGCTCGACGTGCCTCCGGACGCGGTCGACGCGGACCGCTTCGAACGGCTCGCGGCGAACGGACAGGAGCTTCTCCTCGCGGGCGACCCCGCATCCGCCATAGAGAAGTTGCGGGCAGCGCTCGAGCTATGGCGAGGGTCGCCGCTGGCCGATCTTGCCTCCCAGCCGTTCGCGCACCCTGAAATCGCCCGTCTCGAGGAGCTGCGGCTGGCGGCGCTCGAGGATCGGATCGAGGCCGACCTCGCTCTCGGCCGGCACGCCGCCGTCACTCCAGAACTCGAGCGGCTCGCCCGCGAGCATCCGCTGCGGGAGCGGCTGCGCGCGCAGCTGATGCTCGCGCTCTACCGCTGCGGCCGCCAGTCGGAGGCGCTCGACGTCTACCGTGATACGCGGCGCGCGCTGGTCGAGGAGCTCGGCCTCGAGCCCGGGCCGCCGCTGCAGCGGCTGGAGCGGGCGATCCTTGCGCAAGCCTCGGAGCTCGAGCCTCCGGCGCCCGCGCCGGCGGTCTCGGTCGTGACCATACGCCGGGCCGGCATTTGGCTCGCCGCCGCAGGAGCCGTCGTGGTCGCGGCGGCGGCTGCCGCGACGGCGGTCGAGCTGACCCGAGGCGGCGGTGGTCTCGCTCGCGTCCTCCCGAACAACGTCGCGGCGATCGACCCGAAGACGGGCAAGATCGTCGCCCAGATCCCGGCAGGGAACAGACCCTCCCAGCTCACGCTCGGAATGGGGAGCCTGTGGGTGCTGAACGCCGACGACGGCACGGTGTCGCGCATCGATCCGGACAGGTGGCGTCTGCTCGAGACCTTTTCCACCTCCACGACCCCGACCGACCTCGTCGCCGGCGCTGGCGCGCTCTGGGTCCTGAATGCTGGCGCGGAAAGCTCGTCGCCGGTGAGTCTTACCCGCTTCGATGCCAGCTCGCGCATCCGCCGCGGCACGACGCCCCTGGGTCACTCCCTCGCTGGTCCGTACGGCGGTCGGCTGCCCGGCGAGGCGTACGTCGTCGTCGGCGGCGGATCCGTGTGGGCAGTCGGGGCCGACTCGCGCGTGCGACAGCTCGATCCCCGCACCCAACGCGTGATCAGGACGATCCCCGTCTCCGCCAGGTCGCTCGCCTACGGCGACGGGGCGCTCTGGGCGCTCGAGGCGGACACAAACGCCGTCGCCCACATCGATCCGCGAACCGGGCGTGTGATACAGGAGATCCGGATCCGGTCGCCGAGCACGGTCCAAGCGCTCGCGGTCGGTGCAGGCTCCGTCTGGGTCAGCTCACCGTTCCAGGGGGTGGTGTGGCGGATCGTCCCGGGCCCGCCGCTGGTCGAGCGCACGATCCCGCTCGGCTTCGGCATCTCGACGATCGCCTTCGGCGCCGGCGCCGTCTGGGCCGGCAACGACGTGAACGACACCGTCGCCCGGATCGACCCGAAGACGAACGAGGTGACCGCGGAGCTGAACATCCCCTCACCCCAGGGTCTCACGGTCCGGGCGGGAACGGTCTGGGTAACCGCCGGCGTGCCCACCGATCGATCCGGGCCGCTCGCGACAGCGTCGTGCGGCAAACTCGTCTACGCGGGCACGGGGGAGCCCGACCTGCTGATCGCCTCGGACCTCGCGCTCCAGGGGCCGTCAGCTGCCTACACGCTGCCGATGACGAAGGCGATCGAGCTCGTGTTGCGCAAGCACCACTTCCGGGCCGGCCGCTACACGGTCGGCTATCAGTCGTGCGACGACGCAACCCCGCAGGCCGGCGGCTTCGATATCGGGCGCTGCTTCGCGAACGCGAAGGCCTACGCCGTCGACGCCAGCGTGATCGGGATCGTCGGCACCTACGACACAGGCTGTGCAATGGCCGAGGTACCAGTGCTCAACCGGGCGCCGCACGGGCCACTCGCGATCGTCAGCCCCTCCAACACGTTCGGCCCACCCACGCGACGCCAGATCGGCATGCCCGCCGACTTCATGTCTCAGCTCTATCCGACCGGCGTACGCAACTATGCACGCGTGATCGGCGCCGACCACATCCAGGTCGCCGCCGACGCGGCGCTGGCCAAGCAGCTCGGCCTCCGCCGCGTCGGCGTCGTCTACGACCGGCTCGGATCGACGAGCCAGACCGAACGCGCCTGGTTCGCCTACGCCGCAGCGAAGCTCCGCGCACCCGCGGTCCTGTCGGTGCTTTGGACGGCGGACCAGCGAGGCTTCGCCTCGGTGATCGCGCGGCTGCGCCGCGGCGGGGCCGACGGCCTCTTCATCACCGGAGCGACCGACCCTCCTGTGGCTGCCGGGCTCATCCGCGCGGTTCGCCGCGTCTTCGGCCCGCGCTTTCCAATCATCGTCACCGACTGGTTCTCACCCTGGCCCCAGTTCGCTCGCGCGGCGGGTACGGCGGCGACCGGCGTCTATGCGAGCCTGGGCGGCCTGGCGACGCCAGCTCTCCTCCCGCCGGCCGGGCGAGCGCTCGAGCACGAATTCGGTAGCGCCGGCCGGACCACGTACGTGGCCGTCTACGCGGCCCAGGCCACGGAGGTCCTGCTCGACGCGATCGCCCGCTCGGACGGGACGCGCGCCTCCGTCGCGCGCCACCTGTTGAGGACGCGGATTCGCGGCGGCTACGCCGGCGATCTCCGCTTTGACCGAGCGGGCGACCCCGTCACAGCGCCGGTGACCATCTTCCGCCTCGAGCCCGGCGCAACGAACGCCAGCGGCACCCCCGACCTCCAGGACGCCGTCATCGATCGCCTTATCACTCCGCCCGCACCCGCGATCCCTCCGCCTTAGCACATCGTCGGGCCTCCCAGGAGGTCGCGCAGGCGCGTAGCAGCTCGGAGGCCGACCACGTGGGTTCGAGCCGCGAGCCGCTATCGTCTGTCGTGGCGAGATTCGGTGCACGCACGGGTGCACGCACGCGGCGGACATCTGCGACGTACCTGACCCGAATGACCCGCGTGGTTGAGCCAAATAGGCTCTGCCATGCGAGCGGCTATGCCCCCAGCGGGATTCGAACCCGCGCTACCACCTTGAAAGGGTGGCGACCTAGGCCGCTAGTCGATGGGGGCGGCCCGGCCAGAATAGCCGCGACCGCCGTCTACACTGGCCGCGCGGGCCGGTAGCTCAGTTGGTAGAGCAGGGGACTTTTAATCCCAAGGTC
>WNGB01011944.1_pt1 | contig 11848 bp, 11 predicted proteins | sample 5400681 | NCBI WGS metagenome assembly WNGB01 (sample SAMN13153367, study PRJNA577476) | soil metagenome | isolation source: 115 cm soil or saprolite under grassland replicate 2 | place: USA:California | collected 2016-06-15 | reverse complement strand
AGAAATGCTTCGAGCTCAACCGGTCCGCGATGGTGCGCGCCGGCATCTTCTTCCCCGAGTCGCTCGGCGGGACGCAGCAGTGGTCGCTTGCGCTCTACGGGCTGGACTCCGACCGGCGGACCGAGATGACCGACCGGATGGACCGGTTCAACGACGACCGCGAGGGCTGGCGCCGGGGCATCGAGGAGACGCTGACCAAGGAGCTGGCGGGCAAGCAGCCGGAGCTGCTGCTGATCTCGACCGAGCTGCTCAGCTCCCACCTGGTCAGCGCGAGCGAGGTGCAGCGGGTCAAGGACCTGCTCGATCGCTGGTGCGACGACTACCGGATCGTCTGCTATCTCCGCCGCCAGGACCGGGCCCGGGCGAGCCACTACAGCACCAGCATCCGCACCGGTGGCACGTCGAGGCGACCGCTTGGCGACGAGGAGGCCAGCGACCACCGGTTCGAGTACGAGTCGATCCTGGATCTGTGGGCGTCCGTCTTCGGCGACGAGGCCGTCGTACCCCGCGACTATGACGCCGTACGCCGCAACGGCCACGACCTCTTCGACGACTTCGTCGAGGCGGCCGACCTGCCCGTCGACTCGGTCTCGATGCAGCGCCCCGGGCGCCAGAACGAGTCCCTCTCCAGCAAGGCGCTCGGGGTCCTGATCGGGTTCAACGAGCGCGTCGCGGACTGGGAGTCCGGCCAGGAGGCCCACCAGGTACGCCGCATCCTCACCGGCGTCGTCGACCGCCGCTTCCCGGGCAAGCCGCCCCGCCCCTCGCGGGAGGAGGCGCGCACCTACCTGGCCCGATACACCGAGGCCAACGCCCGAGTCGCCCAGCGCTGGTTCGCGGACGGCCAGCTCTTCGACGACGACTTCGACGACTACCCGGAGGTGGCCGAGCAGCCGTCGGACGTGGACCCCGACGAGATGCTCGACGTGATGGTGGAGTTCGCCCGGCGGGTGGTCAGCTCTCCCGCCGGCAAGCGGCGGCAGCAGGGCGAGCGACGCCAGCAGGCCAAGGCGCAGCGAGCCCGAGCCACCGCGGCCGTCTCTGAGGGCCGGTCCGCAGGTCGTCGAGCAGGCCGGCCATCGGTGCGGCGGCTCTGGCGGCGCGGCTAGCACGCAGCGCCGGATCGGCCGCTCAGGCCGAGGGCTCGATGGGCGGGTCCTCCCCAGGAGCTTTGTCGGCGCTCTCGTCGGAGGCCGGCGCCTGCTGCTTGTCGGTATCCGGTTCGGTGACTTCCTCCGGTACGTCGTCCGCCGCCGGGTTGTCTCCCGGCGCCAGGTCACGCCCCGAAGGCGCCTCCTCCGCGCTCGCTTCGTCGTTCGCCTCGGCGTCGACGGCATCCGGCCCGCCGGGCTCGGGTTCGCGCGGCTCGGCGGCGGGTTCGGGCATGGGGCCGAGATCGCTCATGACAGCGTCACCTCCGGTTGAATCCATGGGTCGTGTACGGCGCCAGGCCGCCGTCGCGCAGTCCCTCGAGCACGACCAGCTCATGGGGTACGACGGGGTCCGGCAGGTCGGTCAGCGGGAACCAGCCGAGCTTCGCGCACTTCTCCGGCTCGACGATGGTCGGCTCTCCGATCCAGGAGCGGCCGGTGAAGAAGAAGTCGACGCGCTCGTCGATCGGTGCGCCGTGGGCGGTCCGCTGCATGGTGGTCACGAAGTCGAGCCGGACGTCGGTGAGACCGAGCTCCTCGAGTGCCTCGCGGCGAGCCGCGTCGTACGCCGTCTCACCCTTCTCGACGTGACCCGCGGCAGCGGCGGCCCAGTGGTCGTCCATGAAGCCGGTGTTCTGCCGCAGCTGCAACAGCACCTCCAGCTCGAACTCCCGCTCGCGCAGGAGGAAGACGTAGGAGGCGGGCACGACAACGAACCGGTCGGTCATTCCGCCAGCCTAGGCCGTAGGCCCGGACCGAGCGGAGGCCAGGCTCAGCTGATGTCGCCACTGCTATCGGGGCACCCGGCTCGTCCCGAGTGGCCTGGGTGTTTGACACACTAATCGGCATGGGAGCCCTGCCGGTGGTAGCCGTGGTCGGACCCACCGCCTCGGGCAAGACCGACCTGTCGCTGGACCTGGCGGAGCGGCTCGGCGGCGAGATCGTCAACACCGACGCGATGCAGGTCTACCGCGGCATGGACATCGGTACGGCGAAGCTCCCGCCCGACCGGCGCCGCGGCATTCCACACCACCTCCTCGACACGCTCTCGGTCCGCGACCCGGCCACGGTCGCCGAGTTCCAGGGCTGGGCGCGAAGCGTGATCGACCGGCTGCGTAAGGCCGGCGTACCGCCGGTGCTGGTGGGCGGATCGGCGCTCTACACCCGCGCGATCCTGGACCGGTTCGAGTTCCCCGGAACCGACCCAGTCGTACGCCGCGGGCTGGAGGACGACCTCGAGCGGCTCGGGTCCGGCGTACTCCATCGACGGCTGGCCGAGGTCGACCCGGAGGCCGCGAGCCGGATCATCCCGGCCAACGGGCGGCGGATCGTGCGCGCGCTCGAGGTGGTCGCCATCACCGGGCGCCCGTTCAGCGCGAGCCTGCCGCGGCTCGAGTACCACTACGCCGACGCGCACCAGATCGGCGTACGCATCGACCGGCCGACCCTCGACGAACGCATCGCGAGGCGGGTCGACCTGATGTTCGCCGACGGCTTCGTCGAGGAGGTCGAGCGGCTGCTGGCCGAGGGGCTGGCCGAGGGGCGGACCGCCGAGCGCGCGATCGGCTATCGCGAGGTGGCGGCGTACCTGCGCGGCGAGCTGACCCTCGACGAGGCGACCGAACAGACCAAGACCGCGACCCGGCGGTTCGCGCGCCGGCAGGACAGCTGGTTCACCAAGGACCCCCGGATCACCTGGGTCGACTGGGACGATCCCGACCGGGTCGAGAAGGCGCTAGCGGCGGTCGGCGCGGAGTAGGGGTGGTTGCTCGTCCGCCTCCGATCAGCCCGCCCGCGTATCCTCGACGCATGACCCCCACAACCGAGTACGCCGAGAAGATCTACGGCTGATGGGCGGCTACCCCTTCGTCAAGGGTCACGGCACGGAGAACGACTTCGTGCTGCTGCCCGACCCCGACGGCTCCGTGCACGGCGCGCTCGACGCCGACCGGGTCCGCGCACTGTGCGACCGGCGGGCCGGCATCGGGGGCGACGGCGTGATCCGGGTGATCCGCACCGCCGCTCTGCGTGAGTACGACGCGGCCGCGGCCGAGGTCGACGCCGAGTGGTTCATGGACTACCGCAACTCCGACGGCTCGATCTCCGAGATGTGCGGCAACGGCGTCCGGGTGATCGCGCGCTACCTGCTCGATCACGAGGGCCTCACCGGGCCGCTCGCGATCGGCACCCGCGACGGCGTCAAGACCGTCACGGTCGACGGCGACCGGCTGACCGTCGACCTGGGCCGGCCGAAGGCCCTCGGCGAGACCAAGGTGGCCGTGGGCGACCGCAGCTGGCCGGCGCTGCACGTCGACATGGGCAACCCCCACGCGGTGGCGTTCGTCGACTCGCTCGATGACGCGGGCAACTTGTACGACGAACCGGCGTACGACCCGGGTGTTTTCCCTCACGGCGTCAACGTCGAGTTCGTGGTGCGTCGTGGGCCCGAGCACGTCGCGATGCGGGTGCACGAGCGCGGCTCCGGCGAGACCCGGTCGTGCGGCACCGGTGCGTGCGCGGTGATGGTGGCGAGCGCCCTGGCCGACGGGAAGGGGGCCGGGGAGACCTACCGGGTCGACGTACCCGGTGGCGAGCTGGCGGTCACCTGGACCTTCGACAACCGGGTCCTGCTCACCGGCCCGGCAGTCCTGGTCGCCTCGGGCGTAACCCTGCTCTGAGCGCGGTCGTTTGCCGACGTCAGCACCTGGGTAGATTCCCGCCCGAACGCCGCCAGCCGAAGGGGGACGCATGTCCGGCCACAATCCGTACGACGACGAATCCGAGCCTACCCGGATTGGTGGTCTGCCCCCTCAGCGTCCTCCGGTGCCCGGTCAGCCGGGTCAGCCGGGTCAACCGGGTCAGCCCGGTCAGGGGTGGCCTCAGCAGCCCCCACAGCACCCGCAGAACCCCCAGCAGCCCCAGCAGCCATACGGCCAGCCCGCGCCGCCGCGACCGGACCCGTCGCAGGTCTTCCCGTCGCAGGTCTGGCCGTCGCAGGGTGCCCCGCAGGGCGCCCCGCAGGGCCGGCCGCCGTACCCGCCGCAGCAGGGTGGCCTCCCACCGCAACAGGGTGGCTACCCGCCGCAGCAGGGCGGTTACCCGCAGGGTCCGGGCGGCTACGGCCCACCGCCGGGGTTCGGTGGTCCCGGTGGTCCGGGTGGTCCGGGTGGCCCGGGTGGCCCGGGTGGCTACGGTCCGCCGCCGAAGTCCGGCAACGGCGGCAAGATCGCGCTGATCATCGGCGCGGTGGTGCTGCTGATCGGCGGCGTGATCGGCGTCGTTGCGGTCACCGCGTCCGGTGACGACGATACCGACACGACGACCACCGAGCAGGCCACCGAGCAGACCGACGAGCCCACCGACGACACCAGCTACGAGCCCACCGCCGAGGGCGAGGCGACCGACGAGCCGACCGATGAGGGCGGCGACGAGCCGGTCGCCGGTGAGCCGGCGTCGGAGTCGTTCGCGGCGGAGTACGGCTTCGAGACCGGTGAGGTCTGCAAGATCAAGGCGATGACCAACGCCTCGCCGTACGACGAGGGTGCCCCGAAGGTCGCGACGTACTACCTCAACCAGTCGACCTTCGGCGACTACAGCAGCACCTACGCTGCCGGGTACGACCACGCCTGGGACGTCGACTACGACAACTACACCGAGGTGTCGGTAGTCGCCTGCCTGACCTATGACGAGGACAGCGTGTCGGACGGCCAGCCGTGCACGGCCGAGGACAGCGATGGCAACGAGCTCGACTACAACTTCGTCACCATGGACTACACGCTGACCTTCATGGAGGCCCAGACCGGTGCGTTGCTCGGCGAGCCGAGCACCATCGACAGCGAGCAGGACTGCCCGAGCTTCGTCACGATCGACTCGTCGAACAACGCCTACGCGAGTCCCGACCCGGACCAGCTCGAGAGCGCGGTCAACGACTTCGCCGGCGACTGACCCGACTCACGCAGCACGCCAAGAACCCGCCCGACCGGACCCGGTCGGGCGGGTTCTATGCTCCCGGGCATGGACATCACTGGAGCAAGCGCGATCGTCACGGGTGCCGCCTCGGGCATCGGTGCGGCGGTCGCCCGTCAACTGAGCGAGCGCGGCGCGAAGGTCGTCGTCGCCGACGTACAGGCCGACAAGGGTGAGGCCCTCGCCAAGGAGATCGACGGCGCGTTCGTGAGCGTCGACGTGACCGACACCGAGCAGATCAAGGCCGCGATCGCCAAGGCCGAGGAGCTCGGCCCGCTGCGCGTGCTGGTCAACTCGGCGGGCGTCGGCTGGGCGGCCCGCACGGTCGGCCGCGACGGTACCTACGAGTCCGCCCACGACCTCGACCTCTACAAGAAGGTCATCGCGATCAACCTGGTCGGCACCTTCGACTGCATCCGCCTCGCGGGTACGGCGATGAGCAGGCTCGACCCGACCGAGTCCGGTGAGCGGGGCGCGATCGTCAACATGGCCAGCGTGGCGGCCTTCGACGGCCAGATCGGCCAGGCGGCGTACTCCTCCTCGAAGGGCGGCATCGTCGGTATGACGCTGCCGGTCGCCCGCGACCTGTCCGCGATCGGCGTCCGCGTCAACACGGTGGCGCCCGGCCTGATCGACACTCCGATCTACGGCGAGGGTGAGCCGGCGGAGGCGTTCAAGGCCAAGCTCGGCGAGAGCGTGCTTTTCCCGAAGCGCCTCGGCGCCCCCGAGGAGCTGGCCTCGATGGTGATCGAGTGTGTCACCAACTCCTACATGAACGCAGAGGTCGTCCGCGTCGACGGCGGCATCCGGATGCCTCCCAAGTAGCTCCGATCGGGCCGACGCGCCGGCCCCGTGACGCCGCCGGCCCGAAACGCCTGGGCCGGTCGGTTTTTCGGGACGAAGTGGGCGGAACCACCCGGACTAGGCAACCGGAAGGCTTTCCCTCTCTGTCCACCGATGGGATCGCTGACCAACACAAGGGAACCGACCGGGGGAGCCGCGCGTCGTACCCCCGGTCGAAACCGTCGGCCCACGCCTACTGCACCGTCGAGGGCAACGATGAGCAAAGACGAGACCATGCCGGTCTGGAAGCAGCGACTCGCAGTCGCGCTGCCCGTGGCCGCGGTACTGGCGATTCTGTTGGGCGCCGTGGGTCTGTCGCTGCGCGACGGCAACCCGGCCCTGGCCGACTCCAGGTCAGAGAAGGCGAAGGACCAAGGCCAGCAGCCCATGTCCTCAGAGCTCAAGCAGCTGGCCAGCAGGGCGGCCGAGCTGGTCGACCGGCGAGACGACGTCTTCGGCGGCTCGTGGTACGACCCGGACGCCCGCCAGATCGTCGTCGCGGCGAGCTGTGACGAGGGCCGGGCGGAGGCCGCCAAGGCATTCGGCGATGACCCTCGTGTGGTGGTCGTCGACGCGACCTACTCGCGCGCCGAGCTGATGACCGAGGCCCGGCAGCTGGTGAACCAGAGCAAGGCCCTGGCCAAGACCGCCACCACCATCTCGATCTCCAACCGGGGCGACGAGATCCAGATCGAGATCGACCGGCCGCTCACCGAAGCCGAGCGGGCCGCGGTCGACCGGCAGGCGAAGCGGATGAACGTCGAGGTCGACCTGCAGGTGGTCAAGGGCGTCGACAACACCCTGCTCTGAGCGTCACCAGTCCGATCAGGCAACCAGTCCGACCACAAGGGCACCACCAAGCCGCCGGCCCACCCGTCCGAGGACGAGGTGGGCCGGCGGTGTCGTACGACGTCGTACTCAGCCCATCTTCGGGCTACCGCCCCAGAGCTGGACGGCCTCCTCGATGCCGGTGAAGAAGAGCAGGCAGGTGTCGTCATTGAAGGTGACGTGCCCGCTGATCACACCGACCGCCTCGTCGTTGGTCGCGCTGCCGTTGGTGTCGAAGACCGAGCCGCCGCTGTCGCCGGCGTCCGCGCAGCCCTGGGAGGAGTCCCAGTTGCGGGCCCGGTCGCCGTTGCGCAGCCAGGTGCCGTCGGAGTACTGGTGGTCGATGTTGGTGCCGTCGCTGGTCACCCGGAAGTTGCCGCAGGTGTCTCCCGAGGCCGCGCCACCGGCGCAGATGAACAGTCCGGCGAACGGCGCCGTACGCGAGGTGATCGACTCCCGGTTGGTGGTCAGCGGACCGCCGATCCAGATCCGGTTGGTCGACGTGTTGCCCGTCGCCTCGACGTTGACCATGGCCAGGTCGCCATGCCGCTGGCCGTCGGGGGAGATGATCGTGCCGTTGTCGCCCCAGGTCGAGGCGCCGGCCCAGACCCCGGCCAGGCCGGCGATGCCCGGCGAGCTCCAGGAGCCGGCGACCTCGAACATGTGGTCCTCGGACGTCCCCTTGGGGAAGCAGTGCCCTGCGGTGACCAGGTTGTCGTGGCCGTCGCGGTTGTAGCCGAACGCCGCGCTGCACAGCTTGTTGATCCGTGTCGAGCCGATGCCGTAGCCCATGCCGCCGGCGTACGGCGAGTCCTCGTGGCGCCGGTCGTCGTCTCGGTGGTCCTCGACCGGTTCGGCCACCAGCCGGACCTCCAGCTGCACGTCGCGCACGCGTACGACGGACGCCAGGTTGCGGATCTGGTCGCTGGTGAGCTGGTTGTAGACCTCGACGTACACGCCGTCACCCTGGGCGCTGACACCCAGCGTCCGGGCCTCCTTGCGCAGGGCCGGGTCGAGGGCGACGATCCGGCGGACGCGGTCCATCAGCGCGCGGTGCGACCGCGCGGCGTCGACGACCCGCACGTCGCGGCCGTTGGGAAAGGCCTGCTCCGCGATCCGGCGGCCCCGGCGGGAGGAAGCCGCGATGACCACCTGGTTGGTGGCCGGGTCGTACCACGCGGCGGCGAACTCGGTGTCGTAGTCGTCCACCAGCAGAGCCGCGAGAGCCGCGGTCGACACCAGGTCCTGTGGGACCACCGGCGGTGGAATCTCGTCGGTCAAGGCTGTGATCACGGTGAGCCTGCCGTGATGGATGTCGTCGAGTCCGTGAGCGCCGGGATTGCCGGCCCCCTCGGCCGTTCCGGTCAACGTCATGCCGATGACCACCGTCGCAACCGCAGTCGCCGTACACAGTCGTCTCATGCGTGTCCCTCCTCCGAGCCGTCAGGTCAACCAGAAGCAAAGTGTGCCGGAGGTCATTAGCGCAAGCCGGACCCTGGGGTCATTCCTCCCAGCGACTGAGATCGATCGTGAGATCCGCTCGCTTCGACGCCGCTTCCACGAGTACGCCGCCCGGCCGGTCGACGCGTCGTACCCACTCCTCGGCCTCGGCTCGGGTCTTGCCGAACCGCACGTGCCGCTCGACCAGCCGCTGGAGCCGCAGAGTCTCGTCGGTCACCACGTGCCAGACCTGGGCCAGCTCGGCCCGGACCGCCCGCCACTCGGGTCGGTCGAGCAGGAGGTAGTTGCCCTCGGCAACCAGCGGCACTCCGGGCGGGACCGCGATCGCGCCCGCGAGCGCTGCCCGGCCGGGCGCCCACGTGGGAGGAGCAGGAGGCGCGCTGGCACCCCGGTGGGTGACCGGCGGGGAAAGGCGTTCGCGTGGGGTCGCCGTACGACCTACTCTTGAAGGCGTATGAGTAACGCAAAGGACTTCTCCCTCGACACCGAGCTCGACGCGACGGAGGAATGGGAAGACGAAGACTTCATTTCCGGGTACGCCGACGAGCCGGACCCCGAGGACCTCGACGACGCTAGTGGCCTGACCGCGGGTGAGCAGGATCTGGCCGAGCGCCATGCCCTGCGCCGGGTCGCGGGGCTGCGCACCGAGCTCGAGGACATCACCGAGGTCGAGTACCGCCAGCTCCGGCTGGAGCGGGTGGTGCTGGTCGGGGTCTGGACCGAGGGCAGCCTGACCGATGCCGAGAACTCGCTGGCCGAGCTGGCGCTGCTGGCCGAGACGGCCGGCTCCGAGGTGCTCGAGGCGGTCTTCCAGCGGCGACAGAAGCCCGACCCGGCGACGTACATCGGGCGCGGCAAGGTCGACGGCATCGCGGAGATCGTGCAGGCCAGCGGGGCCGACACCGTGATCTGCGACGGCGAGCTGGCGCCGTCCCAGCTGCGCAACCTCGAGGACCGGACCAAGGTCAAGGTCGTCGACCGGACCGCGCTGATCCTCGACATCTTCGCCCAGCACGCGAAGAGCAAGGAGGGTCAGGCGCAGGTCGAGCTGGCCCAGCTGCAGTACATGAAGCAGCGGCTCCGTGGTTGGGGTGGCAGCCTCTCCCGTCAGGCCGGTGGCCGGGTCGGCGCGGCCGGCGGCGGTATCGGCGGCCGTGGTCCCGGTGAGACCAAGATCGAGACCGACCGGCGCCGGATCAACGACAAGATCGCCAAGCTGCGCCGCGAGCTCAAGCACATGAAGGGCACCCGCGACACGAAGCGGGCCGAGCGCCAGCGCAACGCGATCCCTTCGGTGGCGATCGCCGGCTACACCAACGCCGGCAAGTCGTCGCTGCTCAACCGGCTCACCGATGCCGGCGTACTCGTCGAGGACGCGCTGTTCGCGACCCTCGACCCCACGACCCGGCGTACGACGACCGCGGACGGCCGCATCTACACGATGTCCGACACCGTCGGGTTCGTCCGGCACCTGCCCCACCAGCTGGTCGAGGCGTTCCGCTCGACGCTGGAGGAGGTCGCCGACTCCGACCTGATCCTGCACGTCGTCGACGGCTCGCACCCCGACCCCGAGGGTCAGGTCGCGGCGGTGCGCGAGGTCCTTGCCGAGATCGGCGCCGACAAGGTGCCCGAGCTGATCGTTGTCAACAAGGCCGACACCGCCGACCCGATGGTGATCGCCCGGCTGCGCCAGCGGGAGCCGCACTCGGTGGTCGTCTCCGCGAAGACCGGCGAGGGCATGGCCGCGGCGCTGGCCGTGGTGGAGTCGGAGCTGCCGAGGCCGGCCGTGGAGTTCACCGCGCTGCTGCCCTACGAGCGCGGCGACCTGATCAACAAGCTCCACCAGAAGGGCGAGATCGAGACCCTCGAGCACACCGGTGAGGGCACGCTGGTGAAGGGCCGTGCGCACGAGGACCTGGCCGGCGAGCTGGCGGCGTACGCCGTCTGACGTTTGTCCTTCGGTCCCGGTCGAACCGGCCTACATTTGAAGCATGAACACCGTGCATCTCACCGATGCCGAGCTGGCGATGACCCGTCATGCGATGCAGGCCTACCTCCGGACGTTCGGCCACGATGAGGCCGACACGGTCAAGGTCATCAAGGCGGTCATCGCCAAGCTCGACGCTCACGAAATCGAAGACCCGCTCTTCGTCGGCTGACTGTTCACGACGCCGCCACGACGTCGCGCGGTGCAGTACGCCGCGCGGCGCCTCCGCTTCTGTCGGCGGCCGCGGATAGGGTGCTCCGGTGGCTGCCGTTCCCGACCTGAAGACCGTGCTCGCGACCGCCGTCGCGGCGCTCGGCGGTCAGGAGCGGGCCGGCCAGATCCAGATGGCCGAGGCCGTCGCCGAGGCGATGATCGACGGAGAGCACCTGCTCGTCCAGGCCGGCACCGGCACCGGCAAGTCGCTGGCCTACCTGGTGCCGAGCCTGCTGCACGACAAGCGGGTCGTGATCGCCACCGCGACGCTGGCGCTGCAGCACCAGCTGGTCGAGCGCGACATCCCCAAGCTCGTCTCTGCGATCTCAGAGGCGGCTCCCGACGTGGACGCGAGCTTCGCCGTACTCAAGGGGCGGTCCAACTACGCCTGCCTGCACCGCGTGCGCGAGGGCGTGCCCGACGACCAGGGCGCGCTGGTCGCGATGCCCGAGGGCACCCTCGGTGCGGAGGTGCTCAAGCTGCGGGAGTGGGTGGAGTCCGAGGCCGAGTCGGCCGGCACCGGCGAGCGCGACAACGCGCCGCGGCACACCGACCGGGTCTGGCGGCAGGTCAGCGTCAACCACCGCGAGTGCCTGGGCGCCACCAAGTGCCCCTACGCGCAGGAGTGCTTCGCCGAGCGGGCCAAGGAGAAGGCTGCCCGGTCGCATGTGATCGTCACCAACCACAGCCTGCTGGCCATCGACGCCATCGAGGGCGTCCCGATGATCCCCGAGTACGACGTCGTGGTCATCGACGAGGCCCACGAGCTGGTCGCCCGGGTCACCCAGGCCGCCACCGACGAGCTCACCGTCAGCGAGGTCGAGCGCGCCGGCCGGCGGGCCGACCGCTACGTCGACGGCGACGCGGCCAACGACCTCCTCGATGCGGCCGACGCCCTGTCCTCGGCCGTCGGCGACTGCGCGCCCGGCCGGATCGACTCCATGCCCCAGTCGCTCGGCGACGCGCTGGTGCTGGTCCGCGACGCCGCACGCGCCTGCGTGTCGGCGTTCCCGAAGGACTCACCAGGCGACGCCGAGGGTGACGCCGGCCGCACCCAGGCGCGCGGCATGGTGCAGGACGTCTTCGCCAACTCCGAGCGGATGGCCGCGGCGCTCGAGTCCGACGTGCTCTGGCTCGCGGAGGGCCGCGACCGGGCGCCCGACCGACTCTGCGTCGCGCCGCTCCAGGTGTGGGGCCCGATGCGCGACCGGCTGCTCTCGGAAAGGACCGTGATCTTCACCAGCGCCACGCTCCGGCTCGGCGGCGACTTCGCCGCGGTGGCCAACAGCTTCGGCCTGCGCCAGGACGACGATGAGCACCCGTGGCGCGGTCTCGACGTCGGGTCGCCGTTCGACTACGGCCGGCAGGGCATCCTGTACGTCGCCCGCCACCTGCCGCC
>WNGB01011943.1_pt1 | contig 11848 bp, 12 predicted proteins | sample 5400681 | NCBI WGS metagenome assembly WNGB01 (sample SAMN13153367, study PRJNA577476) | soil metagenome | isolation source: 115 cm soil or saprolite under grassland replicate 2 | place: USA:California | collected 2016-06-15 | reverse complement strand
TGTCCACGAAGAGCCGGACCCCGTATTCCCACACCTGGCTGAGCCACCCCGGCTCCTTGTACCACCAGACGATGCCCGCCTTCTCCAGCTCCCCGGCGATCTCGTTGGCGGTCTCCCGAGTGTACTGGCCGAGATGGACCGTGGTGACTCGCTCACTGTTGGAATTCATAGACCATAGTCCGGCACCGGAAGGACTCGCCCCAGCCTACCCCATCGAAGGGCCACAGTCCGCGCCCAGGAACACCCTGAGGGCCAGCAAGGTCCCACCGTTCATGAGGGTCTCGATGCAGGCCTTCGTTCCAGCGGCCGCGTATGCCCTGGGATCCGCGGGCTTCCAGGCTCCGCCGGAGACTCGGAAGAACGCGCTGGCGTTCCCCCCGAGGCGGCGCACCGTGACCACGGACCCGAACGCCTCTTTCAGCTCGAGGCGGTCTGGCCTCAGTTCGGTGAGCTTGCCCCCGATCCAGACGATCGGTGGTTGGTTCGGACCGAGGCTCCGACCGGAGCTCGAGGGGATCGCCGGAAGCGTGGAAGCGGATGAAGACGAGGGCGACGCCGCCCCTGAGACCCTGGGAGACGGTCGGGAGGGCTCGTGAGACCTGGTGCACCCCACCAAAAGGATCGCGAGCGACACCACACGCGCAAGGATGGGGAGCCCTTTCGCCTACGACCCTTTCTTCGCCCTGATTGCCGCGGTGATCTCGGGGAGGACCTTCAGCGCGTCGCCCACGATGCCCAGGTCGGCGTACTGAAAGATGGGTGCCTCCTTGTCCTTGTTGATGGCGATGATCCGTTTGGACGTCTTCATCCCGACCAGGTGCTGGATGGCTCCGGAGATGCCCACGGCGATGTAGACCTCGGGGCTGACGGTCTTCCCGGTCTGCCCGATCTGCATCGCGTAGGGAACCCACCCCGAGTCGACCACGGCCCTGGAGGCACCCACGGCTGCATTGCCGATGGCCCCCGCCAGATCCTCCAGGAGCTTGAAGTTCTCCGGCTGTTGGAGGCCCCGGCCCCCCGCGATGATGACCTTCGCCTCCTCCATCTTCGGCCCCGCGGCGGCTTGCTCGTGGCGTTCTACGCGGGCGGCCTTCCTCAGCTCGTCGGCGATCTCCACCTCCACTGGGACCACTTGGGCCGGCCCACCACCACTTGGCTGGGGCTCGAAGGACTTGGGCCGGACGATGACGAGCTTCGGGTTCGGCCCAGAGAGCGTGACGTCCACGATCTGCTGGCCGCCGAAGATCTGGGTCTGCGCGTAGTCGGGGCCGAGGATGTCGGTGGCGTTGGACATGAGGGTGGAACCGATCCTGGCCTGGAGCCGGCCGGCAACGTCGCGCGAGTCGTAGGTCGGGGAGAAGAGGATCAGCTCCGGTTGGTGCTGCTGGATGAGCTCGTGCAGGGCGTGCACGGCGGGCTGAGCGATGAAGTCCGTGTACACCGAGTCGTCGCTCGCGTAAAGGGTCCCGGCTCCGTACTCGCCAACCATGGCAGCTGCTTGAGTGGATCCCGGGCCCAGCGCCACCGCCGCCACCTCCGTGCCCAGATCTCTCGCCTTGGTGAGGTTCTCCAGTGCCCCGGGTTCGACCTTGCCGTCCGACGCGAGCTCGGCGTAGACCCAGATGCCCGGCATGCCTTCAGATCACCTTGGCCTTGGACAGGAGCTCGACGACCTTGGCCGGAGCCTCGCCCGGGTCTTCCAGAATCTCCCCGGCTTCTTTGGCAGGAACCGGCTCGATGCCGATGACCTCCTGGGTGGCCTTGGCGTCCTCGCCGGAGATGCCGAGGTCGCCCAGCGAGAGGTTCTCCATGGGCTTCTGTTTGGCCTGCATGATGCCTTTGAGCGTCGGGTACCGGGGCTCGTTGGCCCCGGCGGTCACCGTGACAACAGCCGGCAGGGCGCACTCCACCACGTCGTACCCCATCTCTGTCTGGCGCTCGATACGGATCGAGCCGTCCTTCAGCTCGATGTGGCGAGCGAAGGTCGCGTTGGGGATGCCCAGGAACTCGGCCACGGCCATCGGGAGCGTTCCGGTGTATCCGTCGGTCGACTCCACGCCGCCGATCACCAGGTCGAACTCTCCGCGCTTGACGGCGGCCGCGAGGACTCTGGCCGTCGCCAGGGTGTCGGCGCCGGGGAGGGCCGGGTCGGTGATCAGCACGCCCTTGTGGGCGCCCATCGACAGGGCGCGACGGATCGCGGCGAGCGCCGGCTCCGGCCCCATGCTGAGGGCGGTGACCTCGCCGCCCGACTGCTCGGCGAGCTGCAGCGCCGCCTCCACCACGTGCTCGTCTCCGGGGTCCAGGGCTCCCTCGACGCCCTCTCGGACCAGGCGATGATCCGGCCCCATCTGCGGTGTGCCTTCGGGGTTCGGTATGTACTTGACCAGGGCGATGATGTTCATGAGCCGCCTATCCTACCGAGGGGTAGGTCAGAGATACCACCGCCCGAAGCAAGGGAAACGTCTGCTGCCTGTTAGCCTCGCACGCGTGAAGCGCAAGCCGTCCGTCCTGGTCGCCATGAGCGGAGGAGTCGACTCCTCGGTCTCGGCCGCGCTGCTTCACGAACAGGGTTATCGCGTGCTGGGCTCTCACATGAAACTCGTGCACATGGACGGCGTGGACCACGGGTGCTGCGGGCCCCAGGCCGAAACGGACGCGGCCGCCGTTGCCGAGCTCGTGGGCTTCGACTTCGAAGTTGCCGACATGAGCCGCGCCTTCGAGCGAACGGTCCTGGCCGACTTCTTCGCCGAGCATCGCGCGGGGCGGACACCCAATCCCTGCGTGCGATGCAACCAGTTCATCAAGTTCGACGCGTTCCTGGATCGGGCGGACCTGCTGGGGGTCGACCTCGTCGCCACCGGCCATTACGTGCAGACGTGGAAGGACGAGTCAGGGAGATGGCATCTCGGCCGCGGCGTCGACCGGTCCAAGGACCAGTCCTATCTCCTTCACATGCTGGGCCAGGACCAGCTTGCCAGGAGTCTTTTCCCCGTCGGCGGACAGGCGAAGTCCGAGACGCGGGCGCATGCCACTCGCCTCGGCCTGCCCGTGGCCGGCAAGCCCGATTCCCAGGAGGTGTGCTTCGTCCCCGGTGCCGACCACGGCGCGTTCCTGGCCCGGCACGCTCCCGACCTGGTCCGCCAGGGCGAGGTGGTCGACCCGAAGGGGCGGACCATGGCCCATCACGACGGGACGTTCCGTTTCACCATCGGACAGCGCCGGGGCCTGGGCGTCTCCACGGGCGAGCGGGCCTACGTCGTGGACGTGGACCGGGCGGCGAACCGCGTGGTGGTGGGGCCCGGCGACCTCCTGGCCCGGCGGGGTCTGGTGGCCGACCGTGTGTCCTGGGTTGCGGGCGAGCCGCCGGCCATCGGCCCCTTCGAGGCCGACGTGCGGATCCGGTACAAGGGCAACGACGTGCCCGCCGTGATCGAGTCCGTGGGCCAGGAGGTCCGGGTGGAGTTTCGAACCCCGGAGCGCGCGGTGGCTCCGGGGCAGACCGTGGTCTTCTACCGCGGAGACGAGATCCTGGGCGGCGGCCGCATTCGGGATGCCCTGCGCTAGCCTGACGGGATCGAGGGTCCCTCTGCTGTTGGTGCGACCGTGTAGCCTTTCGCTGCGATGCGGCTGCTCAAGAGACGGATCCAGCACTTCGACGTGCCGGTCCAGGACATGGTCCTTCGGATCAGCGGCCCGGAGGAGCTGTACGAGGAAGCCCGAGCCGCCGGCATGCAGTTCTGGGAGCAGATCCAGGCCTATGCCATCCGACATCAGGGGTTCCAGAGCTCCAAGCGGCCGCTCTCGGTTCCAGAGGACGCTCCGGAGATCGTGCGGCAGATGGCCGCGCAGACCGGGCTGGCCGGCGTTGGACCCATGTTCGCGTTCCGGGGGGCCCTCACCGAGTTCGTGGGGCGGAAACTGGCCTCGCCGCTGGGCGAGGTCATCGTCACCTGCGGCAGTGACCACTACGTGGTGTCGAACAAGCGGGCCCGTCTCGCCCTGCGAGGAGGCGGGGGACAAGGTATGGCGCTGGTGATCAAGCCCGAGCTCGGACCGCAGGGGATCTTCTCCAGCCTGGATCCTGCGCAGCGGGATCCCGAGATTGCGGAGGGGCTGGTCGTGGTGGCGCGGTCCTGCATCCTCGCCGACGCGGCCGCAGCCGCGGCTACCGCCATCCTCACCAAGCCCAATTCGTTCCGCGCCGCCCTCGGATACCTTCGGCGGCTTCCCGGTGTGCACGGCGCCCTCCTGGTTCGCGGTGAGCACATCGGTGTGGCCGGGGCCCTGGAGCTCGCCGCCTGATCCTCATGCCCCGAGCAGCAAGAACCGCGGAGCCGGAAGAGCGACACGAGCGAGAGGAGCGAAGGCGCTCGGACGCAAAGCTCCGGGTCGAGGAGCTCAGCGAGCAGCTCCACTACCACGAGTACCGGTACCACGTCCTCTCGGACCCCGAGATCTCGGACGCCGAGTACGACGAGCTCATGGGCGAGCTCAGGCGCCTGGAGGAGGAGTTCCCCGAGCTGGTCACGCCGGACAGCCCCACCCAACGGGTGGGCGGCCGGCCCTCCGAGCTGTTCGCCCCTGTCCGCCACCGGGTGCGGATGCTCTCGCTGGACAACGCGTTCTCGTGGGAGGAGCTGAACGCGTGGGGCAAGCGGGTGGAGCGGACGCTTGGCCGGCAGGCCGATTTCGTGTGCGAGCTGAAGATCGACGGGCTGGCGGTGTCCCTCACGTACGAGGATGGCCGCTACGCGCAGGGCGCCACCAGGGGCGACGGCCAGATCGGAGACGACATCTCGGCCAACATCCGCACGATCCGGTCGGTGCCGATGAGGCTCCGGGGTGAGAAACACCCGAGCGTGCTCGAGGTCCGCGGCGAGGTGTACCTGCCGGTGCGGGCGTTCGAGAAGCTGAACGAGGAGCTGGGGAGGCGGGGGGAGAGGACGTTCGCCAATCCCCGCAACGCCGCCGCGGGCTCGCTTCGACAAAAGGACCCCGCGATCACGGCATCCCGGCCGCTCAGACTGTGGTGCCATGGGATCGGCGCCGTGGAGGGCCGGAGGTTCCAGCGGCACTCCGAGATCCTGGGTTACCTGCAGGAGGCCGGGCTTCCTGTAGACCCGCACATCGAGCGGGTGGGGTCGCTGGAGGAGGTGTTCGCCTTCTGCGAGCGGTGGCAGAAGGACCGCCACTCGATCGACTACGAGATCGACGGCGTGGTGGTCAAGGTCGACCAGGTGCCGCTGCAGGAGGAGCTGGGTGCAACCAGCCACGCTCCGCGGTGGGCCATCGCCTACAAGTTCCCTCCGGAGGAGCGCACCACGCTGCTGCAGAAGATCGCCGTCAACACCGGGCGCACGGGGATCGTCACGCCCTTCGCCATCTTGGAGCCCGTGTACGTCGGAGGCGTCACCGTTGGGCGGGCCACCCTGCACAACGAAGACGAGGTCAAACGGAAGGACGTCCGGGAGCGGGACACGGTCATCATCCGGCGCGCCGGCGACGTGATCCCCGAGGTGGTCGGCCCCGTCCTGTCCAAGCGGCCCGAGAACTCCAGGCCTTGGAGGTTCCCCAAGCGCTGCCCCTCGTGCGGGACCGAACTCGTCCGGAGAGCGGGCGAGGCCTACCGGCGGTGCCCGAACAAGCGAGGCTGCCCGTCGCAGAGCATCGAGTGGCTGTTCCACTTCGCTTCCCGAGGTGCGATGGACATCGAGCACCTGGGCTACAAGACGGGGATCGCCCTCCTGGACCTGGGGCTGGTCAAGGATCCGGCGGACATCTACTCGCTGACCGATGAGGACCTGGCCCAGCTACCGGGATTCAAGGAGAAGTCCATCGCCAACCTCCGCGCCTCGATCGAGGCATCGAAGGATCGTGAGCTGTGGAGGCTGCTGGTGGCGTTGAACGTCCCGCACGTGGGCGGGCATGTGGCTTGGGTGTTGACCCGAGCCTTGCCCTCCATCGACCTGCTGCAGAAGGCTTCCGTCGAGGAGCTGAACGCCGTCGAGGAGATCGGTCCGGAGATCGCCCAGAGCGTGCACGACTGGTTCCACGACCCAGGCAACCTCGAGCTGCTGAAGAAGCTGAAGAACGCCGGGATCCGGATGGGGGAGAAGGCCGAGGTCCTGGCGAAATCGGAAGGGCCGCTTTCCGGAAAGACCATCGTGATCACCGGCGGCCTCGAGTCCATGCCCCGATCGCAGGCGGAGGAGTCGGCGCAGGAGGCCGGGGCGAAGGTGGCCTCCAGCGTGTCGAAGAAGACGGACTTCGTGGTGGTCGGTGAGAACCCGGGATCGAAATACGATCGGGCGGTTCAACTCGGGGTCGAGACGATCGACGAGAAGGAATTCCTGAAGCGACTGAAAGGCTAAAGTTGGGGGGTTCAGGGGGCTCGAGCAGCGAGGCGAAGCCAAGCGTAGCCCCCCGCCTCGGGGGTTCGGGGGGCTCGAGCAGCGAGGCGAAGCCAAGCGTAGCCCCCCGCCTCATCGAGGCCATGACACCCGAGGACTGGACGGCGGTCCGCGAGATCTACGAGCAGGGGATCGCCACCGGCAACGCCACCTTCGAGACCGAGGTTCCCGATTGGAAGGCGTGGGATGAAGCGCATCTGCCCGACCACAGGTTCGTTGCCAGGGTGCAGGCGGCTGGGGTTCCGTGAGGTTGGGATCCGCGAGCGGATCGGGCAGCATCGCGGCGTGTGGTGAGACGTGGTCTTCCTGGAACGGCGAAGCGACAGCGCGGGCACGTGAGGTGGCTTGGTCGGGATCGAGCCTCGGCCACGGCCTTGCCCGCTCTCAGGCCTCGAGGATTCGACCAGCCGAGACCCTGACGCCTTCGACTGACATCCCCGGAGGTATCGTCGCCCCCTCGGCCAGGACCGCCCCCTGGACTGTGGAGTCAGTGCCGACGACGGCTCCAGGGCCCATGATGGACTCCCTCACCTTGGCTCTGTCTGCCACGACGGCGCCTGCCAGGAGGACGGAATCCTCCACTTCGGCGTCGCCCCCGATCCTGGCCCCCGGCCCTGCCACGACCCATCGGCCCAGATGCGACCGCAGGGATATCTCGGCACTTGGATCGATGTGCGGGGCCGCGTAGGATAGTCCCTCGATCTTTCCTTCCAGGGCGTCGAAGGTCGCCTGCAGGTAATTCTCGGGAGTGCCCAGGTCCATCCAGTACCCGTGCGATACGAACGCATGGACGGTGGCGCCCGAATCGATGAGCCCGGGGAAGACCTCCCGCTCGATCGACACCCATCGGTCGGTGGGAACGCCCGCGACCGCCTCCGGCTCGAGGACGTACGTGCCGACGTTGACCAGGCCCGGCGCGGGGTCGACCGGCTTCTCCCTGAACTCGAGCACCCTGCCTGCCTCGTCCGCCGTGACCAGGCCATACTGCCTGGCGTCGTCCACGCGACTCAAGGCGATGGTGGCCATTGCCCCCCTTGCCCGGTGATCGGCGAGCAACGCCGAGAGATCCATGTCGGTCAGAATGTCCCCGTTCAGCACCAGGAAGGTCTCCCGCAGGGTCCGCGCCGCGTTGGCGGTGGCTCCTCCGGTGCCGAGAGGAATCGGTTCGGCCACCCACGTCACGGCGGGTCCGGACCGGCGCCGCGCCAGGAATGCTTCGAAAACGCCTTCCAGGTAGGGCGAGGAGAGCAGCACTTCTTCCACTCCATGCCGCGACAGGTGATCCAGCACGTGGCCCAGGAAGGGTCGGTCCACGAGCGGCACCAGGGGCTTGGGGATGGTCTCGGTGAGCGGGCGGAGCCTGGTGCCTTCTCCCCCCACGAGCAGGATCGCCTTCATCCTTCAGACGAACCTCCCCGTGTCCGGCCTCACGTTGAGTGCGTTCGTGAGATCAGCAACAGCCCCCCGATGATCAGGGCCACGCCCGCGTAGCGCAGGCCTGAGATGGGCTCATGGAGCACGAACCGGTCGAACACCAGGATCAGGACGTAGGTCAGCGAGGCAAAGGGGTAGGCGAAGGAGAGTGAAGCCCGAGACAGGACGATCAGCCAGACAGAGGCAGACGCGACGAAGAGCGCCAGGCCTCCCCATACGGACACGTTGGTGATGATCCGAACCACGGTGTGCGCTGGGCTGTGCAGGCTCAGAGGGTGGGCCCCGCCAACGGTCACTTGATTCATCCCGTGCTTCAAGGTGAGCTGGGCCAGGGCGGCCAGGAAGACGGAGACGAGGATCAGTCCAATGAGCACGCCTCTTCCTTTCTTGTGTTCGCCGGGGGCCTCGAGCTCAGGGCTCCACTCCTGCCTCTTCAAAGCCGCTCCGCCCGGCAGTCCACCGGGATCCACACCGCGCCTGGGTTCTCCTCGCCCCGTACCACGTCGAACGAGTAGCGCTGCTCCTGTAGGTGGTATACGCGCTTGGAGTCTCGTGAATGCACCCCGAGTGTCACGAAGTATCGGCCGTCCACGAACGGCAGGCTCTTCAGGTCGAACACGACGCGGTATTTGCCTTCGAAGACGGGCCACCGTACCTGCCGCCAGTCGGAGTTGGTTCCGTACACGAATCGGTTCTGGTCGTCGTGGATGGCGAACGAGACGACGGGATTCTCCACGGGTACGTGTCCCTTCAGGTCGATCTGGATGACCAGCTCCTCCCCGGGAAAGAACACTTCCGGGGTGGAGCCGTCCGACCCGAAGATCTCGGCCGACACGATCTCGATCTCCTTCGTTCCCCGGTCCCAGCCGTAGGCGAGGTCCTGACGACTCATCAGCCTCCGGAAGTCGCGCACCACGTCGTGAGGGTTCCCCTCGTTCACGATCCGACCCTTGTTCAAGACGATGGCTCGATCGCAGACCCGAACCACCTGGTCGGGGGCGTGTGTGACGAACACGATGGTGCGTCCCTCCTGCTGGAACTGTTCCACCTTGTCCAGACACTTACGCTGGAACGCGATGTCACCGACGGCGAGGACCTCATCCACGAGGAGAATGGCGGGATCCACGTGCACGGCCACGGCGAATCCCAGACGGACGTACATCCCCGACGAATAGAACTTCACCTGGTTGTCTACGAAGTCCTCGAGCTCGGCGAAGGCCACGATGTCGTCGAACACGCGGTCGGTCTCCTGGCGGGACAGCCCCAGGAGCGAAGCATTCAGGTACACGTTCTCCCGACCGGTCAGCTCAATATGGAACCCCGCCCCCAGGGCGAGCAGGGCGGCGATCCTCCCGCGAGTGGTGACCCTGCCCGCGGTGGGCCTGAGGATGCCGGCGATGACCTTGAGGAGTGTGGTCTTTCCGGAACCGTTCGGGCCCAGCAGGCCCAGCGTTTCCCCCTCCTCCACGTCGACCGATATGTCCTGCAGAGCCAGCAATTCCTCGGCATGGACGCGGATGCGGATGATCCGCTCCTTGATCGAGGTGGGACGTTCCCGGTATCGGCGAAACCGCTTGCTGACATCCTCGACGGACACGGCCGCGGTCATCGGCGGACTCCTCCCGGAAGCACCTTCACCTCCCTACAGCTCCTCCGCGAAGTCCCCCGATCGGTGGAAGAACCCCCGCCACGCCAGCATGAGCAGCCCCAGCGAGCCGACCAGGACCAGGGTCAGGACGCCCACGAGCCAGGGCAGGCTGACCGGGAGAAGGATGGGATGGTCGGTACCGGTCGGCATCACCACCCCGTACAGAGCACGCTGGAACCCAATGACGATGTCCGTCATCGGGTTCGCCAGCAGGAGGTGGTAGAAGGAGATGCCGAACAGGTGCTTCCCCGCGACTTCGCCCCGGACCAGGAATCCGCTCGGATAGACCACCGGGGTGAGCCAGAACCACATCAGGAGCGCCACCGTCACCAGGTGCTGGGTGTCCCGGTATCGCACGTTGATGGCGGAGACGAAGAGCACCAGGGACCCGGTGAAGGCCAGAAGCGCCGACAGCGCCAATGGGAGCAGCAGGAGGCTCACCCCCCAGAAGCTGTGCCGCAGGATCACCATGAACGCCGCCAGGACCACGGCCTGGAACGTGAAGTCCACGATCGGGATGCCCATGGAGGACAACGGTAGGACCTCCCGGGGGAAGTACACCTTGTTGACCAGGTTCCCGTTGTCCACGACGGACCGGGTGGCGAACGAGAGCGAGGTGCCGAACAGGTTCCAGGCGAGTAATCCCGACAGCAGGTAGATGGCGAAGTCTGGGATCTGGTTCTTCAGGACCTTCGTGAAGACCAGAGTAAACACCGCAAGGTACAGGATCGGGTTGAGCATGGACCAGGCCGCGCCAAGGACGGAGGACTTGTACTTGACCTTGATGTCCTTCCGAACGAGATTCGACAGGATCTCTCTGGCCTGGAAGAGCTCTCGGAGGCGGGAAGCGGGTTGGAGCCGAGGAGGCTCCGAGGTTCGTACGATGGCCTCGCTTGCAGTGGGCAGGTCCGGTCCTTTCGTCCGAGTGCAGGAACACGCGTGGGGCTTGTAGTCTAGCAATGGCCGCCGGTGCGCTACGCTTCATTCGTGGCATCGATGCGTGAACTTCTGAAGCGGATGCTTCCGACGCCCGTTCTCGAAGCCTATCGGCGCCGACGGGCCCTCCGTCGTTACCTCCGGACTCTCGCCTATGAGATCTACGACCGCAACCGTCAATATGCGCTGGAGGAGCTCGAGGAGAAGCTGCTGGCCCGGCGGCCCGACCTCACCAGGCGCTTGATGAACGACCTACTGATGCGCTCCGACCTTCTGGTCCGGGAGCTGGACCGGCAGATCGAGGCGCTGCGAGCTCGCCACGGAACCCAGCTCGGCGAGCTCAGTCGTGAGCTCGAGGCCCTGCGTGCCTCCGTCGACCAGTTGCGGGCCGAGACGCTGGACCGGGCTCGCGCCGAGTCTCCGACCGGCGGCCCGCTGGACTAAGCCTCTCCGTGCGACTCGCCTGGTTCTCCCCGCTTCCTCCGATCCCCTCTGGCATCGCCGACTACTCCGCCGAGATCCTTCCCCTGGTGGCCGAGCAGGCCGAGGTCGACGTGTTCACGCCCCGTTCGAACAGGCGCGCCTTCGAGGAGTTCCCGAGCGTGACTATCCGTGACCCCGGCGCATTTTCACGGCTGGCCGACCGGTACGACGCGATCTTCCATCACCTCGGCAACAACCCCCATCACGATTACGTATACAGGGCCGCCCGGGAACGTCCGGGTATCGCCGTCTTTCACGACCTCGTCCTGCACCACCTCATCTCATATCTCTTCGCCGAACGGAGACCCGATTGGCAAACGTACAGGTCGCTCCTCACCGAGGAGTACGGGGAAACCGGTGAAAGGCTCCTCTCCCTCAGAAAGCGCGGTCTGTTCACGGGATTCGAGCACTTCCTGTACCCGCTGAACGCACACGTCGCCCGGAGGGCCCAGAGCATCGTCGTGCACAGTGACGTCGCTCGAGAGCAGATCGCCGAGATCGCGCCCGATGTCCCAGCGACGGTCATCCCTCACCACGCCGGATCGCCGCCTCCCGGCGTCCAAGGCATCACTCGAGAGGAGGCTCGCCAGAGCCTCGGCCTGCCCCCGGACGCCTTCATCGTGGGGCATTTCGGTTTTCTCACCATCCCCAAGCAACCGGCGGCGGTGCTCCGCGGCTTCGCCCATCTTGTGGAGCGCCGTCCCGACGCGCTGCTGCTGCTGGTGGGCCAGAAGCAGGTACACGGCATGGCCCTCGAGCGGCTGATCGAGAACCTCGGGCTGAGCCATCGAGTGCGGATAGCCGGGTTCGTCGACCTGCCGACCTTCTACCTTCACCTCAAGGCGGCGAACGCGGTGGTCAATCTCCGATATCCAAGTGCGGGCGAGGCATCGGGAACGTTCGCCAGAGCCCTGGCCGAGGGTCGGGCGGTGAT
>WNGB01027339.1_pt1 | contig 11849 bp, 10 predicted proteins | sample 5400681 | NCBI WGS metagenome assembly WNGB01 (sample SAMN13153367, study PRJNA577476) | soil metagenome | isolation source: 115 cm soil or saprolite under grassland replicate 2 | place: USA:California | collected 2016-06-15 | reverse complement strand
CGGGGGACATCAGCGATACCGAGGCCATCCACACGAGGGGCACGAGCGTGACGGTGGCCCCCCCCAGCAAGAGGCCGTTCACGATCAGTCCGGCCAGATGGGGCATCACGCGGCATGCTCCCATCGCGCTAGCCGCAGCTGCAGGGCCGTCACGCCGAAGATGAACAGGAACAACACGAAGCCCACGGCTGACGCCGAGCCCAGGTTCCACCACTTGAAGCCCTCGTCGTACATGAAATAGAGCACGCTGACCGTGCTCTGCAGCGGACCACCCTGCGTCATCACGTACGGCTCGGCGAAGAGCTGGAAGTAGCCGGCGATGGTGAGGATGTTCACCATCGCGACGATGGGCGCGAGCATGGGCAGGGTGACGTGACGGAACTGCCGCCACATCGACGCGCCATCGATCCGCGCCGCCTCGTAGAGCTGCTCCGGGATGCTCTGCAATCCGGCGAGGAGAATGATCATGTTGTAGCCGAAGTTCTTCCATACGGCAAAGACGATGATGGCCGGCATCGCCCAGTGCGGATCACCGAGCCAGTCGATCGGGGGAACGCCGAGTCGGCCCAGCGTGTAGTTGAGCAAGCCGTAGTGCGTGTTGAAGAGGTACCGCCAGATGACGGCGACCGCCACCATCGTGGTGACGACGGGAGCGAAGAGCGCCGTGCGAAAGAAGGCCTGAAACCTGACCAGCCTGGAGTGCAGCAGCAGGGCGGCCCCCAGCGAGGCCGCGATCGACAGCGGCACGCCGACAACCACGAAGTAGAGCGTGTTGCCGAACGCCTGCCAGAAGAGCGGCGTCTCGAGAAGCCGCGCATAGTTCCGAAAGCCCACGACACGCAGATTCCGGAGATCGGCCAGCGCGTAGATGTCGAAATCGGTGAGGCTCATCGCCAGCGCGGCGAGAACGGGCAGGAAGAAGAACACGCCGATGACCAGCAAGGCGGGCGCGACGAAGCACCACGCAGCGGCCGCGATCCTCAACCGGCGCCCCGTCGCGCGAGGAGCCAGCGACGCTTCTCGAGGATCCGATCCGCGCGCGCATCGAGCTCCCGGGCGGCCTGATCGACCGACAGCTGGCCGTGCACGGCGCGCTCGGCGACCAGGCGCATCTCGGTGGCGATGCGCTCCCACTCCGGCACCTTGGGCGCCGGCTTGACGCGCTCCAGCTGCTCGCGGAAGGCGCGCGCGTAGACGTCGGCCGCCAGCCCCGGATCCTCCCAGGTGGCGCGTCGCGGCGGCAGGTCACCGGTCAGCGCGTGGAAGCGGCGCTGCACGGCCGGCTGCGAGAGGAACTCGACGAGGCGCCACGCCGCCGCATGGTTCCGAGACGCCCGGAACACCACCAGGCTCGAGCCGCCGGCGATCGAGGCGCCCGGACCGTCCGGCCCGGGCAAGGGAGCCGTCATCCAGGTGTCTTGCTGCTCGGCCGACAACCGGCGCTGGAGCTCGCCGATGTTCCAGGGACCCGAGATATAGAACGCGAACCGGCCACGGCCGAACTCGTGCCACACGTTGGAGATGGCCGCATTGGCCAGCCGCGGCGCCCAGCCGCGCTGGAACATCTCGAGGTAGAACCCCAGCGCCCTGCGGAAGCCACCGCTGGCAAAGTTGCCCCAGCGTCCGTCCTCGCGCAGCAGGGATTCGTCCTGCTGCAAGGCGAGAGCGAGGAGAGGCTCGAACTCGTTGAGCGGGAGTAACATCGCGTAGAAGTCGGGGCGCGCGTGCGTGTCGACGGCCGCCAGCATCCGTTTCCATTCCTGCCAGGACCTCGGCGGTGCGGAGAATCCGGCCTGCTTCAGCACATCGCGACGGTAGAACACCAGGCGCGTGTCCACGTACCACGGTACACCATACAACTTGCCGTCGACCCGGTTCGTGTCCCAGATCCCGGCGAAGTAGTCGTCGGCGTGGACGATCGACGAGGCGGCCGCGTGCTGGTCGAGCGGTTGGAGCGCGTTCAGCGCCACCAGTTCCGGGATCCACGTGTTGCCCAGCTGGCAGAGATCGGGGGTGGCGTCTCCGGCGAACGCGGTGAGGAGCTTTTCGTGGGCGGCGGTCCACGGCAGCTGCTGCACCTTGACGCGGATGCCGGGGTGGGTGCGTTCGAACTCGGGCAGGAGCTCGGCCACCACCTCGCCCTCACGGCCCATGGCCCAGAAGCGCAGAACGGTTTCGCCCAAGGGCGAGGAGCCGCATCCCGCCGCGAGCGACAGCACGGCAATGACACCGAGGATGGCGGCTCGGGACAGCCTGGTCCGAGACCTATTGACCGGGGCCGGTGAGCCACCCACCCGAGAAACCGGCCTGCTCGAGACCCCGGCGCAGGTACGGGTTCTTGCGCATCACGCGCCAGATCAGCGCGCTACGGTAGTTCTCGATCATGGCGAGCATCGCCCCCTGGTCGATACCGAGGTAGTCACCAGCGACCCAGCCGAAGTCGGGGACGTGACGACCATGCCGGAGGGGAACGTCGAACATGAAGGTCCGGTTGAACGCGTCGAGAAAGCCGTACTTCGAGTAGATGTGCTGACCGAAGCGGCGGTGCAGGTCGAGGGTCGCCGGGATGACCAGCTCCGGCGCGAACGGAATGGACGCGACCACCGCCGTCGGCGCCAGCGTGCAATCGTCGTACTTGCCCGTTGGGTCGATGCCGCGCGCCGAGTAGCTGCGAAACACCCGTGGCGCCCCGGCGTCGTCGAGGGCGACATCGGCTGGCCCATCACTGGCGGTGATCCCCCAGATGGTCGCCCCGTAATCCCGGCAACGCCTGGGGTTGGCGATGGCATACGCTTGCTGGGCGTAGACAGCGCGGCGGCTGTTCTCGAAGTAGTCGAGGCCGCGCTTCTGCATGTACCCATCCCGGATGTCGCGGAGATCGGTCCACACCTGCGTGTACTGATGACCGAACAGGGGCGGAAAGCCAAGGAATTCCTGACCGAAGAGCTTGCCCCATTGCTTGTCATAGGTGCTGGTCCACTCCGTCCAGGCGTCCACGCCCACCGGGAAGGTCGGTGAGCCGAGCGCCAGCAGGTACACGAGCATGGCCTCGTTGTAGCCGCGCCAATCGTACTTCAGAAAACCCTCTTCGGGCGACCAGCCGAGGCTGATAGCGGGCGCCTTGGGTTGTGCCCATCGCCAGTCGACACGCCGATAGATGCCGTCCACGAGGGCGCGAATCTCCACTTCCTCGGGGTCCGCCCCGTCGAAGTAGGCCTGACAGAAGAGGGAGCCGGCCAGCAGGATAGCGGTATCGACGGTCGACAGCTCACTGTCCTCGAACCGGTCCCCGGTCTTCATGTTCAGGAAGTGATAGAAGAATCCCCGGTGACCGGCCGCACCGCGAGCGTCGGAACTCTGCGGAGCGTTGTGGAAGAACCGCAGGGTCGCGAGCACGCGTTGCCGGGCCTGCTGGCGCGTGATGTAGCCGCGCTCGACGCCGACGGGATACGTGGTGAGCCCGAAGCCGACCGCCGCGATGCTGGAGTACGACGGCGTCGGATAGCGGTCCGGGATCAGTCCGTTCTCGGGATTGGCGGTGTCCCAGAAGAAGCGGAAGGTGCGCTCCTGGAGCTCCAGAAGAAAGGGGTCGATGACCGGGCTCGGCGTCGGCGGCACCGGCTTCTGGCGCGTGAGGTCCTGGGCCTCCCCGGCGGCACCAGCCATCAGGATCATAGCGACGAGCAACCCAATCGTCGCGACCACCCGCCGAAGAGCCACCGCCCGAAGGCCGCCGAGTTGGAGCGGTCGTCGGGAGCGCTGCGGGTGGTCGGACTCCAACACGGGCAGTCACAGGGCAACGACCGTGCCATGGCGGATGCCATCTAACTACCTGAACTTCATACCTTGAAATGAATGCACTCGGATGGATATGGGAGAGTCTCCCGGGAGCTGGGCGTTCTGCCCTGCTCGAACGGCATCGACGCGCCCGGGCCGATCTCAGCCCTGAACGGCCCTCGCGCTCGGGGCGTCCATGTCTGGTGGGTGCGCGGCAGACATCGCGAGGCGCCGTGAACCAGGGGACCGGCTGCCGTGTTGCTGCGCCAGGGCGGTGCGCAGCCGCTCTATGACTTCCGGTGCAACAGCCTCTTCCGGGATCATGAACAGACGCCATCTGCGAAGCGCCCGCCCGAGCGAGACCCGGCTGGAGTAGACCGAGACCGGCACGGACAGGAGCACTGCGGCCACAACCGGCAGCAGCCACCAGACGATTGACCAGCTCAGCGAGGCGAGGCCGGCCAGCCACGCCAGGGCGACGACCGTGGAAGGGCCGTGCTGCCGGATCGCGTCGCTCCAGCGGGTCTCGGTGTCGTCGCGGCACTGCGCTCCCCAGGTGATCTGACGCTTCATCAATGTCAGCAGCACGAACTTGCCGTGAAACCACATCCGCACGGGGGCAAGCAGCGTCGAGAACAGAATCTCCAGGACGACGCTCGCGCACAGACGCGGGAGCGAGCCGAAGAGAGTAGCGCGGCGAGCTCGCATGATCAGCAGCACGCTGAGGAGCTTGGGCAACAACAGCAGCATTCCGGTCGTGCTCAGCAGCGCCAGCGCCAGCTCTGGACGCCACTGGGGCCAAAGCGGGAAGAGGCCCGGCGTGGAGGAGAAATAGACCGGCAGGGAGAGCCACTTTTCCGCGACTTCCATCGCGCTCAGCACGAGAAAGGTGGCCCAGAACAGGGCGGAGGCGTACGCCATGACTCCCATGGCCATGAGCGCGCGATGCCCCAGGCGAATGCCGTCACCGAAGAGCAAGCGGAGGTGCTGGAGGTTTCCCTGGCACCAGCGCCGGTCCCGCTTGAGCTCGTCGAGGAGCGTTGGCGGCGCCTCCTCATAGCTCCCGTCCACATCGCACGCGATCCAGACCTCCCAGCCGGCCCTCCCCATCAGAGCCGCCTCGACGAAATCGTGGCTCAGGATCTCCCCGCCGAGCGGCGGGTCGCCTGGCAACCGCGAGAGGCCGCAATGCTTCATGAAGGGTTCGCAGCGCAGGATAGCATTGTGGCCGAAGTAATAGCTCTCGCCGAGTTGCCAGAAGTGAAGGCCCGCGGCCAACATCGGCCCGTACGCGCGGCTGGCGAATTGGTGCACGCGTGCGAAGAGGGTTTCGCGGTTCACCATCGCCGGAACCGTCTGGATGATGCCGGCTCGGGGGTGACTGTCCATCAGTCTCACCAGGCGCACGAGGGTCGCTCCGGCCATGACACTGTCGGCGTCGAACACGATCATGTAGTCGTAGTTCCGTCCCCAGCGCCGCAGGAAGTCCGCGATGTTGCCACTCTTGCGCTTGATGTTGTTCCGCCGATGCCGGTAGAAGAGCCTGCCGAAGCCACTGACCGCGCGGCAGGTGTCCGCCCATGCGAGCCCTTCTTCGACCTGCTTTTCCGGGTCGCGAGTGTCGCTCAAGACGTAGAAGTCAAACGCGTCGAGTCTGCCGGTGGCGGCGAGCGATCGATAGGTCGCCTCCACTCCGGCAAATACCCGGCGCACGTCCTCGTTGTAGATCGGCACCAGGATCGCCGTGCGCGAGGAAAGCGGCCGGTCACCATCGCCGTCGATGTGCGCGTCTAGGAGCGACGCGCGTGTCCTGTTCCTCCACCGGGCCACGAAACCCGCTACCGCGGTCCAGAAGCCGAGCGAGATCCACGCCCACAAGAGGGTGAAGACGGCAAGGGTGGCGATCTCGACGCCGGTGAGGGACGAATAGGGGAACGTCCGTTCCAGAAGCCACGCGGCGAGCGCGGTCTGGGCCAGGACGAGAAGCGCCAGGCCTCGGCGGCCCCCCGTGCCCACTCAGACTGTTGGGCCGTGGCCTCCCTCGACACCCACCGGCGGATTCTCTGCCACACCCGTCTGAGAGGCTGGCGGTCGATCGGGCTCGGAACCATGCTGACTCGCCGTATCTCCGGCATCGAGATCCGGCGCGCATGACCGCGGTGGCCTCTCGTCACGCCTTCGCCGGCTCGCCGAGCCGAGTGGCTCGTCCTCGGCGAGCCGTTGCGCGCGACCAGGTCCCTGACGTTGGCGTGCAGCGTCGGGCCCGGAGTGACGAGATCGTCACGATCATTCATGGCGAGAGCAGATAGCTCCAGGTCTCCGTCAGGGTGTCCCGGTCGTGCTGAAGGAACGCCCGGAGGTCGAGAGACTTGCCTTTGGGCAGTTTCACCTGGAACGCGAGGCGCCAGCCGCCGGTCACGGGATTCTTGAGCGCGCTCTGCTGGACCACCTGACCGTCTGGGCCCACGGTGATGACCGGCTTGACCGGGGCAGCGGCGGGAAGCTCTTTCAACTTTCCGCCGTCGAAGTCGACCACGATCCGCTTCAGGCCGGCCGTGTCTCCATCGCCGACCCGCGTTGCCGTCGCGCGACCGGAGGAGGCGGGCAGCGGATCCTCGTTCTGAAAATGAATCCGATACGCGATGTCGATGGCCTGGCCCACTCGAGGCAGCGTGCCGGGGATCCAGTAGGCGACGATATTGTCGTTGATCTCGCTTGGCGTGGGGATCTGGACCAGCTTGAGCTGACCTTTTCCCCAGTTGCCGATCGGCGTGACCCAGGCGGTCGGTCGCAAGTCGTAACGCGCCTCCAAGTCCTCATAGGCATGGAAGGACCGGTCGCGCTGCAGGAGGCCGAAGCCCCGCGGGTTGTCCAGCTCGAAGTAGCTCACGAGGAGCCTCTCTGGATTGACGAGCGGGCGCCACATCCATTCACCGGTGCCGGCCTGGATCGACAGACCGTCAGAGTCGTGCACCTCCGGACGCCAATCGCCCGCCGGCCGTGCTCGCTCCTCTCCGTAGAAGAACATGCTCGTGAGGGGGGCGATGCCGAGCTCGGTGGCCCTCTTCCGCTCGAACAGCGTTGCCCTCACGTCGACCAGTGTCCGGGCGGCCACTCGGAGGACGAATTCGTAGGCTCCGGGTGGCGTCGCGCGAGGCCCGCTCCAGCCAGAATTCTCTGAAGGACGGGAATTCCTCTCCCGACGGCAGCCCGGTGTCGAGCGCCAATCCGCGCGCGGAGAGCCCGAACACCTGGTTCTTCGCCACCGCCCGGAAGTAGCTGGCCCCGGCGAAGACCAGGACGTGGTTGTAGTCCGATCTCTTGTACAGCGGATAGGCGACCCGGAATCCCGCAAAGCCGAGATCGGTCGGGATCTTGTCGGCGAAGGTATTCCGGCCGTACGTGAAGAGCGTCGGAGAGAACGGGACCCTGCGAACTCCTGAACGATCGTACGTATTGATGGCCACGGCGTGGCCGTAGTAGAGGCCAGGGTGGATGAACTCCACCTGGAAATTGCCGCCGGCATCCTTCCACAGGGCCAATGCGGGATCGAATCGGATATCCCTGTACAGGTCGTAACTGATCTGGGTCAGGAAATCGGGGATGGCCGGCGGCGGCTTGAAGGGTTGGCCCGCGAGCTTCTTGGCCTGATCGAGCACGTCGTCAAAGCCGAACGGCGTATCCGCCTCGATGCTGGGGTCACCCACATAGAGACCGACATAAAGGACGAGGACACAGAGGACACAGAGGCCACACAGCACGACAAAGGCCGGTGTGGGAGCCTCCCTGCCGTGCCCTTCAAACTGTTTCATGAGCTTGGATCCCTCTCGCTGACCCTTCGGGGGCCAGGTTGGCCCCACGAATACCTCACTGGTTGCGTCGAGGGGTCAGCAAGCCGTGTGCCGACGAGTGCCGGCAACCCGCGCGGCCTAACGCCATGAGCTCACGGCCGCCTCCGGCGGCTGGCGCCCTAATGGTCTGACCTCGAGGCTGAGGGAGATCCTGCCGCTTGACATGGGTCCGAGGCGTCGGCTACTTGATGGCGGTGTCTCACGTCTTTCATTTCAAATGGAGAAGGAGAGCCCGCCAATGAGCAACGTGACAGGTCGGCGTGAGGCGCACGGCGAGCCGAGGCACGGGATGTCGCGGCGTCGGCTGCTCCGGCTCGGGCTCCTGTCCGCCACTGCTCCCCCGGTGCTCCTCCGCCCGAGGCGCTCGGCCGCGCAGATTGGCGGCGCGCAGCCTTCGCCTGCGCCAGCGCCGACGGGCGAGCTCAAGAATCCGGTCGAGTTCAAGGGCCCCAGGGTCAAGGCGAGCGGCCCGACCACGCTCTCGTTCTGGCAGTACGTGGGGTTCCACGTCGAGGTCCAGAAGTTCATCGCGGAGGAGTACAAGCGGCGGCACGACCCGAATCTCTCGCTCGAGATCACCGCGTACCCGGGGCTGAACGAGCAACGCGTGGGCGTGAAGTCGGCGCTCGCGGCCCAGAGCCCCACGCCCGACATCATCGCCATCGAGCCGGGGGCCTACGCCGTCGACGTCTCCAGGAGCGGCAGCGTGCTGGACTTCACCAAGGTCTTCGCCCAGGATCCCGAGTTCAAGCGGGGGTTCTGGCCGAACGCGCTCGAGCTGCTGACGATCAACGGCGCGGTCGTGTCCGTTCCCGCGGTCACCAACACCGTGATCGTCTACTACAACCGCGGCCTTTTCCGCCAGCACGGCCTCGAGGTCCCCGACACCCTCGACGACCTCAAGAAAATCGGCGCCGCCCTGAACGCCAAGGGGATCATGCCGATTGCCTACCCCGCCGGCCAGGACCGTAACTTCCCGCTCTTTCCGTACTACACGTACACGGGCGGGACCAAGGCGGACAAGCTGATGCGAAGTGCCGACCTGGGACTCAAGCCCTGGACGAGCCCGGAGCTGGTGGCGGGAGCAGAGTTCGTGGAGATGATGGCGAAGTCGGGGCTCTACGCCAAGGGGCCGCTCGGCATCAAGGAGCCGGACGCCATCCAGATCTTCGCCACGGGTCGCTCGGCGATGTTCTGGGGTGGCCAGTGGATGCGCCGGTCGATCCGCGCGGCGCTGCCCCCGGGCTTCGACCTGGGCCTCTTCCCGTTCCCGGCCGTGGTGGCCGGCGGCCATAAGCCCGTGCTGAGCTCGGTCGGGATCACCCTGACGGTGAACGCGCGGAGCACGTACCCCGACCTCGCCTTCGAGATGATCAAGGCCATCACGGGCGCCTGGGGCAAGATCGAGTACACGAAGAACCTCGGGCTCTCACCGAACGGGCCAATCGGCGCGGACGCGATCGCCTACCAGATGCAGTCGCTCAAGGATCCGCTGTACCCCGAGTTCCTCAAGCTCCAGCCCACCGGGACCACGCGGGTCATCTTCACGCCGGCGGTCGAGGAGGCGATGACCCAGGGGATGCAGGCTCTCATCACGGGCCAGAAGACCCCCAAGGCCGTCATGGAGTCGGTGGAGGCGGTCTCGCAGAAGGTCAGCACGCGGAAGTTCCGGGCCGGCTGAGACGCGGGCCCGTGCGCCCGACCACCGTCCGACAGCGCTGGCGGCGCCACGCGGCGGGCTACGCCTTCACGGCGCCCGCCCTCGTGATCCTGGCGGCGTTCCTGCTGTACCCCATCGGCTATTCACTGTGGCTGAGCCTGCACGAGTGGGACGGGTACACGCCGCGGTGGGGGCCGTTCGTCGGCCTCGAGAACTATCGCGCGCTGGCCGGCGACGAGGTGTTCTGGCGGGCCACGCTGAACTCCATCGTCTTCGTCGTTGTACGAACGCCGCTCGAGGTGGGCCTCGGCTTTCTGCTGGCCCTGCTGCTGAACCGCCGGCTCGCCGCCCGGGCGCTGCTGCGGACTCTCTTCTTCGTGCCGGTCGTCATGTCGCTGATCGTCGTGACGATCATCTTCCAGCGCGTGTACGAGCCGAACACCGGCCTCCTCAACACGTTCCTCCACGCCATCGGGCTGGGCGCCTGGGCGCATCCCTGGCTCGGCGACCCGGCCACCGCCCTGCCGGCCGTCATCGCCGTCAGCGTGTGGAAGAACGTGGGGTTCAGCCTGGTGATCCTCCTGGCCGGGCTTCAGAGTCTGCCGCAGGACGTCCTGGAGGCCGCGCGGGTAGACGGCGCCAATGCCCGGCAGCTCACGCTGCGGGTGATCACGCCGCTTATGCGGCCGATCCTCGCGCTCACGGCGCTGCTGTCGATCATCGGCGGGTTGAAGGTATTCGACCTGGTCTTCATCATGACGCGAGGCGGCCCGACGTACTCGACCGAGGTGCTCGCCACCATGCTCTATCGCGAGGCCTTCGAGCTCAACCACATGGGCGTCGCCTCCGCGATCGCCGTGATCCTGGTGGCCGTGGTCCTGTCGATCGCGCGGATCCAGGTGTTCGCGCTGCGAGAGTCGCGGGAGGCCGAGGTGGCGTGAGCACCGTGGTCGCGGCGTCGGTCACGCGCCCGCGGCGGCTGGTCGGCCAGCGCGCGCGCGTCGGGCAGGGCGTCGTGTGGGCCGTGCTGCTCGGCGCACTTGCCCTGTCCCTCGCCCCCGGCCTCTACATGGTCGCCCTCTCGTTCATGGACAACCCGCAGCTCTTCTCCGGGCGGGTCCTCCCCTGGCCGCCCCATCCGGAGAACTATCCTCGCGCATGGGTCGCGAGCAACATCGGGCGGCTGTACTGGAACAGCATCTACGTGTCGACCGTGTCGATGGTCGTGACGGTCGCCATCTCCGCACTGGCCGGCTATGGTCTCGGCCGGATCCGGTTCGCGGGCCGCGGCGTCGTGTACGGGATCGTGCTGGTCGGCCTGACGATCCCGCTCCAGATCGCCCTCATCCCGCTCTTCATGAATCTAAGGATGCTCGGACTCATCAACACGCCGCTCGCCCTGATCGGGCCGTACACCGCGTTCGGCCTCGCCTTCGGGACCTACATCATGAAGGGATTCTTCCAGGGATTGCCGCGCGAGCTGGAGGATGCGGCCCGGCTCGATGGCGCCGGCGAGTTCAGCATCTTCCTGTGGGTGATGCTTCCCCTCACCCGCCCGGCCCTGGCCACGGTAGCGATCTTCATCTTCCTGCAGAACTGGAACGAGTTCCTCTTCGCGCTGACCTTCATCACCGAGGGCCGGATGCGGACGCTCCCCACCGGGATCTACGCGCTGCTCTCGAGCGAGTTCTACGGGAACTATCCCATCCTGGCGGCGTCGCTGGTGCTCTTCTCCGTCCCGGTCCTCGTGCTCTACTTCCTGTTCCAGCGGCAGTTCATCGAGGGGCTGACGGCCGGCGCGCTGAAGCACTGAGGATCGCGGGCATGAGGTGCTCGAGCTTGTGCGCCCTGCGTTGAACCCGCAAGCGACGCGGTGGCGTCGCGCCTAGAGAAGCGTTGGCAGCTCGGTGAGGTCGCGAATCTCGAAATCAGGCGGTGGCACGTCGGGGCGGCGTGACCGACCCGTGCGGTTGAGCCAGGCGACCCGCAGGCCGGCGGCCTTCGCGCCCTTGACGTCGTCCACCTCGCTGTCGCCGACGTGCAGAACCTCGTGCGGTTGAAGCGACAGCTGCTCCAGGGCTCTGTGGAACACGAGCGGATGCGGCTTGTAGGCTCGCACGGCCTCGGAGATGACGATGAGCTGCACGGGCCATTTGAAGTTCCAGGTGGCGAGATGCTCATGATCGGCATTGGAGACGATGGCGGAGCGTACGGGGCCGAGCGCGTTCATCACCTCGAGCGTCTCCGGGTAGAGCTCCACCTTCGTCGTGACCTGAAAGAACAGATCGATGTACGGCGCCGCATCGGCGGGTACGGCGAACTGTCGCAACACGCGCGGCAGGATCTGTCCCTGAATCTCTCTGAGCGTCCGGAACGGTGGCTGTTGCGTCGCCTCGAAGTAGAGGTCGATCCACGTCCGCAAGACGTCGTCGATGCTCACGGACAACCCGTGGTCAGCCACGATCCGTCGAGGGATCAGTATCAAGTCCTCGTCCCGCAGCAGCGTGCCATAGGCGTCGAAGGTCACGGCCTTGATGGCCATCTCAGGTCCTCTGGGCGCC
>WNGB01021563.1_pt1 | contig 11850 bp, 8 predicted proteins | sample 5400681 | NCBI WGS metagenome assembly WNGB01 (sample SAMN13153367, study PRJNA577476) | soil metagenome | isolation source: 115 cm soil or saprolite under grassland replicate 2 | place: USA:California | collected 2016-06-15 | reverse complement strand
CACTGTGGATCGTCCCGGCGAAACACGCCTCCCCCAGGAGGGTGAAAGTGAAGTACCGGAATGAACCACCTTCTGGGGGACGAGAGAAGCGGCCCCTTTCGCGCAGAGTGTGGGCAAGAGATCGAGCGGCGATGCGGCGAGGCTCTCTCATCAAGGCCAGGTAAAACGAGGCGGAGCCCCGATGCGGCGGTGGCTCCGCCTCACGTTCCGGAGGAACACCCGGCGCCGTCACGAAAGGTCGCGCGATGGCAAATCTCGAGCTGTGGCTGAGCAACGGCGAGAAGCTCCAGATCAGAGTCGACAACGCCGAGACCGAGTTGACCGCGCTGAAGGCCCGCGGCGGTCGTTTCGCCGGCGACTTCGTCGACCTCACGGGGCCCGCGCTCGGCATCGTGCGCACCGAAGACATCGTCGCCGTCGTCATCCGCTGATCGACACGCGTTGACACAGCCCTGCGGACGGCGTATAAGCACCCCGACTGCGGAGACCGCTGCGGCTCGAAAGAAGGAGGAGGAGCCGTGGCAGTCCGCATCACCACCGACGAGAAGAACCTCGCTTTCGCGAAACAGCCGAAGCCGCTCACGGCGGCTGACGCGAAGAAGCGGCTGAAGGCCGAGCGCGCGAAGGAAAGCGAATACCACGAAGTGGCCGAGCGAAGCCTCTTCGTGCAGACGTCCGGCGCGCCCCGCTTCGAGCCCGAGGTCGAGAAGGCGGGCGGCGGCTACGCCGTGCGCGTCCGGCTCGACAACGCGAAGCTCGGGCAGCACGCATTTCCGCCGCCGTCGCGGCTGAAGTCGGTCAAGACGCTCGGGGACGCGGAGAGAGGCGCGAAGGCGCTCGCCCTGGACGGCTTGCACCCAGCTCACCTCGCCTTCCGGCCGACGCCGCGTGCCGTGCCGAAGGCGCTGCAGACGCCACCGTTCTTCCGCGCCGTCCCGTCCGCCGAAGAATTCGGCAACCAGGCGACCACGATCTTCCCGCCGGACCAGCGGTCGGTGTTTCACGACACGTCCTTCCCGTGGTCCTGCTTCGGGCGCGTCGACAGCCCGAACGGCTTCGGCAGAGCGCGCCCTTCGGCGACGCCTGGGCGAACTGGACGTACTACAAGTACAAGGTCTCCGGTCCGACGATCGACCTCACCGAGGGGATGTACGACTACGTGTGCGTCGTCCTCAACTGGGCGATCGGGAACGTCACCGGCTGGATCGGCTCGCGCGGCTACACCGACGCGTGGGACGGCGGCAACTACTGGTCGCACATCGGCTACCCGAGCGACATCACGGGAGGCAACCGGCCGATCTTCCAGAGCCCGATCGCGCTCGACGGCGCGTGGTACGAGTTCGACTCGCACGAGGCGATGGCGCACCACGGTGATGTCTGGCCGGGACAGTCGGGCGGCCCGTTCTTCGGCTGGTGGTCCGGCGAGGGGTGGCCGCGGGCGGTCGCCGTGCAGAGCTCCCAGAACTCCTCGGAGAATCACGGCAGCGGCGGACAGGACATGGTCGACCTGATCATCAAGGCGAGGAACGAGCACCCATAGAGAGGGAGGATTAGCGGGACCGGCTTCGGGTTATCTGGCGAGTTGGTGGTCCTGAGACGGGTAGGTCTGCTGGTCGCCGCCGCGCTCGTGGGATCTCTCAGCGCGGGCGCCGGCGCCGCGCCGCTCGCGGCGCCGCCCGGCGCGCAGATCTCCGCCTCGCTCGAGTACGTCGGCCGCGTCCCGGACTCGGGTCGGATCGTGGAGGGCAAGTTCGACACGGTCGGCAATCGAGACGTGCTGATCACGACGGGTCGCTACGGCTTCAAGAGCTACGACGTGACGAACCCTGAGTCGCCGCAGCTCCTCGACACGTTCCAGCCGCCCGAGATCCTCGGCGCGAACGGCTACTGGCAGGACGAGGACATGGACATCGACGTCCGGCGCAAGCTGATCATCGGAGCGCTCGACCCGCGTCACGACGATGTCGACCAGGCGAGTTGCCCCGGCATCGGCACGTCAGGCGCGAAGAACCGCAATCCCGGCTGCCGCTCCGGCTTCTACGTCATCTCATACGCCGACCCGGAGAACCTCCAGCAGATCGGCGACTTCGTCGATCTGCCAGCCGGGCACACCGCAAGCTGCATCGAGAGCTGCGACTACGTCTGGACGGGCGGGCCGGCGCGCCGCAACGATCTCAACTATTTGGGCCCCTACACGCCGGGCGGCCGCGGCGACGGCCGGCCGATCTGGGTCACGAATCTCAAGGACGCCGCGCATCCGGAGACGTTCCCGAAGCCGATCGACCTCTGGCGCAACGACGGCCTCACCGACTACTCACACGACGTCGACGTCGACGCGAACGGCATCGCGTGGGTGAGCGGTCGCGGCGGCCTGCGCGGATGGGCGACGCGTGGCCGCTGGCGCGATCCGGTCGACGACAAGACGCATGTCGCGAAGCCGTGGGACCCGATCCTCGTCGCGGGCGGCGGCATCGAAGGCGGCGCCAACGGCGTCGCCCAGCCGCAGACGGACTTCATCCACAACTCGGCGCGGCCGCTGAACGGCCGCATCCACGCGGCAGGGGTGGACGACGAGAACATCGTCCTGATGACCGAGGAGGACTTCACGCAGCCGTGCGAGCAGGGCGGGCGCATCGTCGCGGCGGACATCACCGACTCGCTTGGCGGCGAGCCCACGCTGAGCTCGACGCCGGAGCACCCGTACCGCCTGAAGGGATTGAGCGCGTACCACCCGACTCGGTTCCCGGAGAGCGGGGCGCCGATCACGTCCTGCTCGGCCCACTACTTCGAGGTGTCGGGCTCGACGCTGGCGGCCGCGTGGTACGGCCAGGGGCTCCGCCTGATCGATGCCTCGGACGCGCGCAACCTGCGGCAGGTCGGTTACTACTACGTGACGGGAACCGACCCCGCGACGAACCCGAGCTCGCTGTCGTGGGACACCGCTTGGCACGGCGACCTGATCTACCTGTTCGACATGAGCCGCGGGATCGAGATCCTGCGGTTGGCGGGCGGGCCGTCCGCGTCGGCAAGCCTGCCGACGGTGCAGGACCCGCCGGCGCAGAGCGATCCGCTGGCGGCGCAGCCGGCGCCGGGCGCGCTGTTCTGCCCGGCGTTCGTCGTTCCGCGCTGACGCTTCGTCCGCAGTTGGCGCGGTAGCCACATGGGACATGCCATGTGGCGACTGGTCCGATTAGACGTAGTGCGCTTTGCACTACAATCTCGGAGATGCGTGCGCCTCCACCACTCTCGTTGCGGCTCGGCGCCGACGGACTGCGCGCACTCGACGAGATCGCGCGGCGCCGGCACGTGACACGCGCTGAAGCAGCACGCCAGGCGATCGCAGAGACCGCGATTCGAGAGCGGCGACGTGCGGGACTGGCGGCCGAGGCGGCGGCGCTCGCACGCGACCCTGCCTATGTCGCCGAGGCGCGCGAGGTCGCCGCGCTAATGGAGCAGCTGCGTGGTACGCGGTGACGTCCATGCGCTCACGCTGCCGCGACGTCGCGGGCACGTCCAACATGGTCGACGGTTCGGCGTCGTCGTTCAAGCCGACGACCTCCTCTCGCTCTCGACGATCGTCGTCTGCCCCACCTCGACTGCTACGCCGCCGGCAAGTTTCCACCCCGAGATCGCACTCGGCGATGAACCAACACGCGTGATGTGCGAGATGGTCGGCGCGATCGACGTAAGCGCGCTCGGCGAGCATGTGGGCTACTTGACGGTCGATGAGATGCGAGCAGTTGACGACGCGCTCGGGCTCGTCCTCGACCTCGCCTGACGATCGCAGGCTGCGGGCGGCGCAGGATCAACTTCGTCCACCGGCGGCTGAGTCCGACGGCCGCCGCGTGTCGGTGGGACCAGGCGGCGGCTCCTATGGGCCGTTCGGCCCATGGAAATCGCACCGCCGACGGCAGACAATTCGAGGCGGACGGAGCGGCGAATAAGCCCGCTCGGTTCGACTGTCCGCGGAAAACGGGAAAGAGGTGCGCTACGACCAGCGTCGATGAAGCTCGAGTGCCAAGCGCGTCACCTCTTGATGGCGTCGGCGGGAATTCCGCTGACGCGATGCGCACCCGGCGGCCCCATGAGGATCTCGCCGAGCTACGCGGGGCGGCGCAAGCGGAGGTGGCGAAGATCGTCCTCAGTCACCAGAAGGCGGTCGAGTTGACGTTGATTGCCGCTCTCGCGGGCGGTCATGTGCTGCTCGAGGGGCCGCCGGGAACTGCCAAGACGCTTTTGGCGGCGGCAATGGCTCGCGTCCTCGGTGTGCCGTTCAAGCGCGTGCAGTTCACTCCGGACACGACGCCAACCGAGATCATCGGTCGAACCATCTATGTCGGCGGCGAGCGGCGCTTCGAGCCGGGCATCATCTTCACAAACGTCCTGCTCGCAGACGAGATCAACAGAACGCCGCCGCGAACGCAGGCGGCTCTCCTCGAGGCCATGCAGGAGGGGCATGTAACGCTGGACGGGAAGACGCACTGGATCAAGCCTCCGTTCATCGTCATCGCGACCCAGAATCCGTTCGAGCACGAGGGAATCTTCCCCTTGCCCGAGTCGCAACTCGACCGCTTCTTCGTCAAGGTCGTGCTCGATTACGGCTCCGAGGAGGACGAGATCAGGATGCTCGACATTCCTCACCGAGGCATTTCGTCCGACATGCTCGGCGACGTGCGTCCCCTCGTACCCGAGACTCGCTTCGTCCTCCTGCAGGAGACGGTTGACGCAACAGTCGTTCCCCAACCGGTGGCGCGCTTCCTCATCAACGTCGTGCGGAAGACGCGCGAGCTGCCCGGCGTTCTTCTCGGCGCGAGCCCCCGCGCGGCGATCCACCTACTCGCTGCCGCGAAGGCGAAAGCGCGTCTCTCGGGGCGGGATCACGTCCTCATCGATGACGTCGTGGCAATTGCGCCGTACGTCTTGCGACACCGGATCGTCGTCGAAGGACAGGACCCGGAGAACGTCGTCAGGGAAGCCGTACATATGCTGCGTCCCGCCGCATAACCTCTGCTGCATCAACGGCCGATTGACCACGCCGTAGAACTGCAGGCTCGTCCTGGCCCACTGAGCCGCGGACGCAAGACCGCCGAGCCTGCGTTATCGTCGCGGCGTTTGTCGGGCTCGTGATCTTCGAGACGTGCCGGCACGTCTCGGGAGGGAGGATCATGCAGATCGAGAGAACCGCAGGGGCGAAGACGTCCCGGCGTCTTCGCACGATGGCCGCGGCCGCGACGACGCTGGCAGCATTCGTCTTCGCCGGCAACGCTCTGGCTGCGGAACCAAACCAGGTGACGGGACTGACGGCCGTCCAGCACGACGGGTATGCGACGCTCGCGTGGGACCCGGTCGCCGGCGCGACCGACTACCAGATCGAGCGCACGCCCGTCGACGACGCCAACGTCCCCACGGACGTGGCGGTCGTCACCGGCGTCTGGCAGCCGCAACGCACGATCACACCGGACGTGCCGAGGTTCGCCGACGCCGGCTTCGCGCTCGGCGGCCGCTACGAATGGCGGGTGCGGGCGAGATTCGGCACGACGCCGCAGCCGTATTCGGATCCCGTCTTCGGCACGACGCTGCCGCAGTGGGGCACCGGGCCCGGCGCGTCGCTGCGCACGCAGTGGGAGACGAGCGGCAACGCGACGTACACGAGCGACGTGAACGAGTACGCGTACGAAGCCGCGCTCGTCGCGGCGAGTCCACGCGTTCGCATGGTGGAGCTCGGCCGCACCAACCCGGTCGCGAGCGGTCCCGCCGCGCCGGGGAACCGGCCGATCAACATGCTCATCGTGGGCTACCCGACGCCGCCTGCGACGGCGCAGGCGGTCTCGGACTCGCCCACGATCGTCTACAACTGCAACGTCCACGGCAACGAGCCGCAAGGACGCGAGTCGTGCCTGATCTTCGCTCGCATGCTCGCGTTCACCGAAGATCCGCACCTGCTCGAGATCCTCGCGAACGTCACGGTTCTGATCGTTCCGTGCATCAACGGGAACGGGCGTGCCGCCAACACGCGCGGCAACGAAACCGGTGCGGACCTCAACCGCGACTACGCGGGCATCGTCCAGCCGGAGAACAAGGCGTTCGTCGCCATGCTGCGCGACTACACGCCGGAGGTCGGGATCGACCTCCACGAAGGCGACAACGAGGACCTGCCGATCCTCTCGGCTCGCCACCTGAACGTCTTCGAGCCGCTCTTCAGCGAAGGAAAGCTCGGTCTCGTCGAGGGCTGGATGTACGAGCACGGCGCCGACACCGGCTGGTGGCACGGCCCCTACTCGAGCGGCGGCGACAGCCACGAAGGGATCCTCCGCAACACGTTCTCGCTCAAGAACGCGCTCGGCATGCTCGCCGAGAATCGCGCCTCGGGCGGGACGACGCGCCCGGCGGAGGGCACGACCCTCGCCAACCGCAACCGCAAGTCGTACGGGAGCCTCTACGAGGAGTTCACGACGCTCGAGTACTACTGGACGCACCGGGCGCTCGTGCACGACCTCGTGCAGCAGTCGATCGCGTTCAACTCGGCGAACGTGGGGCCCGTCGTGACGCGCGGCTCGTACCCGTGGCCGTACAACCCGCTCAACGGCGCCAACACCGGTGTGCCCAACGTCGACGCGGTGACGGCCAACCACGTCATCGATCCGCCGCCGTGCGGGTACTTTCTCACCGAGGAGCAGTACTCCGAGCCGCTCGCCGGCGGCACGGTGGGGCTTCGTCTCGGCCTGCACGGGATCAAGCAGGAGACGCGTCGGGACGGTCACGTCGTGCGACTGGCGCAGCCGCAGCGTGGGTTGATTCCGACGCTGTTCGACGAGGCGGCCGTCCCACCGGAGCCGATCGTCGTCGGCACGCGGCTCTTCGAGTGCCCCTACGTGACCGCGGCACCGCGCAGCTTCGCGACCGCGGTGGTCGAGGGCACCCAGTCGGTCGAGACGCTCACGATCGGCAACCAGTCGCCGGACGCCGAGGAGCCGCTGAACTGGACGATCACCGAGGCGGTCTCCGACTGCTCCTCGCCGAGCGACGTGAGCTGGATCAGCGCGAGCCAGACCTCTGGCACGACGCAGCCCGGTGCAAGCAAGGCCGTCGACCTGACCTTCTCGGCTGCCGGCCTCACCGCGCCGGCAAACCCTTCCGCCGTCCTCTGCCTCGCGAGCAACGACGCGGGCGAGGCGCTGATCACGATCCCGCTGAGACTCCAGGTCGAGTATCCGTTCGGCGGCTTCCTCAGTCCGATCCGCAACGCGGCGCCGGACCTGAACGCGGCGAGCGCCGGTTCCGCGCTTCCGGTGAAGTTCAGTCTCACCGGCGACCGCGGGCTCGCGTTCCTCGCCGCCGGCTCGCCGAGCTCACGGCAGATCGACTGCACCTCGAAGGCGGCGCTCGGCTCGGCGACGCCGATCTCGAGCAGCGTCTCGTACGACGCGGCCGGCGACTTCTATCAGTTCAACTGGAAGACGGCCAAGTCGTGGACCGGCACGTGCCGCGAGCTGACCGTCGCGCTCGACGACGCGAGCGAGCACGTCGCGTACGTCCGCTTCAGGTAGCGCATGACCGTCGGGAGCGCCCGAACGCGGGCGCTCCCCAGCCTACGAATCGCCCGGCCGGGACTCTGACGACGACCGCCGGTAGTACGGAGTGGCGCACGCGCTTGATTTCGTAGCGCAAGCTTTAGGCAGTGAGCATCGACGCAATTGCCGACACGAATCGATCGGCGTCGGCCAGAACCCCGTCTGCTTGCTCCGCCGAAATGCTGCCCGCCTCGTAGTCGGCTGCCTCGCGCGGGTCCTGCGCTCGCTGCGCTGCAGCGAAGAGCTCACGCTCGAAACGGCTCGAGGCGACGAAAACTTCGCTGAACAGGCTCCAGACGCCCCGGTGCGTCTTCGCGTTCCGTTCTTCCTCGCTCAGCGCCGCCCGAGCTGCGTACAGCATTGCATAGTACGCCGCGCTCACCGCGCTCGTCGGAAAGCCGGCATGGAGCGAGGCTCGTGCGGCCCGCACTCGCTCTTGCGCGCTCGACAGGAACTCTTCGGAGCGTGGACTCACGGTTCGCCGAAAAGGACGACCTTGTCGCGATCGACCTCCTGCATGAAGAAAGAGCGAATGTTTCGCCGCTCAGCGATGCGATCGGGATCGAAGAGCTTCGCGGAGAAGAACGCCGGATTCGCCCCTTCGGCCTCGGCAGCGTCCATGAGGAGCTCGACGACGCGCAGGTCGTCTTGGGAGCCGCGCCTCGTCGATACCACGAGCAGGTCAACGTCGGAGTCCGGGCCGGGTTGCTCCCCGCGCGCGCGCGAGCCGTAGAGCCACACGGCCCGCAGGTCGCCGCCGAGCTCGGTTTGGAGAAGCCGAACGAACTGTTCGAGCACGCGCCGCTCACTCGGGCTCAACGAGCTGGTGGCGAGCGATGGCATCAGTCCGACTGTAACCGCCCGACTCGGCGCCGCCGGCGGTGCGATCATTCGGCAGGGACTGCTCGGCACGCGTTCCTGCCTGACCAGCGCGGGCTGCAGAGCGGGAACGATCTCCATCACCGGTGACGGCGGCCGCACGTTCGAAGTCGTGCTGCGGACGCGTCGACCGGTAACCGCCCTCCAGACTGCAGCGGCGAGCGACGCGCGCGCCTGATCATCACTGCCGGACTACGGCCGAAGCTGGCGCCTCGTCCACCGTACGCGACCAACTCGTGTGCGGGTGTGTGCGCGCCGCGAAGATCGTTCCGAAGCGCTCGAGGCGTTTCATGAGCCGTCCGCGCCGCCTGAGTCGGAGAAGGTTACTGCGCCCGCGGCACCGGGCAGTGAACGCACACGGACGCAGGATCGCGAGATCTTCACGGGACCCCAACCGCGCCGACTCCGGCGGTCGTCGTACCGCTACGCCCATGGACACAACCCACGAGAAGGGAGCGACGAATGGGTCTACGCACAAGAAGTGCGCGCGGATTCCGCGCGCGGATGTTTGCGCCGAACGGCTGGTTGATCGACCCGGCCGGGACGCAGGTGCAGGTCGGCGGCCGCCCCTACGGGCTGGCGCTCAGCCCGGACGGTCGCAAGCTGTTGCTCTCGAACGACAACCAGGGGACGCAGTCGCTGATGACGGTCGACGCGACGGCGCGATCCGTCAGCCAGACGATCCCCTACGTGAGCCCACAGGCGCTCTATCTCGGCGTCGTCTACGCGCCGGACGGGACCCGCGCGTACGCCTCCGCCGGCGGCAACAACAAGATCCGTACCTATACGGTCGCGGCCGACGGCAGCCTGACCGAGACGGCGCCGATCGCGATGGCGGCCGGCTCCTATCCCGGCGGGCTTGCGATCTCCGCAGACGGCCAGCGCCTCTACGTGGCAAACGACCTCGGCGAGTCCGTGTCGATCATCGACACGGCAAGCGACACGGTGAGCTCGACCACGCTTGTCGGCCACAACCCGTATGCGGTCGCGCTCTCGAACGACGGGACGAAGGCGTACGTCTCCAACTGGGGCGGCAACACCGTCTCGATCGTGAACGCCGCCACCGGCGCGCCGGCGGGATCGATCACCGTCGGCACGCATCCGAGCGCGCTCGCGGTCAACTCGGTGAACGGCGATCTGTATGTCGCGAACACCGACAGCGACTCGATCTCGGTCGTGGACACGGCGGCCGACACAGTGACGCGCACGATCGAGCTCGCGCCGTACGCGAACGCGCCGGTCGGCACCAGCCCCGACGCGCTCGCCGTCGCGCCCGACGGCAAGACGCTCTACGTGGCGAACGCGGGCGACGACGACGTCGCGGTCGTCGACCCGGCGGCCGGAACGGTCTCCGGACTGATCCCGACCGGCTGGTTCCCGACCGGGATCGCGATCTCCGCGGACGGCTCCGAGCTCTACGTCGCAAACGGCAAGGGCCTCGGCGCCGGGCCGAACCCGAACGGCCCGACGCCGTACCACGGTTCCTCCGAGGACCAGTACAGCGGGTCGATGATCAAGGGCACGCTCTCGTTCATCGACGTGCCGCGCAACGCCGGACAGCTGCACAAGCTGACCCAGCAGGTGATCCGAAACGACGACTTCCGCAAGGGCGCGCGGCTGCGCGGCGCGGACGTCGGCACCAAGGTGATCCCGCGCCGCGTCGGCGAACCCTCGCCGATCAAGCACGTCATCTACGTGATCAAGGAGAACCGCACCTACGACCAGGAGTTCGGCTCGCTCGGCAAAGGCAACGGCGATCCGTCTCTGAACCTCTTCGGCGACGACTCGGCCCCGAACGCGCGGACGCTCGAGCGGGAGTTCGTGACGCTCGACAACTTCTACGCCAACGCCGAGGTCTCGGCGGACGGCTGGAGCTGGTCGACCGAGGCGGAGGCGAACACGTACAACCAGAAGAACTGGCCGGCGAACTACTCCGGCCGGGGCCGCGCCTACGATTTCGAAGGCGACAACCTCGCCAATGCCGCCGGTCGCGACCCGAACAATTCGTACCTCTGGGACCGGCTCTACCGAGCCGGGATCTCGTTCCGGAACTACGGCTTCTGGGTGCTCTTCGGAGTGTCTCCGGCGATCCCGGAGGCGAGCGAGCCGGAGCTTGCCGGCAACACGGATCCGGAGTACGCGGGCTACAACACCGCGATCACCGACCAGACCCGGATCAACGCGTGGCTGAGCGAGTTCCACGATTACGAGGCGAGCGGGACACTTCCGACTGTCGAGCTCGTTCGCCTGCCGAACGACCACACGGTCGGCACGACGCCGGGGCGGCCGACGCCGAAGGCGATGGTGGCGGACAACGACCTCGCGCTCGGCAAGCTCGTCGATGCGGTGTCGCACTCGAAGTTCTGGCCGACGACGGCGATCTTCGTCGTCGAGGACGACGCGCAGAACGGCCCCGACCACGTCGACGCGCACCGCACGCTCGCGCAGGTGATCAGTCCCTACTCGCACACGGGACGGGTCGACTCGACGTTCTACTCGACCGTCTCAATGCTGCGCACGATGGAGCTGATCCTCGGCTTGACGCCGTTGACGCAGTTCGACGCCGCTGCGACGCCGATGACCGACAGCTTCACGAACAAGGCCGATCTCGCGCCGTACGACGCGATCACACCGGCTCAGTCGTTGACGGAGCTGAACACCGCGAGCTCGCCGCTCGCCGCCGCATCAGCGCGGATGGACCTCGCGGACGCCGACGAGGCGCCGGAGCAGGAGCTGAACGTCGCGATCTGGAAGAGCGTCAGGGGAGCGGACAGCACGATGCCGGCGCCAAAGCACGTCGTGGCGTCAGCTGACCGCTGACTTTCCGAACGTAGCTTGGGGGACGGCCACGCCGTTCCCCAAGCGCGCGGTAAAGCAGGCCAAGGCCCGCCCGCCGGAAACCGGCAGCCTCTGCAACCGCCGACGCGCGGATTGGAACCGCGGTGACTCGCTCACATGCGCAACTCGTCCGCTGCGCGAGCCTCTCTCTCGCCCGTCAGCACTCCTGGCCACGAACTTCTTCGCGGCTGCCAGGTCGGGCGTGACTCCACCCTTTGCTTCGACCGGCGCTCCGTTCAGGAACGCCTTGAACTGCGCACAGTCACCTGCATGGACGTCCCGTGCCGCAATCCTTGTAGTCGATCCGGACATCCGCGTAGTAGTCCCAGATACCGTCGCACCGGTACCGGCTCATCTGGACGCCGTCACGTCAGAGCCCGACATGCTCGGCGAGCCAGCGCCGGTTGCGCGCTTGCGCCGCAACCGCTTCGGAGGCGTCGTCATCCGGCCCGGGTACCCAGTCCTGCTCGACGACGAGCCAGCCGGAGTAGGCGTTCAGCTCGGCAAAGAACGGCTCCAGATCGACGTCTCCGGCGCCGAGCTCGCAGAAGACGCCGCGCCG
>WNGB01017676.1_pt1 | contig 11850 bp, 11 predicted proteins | sample 5400681 | NCBI WGS metagenome assembly WNGB01 (sample SAMN13153367, study PRJNA577476) | soil metagenome | isolation source: 115 cm soil or saprolite under grassland replicate 2 | place: USA:California | collected 2016-06-15 | reverse complement strand
CAGGTCGGCAAGCTCCGTGAAGGGGGGCACCACGGCGTACGCGATGGGCTGCACGATCGACTCGCGCCAGGCGTCGCTCTCCGCGGGCACCATCAGAAGGGTCCCTCCGCGCTTGTGCGCACGCATCGATACGGCGATCCGGAGCAGGACGTCGGCGGGATCGTCGGGCGAGGCGGAGGGCTCGGGTTCGATCAGCGACTTGAGCAGAGGCGGATGCTCCGCGACGTCCACCGACTGCGGGCTCAGGACCTTGACCTGCTCACCCTCGAACACCGCGACGTTCTGGAACTTCGCCGAGTCCTCGCGCACGCGGTGCTTGACCACCATCAAGCCCGCTGCGAGCACCTCGAGCACGAAGCAGAAGCTGGGTATCGTCCGCGTGGTTCCCCACACCACGAGCTCACCCTGCTCGCGCCAGACCCCGAGGTGGATCCCCGGGCGTTGGACGGCCGGCGCGAGTCGCGCCAGGGCGCGAGGGCCGAGGGGAAGCGCCGCCGCGAACATCAGGGGACGGAAGGCCCGCTCGGGGGGCAGGAAGGCCAGCGAGATCTCGGGAGCGTAGCCCTCCTCGCGTTGAAGGCTGGCCCAGAACCCGGCATCGACCATGGCCTCGATCGCTCCCGCGTCCGGCGAGGGCACGCCCGCGGACGGGCCCCGCGCGCCCGCCGCCGCGTGCCGGGCGAAGTGATCCTCCAGCCGCGCGGCGAAGCTCCGCGCGGCCGGGTAGAGCGGTCCATTCATCGGCTTGGAGCTGGATGATGCAGATCCCCTCCTGAAGCAGGGAAACGGGGGCGAGTCGACCCTGTCGCGGCGGCGAGCGTGCGCGCCGGAACTTTCGTCCGCCGGCCGTCCGGGGCGTTCGCGCCGCCCGGGTTCCCGACGGCGTAGCCTGGTGCGCTGCCGTCACTCAACCGGCTGGAAGAAGTGCTTCCGCTCCCACTTGGCGACCTTCTTGCCGATGACCGCGCCCTGTGTATCCGCGGTCCGGAAGTGGATCCCGCCCCACACGCGCGCGTCGATGACCTCCTTGAGCGCGTCCGAGAAGCGCTCGAAGTGCCTCGGCTGGGTGGGAAACCGCGAGCTCACGATGTCGAACGCGATCTTGTCGGTGCCGAAGAACTCCTGCATCGCGTTCAGGGTCGCGCTGCTCACACAACTGTGACCCGACGGGTGGTCGGGGAACCCCGGCGTCGCGAGCGCCGGGGCAGTGGGGGTCGACGGGTCGAAGAGGGGCTTCCAGCTCGGATCGGCTTCGGTCGCCGGGTTGGCGGCGGACGCCGCCTCGTGGATCGCGTCGATCGGCCGCCAGAAGTTCCAATAGTACTTGTCGTTCCAGCAGGCGATCGCGCCGTCCGCCGCCGCGAGGCTGACCTTTCCGAACAGACGGGCGTTCTCCGCGGTGCTCAACCCGAACCGCGTCGATAGCGACCGCATCAAACCGCCGTACAGCGCGGCCGGCTGCGCCTGCCAGAAGATCGCCGCCATCGTCTGATCCGCGGTACGGGTCGTGCTGGTCAACGAGCCGAGCGACTTCACCTCGTTGAAGTCCTCTGCATATGCGTCGCTCGTCAGCGCGTTGGGCCCGTCCGAGCGAAGCATCGCCGCGCTCGGCAACAGGAACGGCCTCACGTTGCCCACCCACGGCGTGGCATCGAGGAGGAAGAGGGGGGGTGACTTCCGCCATTCGCCGGGCGCCGTGCCGAACACGAACGTGAACGGGCCGCCTCGGCCGTCGTTCGCACGCGCCGCGAGCATCGCGGCGGCCGCCGCTTCACCCACCGCGATCCCGCCGTCCTTCGCCGGCCCGTCGGGTATTGCCGCGAGCGAGGCGTCGTACCGCGTCTGGAGGACCGTCAGCTGTGACGGGACGAGAGCCGCGGCGACGCGGAAGGCCGCCGTCGCAGCCGCGGCGTCCTGCGAGTAGGTCGGGTCGGCCGCAGGCGTCGGAAGATAGGGGCGGTAGCCCCCGGGGATGGCGTTGACCGCGTCGTAGACGGCACCCTGCACCATCGCGGTGCTGAGTACGGCGGCGTGCGCCGTCGGCCCCGTCGATAGGATGGCGGCGTTCGCATAGATGTTCCAGTCGGTCACCGCGTCTCCACGCGCGGCTGCGGGGGAGCCGATCGCGGCGACGACGGCCGCGGCAACGACCACGCGTCGGGATCGTGTGAGGTGCATGGCTCACTCCTCCAATGTTAGCGCGCATATTGAGGTATGACTGATACCTGTGGCGACGAGCTCTTCCGGTTCTTGCGAGTGACGCGAACTATGGTGCGCGACCGCATAGACCGCAAGCCCAGGCGCGGCTGCCGTTGTCACCGTGAGTAGAGATGGTGGAGGCGGCGGGAGTCGGCTTCCGGCGTGTTGTTGAGCCCTCGCAACTTGCGAGAAAACAAGAAACGCCAGAAATGCCAGACCCTATAAAAAACCCTATAACACGTACGTATCCCGCACGCGAATGAACGCGCGGCGCCCACCGCCCGCGCCTCGGATCAAGGGGCAGCTTCCTCCTCGAGAAGCTCGGTCACCTTCGCTAGGAGGGGATCGAGGTCCTCCTGCAGAATGTCCCAGACGATCTTCTGGTTCACGCCGAAGTAGACGTGGACGACTACGTTGCGCGCTGCGTAGATACCGTCCCCACGGGATGTCAGCGTTGGCCTGCTTTAGCGCGTTGGACAACTTGTGGGCAGCGTCTCCCACGATCTGGAGATTCCTCTCGACCGCTCGCTGGGTCTTGGTGTCGGCCTCGTAGGCGTCCCGGTCCATTCCCGCGGTGTGGGCCTTGATCTCGACAATGGCGTTCTGAATGTGCGCCAGGTACTCCCGATCCTCCATCAGAACGGCCGTGCCTCACGAAAGATGCGGGCGTGGAGCCTGGGGTCTAGACCGTCCTCGGTCACGACGTCCACCTTCATCCCCACAAGCTTGGAGGCCTCTTCGCAGAAGTGGACCAGCCTCATGGCGACTCCCCTCCCGTAGTCGATGTTGACCAGGAGATCCAGGTCGCTCTCGGGCCCCGCTTCGCCACGGGCATAGGAGCCGAAGACCCGTAGATCCTTGACGCCGTATTCCGCGGCTAGCGCGTGCAGAGCGCTGGCCCTTTCGGGGGTCAATATGTCTGCGAGGACTTGTGTCACGGACTCATTCTCCCACGCTGCCGAATCCGCTTCCATTCGAACCGCGAGCTTCCGCTTCGCCGACGACATCGGCGGGCCCTTGTCCGAGGGGAAGCAGCCGCCCGGTCGGGATTGAGACTACGGCGCCACTGGCCGTGTCTCTCGAACGCTTGAACCAGCTACTCGCCGACCTCGGTCAGGCACCCTTGGCCGAACAGGACTACAAACCTGTTCGGGCCGCGTAGGTCCGCGCCAGCGCCCGTGGTAGCAGCGCGGTAGCTCGCGCTGACCAGACACCTCGCGGGCATGCGTAATGTTCGTTGATCCTTCGCGCGTACACGCCAAGGTCACGCTGTTCTCTCCACGGCGCGAGCTACCGGCTTCAATTGCCGTGCTGGCGACGGAAGAAGTGCCGGGTCGCGAAATGCGAGACCTGCTTCCCCAGGATCGCACCTTTGTGGTTCGAGTTCCGGTAGTGCATGCCGCCGTATATTCGGGCGTCGAGGACCTCTTGGAGCGCCTGCGAGAAGCTGTAGTAGGTGCGCACGGGCGTAGTGACGCCCGCGAAGTTGCTGGTGATGGTGAACGTGAAGTCGTCCGTTCGGAAGAAGTAGGACAGCGTCTCGACCGACGCTCCGCTGAAGCATCCGTGGGCCGCCGGGTACTCGGGATGGTTTGGCGTCGGGACGAGGCCCAGCCAGCTCGGATCGTCCGTGAGCGCTGGGTTTCCGCCGCCGGCCCGGATCGCGGTGACCGGACGCCAGAACATGTAGTGATACTTGGTCTCCCAGCAGGCGATCAAAGAGTCCGAGCTTGCCGTCGCCAGGATGGCGAAGAGGCGTGCGTTGTCCTGGGCCGAGAGCCCGGCGCCGATGGAGATTCCGCGCCAGGCACGGTTCCATTGGAGCATCGGCTGGTCGGCCCAGAACCGCCCGATGTTCGTCTGCTCCGCGGTCCGTGTGCTATCCGCCCCCGGTCCGAGAGCCTTCACCTCGTTGTAGTCACGAACCCAGGTCTCGGAATCGAGCTCCGGCGGAGGCTCGGAGCGGAACTGGTCCGAGCTATTGAGGGTCCACGGGTTGATGGACGCTGTCCAGGGAGCTTGCGGCGCCAGGAACCCTGGAGGAGTCCTGATCCAGACCCCGGGCGCCTCAGGAGGCTCGACGATGGGCGTTCCGGCGTTGCGACCGTCGTTGGCCCGGAGCGCCAGAATGCCTGCCGCGGCCTGTTGGCCGACGTCGATTCCATTGGCCTCTGCGGGGCCATCGGGGACGGCCGCCAGGGACGACGCATACAGCGCCTCGATGTCCGCCAACCGCGTCGGGTACAGGGCGAGGAGCACATCTCGACCTGCCCGCGCTGCAGCCGCTTCCGCCGACGCCGGAGTCGTGACTGCCGGCTGAACGCCGTAAGGCGCAAATGGGAAGCCCTCGACGGCGTTGACCGCGTCGTAGATCGCCGTGTGAACGATCGCGAGATCGACCAAGCCGAGCGGAGGCACTTTGTTTGCACCGCCTGGTCCGACGATCAGCTGGGCCGCCAGTCCGTTCCAGTCGAGCACCACATCCGCTCGAGCTGGACCCGACCAGACAAGGACCAACAACGCCGCGACCGCGCCGTCGCTTCTTCGTAGGATCGCCATTCTTCTTCCTCCTCCTGATGCGGCGATCCACCGCGCAGCGGGTTTGCCACGGCTCGCCGTCTGTGCGAGAAACATACAAGGCCGACGGACCGGAAGTCGTGAGGAGCTTCTGAAGTTTCGCTCGGGAGTTCCTTGGGAGGTCGCCCAAAGGAAGTGCTGGGGAATCAACCGGTTACGTTCGGTCACTACAGGCTGGACCCCCGGCGTGGCCTCTGGCGCGGCAGGCAGGAGGTGAAGCTCGCGCCCAAGGCGCTCGCCCTGTTGCGCTTCCTGCTCGAGCGAGCGGGCGACGTCATCACGAAAGATGAGGTGTTCCGCGCGGTGTGGCCGGACACCTTCGTGAGCGACGGCGCCCTCACGTCCTGCATCCGGGAGCTTCGCAAGGCGCTCCAGGACGACGCCAGGCAGCCGCGGTACATCGAGACGCTCCATCGGAGAGGCTACCGCTTCATCGCCCGGGCCTTGTCCGCGTCGACGGAGGCGGCGCCACCCGGCCCCCGTCGACAATCGGCCGTTCGCTCACCCGCGTCAGCCCCTTTAGTCGGTCGTGAGCCGGAGCTCCAGCAGCTCCACCGCTGGCTCGCCGGGGCCTGTAAGGGCGAGCAACAGATCGGCTTCGTTACGGGCGAGCCTGGGATCGGCAAGACGACAGTGGTCGAGGCGTTCCTGAGCCAGGTGGGGGCGGCCACCCCGATCAGGATCGGTCGAGGGCAGTGCGTCGACCACTACGGCGCGGGAGAAGCCTACCTGCCGGTCCTCGATGCGCTGACCCGGCTCTGTAGGGAACCGAACGGCGACGCCGTCGTCCGGGTCCTCGCCCAGCACGCGCCAACCTGGCTGGTTCAGATGCCGTCCCTGGTCAGCACCGGGGAGCTGCGGGGGCTCCAGCGGAGAGCGCAGGCTGCCATGCAGGAGCGCATGCTCCGCGAGCTGACCGAGGCCGTGGAGGTGCTCACGCTCGACGCGCCATTGATCCTGCGGCTCGAGGACCTGCACTGGAGCGACGTGTCGACGATGGACTGGCTAGCGTTCCTCGGACGGCGCCCGGAGCGGGCGCGCCTCCTGGTGCTTGGCACCTATCGCCCGATCGAGGTGCTGGCCAAGGAGCATCCGCTCAAGGCGGTCAAGGAGGAGCTTCAGCTTCACCGGTTTTGCCGGGAGCTGGCCCTGGACGGTCTCAGTGAAGCCGCCGTGGAAGAGTATCTCGTCCGGCGATTCTCCGTCGGAGCGGAGCTCACCGCGAAGGTGAGAAGCCTCGCCGGACAGATCCACACCCGCAGCGACGGCAATCCCCTTTTCATGGTGAACATCGCGGACGACCTGGTCGCGCGGGGCGTGCTCGTCGAGCACGGCGGGCGGTGGGGGTTCGCCGCATCCGCCGACCCCGTGGCGATCAACGTTCCGGCGGATGTCCGCTCGATGATCGAGCGCCAATTCGATCGGCTCGGCCCGGCCGACCGGCACGTCCTGGAAGTGGCGAGCGTGGCCGGGACCGAATTCTCCGCACCAGCGGTGGCTGCCGGCGTCGAGCTCGGCGGCTTGGAGGTCGAGTCGTGCTGTACGGGTCTCGCGCGGCGCGAGCAATTCCTCCGGAGGAGCGGAACGGAGGATTGGCCGGATGGCACGATCGCGGCGCGCTATGCCTTCCTCCACGCGCTCTACCGTGAGGTGCTCTATGAGCGCGTCCCCCCGGGGCGCCGTGCGGCGCTTCACACGCGATTGGGCCTGCGTGTCGAAGCCGGCTACGGTGAGCGGTCGAGGGAGATCGCCGCCGAGCTCGCGATGCATTTCGAGCGGGGGCGCGATACCGAGAGAGCCGTCCGTTACCTGCACGAGGCCGGGCAGAACGCCATCAAGCGGAACGCTCCAAGAGAAGCCATCGCGCACATCGAGCGAGCGATCGGTCTTCTTCAGACCTTCCCTTTACAGCCGGGGCGGGCCCAGCAAGAGCTCGCTTTGCAGATCGCGCTCGGTAGCCAGTTGGGGGCTATCAGCGGCTGGGCGGCACTCGAAGTCGAGCGCGCCTACGCTCGCGCACACGCCCTTGCCAGGGAGGTCGGGGATGCTCCCCAACTCTTCCCGGCGCTCTGGGGCCTCTGGTTGTACTACTGGGGACGCGGGGAGCTCGCCCGAGCTCGCGCGCTGGGAGAGCACCTCCTGCGATTGGCCGAGCGAGCCGGTGATCGCACACTGGTGCTGCAGGCGCATCACGCCCTCTGGCCGACGCTGTTCTCGCGGGGAGAGTTTCGTGAAGCGCTCGATCATTCATCCCGGGGCGTCGCCCAGTATGAGGCCGAGGTGCATGGCTTGCTCGCGCCGCTCTATGGGAACCACGATGCCGGAGCCTGCGCACTCTACTTCGGCGCCTGGACCCTGGGATTGCTCGGGCTGCCGGACCGCGCGGTCGAGATGAGCCGAGCGGCTATCGCACTGGCCCAGCAGCTGGCCCATCCCTTCAGCCAGGCCCTTTCCCTCTTCTTTGCTGCCGCGGTTCACCAGTGTCGGGGCGAGCCGCCCGCGGTTCGGGAGCGGGCCGAGGCGGCCATCGTCCTGGCCCGGGCTCACGGCTTCGGCCTTACCTTGGCATGGGCCACCACCCTCCTGGGCTGGGCGATCAGCCGGGAAGGTCAGCCCGAGGATGGCATCGCCATGATCCGTCGAGGGACGGCCGCGGCTCGGAATACCGGATCGGAGGCGTTCCGGCCTTACTTCCTCGCCCTGCTGGCTGACGCCTGCACGACGGCAGGATCCCCGGCTGACGGGCTTGCCGCCGTCGCGGAGGCGCTAGCCACGGCCGTGAAGACCGGGGAGCGCTTCTACGAAGCCGAGCTTTATCGCCTCAAGGGTGAGCTGCTTCGGCGCCGCGAGCACGGCGAGCCACGGGCGGCGCTCATCCCGGGTCATGCACTCGGCGGCCCCGGTTCCCCTGAAGAGTGCCTGGTGAAGGCGATCGAGGTCGCGCGCCGGCAGGGTGCGCGATCGCTCGAACTCCGAGCGGTCGTGAGCGTGAGTCGCGTCTGGCGCGAGCACGGCCGCGAGGCAGACGCGAGACGGACGCTGGTCGACGCATGCAGCGGGTTCACGGAAGGACTCGACACCGTCGACCTCCGGGAGGCGCAGGCGTTGCTGAACGCGATGCCTGCCCCCTGAGGCAGTCTACTCTCTCGAAGGCCCTCGGGCGGCTGGTGCTGAAGAACTTGGAGTCGCACACTCGGCGGTTCTGAATCCGCTAAGTGATTGATTGTATTGTATTTATAATGGTGGAGGCGGCGGGAGTCGATTTCTTGGGCGGCATTGAGCCCACGTAAGTTACTGGAAAACCAGAAACGCCAGAAACGCCACACCCTATAAAAAACCCTATAAGACGTACGTATTACACACGCGGGCCGACGCAGTATCTGGTCGGCAAACACTGAGTACCGTCCGATCCTCCTCCGAGGATATCCGTGCTGCCCGCGATCTTCCCCACCACGTCGCCAAGAATGCCCCACGGCGAAAGAACCGGAGGCCCGGCATGCCGCAGGTCCTGAACCCGCCGTTCTCGAATCCTGCGCGAACGGCCGTGCCTCGATGTCGGAGTGCTACCATCGGCCCCAACGAGATCGAGATGCCAACGTTTCCCGAGTGGTGGCGCTGGGAGCTGACGTTCACCAGCCACGCCGAACTGCGCATGGAGCAACGGGGCGTGACCGAGGTCGAGGTCCGCGCTATGCTGGAGCGTGCAACGGGGTTCGAACCCAGCGTAGTAGAGGGTCGATTCATGATTTACACCCGTCGTGCCCAGTGTCCGTGGATCGTGATCCTGGAGCCCGATGCGGATGTCAACCTTCTGGTCGTCGTGACCGTCTACGAGGTGCCCGAATGACCGAGCGGTCGCTGCAAGTTACCTACCGAAAAGGCCGGCCTTTTGCAGCCTACTTGCATCTGTCGCACCCAACGGGCGAGAAGAGCGTCAAGACGAAGCCATCGCCAGACGGCCTTCTCGTCGTGGACTTCGGTGTCGCTGGCCTCCCGGTCGGAATTGAGATCACCGCCCCCCTGGCCGTGCCCCTTGAACGCCTGAACCAGCTACTCGCGGAGCTCGGCCAGGCACCCTTGGCCGAACAGGATTACAGGCCTGTTCGCGCCGCATAGGGCCGTGCCTACACCAGAGAGGCGGCCGGTTGCCTGCCGTCCACCAACGTAGGAGTACGCCTCCCTTCCGGGTCGTGCTGGCGTCGAGGATCTGGTTGCCCATGACGAAGAGGAGCGTCCATTGAGCCCGGAGGACCTTCGGGAGGCGATCGCGCGAGGAAGCGAGCAGCCCGGGGTGGAATTCAAGTCGAGCGGACCCAGAACCAACCTTCTCCTGCGCGCGAAGGTCCTTCGCGCCGTCCTGGCAATGGCCAACCGCCGCGATGGCGGCGTTATCGTGCTGGGAATCACGGAAAGCGGTTCGAAGCTGGTCCCAACCGGCATCACGGACTTGGACGCGCAAACTTGGTTCACCCCCTGTGGAGTTCCGAACTGGGCCATGCAAGCTAGATGGAATGATCTTCTGGGTGATCACCGTCCAGGAGTTTGCGGATACGCCGGTGCTTTGCAAGAAGCACCTCTCCATCGGAGGGGATGTTTACCTGCGCGAGGGTGCTTGTTACGTCCGGCCGAGGCACAAGGCGGAGAGCTCGGAGGTCAGCACCTATGCCGACATGCGGGACCTACTCGATCTCGCGGCGGAGAAGGCCCTTCGACGCATCATGCGAACGGTCCATGCAGCGGGCATCAAGCTGGGCCCGGCGGCTCCAACTGACGATGAACTCTTCAGGCGCCAGCTGGGAGAGCTCGAGTGAGGGAGACCCTCGCGAAGATAAGGTCGAGAGCCTACTGGCGCGTCTTGATCCGACCATCTGTCTTCGTTCCGGAACTGGTCGCCGATTTGGCCGAGCTCAGGGAGATCGTTCCCAAGTGCGCGGTGCTCCTCCGCGGTTGGGATTTCCCGCACGTCGATCGGACGAACGCAACTCAGACAGGCATGGACTGCGTTGAGCAGTCCACGGACTGGAAGCACCACGTCGAGTTGTGGCGGCTGTACCAAAGCGGCCAGTTCGCGTTTTACGGCTGCCTGTGGGACGACTGGCAGGACCAGTCCGCATGGGGACCCGTGGCTTCTCCCTGGAAGGTAGGACAGTACCTTTCGGTCCGCTCGGCCATCTACACCTACACCGAGGTGTGCGAGTTCGCGGCCAGACTCGCCCTCTCTCCGGTTGGATCCGACCAAATGGTGTGCGACGTGACCCTGGCCGGCCTCCAAGGGCGCCAACTGACTGCCGACAACCCTCACGGTCTCGACTTCATGGTGCCGCAGGTCGCGACGATTCCAGCCTTTCCGAAAGTCCGCAGCCTTCCGCGCGATGAGTTGGTGGCGGCTCCGAGGGATCTGGCGGTCTGGTTCTCACAACAGCTCTTCGCCCGCTTCGGTTGGGACGCGCCACAAGAGACCCTTCGCAACATTCAAGATGAGCTCCAACGCTAGGCAGGAGTCTCAAGCTCCTCTGCATGCAGGTGGGCCTCGGCGCGGGCTCGACTCACCCCTGCCGGGCAACGGCCACTTTCAAGAAGGAGCCAACTTACGGGACCGCCATTTCGAGAGGCGGCGGCGGTAGGCGTGACGTCGCTACGCGCTTGGCCTCAGAATCGTAGCGTTGGAACTCGCTGCCCTTCCGGTGCGCCGGCCGCGTGGAATCATTTGCTGGGCGGTCGCCTCTCGGCCGTCAAGAGTCTAAGAACGACCCCTCTAGGCCCACTTTTCCAGAAGGAGTTCGATGGCTGCCTGGGCAACAAGCGTTGTTCCGCGGTTGCACGGATGCGCGAGCCGCTCTCTGCCAGGATGAATGAGGTTGCGGTAGTGCTGAGCCAGACTGCATGCCTTTGCTTCCTCATTCGTGATCACAGCTAGGCCGCCTGCCGTTTGAATGAGCCACTCGAGAGACCACTTATCCAAGACCCTAGCCGGCCAGCCCTTACTAGCCGCGAAGTCCATGGCATCCTGAGCCCGCTCCCCGAGTTTGGCCAACAACATGGCTTCGACAACGGCACCAGCGAGAACGGTCGCCGCCCTCCACTCTTCGAGAGCGACGAGCGCCTTAACGGAGTCGACGTCCCTCGCAATGCTGAGCCGAAGTTCAGGATCAGCGATGAAATGGAGGTGGGTCGACGCCGTTGGTGTGGGCTGGTCGGGACACCCCGCGAGGAGCTCGTAGATATCCACGGCTGGATTGGCACCCATCTTTGTCTGGTCACCGCCCTCCCGGCGGTTGAGCTGGTGCCTTAGCGTCGTCCGTGCTTGTTCATATTGGATGAGCCGGTCTCGACCAAGCCACTCCGCCAGGAGTCGCGAGTCCAGTGAGTCCACGAGCACGAGGAGCGTCGCGATCTCGCCCGCCATCCCGGAGTTCCAGCCTCGTCCCAACACTGGTCGCTTGTTCGGGAACAAGCTCTCGATGTACGCCCTGACTTCGGAGGGGCGGGTGGTGAGGGAAGCTGCCATCGTCAGCGGCCTGACCGCTGCCCTTCCTTCGCATCGGGAGGTGTGATGCCGCGCCTGAGAACCCAGGCACACATGGTCTCGCCAGCCGTCAGCCTCGTGATGACAGACTCCCCGGCCACTGGCGCTGCGCGCACTGCCTGCCGGTCCGTGGTCACTACGAGAACAAGCTCCACTGTCGGATCGTAAGCCTGCACCAAGGCAGCAATGCCTTCCACTCCGTCAACCTCAGTCGCGTACGGCAGATCCATGAGGAACGCCTCGCCGCGCTCCCAAGCGTCGAGACTGGCCCAGTCAATCAGAAGGGCGCCGCGACCGTGCCGTTCGAAGTACCGCCATGCCGCCGCAGCAAAGGCATCCCAGTTCTCGTGGCCAAATCTTGTGCATGCGACTCGTACGGCCTCCGGATCCTCGCGGTTCATCCCGCTTCGGTGCGTCCAGCGCCTGAGTCAGCCGCAAGGACCTCGGCTTCGAGCCCGACTGGGCCTTGTTGGGTTGCGTCTCCCTTGACCACTCCCGCTCCTCGCGCGCGATGTAACGCGGCCCTTAGGAGGCGTAAATAAATAAAG
>WNGB01011939.1_pt1 | contig 11850 bp, 11 predicted proteins | sample 5400681 | NCBI WGS metagenome assembly WNGB01 (sample SAMN13153367, study PRJNA577476) | soil metagenome | isolation source: 115 cm soil or saprolite under grassland replicate 2 | place: USA:California | collected 2016-06-15 | reverse complement strand
GTGCTGGCCGCCCAGGGCAAGGTCCGGTTGCACACCCGCACCTACCCACTGGCCGACGTCAACCAGGCCATGGACGACCTGGAAGCCGGCCGTCTCCAAGGCCGCGGCATCCTCATCCCCTGACCACCCCACCACGACGAGGGCGGAGCGCGATGGCCAGAGCCTCCCAGGCGAGCCGGATCCGGCCGACAGATCTCGTCGGCTCGGTGCAGCGCGCCCTCCGCGTCCTGGAGACGGTGGCCTCCAACCCAGAGGGGCTGACCCCGAAGGCGGTCGCGCGTAGGCTGGGTCTGGCCTTGTCGACCACCTACAACCTGCTCAACACCCTGGCCGCCGAGGGCTACGTGGCCCGCCTGGAAGGCGGCCGCGGGTATGTGCTCGGCGACCGGGTCTGGGTGCTGTCGCGCAGCGTCCACCAGGCCCCCGGCCCCACCCGCCCGATCGATACGGAGGCGCCATGCTCGCGATGATCCTCGCCCATGCCGGGGGAGACGACGGCATGCTGTTCCTCTTGGCGTTCGCGCCGGTCGGAGTGATCCTGCTGGTCGGGTTCGTGATCGTCCTGCGTCCGGTGGTGACCAGCATGGGCCAGCCGGAGGAGCGCAAGGAGGACCTCGCCGACCGGCTGCTGGGCGAGGAGGAGGCGCGGCGCGTGCGCAGCCAGGCTCGGCGCCGGCGCGGCATGCGCCGGCGCAGGCTGCGTGACCACCAGGCCAGGAAGGTGGACAAGGGCTGACGGCCCCCCGGGCGCCCCTGGCAGCGGCGTCCCGACGTCCGGGCGCTCAGCTCGGCGCTCAACAGGAGCGGCCCGGCTGCCTGACGCGCACGTGGACGTCGACGCGCTTCTCGATGCCCTGGTGCCGGGCCGTGAGCAGGAAGTGCAGCCGTGCCGTGGACAGCCGCGGCGGGGATCGCCACGTCATCGTGGCGGCGCCGCTGCTCGGGACGTCGACGGGCTGGGGGTCGGGCGCGAGAATGCTGCGGGAATCGTCCTCGACCACGGCGACCAGCCGCGTCCCCGGGGCCGTCTTCGCCTGGACGGTGACCGTGTCGCCCGGGTGGACGCAGCTGGTCGCCTGCTGCGTCAGCGGCAGCCCGCCGTTGTCACAGCCGGCCAGCGCAACCGCCACCGCCAGGCAGGCGACGGATCGTCCCAGGGTCATAGGGAAATGCTGGGTCAGGCGGGAATCCCAGGACAAGTGCCCAGATTCCGCCATGCTGGAAACTGGACATCCGGCCTCGGCGGGACCGCCGGATCACCAGGCGCCCTGGCGCCGCAGGACCACCCCGAAGGTCTTCAACAGGATGTAGAGGTCGAGCGTCAGCGACCAGTTCTCGATGTAGAACTGGTCGAGTTGCAGGGCCTCCTCGGGGGTCACCTCGCTGCGGCCATTGATCTGCCACCAGCCGGTCATGCCGGCCGGCACCTCGTGGCGCGGTCCGAGCAGCTCGGCGTTGGCGGCGACCTGCTCAGCGGGAAGCGGCCGCGGCCCGACCAGGCTCATGTCGCCCTGGAGGATGTTCAGCAGCTGCGGCAGCTCGTCCAGGCTGAACCTGCGGAGGTACCTGCCGACCGCGGTCACCCTGGGGTCGTCGCCGAGCTTGAAGAACGGGCTGCTCGAGCGCACGGGATCGAGGCCGTCGCCGACTCCCTCGGGCCGGTCCCGCATGGTCCGGAACTTGTGCATGCTGAAGCGCCGGCCGCCCTTGGTTACCCGCTCCTGGTGGAAGAGCACCGCCCCTGGGGAGGTCAGGCGGATCGTCGCCGCGGCGACGATCCACAGCGGCAGCGTCAGCAGCAGGCCGACCGATGCGGCGGCCAGGTCGAAGGCTCGCTTGCCGGCCGCCTGGGCGCCGGCCAGCCGCACCGGTCGCAGCGACAGCGCGATCACGGGCCCGATCTGCTGGAGGGCGAGCCGCGAGGTGAGCGTCTCGGCGATGTTGGCGGACAGCCGGATCTCGATGCCCTCCTGGCGGGCGACCTGGGCGACCCTGGAGATGTCCTCGGCGGACACGCTCGTGGAGGTGATGAACATGCAGTCCGCGAGCTGGTCGCGGATCAGCGAGCGGAGGTGCCGGAGCTCGCCGAGCACGGCGTACGGGGCCTGGCGGGTGTCCTCGGCGGGCTGGCCGCCGCTCGCGCGCACGTAGCCGATCGGGCTGAAGCCCGAGCCGGGCTCGCGCAGCGTGGCCGCCAGCCGGGTCGCGTCCCAGTTGGTCCCGATGATCAGGGTCCGCAGCGCCAGCCGCCCGTCCAGCTTCAGGCGGTGCTGGTACCAGCGCCACGCACGCCGCGTGAGCAGTTCGAGGAAGAGCGCCACCAGCCAGCTCAGCCCGACTCCCAGGCGCGAGAGCGAGTGCTGCGACCACCAGCCGATCAACGCGAGCAGCACGATCCCCAGACTGGTCGCCCCGATGACCCGCCGGAACTCCTCCGCCGCCGCGAGCCGCTGCGGGCCGTAGAGGCTGAACGCGTGAAAGAGCGTCACCCACAGCGCGGGCGCCGCCACCATCACCAGCAGCCGCTCCGTCACCGGCGTGGAGCCGCCCCCGACGGGGAGGCCGTAGACCAGAAGCAGCGCCGCGCACGCGCAGAGCGCATCCGAGACGACCAGGCCCAGGCCGATGCGCCGGTAGCGGCGCTTCACCGCGCCGGCCGCCGCCGGCCTCGGCGCTTCGAGCGCGAGGTACTCCGGGCCGGCGCCGGTGCGTTCCTCAAGCATCGTCAGCCTCCGCTGGGCGCAGTCGCGGTGGGCGTCGCATGATCTCGACAAGGAACCGGGGGTTGTTGCGCAGGTAGCGGCCGGTGAGACGCGGCTCACGGCCGGCGCGGTAGAGCCATTCGAGGCCAGAGCGCTGCATCCAGCGGGGCGCCTGCGGCAGGAGACCGGCGTGGATGTTGAAGGCGGCGCCGACGCCGAGCAGCGCCGGCGCGCTGAGGCGGTCGGTGTGCGCGGCCATCCAGCGCTCCTGCTTGGGCGTGCCGAGGCCGACCCAGACCAGGTCGGGCCCCGCCCGCTCGATGGCCTCCACGGTGGCGGCGTCCTCCTCTGGCGTCGGCGCTCGGAACGGCGGCGAGGAGGCGCCCACCACCTTCAGGCCGGGGAACCGATCGCCGAGCCGCTCCGCGAGCCGGTCAGCCACCCCGGGAGCGCCCCCGTGGAAGTACGACGACCAGCCACGCTCCACCGCCCGCTCGCACAGCGCGAGCATCAGGTCCGGCCCGTAGACGCGCCGCATGTGCGCCGCGCCGCTCCGGTGCCCGGCCCAGACCATCGGCATCCCGTCCGGCGTGGTGAGGCCGGAGGCGTTGTGGATCCGGCGCAGCTCCGCGTCCCTGTGGGACTCCATGACCCCGTGCACTCCGGTGACACAGACGTAGTGCCGCTCGCGACGCTCGACCCATCCCGCGATCTCGGCGACGGCCTGGTCCAGGTCGATGGCGCTCACGCCGACCCCCAGGACGTCGACCCGCGGGATCCTGGAACCGCCGCTGGGGGCCGGTGCTAGCCGGCGACTTGCTTGTGGATCCATCGGTACGTCTCGTCCAGACCCTCCCGCAGAGCGACCCGGGGCTCCCAGCCGAGCACCCGGCGGATGCGGGTGTTGTCGGAGTTGCGACCGCGCACGCCCTGAGGTCCTCTGACGTGGCGCAGCGAGAGGTCGGGCTTGCCGGAGACCTCGATGACCGCCTCCGCCAGCTCGTTGACGGTGACCAGCTCGCTTGTCCCGATGTTGAGCGGCTCCCGGTAGTCCGACCACATCAGGCGGTAGATGCCCTCGACGCAGTCGTCGATGTAGCAGAACGAGCGGGTCTGCCCGCCGTCCCCCCAGATCTCGACCTCGTCGCCGGGCTGGGCCAGGGCGACCTTGCGGCACATGGCCGCCGGAGCCTTCTCGCGGCCGCCGTCATAGGTGCCGTACGGCCCGTAGATGTTGTGGAAGCGCGCGACCCGGGTCACCATCCCGAACTCGTCCGCGTAGTAGCCGCAGAGGCGCTCGCCCACCAGCTTCTCCCAGCCGTAGGCGTCCTGCGGGTCGGCGGGGTAGGCGTCCTCCTCCTTGAGCGGGGTGACGTCCTCGTCGCCCTGGAGGTAGTCCGGGTAGATGCAGGCCGAGGAGCTGAGGAAGTAGCGGGTGGCCCCGTTCAGCCTGGCGGCCTCGATGGTGTGCAGGTTGATGAGCGCGTTGTTGCGCAGGATGGTGGCGTGGTTGCTGGAGATGAAGCCCATCCCGCCCATGTCGGCGGCCAGGGCGTAGACGTGGTCGACGCCGATCGTGGCCTGCAGGCACTCGTCCCAGCGTCGCAGGTCACGGATCTGGAACTCGTCGGCGTCGACCGGGGTGTACTCCGGGCGCTTGCGGTCCACCGCGCGAACCCAATAGCCACGCTGCTTGAGATCGGTGACCAGGTGGTGGCCGATGAAGCCGCCGGCGCCGGTCACGAGTACCCGCTGCCGTGCATGCTCGTTCATGAAATGCCGCTCCAGTGCGAGCCGCCGGGCCCCTCGCGAGGCCCGTTTCGGATCCTTGGCAGCAGAAAAAAACCATCGCTTGGACCGATGGCCCGGCGGCGCGCCAGGACGTGACGTGATGAGAAAATGAGCAACAAGTGAGATGGTGGAACCAGTGCGGCGGGAACGGGAAACCGGTCCCGCCGCGCGCCCCCCCCGGCGCGATCGATCCAACCTTCGGCCCCACGCTAGGTGCCGTAGGGAAAGCTGTTGAATCGGCAAGGGGACTATATCGCCTAGTACATTTGCGCGAGGGCGGTCCTTGGCCGGCGAGCCGCCGGGAGGTTACGCTGTGGCCATGTTGTTCACCCGTACCAGCATCGACGGCGCATTCGTCGTTGAACCCGAGCCAATTTCGGACGAACGCGGTTTTTTCGCCCGCACATGGTGTCAGCGGGAATTCAAGGCCCACGGGCTGAATTCGGAGCTGGTGCAGTGCAACCTCTCGTTCAATCGCCGGAAGGGCACCTTACGGGGGATGCACTACCAGGCCGCTCCGCATCAGGAAGCCAAGCTGGTGCGCTGCACCACCGGCGCGATCTACGACGTGGCGATCGACCTGCGCCCGACCTCGCCGACCTTCGGCGCGCACACCGCCGCGGTCCTGGACGCGGCCAACCGGCGCATGCTCTACATCCCGGAGGGGTGCGCGCACGGCTTCCTGACGCTGCAGGATGGCACCGAGGTCGCCTACCAGATGTCGGCGTTCTACGTGCCAGAGGCCGACAGGGGGGTGCGCTTCGACGACCCAGCCTTCGGGATCCGGTGGCCGGACGAAGTGCGGGTCATCAGCCAGCGTGACCGGTCCTACCCGGACGTGACCCTGTGACCGCCGGCGCCGGCAAGGAGATGTACGGGCTGGTCGCCGAGCTGTACCCGCTGTGCCGCAGCATCACGGGCGACGGGGTGCGCCGCACCCTCGACATCGTCGGGCGGGAGATCGACCTGGACGTCCACGAGGTCCCCACCGGCACGCGGGTGCTCGACTGGACCGTGCCGCGGGAGTGGAACCTCCGCGACGCCTGGGTCGAGGACCCGAGCGGCCGCAGGGTGATCGACGTGCGCGTCAGCAACCTCCACGTGGTCAGCTACAGCGCTCCCGTCCGCGCGAGGATGCCGCTGGCCGAGCTGCGCCGGCACCTGCACACCTTGCCGGAGCATCCCGGCTGGATCCCCTACAGGACGACGTACTACGCCGAGGACTGGGGGTTCTGTCTCAGCCACAACCAGCTCGCCGCCCTGCCGGAGGGCGAGTACCGGGTCCGGATCGACTCCACCCTCACCGAGGGGTCGCTGACCTACGGCGAGTGCCTGGTGCCCGGCCGGACGCCGGAAGAGGTGCTGATCACCTGCCATGTCTGCCACCCCTCGCTGGCCAACGACAACCTGTCGGGCATCGCGGTGGCGACCTGGCTCGCCAAGCGCCTCCAGGGGATCTCGCCGCGCTGGACCTACCGGTTGCTGTTCATCCCGGGCACGATCGGGTCGATCACCTGGCTCGCCCTCCACGAGAGCCAGGTGGAGCGCATCCACCACGGGCTGGTGCTGGCCTGCGTGGGCGACCCGGGCCCGCTGACCTACAAGCGCAGCCGCCGCTCCACAACCCCCATCGACCAGGCCATGACGCATGTGCTGGCCAGCTCCGGCCGCCCCCACCAGGTGGTCGACTTCTCGCCCTACGGCTACGACGAGCGGCAGTTCTGCTCGCCGGGGTTCGACCTGGCGGTCGGGTGCCTCTCCCGCACGCCCTACGGACAGTATCCCCAGTACCACACCTCCGCGGACGACCTGGACCTGGTCCGGCCGGAGTCGCTGGATGACACCCTGGAGGTCTGCTGGGAGACGCTGATGCTGCTGGACGCCGACCGGCGCTATGCGAACCTGAAGCCGAAGGGGGAGCCGCAGCTCGGCCGGCGGGGCCTGTACGGGCAGGTCGGCGGGCGCAGCGACGCCGAGCAGCGGCAGATGGCGATGCTGTGGGTGCTGAACCTCTCCGACGGCACCCACAGCCTGCTCGACATCACCCAGCGCTCGGGCCTGCCGTTCACCGTGATCGCCGAGGCGGCCGACGCCCTGCGCGAGGCCGAGCTGCTGGCCGAGTCAAGCTAGCGGTCGCCCGCCGGCGAGCTGCTTGTGCAGGTGGTCGGCGAGCCGCAGCGCCAGCGCCACCACCGTGAGGGTCGGGTTGGAGCAGCCGTAGGTGGGGAACAGCGAGCTGCCGGCGACGTAGAGGTTGCGGGTCCCGTGCACGCGGCAGTCGGCGTCGACCACGCCGAGGTTCGGGCTCGGGTGCATCCGGGTCGCGCCCAGATGGTGATAGTTGCCTTCGATCAGCGTCGGTGGCTGCTCGTCGCCCAGCAGCAGCTCGACGCGGCCGAGCCCGGCCGCCTGCAACGCGCCGCTCACCAGCTCCTGTGACGCCCGGACCGAGGCCCGGTCCGCGGCGGCCATGCGCCAGTCCAGCCGCGCGACCGGCAGGCCGAGCGGGTCGCGCCGCGTGCCCAGGGTGACCCGCGAGTCGCGGTTGGGGGCCTGCTCCGCCTGGAAGCGCAGGACCAGGACGCCGTGCGCGTCGGGCCGGCGGACCCGGTCCGCCGCCAGCGCGACGAGATCGCCGAGCCCGGTGACGACGTTGTGGAGGTGGCCGAGCGGCGACTCCGGACGCGGTCGCCTGCTGAACCCCTTGACCAGGGTCGCCAGTGAGCGGACGGCCTCGGCGGTCATCCAGGCGCTGCGTGGCAGCAGGAAGAAGGCGCAGTTGAGCAGCTGCCGCTGCCGCTGGACCGAGTCGGCGACCCGGAGCGCCCCCTGCGCCCGGCCGTGCCCGACGGCATGGACGCCGTAGAGCCAGCTCCGCCGGAGGAGCTCGGGATTGGCGACCAGGTAGCCGCTGCGGGCCGACAGCCGCTCGGCGAAGAACCGCCCGACCAGGTCGCGGTCGTTGCCGAGTCCCCGCCTGTGCGTGCGGTTGCTGAGCAGCAGCAGGCGCGGGTTCTCGATGCCGCCGGCGGCGAGCACCACCACTCTCGGGCTCACGAAGCATCGGGACCCGTCGCGGCGCCGGATCTCGACCCGGTCCACCCGGGCCGGGTCCCGCTCGGTCCCCAGGTCCGCCACCGTCGCGTGCAGCAGCAGCGTCACGTTGGACGAGCGCACCAGCCCCTGGTAGAAGCCCTCGAACCCGGAGGTCCCGTGCTGGAACAGGATGGTCTCCACGTCCGGCGTGCGCAGCGGCAGGCCGCTGACCCCCGGCCCGCCGACGGGTCCTCCGTGGTCGCCGCCGGCGGGTCCCAGCTGGCAGATCGAGCGGGCCGGAGGGTAGTGCGACTCCAGCTCGGCCAGGTCGAACGGCCAGCCGGAGTAGGGGATCCCGGGGCGGACCTCGAAGTCGATCGGGTCCAGCGCGCGCGCCGCCCAGGTCTCGTCGCCCCGCGAGATCCAGTGCCGCGATGCCCCGCCGAACGCCCGGACGCGTGAACGATGCAACAGATACGTAGGGTAGCCTACGCTCCAGCCCCGGTTCAGCCGCTGGGCCGCCGGCTCGATATCGGCGCCACCGCTCTCTACCAGGCAAACTCGCGTTTGGGCCCCGGCGAATTCTCCCGCGATGCTGATGCCGGCCGGACCCGCACCAATGATGCAGAGATCTGTTTCGATGACCTGATTGCTAGGGAGTTCTCTTGCGTCCAGCAGCATCGCAAATGACCACCTGTGGTTGCGAATTCCATTCCAAATGTCACCGGTGGGCTCAAACGCCACTCGAATTCCATCGTGTCGTGCCTTGCCGCCCTTTAGCACAACGGCGAGGCTGCTAGTCCGCTTGAAATCACCTATCCTGTCTCTGGCGCATCGGTGGGAGAATAGCGCTCGCGCCGCGTGGCGCCATTTTCCTGCTTTCGAGGGGGCCCGGTGAGCAAAGAGCTGACATCGCCGGCTGCCGCACCGCAGCAGCCGCAGATCGATGGCGACGCCTTCGACGATCGTCCCGGCGTGCTGGCGTCGCTTTCGCGGTACCGCCTCGTGGTGGTGGCGGTGACGCTGCTGGCGGCGGCGTTCGCCTACGTCGTGTCGAGCCAGCTGCCGGTCAGGTACCAGGCACAAGCAACGCTTATTCTCCGGGACCCCGGCGCGCCGGAGTTGCTGTCGACCTCCGGCGGGTCCACCCAGAACGTGGACCGGCAGGCGGCGGTGGCCAAGCAGGCCGACATCATGACCTCGACGGTCGTGCTCGACCGCGCGCGGCGGCTGCTCGGCAGCGCGCAGCCGGTCCCAGAGATACGCAAGGAGGTCGACATCCGGCCCAGCAAGGACCTCACCGGCATCACCGTCGACGCCAGGGCCGGCAGCGCCGCGTCGGCGCAGGCGCTGGCGAACGCGATCGGCACCGCCTACCGGCGGGTCAGCAACGACCGCGGGATCGCCGACACCCAGCAGGCGATCGTCGGCATCAACCGGCTGGTGGCCAGCCTCCAGGGCCAGATCGACAACAGCCCCAGACTGGCGGATGGCAGCCTGACCCCGCAGCAGCAGGCGCTGGCGGGTCAGATCTCGGACCTGAAGCAGCGCCAGCAGGACCTCGCCACGGAGCTGGCGGTCAGCCCCTCCGGAGTGGAGCTCTTCGAGCGGGCCGAGCTGCCGGACGCCCCCTCCCAGCCCAAGCCCAAGCTGTTCGCGTTGCTGGGCGCACTGCTCGGCGCGATCGGCGCCGGTGGCTGGGCCTGGTGGGCGGCAGCCCGCAACCAGCGGGCCGAACGCCGGGAGGACCCGGCGCGGATCCTCGGGGCGCCCCTGCTCGGCGAGATCCCGCGGTTCCACCCCCAGCGGCCGGGGGTCGGGGAGGCGATGTCGTCGCCGCCGGTCGCCAGTCACGCCCACCACTTCATCGTCGCCTCGCTCGAGCACGAACTGGCCGGCGTAGGCGGCACCTCGGTCGCCCTGACCGGCGTGACGCCGGGCGACGGCACCACGACCACCGCGCTGAACATCGCGATCGCGGCTCGCGAGCAGGACCGCAAGGTGGCGTTGATCGACGCCGACGAGCGCAGCCGGGGCCTTTCTGAGCTGTGCGGCCTCTCGGAGCTGGACTCGGCGCGCTTCGAGCCGGACCAGACGCCGGCCGACGCCGACGAGTACCTGGCCCGCCTGGCCGTGACACACAGCGGGATCGTGCTGCCGGTCCCGGCGAACCGGGAGCCCGGACGGATATCCCGGCTCCTCCGTCCGCCGTCCTTCCGCAAGGCGCTGCTCTCGCTCGGCGAGCAGTTCGATCTCGTGCTGATCGACACCCCGGCGCTGCTGGAGGTCTCGGACGCGATCCCGATCGCCAGGCAGGCGGACGGCGTCGTCCTGGTGGTCGACTGCGACGTCCTCCTGAGCGACCTGTGGACGATCCGGGATCGCCTCGCTTTCGTCGACACCCCGCTGCTCGGCTACGTCTTCGTGCGGAAGCTCGGCCGCCGCATGGGCGCCCGCGCCGGCTGGCGGCCGAGCGTGCCCACGCGGTGGCGGAGCCACGGCGCGGAGCCGAGCCAGGGCATGGAGCCGCCGAGCCACGGCGTGGAGCGCCAGCTCCCGGAGCCCGCGGAGCAGGGCTGAGCGAGGGCAGGGGGAACCGGGATGGAGCCCGACAGGAGCGCCTCGCGGGTCGCCGCGATCATGGCGGCCTACAACCGCAAGGACCTCACGCTCGCCTGCCTGCGCTCGCTGCGGGCGCAGCGGGCCGCCGGCGTGACGCTCGACGCCTTCGTGCTCGACGACGCCAGCAGCGACGGCACCGCAAGGGCCGTCGCCGAGGAGTTCCCCGAGGTCACGCTGCTTCGCGGGACCGGGCGGCTGTACTGGAACGGCGGCATGCGGGCCGCGTTCGGCGCCGCCATCGCCGGCGACTACGACTACTACCTGTGGATGAACGACGACACCACGCTCGACGACGGCGCGCTGGCCGTGCTGCTGGGCACCGAGCGGCGGCTGCGCGAGCTCGGCAGCCAGGCGGTGATCGTGGCCGGCTCGACCAGGCACCCGGACACCGGCGAGCTGACCTACGGCGGGCTGGTCCGGCGCTCCCGCTGGCGGCCGCTCCGCTGGGAGCTGGTCGAACCGGCCGACCAGCCGCTGCCCTGCGAGACCATCAACGGCAACACCGTCCTCGTCCCGCGCGCGGTGGTCCACCGTGTCGGCAACATCGACCCTGCCTTCGTGCAGCAGATGGGCGACCACGACTACGGACTCCGCGCCCGCGCCGCCGGGTGCTCGGTCTGGATCGCTCCGGGCACGCTCGGTACCTGCGCCCCGAACCTCCGACGCCCGCCGGGTGAGGAGCCGTTCCTGCAGGAGTGGCAGCGGGTCTGGTCGACCAAAGAGCTGCTGCCCGGACCGTGGGCGGTCTTCAGCCGCCGCTGGGCAGGCCGCCTCTGGCCCGTGTACTGGCTGAGCCCCTACCTGCGAGCGGGGTTCCGCCTGCTCCGGGGACGCCTCCACGCCTGTCGAACGCCCACCCGGGCGCGCTAGCGCATGCCGATGGACAGGGACCAACACGACACTCCACAGACCGCAGCCGACGGCAAGCGGCCGAACCTGACCGCGCAGACCGCGTCGGGGCTGCGCTGGTCCTACGTCGGGACCGGCGCGTTGATGGTCGCCAACCTCGCGTATACCGCGATCATCTCGCGGCTGCTCGGCCCGGTCGCGTTCGGGCTGATGGCGCTGGCCAACCTGGTGGTGCTGTTCGCCCAGTACTTCGTCCGGATGGGTATCGCCTCGGCGCTGGTGCAACGGCCGACGCTCACCAGGGACGAGGTCCGCGCCGCGTCGACCGCAGGGCTCGCCTTCGGCGCGTTCTGCTTCGGCGCGGTCTGGCTGCTGACCCCGCTGATCTGCGGCCTGTTCCATCAGCCGGCCCTGTCGCCGCTGCTGCGAGTCCTTGCGCTGTCGTTCCTGCCGGAAGGCTGGTCGATGACCGGGATCGGCCTGCTGCGGCGCGAGCACCGCTTCCGTGAGCTGTCGATCATCATGGCCGGCACCTACGTGCTCGGCTTTCTGGTGGTCGGGGTCGGTTTGGCCATCGCTGGCGCGGGCGTATGGAGCCTCGTGGCCGGGGCGCTGGTGTCCAACGCCTCCCAGGCCGTCTGGCAGTACGTCCTGCTCCGCCACCCGGTGCGGCCGCCGGTCCGCCTGGAGCCGTACCGCGCGATCTGCGGGTACGGGATGCGCCTCTCGGGCGCCCACGTGATGGACTACGTGGGCGGCAACCTCGACACCCTGGTGGTCGGCCGCTTCACCGGCACCGCGGTGCTCGGCCAGTACAGCCGCGGCTACCTGCTGGTCTTCCAGCCGCTCG
>WNGB01012441.1_pt1 | contig 11851 bp, 17 predicted proteins | sample 5400681 | NCBI WGS metagenome assembly WNGB01 (sample SAMN13153367, study PRJNA577476) | soil metagenome | isolation source: 115 cm soil or saprolite under grassland replicate 2 | place: USA:California | collected 2016-06-15 | reverse complement strand
GCCAGGTCGATACCGTCCCCCCGACACCCTCCTCGCCTTCCTCGAAGCCCTGTGATTATGCCGACTCCATCAGCACGAGACCCCTGTCCCGCAGGGCCCCTCGGCATCCACTCAGCATAATCCGGTGCTCGGCATAATGGACGTTATGCGGATATCCGCATAACGTCCACAAGGTCCGCAACATCCTGGGCGCGCTGCCCAAGAGCGTCCACGCCGGGGCCCGCAAGGCGCTCAACGAGATCATCATGGCCGAGGATCGCCCCCACGCCGAGCGGGCCATCGACGCGTTCCCACCAATCCGATCGAGAGCTCGTTCGCCCCGGTCAGAGCTCGGACCAGGGTGACCAAGGGGCCGGGTACCAGGGAGACCGGGCTGGCGATGGTGTTCAAGCTGCTCGAGGCCGCCCAGGGCCGCTGGCGGGCGGTCAATGGCCCGCACCTGGTCGCCCTGGTCCGGGCTGGCGCCCGCTTCGAGGCCGGCAAGCTGATCGAACGACCCGACGAGACCCCGGACAAGGAGGCCGGCAAAGGAGTCGACAAGGTCGCCGCGTGATCATGCTCTCACCGGCGATCCACAGAATTTGACGATTCCTCCGCTGCGCGCGAGAGGAAGCACAATATGGATCACCAAGAGCTTCGGCGGCGGTTTGCGACGCTGACTACTGCCCATCTGGCGGATGCATGCATTCGCGCGCAGATCCCGGTGCGCTGTGCGCCCGCACTCTTGCATGCTGTAACACCTGGTAGCTGCCTAGCTGGGCGTGCGTCTCCTGCTCGACATGTCGGTAGCGTCGATATTTTCCTGGAGGCGCTCGAAAAGGCTGCGCCTGGCCACGTGTTGGTGGTCGACAATGGCGGACGACTCGATGAAGCGTGCGTCGGCGATCTTGTGGCTCTCGAGGCTCGGGCTGCTGAGCTGGACGGAATAGTGATCTGGGGGCTGCATCGCGACACAGCTGACATACGAGCGATTGGGTTGCCGGTCTTCAGCCTGGGAGCGATCCCAACTGGCCCTCAACGCCTCGATATCCGTCCCCAAGACGCGTTGGAGTCCGCCACTGTGGGAGATTGGACGGTGGGTCGTGAGGACTTGGTCTTGGGCGATGACGATGGCGTGCTCTTTGTGTCAGCCACCCGCGCTGTGAACATCTTCACGCTTGCGGAGACGATCCGCGACACCGAGCGACACCAAGCCGAACGGATCCGTGCAGGTGTCTCCCTGCGCAGTCAGGTGCAGTTCGACACCTACCTTGCTCAGCGCCAACAGACGCCTTCCCTGAGTTTCCGCGATCACCTGCGAGCCGTGGGCGGGGCCATTGAGGAATAACCTGGCATCTCATGGTGAAAGACCTACGGTGCCAGCTTGTGCGGTCACCGGTGCGCACCGCTGAAGCGGGTACGGGCGCCATGCGCCGGCAGGCGCTTGCCGGTGACGCGCCGGCCGCGATGACCCGAGCCTTCGACCCAGGCGGTGGTTGCCGGCACATCCTTCCTACGGCAATGGCAAAGGAGGCAGCCCTGGTGAAAACACTGGAGATCATCAACCTCCGCCAACCAAGCGAGGTGCGCGAGTTCCCCTATGGGCAGCTCGAACTGTTCCACATCGCCGGCCAGGTCATCGGGCGCGCGACCTACCAGCCGGGCTGGCGCTGGACCGAGCACGTCGGCCCGACGGCGGGTACCAAGCTGTGCGAGGTCGCGCACCTCGGCCTGGTCGTCAGTGGTCGTGCGGCCGTGCGGATGGCCGACGGGACCGAGCGGGTGATAGGGTCCGGCGACTTGTTCGCGATCCCGCCTGGCCACGACAGTTGGGTGGTCGGCGACGAGCCGTACACCTCCCTCCACCTGCTCGGCGCCGACTCCTACACCCTCCCCGCCACGAGCTAAGAGCCCTATGCATTCAAGAGAAGTTGGGTCCTGCACCAGGGCAGCCAGTCGAGGTTGAACGCCGCGATCGGACCGGCTCGCCGTGTTGCAGGCAAGATCAGAAACAGGTTGGTCCAGTGGAAGGCCTGGCCGATCATCGGTCCTGCTCGGCGGCCGTCTTGAGCGCGGTGAGCCAATGCTTGATGGCGGCCTGCAGCTTGGCGCTGTTGTAGAACAGCACCAGCAGCGGCCCGGCCATCGATTCCTCGCACCGCACCCGCGTGCCGCCGCCGTCGGTGGCTTCCAGCAGGTGGCGGTGGACGACCTTGAACCCCGAGGACACGCCGGTCCAGGCGAGCTCCCTGTCGGGGTCGACGACGGCGAAGCGGGACTTGATGTGGGTCCTGCCGTTGCTCCAGGTGAATGTCGCTCCAGGTGAATGGGGTGTCGGTGGTCACTGCGGCGTCCAGGCGAATGTCGTGGATGGCAGGATCGAAGCTCGGCCAGCCTGGGGGGTTGCTGAGCAGCTCCCAGACCCGCTGGACCAGGGCGTCGATGCGCTCCTGCTTGGCGTAGTCCTGTGGGCGGAGGAGACCGGCGAGGAGGGCGGGCATGGGCACCTGGCAGCTCCTACCAGACCATCTGGTGGTTGTAGAGCCACCGCTGATCGAAGTCGCTCAGGGAAGGGATGTCGTCGGGGTCAGGTGGGAATCCCGCACCGGGGACGTGGACGCTGTTGGCTTCGCCGGTCACGACGACGATCCGCTGGCGGCTCGGGTGGCACATGGTGTAGCGCCCGCATTGCGGGCAGGCCCATTCCACCGTTCCGTCAGATCGATCTGCCTGATGAACCATGCGATGAACCGACTTCATCGGCACGGTGACACTCGCTCCTTTCTTCTATGGGCACTTTGTGATCTGGTTCACATGCTAGGCGACTGTAATGACGAACGTGTTTCATCGCCGCAAGCATCAAGTGAACCTTCCGAGCGGGGACGCCAAGGCCTCGTCGGGTGGGAGGCGGAAACCGGCGGATGTTGCCCGCCATTCGGCGTGAGCGTGTAGGCGTCATTGCTGGTGAGCGTGTTGGGAGGTGTCCCACCGATTCCAGTGCACGACCTCTTCCAACGGCTTGCGTGCGGCGGGCTTGAACGTGGTCCCCAACGTATAGGCGACCGGGATGAGCCCGACCTGCATGACCTCCGCATACGGCACACCAAGCACCTGCGCTGCCCCCCGCTCGTAGCCGAGATGGAGAGTTGTCAGCACGGTCCCCAAACCACGTGACCGCGCGGCAAGCATGAAGCTCCAGACCGCGGGCCAGATCCCACCCCAGTGAGCGGCCTGCTCGATGGCCGGCAGATTCTCGGCGCGGCCCTCGACACAGGGAACCGGGCGGCTGAACCTGGTCCCTCCCCACGGCCGGTTGCAACGCAATAGCAGTCCTCGCGGGCCTGGGTCGCGCCGAGCAGCGGCATGGTTGCGCACGATACAAGACCGACACGCGCCATCATCCGCGGCCCCTCTACGTAACGGCCCAATGGCTGCTACCTCGAGCTGGCCCGGACTGCCGCGTCCGCCAGCGCGCGGACGCCGGCCACGACAGCCGGTCGGTGGTCAACTGCGGCCATCGCGACTGCGCCATCGAGCAGTACTTGGAGCTCGGCAGCCAGGCCAGATGGCTCGTGCGCGCCCGCACTCTTGGCCAGGTCCTCCAGAAGCCGGCGCAGAGCCATCCGATGCTCGGCGATCACTGCTTGGGCAGGATGGTCAGGGTTGCCGTAGAGGCTGGTCGCTACATTGGCGATGAACGAGCCCCGAAACCCCTCACTGGCGAACCACTGGTCGAGCGCGTCCCACGGGACCGCCAGGCGCACCTCGGGTTCCTCGCGGTCGACCCGGTCCTGCAGCCACCGCAGCCACTCGGCACTCCACTGCGCAAGGGCGGCGGCCACCAGCTTGTCCTTGCTGCCAAAGTGCCGGTAGAGGGTCGTAGGAGTCACGTCAGCTCCGGCGATGATGCGGTTGATGCCGACCTGGATGCCCTCCTCATAGAAGAGCGTAGTCGCCGCATTGAGAATCCGGTCACGAGGACCGCCGTTCGTCGTGGCTGGTCTCGGCATGGGAACCTCCGCTTAGCTATCCTCATAGTGGTGAGAGCATTCTCTCTCGCACCGACTGAGCATGCAAGAATGAACATTGCAAGTTTGCAGATCTGGCTTGCGGTCCTTGGTCCTCAGGCTCCACGCTTGACAAGTGGCGACACTGGCAGCCCTCGCCAAGAGGAGACGTACGGTGACGGCTCGATCTGGCCCAACACTCCGGCGCCGGCGCCTAGGAGGGGAGCTACGCCGACTCCGGGAGGACGCGGCGCTCACCATCCAGCAAGTCGCAAGACGCCTGGAGTGCTCTGAGTCGAAGATCTCCAGAATCGAGACCGGCCACGTCAGCGCAACCCCACGTGACGTCCGAGACATGCTCGGACTCTATGGAGTCGATGACGAGCGGCGGGACGCACTGATCCGGTTGGCTCGGGAGGTCCGTCAACGAGGATGGTGGACCAGTTACGCCGACGTGCCCAATGGAATACGCGCCTACGCAAGCCTGGAGGTCACCGCAGAATCGATCCACACCTACATGTCGCTGGTCGTTCCCGCGCTACTCCAAACCCGGGAATACGCTCGAGCAGTTATTCGCGCCATACTCCCAGATCTACTTCCTGAGGAGATCGAGCGCCGAGTCGAGCTTCGCATGGAGCGGCAGTTTATTCTTGAGCAAGGCGACCCGCCCACGCTCTGGGCGGTCCTCGATGAAGCGATGGTCCGTCGTCACGTTGGCTCGGTTGCGGTCATGTCCGCTCAACTCCACAAGCTCACCGAAGCCGCCGCATTGCCCACCGTGACACTCCAAGTGCTACCGATCGCAGCTGGCGAGCATGCCGGCATGGACGGCCCATTCACCATCGTCGGATATGCAGAACCGGCCAAACCCGATTTCGTAGTCCTCGACAGCGTCATGGGGGAGCTGTACCTCGAGACCGCTGAAGAACTCCAGCGATACCGCCGAGTGTTCCAACTCCTAAGTACCGCAGCCCACCCGCCCGACGATTCGATTGCCTTCATTCGCAAACTAACAATGGAGCTAGAGAAGCTCCGGCCGAACGAGAAGGTAGTCAGGGCAGATCGAACTGTCCGTCGCGAACCCCGTCGATGAATGCTCGCCACTCCACAGGCGTGAAGGTAAGCGCTTGACCCTGCCGGTCCTTTGAGTCGCGGATCGCGACCAGCCCGTCCAGAAACGCGATCTCGACACAGCCGTTGACGGAACTGTAGGTACTCTTTCGCCAGACCGCGCCAACCAGGTCAGACATGTCCCACCTTCCCATACTCGATCAACCTGCGATGGCCATCCGGTAACCACGCTCTTGAGCCTTTCTGCGCCCAAGGCACGTGTTGCGAGTTGCACCGCTGGACGTAAGGGCCTGGCGTGGCGGACGCAGCCTCGCTGATATTTGTCGCGGGTGTCAAAATAATGGCAAAAAGCCCCATTGCCGCAGTCGTCGACATCGTCGCGGACACAACGAGCATGCCGATCGACCCGCCCGTCTTCTGCATCGGCGCGCGCAGCGTGGCCTTGAATCGGCGCCTCGCGTGCAGTTCGGCGGGTGCGGAAGTCGTGGTCACTAGCGGACGACACTACTACTGAGGCCATGCCTGCGGGCATCTGCCGCATTGCACTGACGTGAGGAGGAGACGATGCCCGAAGCCGACCGGCTCGCCGTACTCGAGCAGTTCAACCGGGCGTGGAACGAGCACGATCTGGACGCCGCGCTCGCCCTGGTCACCGACGACTGCGTCTTCGACAACACCGCCCCGGCCCCCGACGGCGAGCGCTTCCAGGGCAAGGCGGCCATCCGCGCCGCCTGGAAGCCAGTGTTCGACGACCCCCGCAGCCACTTCGAGGTCGAGGAGGTCTTTGCCGGCGGCGACCGTGTGGTCCAGCGCTGGTGCTACTCGTGGGGCAGCGGCCATGTCCGCGGGGTCGACCTGCTCCGCTTCCACGGCGGCAAGGTCGCCGAGAAGCTGTCCTACGTCAAGGGCTGACCTGTCGCTGCGCGCAACAGCCCCTCTGGTGCCGGCGGAACGATTCCCATGCGACACAGTCATTCGAACGCACAGCTTGGCCATGCTGCTCGGGCCCATGACTGGCGATCATCAGCGACCTCGGCCACTGGGCCGTCAGTGATACCAGGTCGTTTCGCCTATGTGCCGGGCAGGAGCCTGACGGCGTAGCCGAAGTCGGCGATCCGCGTGCCTGCCGCATACAGCGCACGGAGGGCTTCACGGGAAGTGACATCGCGTTCGTAGGAGAGCCGGGCGACGGCGCCGGCGATCTGCGGGGCGGCGAACGAGGTGCCGGTCCACACCGCCCATGGATCGGGTCCGAAGTGGTCGGGGTACGGGTCGATCTCCGGGGACTCATCACCTTCGACGTAGGTGGACATCTGGCCTTCGGCGATGGTGGAGAAGTCGACCCAGAACCCCCGGCTCGACCATGCTGACGGCCTGCCGTCGGCGGTCAGCCCCGCCACGGAGACGACCCGCCGAAAGGCCGCCGGCCAGCACGGACGCGTGCTGCCGAAGTTGCCCGCGGCAGCGACGACGAGCACGTCGCGATGCGTTGCCTGCTCGATCTCGCTGATGATCTCCAGGGCGACCTCGATGGCCACCGGAGGCTGGTCGTCGATTGTCTGCGCGCCCAGCGAGAGGTTGAGGATGTCCGCGCCCTCCCGCACGGCCTGGATCATGGCGCAGGCGACGTCCACCTCGCTGCCGATGCCGTCGCTGTCCAGCGCGCGGTACACGCTGATGTCGGCTCGGTGCGCCACCTGCTGGACGATGCCGGCGGCGAAAGTGCCGTGACCCGCGCCGAAGTCGAGGTGGCCGTCCCCGTGTCCGGGAAGGGCGTCGAGCGGGTCGATGTTGTCGTTGCGAGGGACGCTGTTCAGCCACCCGTCCGAGCGCGGCCCCTCGACGATGCCTGTGTCGATGACGGCGACCTTGACCTGCCTCGACTGCGTCTGTATCGACTGCGGGAACGGCCGGGCTCCGGCGGACGGCTCGGGCCCACCGAGTCCCTTGGCGATCGGGCCGAGCGGCGTGATGTGGTTCACCGACGCCGCGATGCCTTCCCGCCGCAGGAGGCGAGCGATGTCGTCCAGCCGCGTGGCGGGGATCTCGGGGTTGGCGAGCCGCACGACGCGGCCCTCCAGGCACTCGATCGGCGACGTCTCGAACTTGTACCGGTCGAGGAACTGCTCCACCCGGGGGTCGCGCATCGCTTCGGCGCGTACCAGCAGCTCACCCCAGACGACCAGGGTCTCGAAGCCCCGGCGGCTCGGGATGGAGCCGATTCGCCGCGGGTCGACGTCCCGTTCCTGCTGCCGTTGCTGGAGAAGGGCGATCAGCTCACGCCGGAAAGCGCGATCATTCGGCCGCCTCACCAGGTCGGAGACCTGGCGGCAGACTTCGCGCTGGTCCCGGGCCCGTTGCTCGGCGGACCTCCCGTCCGGGTAATCCTCCCCACACGGATTGCGAAGATTCCAATCCCGCTCCGTCATCTGGTTCCTCCTCCTGGTGCATGCGGTTATTCTTCAGGGGCGATGCGGACTTTCCGACCAGCGGGCCGTCATGGAGTATGAGCCCGATTACGATCTTCTGATACGTGCTTCGGCCGCGTACAAAGGCGCCGTCGCCAATCCAGTGGAGTTTCGCCCGGTCGCTTCCCGCCTGGTCGCCGAGGCGCGACGGACGAGCCACGCGGAGGCCCTCGTGGTCGCGCTGCGGGCCGAAGCCTGGTGCGAGCGGGCCCGCCTGGGGAACGGCCGGGCGAAGCAGCTGCTCGACGAGGCAGGACGGGTCGCTCGGCGGCACCGCCTCGACGGCCGCCTTGGCGAGGTCCTGGTCACCCGGGCAGCGGTGAGCCTCGAGCTGGGACGGATGGCTGCTGCACAGCGCGACCTCGACCGCGCTGCCACCCTGGTGCGAGATGAGGGATCGGCCGAGCTGGGCCTGCAGCAGGCGGCGCTCTTTCAGAACATCGGGCGAATGTCGGATGCGGCCGCGGTGTACCGGCGCGTGCTGGCGGCCCCCGACGCCCCGATCGACGTCAGGGCCAAGGTCGCCAACAACCTGGCGCTCGTCGAGACGCAGCGCGGGCACCACCAGGCCGCACTCGGCCACCTGGACGAGGCGGCCAGGCTGGCCAGCGAGGTCGGCCCGGCGCTCGTGGCGATCGTCGCGGAGAGCCGCGCCTGGGTGGTCGTGCAGACCGGGAGGCTCAGCGAGAGCCTCGGCCTGTTCGACGCGGCGGCCCGCCTGTACGAGGCTGCCGGGCTGCCGCTCGGGGAGCACTACCTCGAGCTGGTCGACGCGCTGGTGGACCTCCGACTGCTCCCAGAGGCCAACGAGATGGCCCACCGCGCCGTCCAGCAGTTCCAGGCGCACGGCGTGCTGCTCATGGGGGCCGAGGCGCAGCTACGGGCCGCCCGGCTTGCCCTGCTGATCGGGGACCATCCGGGAGCGATCGCCGCCGCGGCGCTGGCCACCAGCAGCCTGCGGCGCCAGCGTCGAACGGCATGGACGGCGATGGCGGTGGTCATCGCCGTCGAGGCTCGCACTCGCATCGGCGAGGTCTCGGCCACCCACCTGGGAGCGGTCCGGCGTGCCGCCGCCGCGCTCGAGCGACTCGGCATCGTGTCGAGCGCCGTCCAAGCGCAGCTCACGGCGGGTCGCGCCGCCACGGCACTGGGCAAGACCGCGGTGGCGCGCAACAGCCTGCACCGGGCGCACGAGCTCGCTCGTCGCACTCCCGTGCTCGTCCGCCTGAGGGGCCGTGTCGCCGCCGCCCTGGCGGCGCAACTGCTCCACGACGACCGCGGCGTCCTCTACCATTGCCGCGCCGGCGTCAACGACCTGACGCGGCATCGAGCCGCGCTGCCGTCGATGGAGCTGCGCGCCCTGGCGTCCGGGCATGGTGCGGAGCTGGGCCGGGTGGGCCTGGAGGTCCTGCTCCGCAAAGGATCGGCGCTGTTGGTCCTCGACTGGATGGAGCGGACGCGCGCGGCGGCACTGTACGCCATCGAGCCAGCGGCCACCGAAGGGATCGAGGAGGAGCTTGCGGCGCTGCGAGCCGTCCACGCCGAGCTCGTCCAGGCCCGGCGTGAGTGGGGAACCGAGCCGCCGGAGCTGCTCGCCAGGCAGACCGCGATCGAGAGCCGGGTGCGCCGGGCGAGCTGGGTGCGGCAAGGATCAGCAATGGCGGGGAGCACGGCGATGGCCGCCGCCGAGCTGCGGGACCAGCTCGACGGGCAGGTGCTGGTCGAGTACAGCATCCTCGACGGTCGGCTGTCCGCGGTGGTCCTGGAGGCGGGGCGGGCCCGGCTGGCGCGGCTGGGCCCACTGCGAGACGTGCGCTACGAGGCCGACGCGCTCTCCTTCGCCCTGCGGCGGCTGACACGGCCGGGCTCATCAGCGGCCCTGGCGAGCGCGCGCGCCAGCGCGGAGGCCGGGCTGCACCGGCTGGCCGAGCTGCTGGTGCGGCCCCTCGCGCTGCCGGACGACGCCAGGCTGGTGATCGTCCCCGTCGGTCACCTGCAGGGTCTCCCGTGGTCGGCGCTGCACCCGGGCCCGGTGTCGGTCGCGCCGTCGGCGTCGTTCTGGGTCCGCACCCGTCAGCGACGCGCGCTGAGCGGCGGAGACATCGTCCTGGTGGCCGGCCCGGAGCTGCCAGGTGCCACTGCCGAGATCGAGACGCTCCGGAGGATGCACCACCGACCGGTGGTGCTCGTGCCCCCTTTGAGCACTGTCAGCGCCGTGGCGAGCGCGCTGGACGGTGCGGCGCTGGCGCACCTGGCCTGCCACGGCCGCCTGCGCTCCGACAACCCGACGTTCTCGTCCCTGCTGCTCAGCGACGGCCTGCTCACAGTCCACGAGCTCGATCTGCGGGGCATCGCGCCGCAGCGGATGATCCTGGCGGCATGCGACTCCGGCGCCGGGGTCAGCTACGAGGGAGACGAGATGCTCGGCTTCGTGAGCGCGCTGATGGCCCGCGGCACGGCGGGCCTGATCGCAAGCGTGGTCATGGTCCCCGACCTGGAGGCGGTCCCACTGATGCGCTGCCTGCACGCGCTCGTGCTTCGAGGCGCCACGCTCGCCGAGGCGCTGTGGGCGGCGCGAGCCACGATCGACCGGGACGACCCATGCGCCTTCGTTACCTGGTGCGCGTTCACGGCCTTCGGCGGCGCCTGAGGCGGGGCTCACCGTGCGCGCTCGCCGAGCCGCTGCACTGGCCGCTGTATCAACAGCGGTGCACTCGACTCTCATAGCCGTGGGCGCGGCCGTCGGAACGCGTGTGAGCGGGAGGAGCCGTGATGAATGCGGCGAAAAACGGGCCAGATACAGGTATCAGGGAGGGTCAGGTGCTCACAGCGTGACCCAGTCCGTCACCACGGAGTCGCCCGCTTCGGTGCCCGCCAGGTGGCACTGCAGCGAGCTGAGCCCAGCGGGGAGATCATCGGCCCTGAAGCGGCCGAGCTCGTCAGCCTCGACCTCGACTGTGCTCCCCTGGTGGTGGCGGACCGTCACCAGGGCCTGCTGGGCGGGAACGAGCTGGCCGATCAGCCGTCGGCGCCCCCCAACTCCAGTGACCTCGACCTCGACCGTGAGGCCGGGGGCTTCGAAGGTGAGCAGTCGAGGACTCTCCGAGGCGCGCACGACAGCCATCGCGGGGTCGTCGGCCGAGTCGTAGGCGAGCGCCGCGAGATCCGCGTCGATCGTTCTCCAGGCGAAGCTATCGAGACCGCTCCGGAGCACCTCCGGGGGCACGGGATCGGCCTCGGCGATGACCGCGCGCAACTCCTGCAAAAGCCAATCGTGCTCGTCGCTTCCGGGTTCCTGCTCCGGGCCGATGGTGCCGTCGTCGTCGATCACGTCTCGAGTCTCCCGTCAAACGCTTTTCTTGGAGAGCCGCTCACTCAGAGAAAGATACGTCTGATCCTAGTTTGCGGCGAAGCTGCTCCAGGCAGCGCGCGCGGGTCGGGCCGATACTGCCGATCGGCATGCCGAATGCCTCGGCCACTTGCTCGTAGCTCAGCGTCGGATAGGCCAGGAACAGCGCACGCAGCAACTCCTGGCAGCGAGACCCGAGCTCCCGGAACGCCCGCCACAGCAGCGCCGCCCGCTCGCTCTTGGTGACCAGCGACTCCGGTAACGGACCGTCGGGTCCGCCGCGTTCGAGCCTGCTCTCGTCGTCGGTAGCGATCTCGCGATTCGACGCCCGCAGCAGGTGCAGGCACTCCCGCCTGGCCGTGGTCACCAGCCACGCGCCCACCCGACTCGGATCCTTCAGGCGCCCGAGATGCTCGACCAGCCGCAACCAGGTGACCTGCGTCACGTCAGCCGAGTCTGCCCTGCCCAGCCCGTACGAGCCAGCGATCGACCAGACCAGACCGCTGAAGTGCTTGACCAGCGTCTCCCAGGCATGGCCATTGCCGCCAGCCGCGGCCTCGACCAGCGAGCTGAGCTCCTCAGCGTCCATGCACTCGACGGTTCCCCGAACGCTGTCCCTCCGGGTGAACCTATCACAGGGGTCTGTCGAGCGAACGGTGTAACTGGTGTGGATAGGGCTGCCTCCTGGTGGCGCTGAGGCGGCCGTCGAAGGTGATGTCGAAGGCATTCAGGGCAGCCTTCCAGCGGTTATGGCGTCTGGCAGGCCGCCAGGCGAGCCGGCGGTCAGCTCAGGGCGGCGCGGGCTGCGAGGCTGCGGTGGGTCGCCCGGCTGACAAGGACGAGCCGGGTGAGGCTGGCGGCTGCGGCTAGGCCGGCCGGGGCCCAGGCGAGCGCGGCGGGGGCGATGAGAGCCTGGCCGGTGAGCATGGCCAGCATGGCCAGGTCGACGACGACCGCGGCGATCCCGGCCGCGGCCG
>WNGB01011938.1_pt1 | contig 11851 bp, 16 predicted proteins | sample 5400681 | NCBI WGS metagenome assembly WNGB01 (sample SAMN13153367, study PRJNA577476) | soil metagenome | isolation source: 115 cm soil or saprolite under grassland replicate 2 | place: USA:California | collected 2016-06-15 | reverse complement strand
AGGGGACGGTGGTCTCGTACAACAGCCACAACTGGCAATGTTCGAACGGCAACTGCGCCAACTGCTCCGTATATTCGAGCTGCGCGCCGGGCGCGAGCGGCTGCCCGTGGGGCACCGTGTGGACCGACCAGGGCGTGTGCGGAACCACCTGCACGCCGAACTGCTCGGGCAGGAACTGCGGCAGCGACGGCTGCGGCGGAAGCTGCGGGACCTGCCAGAGCGGCTACACCTGCAGCGGGAGCGGCGTGTGCACGGCCAGCAGCAGCAACGCCACCGGCTGGAAGGACTGCAACCTCAGCGGTGCCTGGAGCGCCTCGCTGCCTCCGGGGAGCTACACGCTGTCACAGCTGCAGGCGCGCGGCGTCGTCAACGACGACATGTCCTCGATCCAGGTCCCGTCGGGCTACGAAGCGGCGCTCTTCGAGCACGACAACTTTTCCGGGACGTGCGTCACCGCGGGCAGCGGATCGACGTGTGCCAACTGCATGGTCAACTGCGGGACGAACATGAACGACAAGGTCTCGTCGCTGAAGATCCAGGCGGCGGGGACGGGATGCCCGTCAGGCGGCGGCCTGTCGAGCAACATCAGCTCGACGCAGTTCTACACGATCTTCCCGGGCGCGGGCTCCTGCTCGTACTGGGACGGCGAGACCAACGCGCAGAGGACCGACGGAAACTTCTCGAACATACCGGGCTTTTCCGGCACCTGCCACGCTCCGCGCAAGGCGGTCTACACGTACACGGGCTTCACCGGAGTCGCCTCGACCTACGCCGCCTTCGGCTCGAACTCGAACGTGACGCTCGCGAAGCGCGAGATCGCAGCCTTCCTGGCCAATGTCAGCCACGAGTCCGACTGGCTGCACGCCAACCGCGAGTACAACCAGGCCAACCGCTGCTCCTATTGTGACCCGAACTGGTCGTTCGGCTGCCCAGCCGGCACGTGCGAATACTACGGCCGCGGGCCCATCCAACTGTCCTGGAACAACAATTACAAGAGCTGCGGCGATGCGATCGGCGTCGACCTCCTCAACAACCCGAACCTAGCTGCCGACGACTCCACCATCGCGATGAAGACGGGCGTCTGGTACTGGATGAACGGCTTCGGGCCGGGCGGCTACGGCGCCAACAGTCACGAGGCCATTCTCGCCAGCGACGGCGCCGGCGGCTTCGGCGCGACCATCTACCACATCAACGGCGGCATCGAGTGCAACCACGGATGCGTCGCCGGCAGCCAGTGCGACGTCCGCGTGCAGAGGTACAAGGCGATCTGCGACTACCTCGGCGTCAGCTATGGCAACAACCTGACCTGCTGAAACAAACAGGCCGTTGCTTCGGTCGGGGCGAGAGGAACTGAAACAACGTCACACAAGAGGCGGCTGCAGCCAGGACCGCCCTCTGACGGTCCTCCGTCCCGCTTCTCACACGCCGTCAGTGCTTCGCCCTGCGTTCGACAAACCTCGGCGATGTGCATGGCGTCATAGTCGCGTCCTTGCCAACGATGTTGGGAGCTCATGCATCGCTCGAACGACTCCAACTCGGCGTTGCATCCGCTGGCTCTCTTCTCCGCGGCATTCCTTTCGCATTGTCCGGTGCACATGGACACCGATCCGTTGACCTGACACGCCGAAGTCTTGAGGCAGAGCACCTCGCACAGCGAAGCCGGCGAATTCGCGGACGCCGTCCTCGTTCCGCATGCCGCGAGCGAGGCAACATGCGCCAGCTTTGAGCGCCGCGATCGAGAAGCAAACGTGCAGTTTGCGATTGGTCGCCATCGAGGCGCAGCTTACAACTGGCCTGGGCAGTCGGAAACGGCACGGAGAACGGGGACCGACCGGGCGGCGGGATCCGCCCAAGAGACGGGATGGTCTCGGCGCGAGGCTAAGGCTGCCCCATCATGCATCCCGGTTGCGTCGGGCACTTGGTGAGCGTGAGCCCGGTGCACGGAGTCGGCATTCCGGAGCACGTGCCGGTTCCGTTTGTCCACAAGCACCCGTTCGAGGAGAGACACGTGGCGCTGTCGGTGTTCGACGAGCAAGGGTTGGACGTACCCGAGCAGGTACCGGTGCCGTTAAGCCAACTGCAGCCGTTGGCCGAGAGGCAGGTCGTGCTCGACATGCTCGTGGAGCACGGTACGGGTGTGCCGGTGCAGGTTGCCGTCGAGGACCAGGTGCAGCCGTTGGCCGAGAGGCAAGTGCTGCTCATGGTGTTCGAGACACAGGTCGTCGGCGTCCCCGAGCAGGTACCCGTGGCCGCGCTCCACGTGCAACCGCTGGTAAGCCCACCGCTGTACGGACACGTTGTGCTGCTGGGCTTCGTCGAGCATGCCGCTGGCGTGCCTGTGCATGTGGCTAGGTTGTAGGTACAGCCGTTGTTCTGGCACGTCGTTTGGGTCGTGTTCGCGGCACAGGTCGTGGTCGGCGTGCCGCTGCAGGTGCCGCTCAGGTTATCCCAGGTGCAGCCCGGCTGGTAGCCGCAAGCGGTCGACGACATGCGACTCCCGCACGCCGTAGGATTTCCCGTGCACGTGGCGGCCGCGTACGCGCAGCCCTGGGCCGCGCACGCCGTCGAGCTGGTGGCGAAGGATGCGCAGGCGTACGGCGTTCCGGTGCAGCCCGGAGGCATGGTCTCGGTCCAGGTGCAGCCTTGCTGAAGGCCGCACGACGGCGAGGCGGTGTGCGCGCCGCACGACAGCGAGGTACCGCTGCACGTACCCGCAACCGCCGGCCACATGCATCCGGGTTGGGCCTGGCAGCTCAATTGCGTGACGTGGTTCGAGCACGGGTATCCCGTACCCGTGCACGAGCCCATGGTCGTTGCGTTCCATGTGCAGCCGGAGAGAGACTCGCACGTCGCCTGCGCAAACTTCGAGGTACACGCCACCGCCGTCCCGCTGCACGAGCCCATGGTCGTTGCGTTCCATGTGCAGCCGGGCGTCGCGGGGCACGAGACGCCGTTGAGGGCCAGGCAGCTCGTCGTTGTCGGGGTCCCGATGCAGCGGGGTCCTGTCGTGAACGTGAGCGTGGGAGTGGGAGTGCGAATGAGCGCCGATTTACAACAAATCTGAGCGCTGCAGTCGCTGCTCTCGTTGCATGTCTTGGGGCAGCTCGTGCTGCACACGCCGGCGCAGCAGATCTCGCCGCCCATCGTGTTACAGTCCGTCGACTGCCCGCACTTCTTGGGGCACGGCTGCGTCGTCGGGTTGAGACAGAGCCCGCTGGCCGCGAGGTTCGGCTCGAGCACGCCGACCGAATCACAACACACCTCGTTGTTGTCCGTGCTGCAGTCGGCGGAGCTCGCGCATGACTTGGGGCACTTCGTAGCAGGCAAGCAGATGGGCTCCTTGTAATTCATGCAGCAGACTTCACCCATCATCTTGCAGTCGTTGTCCGTCGAACAGAGGAGCAACCCGCTGGCCGGCTGGGTGCACACCTTCTGGGGCGTCGACAAGGTAGAGCGCACGCACGCCTGCCCCATCGAGACTTCGCAGTTGGAGTCATCGCTGCAGAACCTCGGGCAGAGCGAAGCCTTGAGGCAGGTGTGCCCCGCCGTACCGAGGTCGCAGCAAAGCTCGCCGGCGCTGACCTCGCAGTCCTGGTCGAATAAGCAGTCCTTGGTGCAGGTGGCCCTGCAGAATCCGGTGTCCGTAGGGCCGCCGTCGGGGTTCCCCCCCGGTCCCACGGTGTCGCTATCCGAGCAGCTCGCCCAGAGCACGATGCTCAGCACGAAGACGAATCCCGACACGATGTTCGTGATCAATCGATCTCGCATAGTGCTCCCCCGCCCAGTAAGGAATTGCGCAAACGCACCCCCAGATAGACGAGCCATTGTCTCGTTTGATGCTCTGTCAGGTCAAGTGGCAGTTTGCGTCGAGGCCACGGTCGCCAAGAACTTCTTCTCTTCAATGTGATAGTTGACAGCCGAGAAGGGGCGCGCCGCGTGTCCTTCTCATGAGAGGATGGAGGTGGCGGTCGTGAGATTCCCGCTATCGACGCATGTTGTGGGCAGCGGTGTCCCCTGAACGGCTTTCGGTTGACGACTCCGGGAGCTCGTCCGAGGAGGAGATCGCTCGGCTCAAGCAGGAAGCAGGCAAACATCTATTGGCGCACGGCGGCGGTCCGGTTCGCGCAGTCCTTGGTGGACGACGGGATTCGTCGACGACTACCGTGTCGTCGTGCATCCAGTCGCCCTCGGGAGCGGCCTTCGACTATTTCCCGAGCTTGCGACGCCCCATCGATTTCAACTTGCGGACGCGACGACCTTCGCGCCCGGCACGATCGCGAACACGGCAGGGTGCGCGGTTCTGGCTGGACGAAGCTCAGGCCCCATGGCAGAGCGGGGCTCACGATGACGTCCGACGTTCCGATTCATTGTAAGTGTGGCAGGGTGCGCGGGGTCGCGCGTGACGTCGGCCCTCGAACCGTCAACCGCTCCGTATGCTACTGCCACGACTGCCGGGCATATATGCACTGGCTCGAGCGCGAAGACCTGCTCGACGAACGCGGTGGCACCGAGATCATCCAACTCGCGCGGGCGCGGCTCGAGATCACCGAAGGGGGCGACCAGATCCGTTGCATGCGCCTCTCGCGGAAGGGTATGCACCGCTGGTATGCGCAGTGCTGTCGAACACCGCTCGGCAACACGGTCCCCCGGATCCCGTTCATCGGCGTCGCGCGCACCGCGTTCGACCTGCCCCGTGCGGACGACGCGTCGAGGTTCGGCGGGGCGATGGCCTCGAGCGTCCGCTCTGCGGTCGGTGGCCCGCCTCCCGGCGCCGGGCTGACGGTCCGCAGCATCGCGCGCGTGATCCGCCTGCTGGCGAGCTGGGCCGTGCGTGGTCTCGGACACCCGACGCCGTTCTTCGGTCGCAACAACCGCCCCACCGTGACGCCGCAGGTACTTACGTCCGCGGAGCGCCAGGAGCTGCGCGAACATCCACGCGCGTGAGGCGTGATGCCGCGCAAGAAATCGCCACAGGAAAAAAAGACGCTCGATGCCGAGATGCAGCATCGCGGCTTCAGCGAATACGCTCACGCCCTTCGCCACGGAAAATGGCGCAAGAAGAAGCGCCGACCCGCTCAAAAGAGCGAGCGCCAAGCCGAGCGCCTCGCGGTCTCCACTCAACCCGAGAAAACGCTCTTGGATCCGGGGTTCGATCCCGGGGCGATCGTGCGTCCCAAGATCGATAAGTGGGGCGCTACTCCGCTTGGCGAGTGGATCAACAAGAAGAAGGCTGACCGTGCGGCTCGGGTTGGTGGGAAAACCCGCCGGAGAATGGCCAAACGCTGACATGTCGGACATCGCGCACTGCGCCAAGGTTAGTTCAAGAATAGCGGATCCGTACCGGCCATGAAGCTCGCTTGAATGGCGGCTTGCGACAAGGCCGCATTGTAAATACGGAATTCGTGAAGCGTACCCCTCAGGTTGGGGTCGCCCAGATATTGTGAACGACCCAACCAGTTGTTGACGTCCGTCAGCTGCGAGAGCGAATCCGCCCAGGCGACCGAGCCGTCCAGAGCGCCATTGCGATACAGCGACATTTGGTTGCTGGCGTCATCGAGGACGACGGCGATCTGGACCATGGAACCCGCAGTCAAGGTCTGCGGCGACAAGGCGCGCGTTTCGGCTGTGCCCGCTTGATTCGCGCGCTTGAAAGCCGCGAAGAGCACCGTCGGGCCGTCTCCACCGGGCGTGACGTAGAGCGAGCTCGCGGCCATCCCTTGCGTATTCTCGGCGCCGGTCGTGTTGCCAAAGTCCAAGATTCGCTGCCACTGAGGACCGCCGGTCCAGGTCAGCCAGATTTCCAACGTCGCGTTCGTGAGTTGCGTGATGATTCCGTTCGGCAAGTCGACGTATTGCATTCCTCCGCCGAGCACGAGATTGCCGGTCCCGCTCAGCTGAGCGTTGACGACAGTTCCGTGTGCGGAACCGACCGAGTCGGTCACCATCGTGCCCGTGCCGCTGAACGAATAGCGATGAATGAGTGCAGCTTTGAGGACACATTGGATGGGGTCGGAGCAGCCCGCTTCGCGAGGGGCATCGACCGAAGCATCGGCCAGCACGTCCGCGGTCGCATCGCTTGCCTCGCGACCAGCCTCGAGGGCGCCGCCGCTTCCTCCCGCACCTCCCGAACTCGACGGATCGCTTTGCGCGTCGGCGATGGTCGCACCGGCGCCGCCACCGACACCCGCCGCGTTGGCATCGGCGCCGGCCCTGCTGCCGGAACCTGGTCCGGTGCCGCTTATCGCAGTGGCGCCAGCCGCCCCGGCGCCCCAACCATCGGCCAGCCTGCTCTCAACACCATAGGCACACCCCGACAGCGAGAGCGCAACCATCAGAAGACGAGCCGACCAGCTGTGGCCGGCGAGCCACGTCGAGGTCTCCCGCAGCAATTGCCCGAGGCAAGCCGGGCTCGACTCAGCTGCCGGCCTCCATTGCGCAAATGGCGTCTGCGGCTTTGGCATTGCAGTGATACATGGCCGTCGGTCAGCCAATTTCGTTGCAAAATCTGTCGGACGTAAGGGTCCCTTCCGCGCTGCCATCTGTCTCTGACGAGCGACGCACGGAGCCGAGAACCGTTGCAACATCGCTGGTGACCGCGAACCGCGTGATGCGGATGGTGCGTCTGCCGCACCCGCACTGACGCTCCGGCACGACGCGCTTCACGGCGAACCCAACGGCAAGGTGTCAAGTCATCGCGCTGGCGCGCCGTGGGCTCCTGGCTTAGCGTGGGGGGCGGTGTCCACCCGCTCCGAATCGGCCCTTTGCAGCGCGCGCTCGGATGGTTCGGAGTTGGCTTGATCCAGCTCTGGCTACGACTGTTCGGGCGTAGCGTGGACCGCCGGACCGTTCAGTCGAGGGCCCGGTGCGAGATGTTGCCACGAAGCCCGAGTACCTGGACGTGACCGTTTTTTGCAGTGTCGGCGCGCAAGTCCATTCAGGCACGAATTTACGGAGCATAAAGGTGAGCCAAAGCCGCATGCGAAACCCACCTAACCTAAATCAGTTGATCTAGCGCCCGAGTGGATCCGAAGTTGGCCCGCCGTGCCAGCCGAAATAGGGTAGTTGCGCCCGTCGGCCCCAACGGATGAACGGATCGCCACCGCTTCTGGACTTAAGGAGCAAAGCAAGATGGGCAATCCTGTGGACGAAACTCGAGATAGCGACGCGCAGCCGATCGGCGACGAAGAACGCACGCACGACGAGCGACCTGATGAAGCCTATGCTCGGGAAGGCAAGCCGGCCGAGGCTGCGGCTCTCGAAGCCGATGACGACGAGTACCAGATGGTCGACCCATCCGAGTTCGTCGATGTTCCTAAGGAGGAAGCACTCGAAGCCGATGATGTCCTCAGAACGCGGCCCGCCGACGTCGCTCCGATTGAGGTCGCTGCCGAGTCAAGCGCGCCCGATGAAGAGATTCCTGCGATAGCCGTTCTCGCGCCGCCTGCAATCCCAAGAGAGGAGCTCGAAGAGCTCACCGCTAAAGTGTCGCCTGTGGCGAACGCCGAAGAGCCGACAGAGCTCGCAGCCGCGCAAGCGCCGGACCGCGAGTCGCCTCCTACCGTTCCGCTTCGCCGGCCTTCGCTCGGCCCGCTGGCGCCGCCGGTCAAAGTCGCGAAGGCCTTATCGACGACGTCGGTGTCGATTCCCCCGCCCCCGCGCGTCTCCTCGCGAACCCTGCCTCCGCCTCCGCCACCACGGTCCCAGGCAATCGAAAAAGGCCGCGTGCCACCGCCTCCTCCTCTTCGGCGAACGAGCACGTCGCTTCCCCCGCCTCCGCGCGTGACGATCTCGAGCGCCCCGCTTCTCACGATGTCGGGAACCGTTCCCCCCGTTCCGAGTCCATCGAAGGATCGGTCCGGACGTCGCGAGCGCGCGTGGTCGACCAAGCGGGCCGCAGCCGCCGCAGCGATCACTGCGGCCTTGGCGGCAGCCATCTTGGGAGCCAAACGCCGCCACGCTCCGACCTCGGCACCGTCGAGGGAGGTTGCCGCAGCGATCCCCGCCCCCGAACCTCAAGCGCAACCCGAGGCCGTCGCCGCCGCCCCCATTGCCACCGCGGCTGCCGTCCCGACGCCGGAAACTCCCGAGCGGACGCCTTCGCCTTCGCCGGCCGCGACCGAACACCCGTCCAAAGTGGCGAAAGAGGCGCCCCCAGCCGAGAACCCAAAGAACGCTCTGCCGTCGGCATCCGACAGAGCCGAGCTCGCGGCCATCGCCGTCAAGGTAGGCGCGCCGAAAGCGGCGGCGTGTACGATGAACTTCAACACGATCCCCCCGTCACACATCGCGCTCGACGGGCGCGATATCGGCATGACGCCGAAGCTCGGCGTCTCCGTCCCACCCGGCACGCACGTCGTCACGTTCGCGAATGCAGGAGGCAAAAAGGTGACTTCGGCGCCATGCAAGCCGGGCGAACAGAAAACGGTTTCGATGCGACTTCCGATGTGAATCGGTAACGAGACCTCGGTCGGCGTTGCCGCCCTCCTCGATCGCGACGGCGGCGTCGGGCGTGAATCTGTCGTCGCTCGAGCGGTCAGAAAGAGACGCGTCATTGGCGGATGGAGCATGGCGATCATGGGAACGGGACGTCGAGCAGTCGTAACCGTTCTCGCCTCTCGTCCTTCCATAGCGTTTCGAGCTGCGTGAATGGTCGGGCAACGAACGCATGGTGCCGATCGTCGGCGATCTGCGACCGATTCTCGTTGAAGCAGTTCGGGGGAATCGAAACGGGCGAGGGCAACCCTCGGCCAGAATCGTCCGGCTGACTCCTGGATACCTGCGGATGTTCCGACGATTGTGGATCGAAAGCGCACGTCCCGCGCTCGGTGCGATCGTCAAGAGCTTATCCCGGGATGAGCTGCACTGGAAGCGGCGTCTTGTCCGGCGCGTCCGCGAAATCGGCTGCTGAGAAGATTGAGCAGCAATCGCAGGCGCTCCGCAAGCTCCAACGCCGACAAAGTGACCCTGACAGTCTCGGCCTATTCAACGGAGTGGACCTTACTGAAGGGGCTGCCCAAAATCTAGTCCAGAAGATTCTCAGCGGCGCCACCACGCAGCGATTCGGACGCCTCAAGATGTCCGGATTCGCGGGGGAGCGCGGTCTGGCAATTTACGACGCTGCCGGCAGGGGTATACTCGTCCGACTGGAGGATGGGCAGTTCATCACATTCCTTGAGGAGGCGCGCGGGTTGGGCAACATTTTTCGATAGGGAGACGAGAATGGACCTTTGTTTTTCTGGGTTTGCCAAAGTGCCCTTCGTGGAGGCGGTGGACCGACTCCTGAACCTCGCAGCGGCATTACCTGTTGAAGAGCTTTCCTTCTGGGATCCATCTGGCGTCGTTAACCGAAGCACTTTCAACAATGGAACGGGCGTAGCGGACGCACCTCAGGTGCTGGATCTCGCTTTGGATGACGTCGTTCGGGTTTCGGTCCGAATTCGAACCAAAATCCCAGAGGAAACTGGCACGTTCATGTTCGCTGTCGTTCGGGCAGATAAGGACTCAGTTACAGGCCTTGATGGCCAGGTTTACTGGTCCCAAAAGGATGCTGACTATCCGCCTATCGATTTGCGAAACGAGCTCGAGAGTTTCATGTTGCAGGCAGCGTCTGCGCTTCGAGCGCTAATTACATTATCAGATGAGGACGACCCCAATCAGGTACTTGCAACGAAGCCGCGCATCCTGTTGCCATTGGGGATCGTGGCTGCTGGCTGGAATGTTGCTGGCGACCTCCGGCAGACACTTGCGGGCGCCGGATACACCGTAAAGGAAATGGAAGGCGGTACGATTGTGTCGTTCCCTCATCAGGGCGACGTGTCGCCGATTCTGAAAAGCTGGCTGGCTCGGGAAACGGCCGCAGCTGGTATCCGCACTCGGACGGGAAGTTCATAGTTTTTCCGGAGCGGGAACGTCGGAACGTGCCGGCATTCTTCCGGCGTTCTGCCGAAATGGGCTCGAGAGTACACTCCCAAATCTCGTAGGCTTAGGAGGGTTGATGGCTTCTTCCTATCATCTGATCTGTATGGACTGCAGCCGCTACCTATCCTTTGCGCCGATGAAAACCGACGTGATGAAGTAGGTGAGAAAGATGAATGTCGATCAAGTCCTACCCCGAGAGGAGTCCACCCTCGGGAAGTCCATTCCTTGCGCGGCGCGCGGCGACGCGCACCGCGAAGCGTAGGAGGATGCGTAAGCGGGCCGGGTGATAGAACCACGAAACTTGCTTCGAAGGAGCCAACGCACTTGGACCCTGCGGATGCCATGGTGAAGATCCCGAACAAGTGGACTTGGGATTGGCACTCCTTCCGTGGTCGGAGAGAGCTCGGCAAGCTCGCACATGCATCATGCACGGGAATCGGGAGATCTCGAAGGGGCCGCTCGATCATGGTGAACGAGAGGCACGGGCGGGAAGGCGAAAGCCGCAATCCGTAGCAGCCCATCGAGAAGTCGGACGCACTCGTAGTACCGACCTGCAAGAAGTCGATGAACTCGCAGGTAACGCCCGAGGAGTCGATGGAGGGAAGGGGTGCGGCCCCTGGGAAATCCGCTTTACGAAACACGCGCCGGGCGCAGAACCGGGAAAGCGTGACCACGGAACTGGAGTGGATCGGACAGCATGCAAAGCGAAGCAAGGGAGAACGATTCAACAACCTTCTGAGTCACATCCAGGTGCCGCTCCTTGAGGAAGCCTATTATCGGCTGCGGAAAGACGCAGCGCCTGGGGTCGATGGCGTGACATGGCGCGAGTACGGGGAGCAACTCGCCACCCGGTTACGCGATCTCACGGCCCGCATTCATCGCGGCAGCTACCGTCCGCAACCGGTTTCCGGGGCCTCGATCTCAAGCGTCAGCTACGGCTGGGCACGAGAGAGCTGTTCGAAGAACTGCGGGCAACTCACGGAATCGCCGCTTTCGCAGGCTCGGCGGAGGTATTCGATGCAGCCGTCGCGATCGCGTTCGAGGCCGAAGCCGAAACAAAGCTGACGCGCCAACCGCGCGCACGAACGAGCGTCACCGAGGTCGCATCCGGTTCGGTAATGGACAGCTGCCGCGTCGGGTCGACCATAGTGTTCCCAGACCTCCGCTAGACCGCGGCAACCGATGCCAAGTCCCTTATCGCAGAGTTCGGAATAGAGCCGTTCTGCACTCGGGAGGCCCGACGTCTCGGCAATACGGGTTGCTACGTGGAAACAACCTCGCGGGTCGTTCTTGTGGCAAGCGGCGTCGTACAGTTCCGAGGCCACTTTCGGGTTCTTTGCGATGCCTTCACCTCGCTCGTAGGCGAGTGCGAGTCTCAGGCACCCATAAGCGTCTGGGCCGCATGCGGATCTATACAACACGACGGCTCGTGCGGGGTCTTTGCGCACACCTAGGCCCTTGGCCGTTAAATCTCCGAGGAGCGAGCATGCACGGCCATTGTGCAGGGTGCAGCCTCGCTTCAGCCGAGTCACTGCTTGCGCCACATTTGGGGGAACGACGCCGCCGGTCAGGCGCTCGATGCCGACGAGCAAGCAAGCGTCGGCATCACCGTGATCGCAGCGCGCGTTCGAATCGGCGATGCATGCCTGATCGATACCGTCGCAATTGCGACTCGGTCGTCACGCCCTTTCCTGCGAAGGCCAGACGACCTCCATCACCGAAATGCTTGTTAGGGTCAGCCTGCCCCAAGCCCCGAGATAGGCCGTGGCGCGGGCGGCGACGGTGGGATTCTTTCGCTTGATGATCTCGGACAGGATGTCCGTGTCGAGGATCGACTTATTCATCCGTCACTCGAGCGTGCGCTTCCGCGCGCAGCTCGTAGGCGAGGGCGCATACTTCGTCGACGAGCTCAGGCTCGTCCTCCATCAGGCCC
>WNGB01054274.1_pt1 | contig 11852 bp, 7 predicted proteins | sample 5400681 | NCBI WGS metagenome assembly WNGB01 (sample SAMN13153367, study PRJNA577476) | soil metagenome | isolation source: 115 cm soil or saprolite under grassland replicate 2 | place: USA:California | collected 2016-06-15 | reverse complement strand
ATGTGACATGTGAGAGTCGAAAAAGGCACAACCGTAAGGGGCACTCTCGTGAACGGCGCACTTGCCGTCGAAGTGCCAGTGGCAAGCGCCGTCCAGGCCGCGCGCCGGCACCAGGGTAATGTAACTCTTGTCGGTGATCGCCCGAAGGTGCTGCTCCGCCCAGGTGAAGACGTCCTGTTTGGCGGGGCAGAGTCGAGCCAGATCGCCGACGTCGAGGCTCCCCGGGATGTGACGGCAAGGGGCCGCGCAGAACGCGCAGGAGCAGACGGTCCTGCGAAAGCTATGTTCTTCGCGCTGGCGGCTCGGATCGCCTGTGGTCGTGTCAGGTTGGTCGTTATCGTGCGCGGCCATCGTTCGCTCCCAGGTAGCAATGCACCATTTTAGTATCCGAACCGCTCAGGATGTCCGTCAAGAACAAACGGCGCCTTGCCCGGTCGGAAGGTAATGCGAGGGTATTCCAGGAGGCACACATGGCGGCGAGCAAGAAGGGCGACGCGGGATCGAAACAGGTGCGCAAGAGCGTCACCGTCGAGGAGGACAAGCTGGCGCGGGTTCGCGCGGCACTGGGCGTCTCCAGCGATGCCGAGGTGTTACGCATCGCGCTGGATCACCTTCTGGAACATTTCCCCGAGCATCAGGGCGAAGAGGAGTGAGGTCGCAAATGCCTGTAACTGTTCCACTTATGATGAGGGAACAGGCGGCTGGAGAAGCAGCGGCAGAATTTTGCGATTTTCGGCGAACCCCTTTTGAGGGGAGAGCGTCTATCCTTTGTGCGGTGAGAAACCGAGGCTGAAACAAAGTGAGTGACGCCGAAAGGCCCTGAGCATAACCCAATGTTACTTCCAGCGTTGGATCTCTGTCTTGAATCGAAAGCGTGCGAACGCGGCGAGCAACCGCTGACCGCCACCGCTGATCCGCCGCACAGGTGACACTACACTCCCTCTGGGAGAAGCCTTCAAGGCCAGGTGTCACCCTCGACGCCTGGCCTTTTTTGTTTGGCCGGGCGCGAACCAATGGCCCGTTCGTCTAGCGGAAAGGATCGGTGCCTTTCAAGCACCGGAGAGGGGTTCAACTCCCCTACGGGCTGCTGCGGTTGACTCGACGTCAACCATGGTCGGAACCACGGAAACGGAGAGGTATCCCATGACCTTGTATCAGCGTCATAAACGCCACACGACCCAATGTATGGGACTGTGGCGTAATGGCAACGCGTCGGACTTTTAATCCGGAAGATGAGGGTTCGAGTCCCTCCGGTCCTACTGTTGGTTCGTTGGCTCTTTGATAACCTGGCAGAGCATTTCAAGTACCCATGATGTAAGGGGAGCCTACCTGCGTGCCATGCAGGATGTGCGGGTTCGATTCCCGCTGGGTGCTCTGACGACCGCGCCCTACGGCAGAGGCTTACAAACACTTTGTGGGTTCGACTCCCACCCCCTCCACTCACGGAGGGGTAGCCAAACGGTAAAGGCAACAGATTGCAGATCTGTCACTCGTGACACAGCTTCTGGGACTTGTGCGGTTGTCAACTCGGGCAGTACGAGAGCGGTTTCATCCACCAGTTTCGGATACTGGGACACGTCGGTTCAAATCCGACCTGCCCGACTCGTGTGTGGAAGGGCGAGCCAATTGGCGATGGCAGCCGTCTTGAAAACGGCCGAACGTAAGTCTTGAGGGTTCGACTCCCTCTCCTTCCGCCTGGATCGTTTCGGGGATCGACTAATGGCAGGTCGGCGGTCTTTGAAGCCGTCAGGTGAAGGTTCGACCCCTTCTCCCCGAGCCTTGGAAACGGAGGACTATCGAGGAAAGGGCGAGTGCGAGTCAGCGGTTGCCTGGATACGCCAATCGGCCGAGCGACTTGGCCTAAACCCAAGTGATTGTGGGTTCGACTCCCACTCCAGGTACTGTTTGGAGAAATGGCTCGGTAGGCAATTGGGAGACCAGTCTCGTTTAGACCGAGACATGCTGGAGGTTCGACCCCTCCTCGAGCCACTGTGATGTCCCTGTAGGGGAGCCAGGAGTCCCCGCGACCCCGTCAAGGTCGAGATCACGGGTTCAAATCCCGTCTGGGACGCTCGGTAAATGCTCGGGTACGCAAACGCGGTAAAGCGGCGAAGCTCAAACCTTCGTGATCGTCTGTGGGTTCGACTCCCACCCCGAGTACTGCTGCACACTGCATCGGCTGACACTGGCGAGTCACACCGCCTGTAAAGCGGCTCCGGAAGGTGTGGGGGTTCAATTCCCTCCCGATGCACTGACGGCCCGTTCTTCTAACGGCTCAGGATGTCTGGTTCTCAGCCAGACGATAGGGGTTCGATTCCCCTACGGGCTACTGACCTGGCCAGGTGGCGGAATGGCAGACGCGCAGCGCTCAGAACGCTGTGCCCGCTCGGGCGTGGGAGTTCGACTCTCCCCTTGGTCACTCGACACGGGATGGACTGGAGTCAGGCTGCCAGCGCGGTCTCATAAGCCGCACGACGTGGGTTCAAATCCCACTCCCGTGACTTCCTTCTGCGGATGGACCAGCGTCCGGCTTGGCCTCATAAGCCAGGTAGTCGGGTGCAACTCCCGAATCCGCGACTTGCCGGGCGAGTACGCAAACCGGAAAAGCGGCCAGGTCGAGAGCCTGGTGATTGTTTGTCGGTTCAACTCCGACCTCGCCTACTGTTCGTGACGTGATTGCCTGCTTGCCCAATCGGCTGAGCCTACACACACTTTTTGCCAACAACGTCCGTCGTCAAGCTCCGCCAACTTGCATGTGGGGTGCCTCACGCCACGCCCCGTTGTCTTCTTCAGGCGTCCGCGCTCGCCCAGTGCGGACGCCTGCGCATGGTCCCGTGGTCCAGCGGCGAGGGCACCTGGCCTACACCCAGGAAAGCGATGGTTCGAGTCCATCCGGGATCACTGCACGGTCTGCAGGTGTTACGGCTGCACGCCTCCGTGGTAGGGAGGAAGTCCGGGTTCGACCCCCGGGTGGACCTCTGTTTGCCGCTTGGGTCCATTGTAGAAGCACCAGAAAAACAGCGGCACAGAGCACTTTTCGCTTGCAGTTCTCGCACATTCTCGAAACCTGCCTGCACCTCGTCTCAGCCTGGGAACGGCTCAAAACACAGCCCTGCATTGCGCCTCGAACCTGGCTGCGATCATGGCCAGCAACTCCGTCGGGGGGGACAGGGCGTCGCTCTTCGCAAAGCTGCCGAGGTCCGCCAGCACGGCAGAGGTAAAGATGCTCGCGCTGGGAAGCGTGCCGAGGTCCGAATCGGCGGGCAGGGCGAACGACTGCCCTTACTTCTCCGGGCCGACAGAGTCAGTCAAGTCCTGCTGCTTGTCGGCGAAAAACCCGTCATACCCGTCGCCCCCGGTCAGCACATCGGCCCAACCGTCGTCAAACACCGACGCCGCACTGCCCTTCTCCTTGAGGACGTACGACGGACCGTTCACGCCGGTGCCGTTCTTGAGATGGTCCAACCGCGCCTTGTAACTGTCGAGGGCGCCCAGGGAATCGAGGTCCGTCCGCGTCCACTCCGTCATGAGGGCCAGGAGCGCCGTCGGATTCAGGCCGGGCTCGGTGAACTGCGTGGTGCCGTCGATCAGGAGGTCGTCGCCCGCCCCGCCGTCCAGGAGATCCGCCCCGAGGCCGCCGATCAGGAGGTCGCGGCCGATGTCCCCAAAGAGCCGGTCGTTGCCCGCGCCCCCCACAAGGATGTCATTGCCGGCGCCGCCCTGGAGCACGTTGACGCCGCTGTCGCCGACCAGGAAGTCGTCGCCGGAGCCGCCGGTGACGTCCTCGATGTTGAAGACGCCGCCGGTCAGCCCGGTCGCCTCGCCGGTGGCCAGGTTGACGGTGACGCCGGTGGTGGAGGTCGAGTAGTCCAGGGTGTCCGTGCCACCGCCGCCGTTGACGGTCACGGGCGTGCCGGCCGCGGTGCCCACCACGTTGAAGGTGTCGCCGCCACCGCCGCCGTTGGCAACCACGCTGTTGAACACGGAGAAGTAGATCTGGATCAACCCCGCGGCAGATCCGGCCGAGGGAAACGCCACCAGGGCTCCCGGCTCGAACACCCAATTCCTGGCCGCCGTGTGGCCCTGGTCGTTGACAGTGAGCGAGGCGTTCCCCGTTCCTCCTCCCGGAAATTCGCCGTGCAGATCCAGGATGCCGGAAAGGTTGTGCAGGTTCTGCGCCAGAGGGCTGACGTGGAAGTCGTCACGCCCGCCGCCGCCGTAGATTCTGGTGATCAAGTTGTTGGCCAGGCTCTCGATGTTGAACGTGTTGTCCCCGACGCCAACCGATCGCGCTGCGAAGTCCTGGCTTCCCAAACGCTTCGGGGAAGCACTTCCATCCGAGGCCTCAGGGCCGTGGGGCCGATTGATTCTCATACATGCACCCGCTGAGGCTGTCCGCTTTGCAAGGAGCGAAACCCCTTGCCTTGTCACAACTTGCGATTTAGCGAAACGGACAGCATCAGCGAGTGCGTGTATCAGGTTGGTCTGCGATGCAATGAAGGGACATCGTTCCCGTCGCGCAAACCGAGCGCCGGGGCGGTGCCGGGTTGGTGAGGTGGCTCTGCTTGGCGGTAAGGCCTCACCGGCCGCTTCACTTCTTGCCGTACTACCGGCAGAAGAGCGTGGGCGCCCTCATTCGTTTCGCCAACTTCCCTTACCCTTCGGGATCTTCTCAGGCACCGAGCCCGAATCAGTCACCGCACAGAGCGCAGAGATCGCAAGGTTGGAAAAACAAACAAGAGAACAAGGGCGAACAAAACCCACGGCCAGACACCTTGCAACCAACTGTTAGACGGAGCGTGTTTAGTTACTTCTCCCCCCGCGGGCGCTGCGTTCTCCGCGGGGACGAATCCGAGGTAGCGGGGGATGCGGTAGGCGCTGCCGTGGTCGCGGAGCCAGGTTCGGGCGGCCGCGCGGGTTTGCTGCACGTCTTGGGGCTGGTTCCAGCCATCCTCGGCCGTGAGGCCGAGCCGGAAGAACAGCGCCAGGGGCACGATCTCTGCGTCGGCCTTGTCCCAGTCGGCTTCCGCCAGAGCGGCCAGGATGAGACGGCTCTGACCCGCTTCGATGGCCTCGGTGCGGGGAGGCCCGCTGTACGCCTGCCGCGGCGTGCGGTAGCGATAGATCAGCAGGGCGGCGGTGAGGAGGCGGTCCGCCGCCGCGCTCGACCGGAGCCCTGCCGTCGGGTCGTCCAGGAGTTGGGCGCAGCGCTTCGCCTGCGCCAGGCCCTGGTCGAAGCCTTCCGACTTCCGGTCGAGGACGTCATAAGGGGCCCGCGCCACCAGGAAGGTCTCCTCGGGATGCGTGGCCAGGAACAGGCAGGCCTCCTGCCCGACGGTCAGCGTCACCGGCGGCCAGCGGCGGAAGCGCGGCCCGCTCCCCTCGGTGTCCGGCGCGAGAAAGGCGACGCGCAGCTGGCGGAGACCCGCCTGGGATGGCCACCGGCGGCTGGGCGTCCACCGGGTCGCTTTCGAGGACCGTCACCTGGCCGACCACGATGCAGTCGGCCAGGGCCACCCGTTGTGCCACGCTGGGGTCGGTGCGCGGCACCAGGGCAGGCGCGGGCAACGCGGTCCCCAGCAGAGTCAAGAAAGCCAGCGCGACCGGCCGGCCCGTAGGCATCCGTCTCATAACTCCCTCCGGGTTTACTTGTTCTTAGCGCTGCGTTCCGACGCGGTGCTGGCCAGTTCCAGGGTCACCCGACCATCGGCAGGCACCTGGCATCTCAGGGGCGTCCGCGACGGCTCGCCGTACATCGCCGGCAGGAGCGACCTGAGCGGCTTGCGGGCGCTGGTCAGCTGCATGCCGTAATACTGAACGGGTTTCTTCCGTTTGCCTTTCTCATCATCCCAGTACTCGGTCCAGCGTGGCCCGTCCGGGACCTTGGTTTCCAGCCTGGTCACCACGACCCGGTAGTCCCCTGGCAGAGCGCCGTCGCCCTTGCCGGAGGTGGTGAGCCGAAAGGCCCCCTGCGCGTCGGTGAAGCCGGTCGCCGGGCGGCCGGTCTCCCCTGCGGGGAGGAAGGCGACCGTCGCCCCCGAAACGGGCTGACCGTCCAGCAGGACGACACCCGTCACCGCGACTGGACCATCCCGACCGCCACAGCCCGACGCGCCGAGCGCCAGCAGCGTGGTCAACAGCGAACAACACACACNNCACTCTGTCGCGACATAGCATTCTCCTTGTCCAGTTATTCCGAGCGCCACGGCGTGGGAAAGGTTCCCAACCTGCCGATGATCCTGGCAGATTGGAAACCTGCCCCACGTCGGTTTTCACCACGGCACGCTCACCGGCTGACCGTCGTTGCGACAGCCGAGGAGCTGATACGTGCGGTGGTCGATGCCCTGGCTGAGGAACTGGACCGAGCCATCGACCATCACGAAGCCCGCCCCGCCCGGGTGGCGGGAGCGGAACCCCCAGGAGACGGCCCGGTTCCAGATGTTGTGCGCCGGCGAGCCGACCGCCTCGCCGCACCAACTCACGTCGTTCTCGTCCATGGGGTAGTTGATGGGGATGATGGTCCCGCAGTGAGCGGCGCCGCCCCAGGCGTTGGCCCAGTCGGTCCGCCGCAAATGGTTGTGCTGTCCCACCAGAGCCTCGCCGATCAGCAGGGTGTTCGAGGTGCCGTCGGGAACGTCGGCCAGCCGGATCGTCGTGCCGATGCGGCTGAACATGCCGCGCAGCTCGCTGGGGTTGTTGGTCATACCTCCCCACGGGCTGCGCGTGTAACCCCATTCCGGCTTGTCGCAGTAGGCGCCGAAGGGGTCGTAGTTGCACCAGTCGAAGATGCACTGGGGGCCCATGCTGCCGACGTAGTTGGTGTACGGCTCGTCGGGCTGGAAACTGTCGCTGGGGCAGCGGACGTACGGGAGCATGACGGGCAGCACGCCCGCCTGGTACGCCGCCCCGATGGCGTCGAAGTGGGGCACGTTCAGATTGGGGATCCTCTGGTAGAGGTTGTGCTGCTCCAGGTAGGGCAAGGTGTGGACCAGCCAGCTCCCCTGGTTGGCTTCCCAGTCGGTGTCGGTCCAGGGGTTAGGGCCGTGCGGCAAGAACAGGCAGCCGGGGGGGAAGCGGCGGTTGGCGTCATGGTAGGTGTGGCAGGCGAGCCCCAGCTGCTTCAGGTTGTTGAAGCACTGCACGCGGTTGGCGGACTCGCGCACCTTCTGCACGGCGGGGAGCAGCAGCCCGATCAGCACGGCGATGATGGCGATCACTACCAGCAGTTCCACCAGCGTGAAAGCCGGCCGCCCTCGCCGGCGCGGCGGCACGGGGAACGGGGACATGGGATTCTCCTTCGTAAGGCCGGTCTGCCCTATAATGGCGGCGGCGACCCTTCCGGCGCGCAAACCGAGCGCCGGGGCGGTGCCGGGCCGGTGAGGAGCTTGCTTGGCGGTAAGGACCTCACCGGCCGCTTTCTCAGTTGCTCAATACTGGCCGAACCAGCGGTTGAACTGCCCGTTGTCCAGGCCGTCCACGTCGCCGTCGCCGTCGAAGTCGAAGTACCACAGGTATCCAGCCGCGCCGGCCGTCCCGAATGCGGACCGGAAGAGGTCGCGATCCAGACGATCCACGTCGCGGTCGCCGTCGCCGTCCCCGAACAGTCGGAAGAAGGCGTCAATCCGGTCGCCTCCCGCCGCGCCGTCCCCGTCCCCGTCCAACTCCCACCCCCAGCGGTCGTGTTCCACTCGCGCCGGGAGCGTGGCGAGGAAGCCGTGGTGTATGCTGCCCGCAATGTACTCGCCCACGATCTGGCCGGAGTCGTTGATCCCATAGGCAAAGGTAAAGGTCGCGCCGGGCACGTCGAGGGTGGTGTAGCTGCCCCCGCTCAGCAGGTAGCCGTGCGTTGTACCGCCCACATCACGGTATCCTCCCACGATCCGGCCGGCGTTGTTGATCCTGACGGCACTGGTCAAGGTCGCGCCGGGCACGTCGAGGGTGGTGTAGCTGCCCCCGCTCAACAGGTAGCCGTGCTGGGTGCCGCTCGCATCGATGTAACGTCCCACGATCTGGCCGGAGTCGTTGATCCCACTGGCGTGGGTCAAGGTCGCGCCGGGCACATCGACCGTGGTGTAGCTGCCCCCGCTCAGCAGGAAGCCGTGCGTGGTGCCGCCCACAATGGCAAATCCCACGATCTTGCCAGAGTCGTTGATCCCACGGGCAACGGTCGTGGTCGCGCCGGGCACGTCGAGGGTGGTGTAACTGCCCCCGCTCAGCAGGTAGCCGTGGCGAATGCCGTCCACATCGAAAGCTCCCACGATTTGGCCGGCGTTGTTAATCTCATTGGCAACGGTCCTGGTCGAGCCGGGCACGTCGAGCGTGGTGTAGCTGCCCCCACTCAGCAGGTAGCCGTGCGTGTTGCCGCCCGCATCAACGTACCGTCCCACGATCTGGCCGGAGTCGTTGATCCCACCATCGCTGTCATTGGTAGCGGTCGAGCCGGGCGGGTCGATGGTGGTAAAGGCGTAGGAGGAGGGCAGGTCTCGCCCCTCCAGGGCCTCGACCTCTAGCCGCCGGGTCGCACGGCCGCGACCGGACTGTCGCCGCCGGGGGTCGCGTTCCGCCCGGCCCGGAGCGAGGGGGGAGCGCAGGTTGCGCAGCCAACTGGTGAATGACATGGTAGAGTCTCCTTTTCCAGGTTGGTCTGCGATACAATGGCGGGACATCGTTCCCGGCGCGCAAACCGAGCGCCGGGGCGGTGCCGGGCCGGTGAGGGGCTTGCCTGGCGGTAAGGACCTCACCGGCCGCTTTGGTTTACTGGTCAGGGGTCAGGTGCTGAAGCAGTCCAGCCCCCTGGCGGTTGGCCACGGATGGCTACTTCCCCTCCGGCTTACTCGGGTGGTGCTGAGGGCTTTTCAAGTTCGCTCAGCAACTTCTGGAAGTCCGCGCGCGGACGCAGCGCGTCGAGGTCGGGATCTCGCTTCAGGCGCGCCACGTTCTGGTAACCGCGTTCGATCGCCCGCCGCAGGAGTTCGACGGCGCGGGCAGCGTACTGATCGGTCGGCGGGTCAACGCCGGCAGCCACGACCGACAGGGCATAGACGCGGGCCACATCGTAGAGGATGGCAGCACTGGCGTCCTTGCTCCTGGCGAAAGCGTTCGCCTCGGCGGTGGCCTCGGCGTGCCGCTTCAGCCTTGCCAGCGTGGTGGCCCGCTGAAGGCGAATCGGATAGCGCACTCGCTGGCCGTGATCGAGTTCGACCGCCCGGTCGAGATCCGCGAGTGCCTCGGCGTGGCGGCCTGAAGCGCCCAGCACGTTCGCGCGCCCGCGGTAGGNNNGAGGAACTCACGCGCCGTGGCGTGCTTGGGATCCTTCGCGAGCACGGCCTGGAGCGTGGCGACGGCCCTGGTGTACCATTCACGGGACTCCGCGTGCCGGCCCTGGCCTCCCGCCCGGTTGCCCAGGTTGCACTGCGCGCCGCCCAGGCCTACCCCGTAGTCGATGATGAGGGGGTGGTCGCGGACCAGGGCCTCGGAAACGGAGAGGCCGTCCTTGTAGGCTTGCTCCGCCTCCCGCGGCCGACCGGTGTCTTCGTACACGATGCCCAGGTTGTTGATCGTTTGCGCCAGGCCGTTTCGATACTTGGCGACCCCCCCGTGGTCACGGACCAGTGCCTTCTGAATGGCCAGCGCTTCCTGGAGGGATTGCTCGGCCCTCTGCAGCGCGCGGGCGTGGATGCAGAGCAGGCCCAGGGCGTTGTGGCTCCGTGCCAGCCTGGCCTGATAGGCCGGCACTTTCGGATGCGCCCGCGTCAGGAACTTGTAGATGGCGATGGCATCCTGGTAAGCGCGGTCCCCCTTGGGTAGATTGCCGCGCTCGTAATAGCAGATGCCCAGGTTGTGATAGTCGCCGGCCAGGGCGTCCTGGTACTGCGCGACGAGTGGATGGTCGCCGGCGACCGCCTTGCGGATCGCCAGCGCGTCCAGGAAGGCTGTCTCCGCTTCTGCCGGTCGGCCGCTGTCCAGGTACATCGTCCCCCGCGCGCTGTGGCTATCCGCCAGGTCGAACTGATAGCTGAGGACATTGGGGAAATCGCGCGCGAGGGCCTGGCGAATTTCCCAGGCGTTTTTCAAGATTTGCTCGGCTTCGCGGGGCCGTCCCGTGGTGCGATACCAGACCTGCAAGTTGTTGTAGCTCGTGGCCAGTTTGGCTCGGTATTCGTGCGTCTTCGGGTGTTCCCTGGCAAGGGCCTTGTAAAGGGCCAGGGTGTCCTCGCAGTTTCGCTCCGCCTCCTTGGCCCGGTTGGTCTGCTGATACAGCTCGGCCAGATTATTGTGGCAGATAGCCAGGTTGCTCCGATAGTCGGCGACGTTGGGGTGATTGTCGGCCAGGGCCTTGTAGAGGTCGCGGGCGGTCCGCAGGGAGTCCTCCGCTTTCCCCGCCTTGCCGGTGGCGGCATACCCGACGCCCAGGTAGATGTGGCTCCTGGCGAGGTCGGCCTGATAGTCCGGGACGGAGGGGTGGTCTCGAACCAGGGAGGTGAAGATGTCCAGGGCCTGTTGGTGATGGCCGAGCGCTTCCTCCTGCCCGGCCAACTCCTGCGTCACCCGTCCCAGGCCCTGGAAGGCCCGGCCCCGTTCGGCCCGGAAGTTCGGCTCCTCCCCCTGTAACTGCACGAACCGCTGGTAGAAGGCCAACTCCGCCTGCAGCACCAGCCGCCGGAGGTCCTCCAACTCCCCGCTCTTCAGCCGGGGGTCTGCTGTGAACTTCTTTGCCACCTCATCCCAGGTTTGGCGAGCCAGGCGGTAACTGTCCTCGGCCCGCTGCCGTTGCGCTGCCTCGGCCCGGTAGGCGGCAGCGGCTGTGCTTTCCGCTTGCAACGCCCACGCCAGGCCGATGGACGTACCCACGGTCCCCAGCACGAGGAGCGCGGCGAGGGCCACACCGGCCGCCACCGGCCTCTTGTTCCGCCGGACGAACTTCCGCAGCCGGTACATCGCCGACGGCGGACACGCCTGCACCGGCTCATCCGCCAAGTAGCGCTGCACGTCGGCGGCGAAGGCGCTGGCCGTCTCGTAGCGGCGGTTGCGGTCCTTCTCCAGGCACTTCATCACGATCCAGTCCAGCTCGCCCCGCACCAGCTTGGTCAGCTTGGCCGGCTCCGTGCCACGGTTCGCGGCCAAGGTCGGCAAGCCCTCCGCCGTGCTTAACTTGGTGCTCGGCTTGGTCGGCTCCTGCTCGCGGATGACGCGGAGCATCTCCAGCAGTCCACCCTGTTCCAGTTGTTTGGGGCCAAACGGTGGGCTGCCGGCCAGGAGTTCATAGAGGAGCACGCCCAGGGAGTAGATGTCGCTGCGCGTGTCCACGTCCAACTGGCCAAAGCTGGCCTGCTCCGGGCTCATGTACTCGAGTGTCCCAACAACCCCCCCAAACTCGGTCTTGAGGGTTTGCTCGGTGAGTTGCTGGTCGGTCGCCTTGGCCACGCCGAAGTCGATCACCTTGGGCACCGGCTTGCCGTCGTAGAGCGTGATCATGACGTTGGACGGCTTGACGTCCCGGTGGATGATGCCTTTCTGATGCGCGTGCTGGATCGCCTGGCAGACCGGCACGAACAGCTCCAGACGCGCGCGCGGCGTCAGGTGGTTGTCGTCGCAGTACCTGGTGATCGGCACGCCGTGGACCAGCTCCATGACGAAATACGGTAGGCCCGATTCCGTGGCCCCGGCGTCGAGGACGCGGGCGATGTTGACGTGGTCCATCAGGGCCAGGGCTTGTCGTTCGGCCTCGAAGCGGGCGATGACGTGGCGGCTGTCCATGCCCGGTTTGATGACCTTGAGCGCGACCTTGCGCTGCACCCGTTGCGTTTGCTCGGCCATCCAGACGACACCCATGCCCCCTTCGCCGATTTGCT
>WNGB01012642.1_pt1 | contig 11852 bp, 13 predicted proteins | sample 5400681 | NCBI WGS metagenome assembly WNGB01 (sample SAMN13153367, study PRJNA577476) | soil metagenome | isolation source: 115 cm soil or saprolite under grassland replicate 2 | place: USA:California | collected 2016-06-15 | reverse complement strand
TCATCGTGGTGGCGGCTTCGCGCTCCCAGGCGTCGAGGAATGCTTTCTTCTCGCTCATAGGCTCTCCCAATTGAGTCGTTCTGAAATCTGCCGCTGTGACCAGTTCTTGCGAGCCCCCGGGAACTGTTATACTGTACCGTTACACCGAAACGAGAGGCCGGCGCGTGTTTCACGGCATCGATCCTCGCAGCTCCATTCCCCTCTACGTTCAGATCGCTGAGCGCGTCCGTCTGGCCATCGCTACTGGCGCGCTTGGCACTGCGGCCTCCCTGCCGTCAGTGCGTCAACTGGCTGCTGAGTTGCGCGTCAATCCCGCGACGATCACCCAGGCCTATCGCGATCTCGAGGAGCAGGGATTCGTGGAAATCCGCCACGGCGCTGGTACGTTCGTGCGGGAGTTGGCGCCGGGTCGCCGAGGCACGGCGCTCCGGCGTGTCGCTCCAGGAGCTGCAGCGTGCGCTCGAGACCGAGTTGGGAGTGAAAACGACATGAGTGACGCCATTCACATTGAGCGCCTGCATTATCGAGCGGGAAAAGTCTTCGAGATCAAAGATCTCGATCTTCATGTGCCTGCGGGGTCGATCTACGGTTTCTTGGGCCCGAACGGCTCCGGCAAGACTACCACGATTCGACTCATCCTCGGCCTGCTGCGGCCGTTGAGCGGCCGGATCACCGTCCTCGGTGATGCCATGCCGGAGCAACATGCCCGCGTGCTCGCCCGCGTCGGCTATGTGCCGGAACAGCCGCATCTCGATGCGACGCTCACCGTCGGTGAGCTAATCGAGTTCCAGTCCGCTTTCTATCCGCGGTGGGATCGCGCGCGGGCCGAAGAGCTGGTCCAGCGCTTCGAGCTCGATGGCGAGCAGCTCTTCGGCCGCCTGTCCAAAGGCCAGAAAGCGAAGCTCATGATTCTGCTCGCGCTCGCGCAATGCGGGGATCTGCTCGTTCTGGATGAGCCGACCGACGGTCTCGATCCCGTCGTCCGGCGTGACATTCTCAGCGCGCTCCTCACCTACGTGTCCGAACGCGGTGCCACGATTTTCATCTCGAGCCATCTCGTGCACGAGCTGGAGCGGGTGTGTGACTGGGTCGCCGTCATGGACGACGGGCGCCTGATCACGGAAGCGCCGATGGAAAAGCTCAAGCACGGCACCAAGCGCCTCGTGGTCATCGACGCGCCGGCCGAGATCGTCAACCCACCGTTCCGAGTTCTGACGCGCGAGTCTGCGAACGGCGGTGGCGCCGGCGAGAACTGGGTCGTCGGTGACTGGGAGCCAGCCATGACGTCGTACTTCGAGGGAGTAGGCGCATCCGTTCGCGACGTGATCGATCTCGATCTGGAGGATGGATTCGTCGAGCTGTTACGCAGTTTCCGGAAGGGAGGGACACGCCGATGATCGCCATGTTCCGCGCCGTCCTCTACGGCCAATGGAAGTGGTCGCGAATCATCGTCCTGCTGGGAACGGTCGGCGCTTTTGCGATTCCCCTCCTATCGCTGCAGGGAGCCGCGCGGGCTGATCGCGGGGCCCTCCAAGCGCAGGAGCTGCTGCGGGCGGTGCAGTCGTGGGGCACTTTGTATCCGCTGCTCGCGACCGCACTCGGCCTGCTGATGGCGATCGCGGCGTGGGCAGCCGACCACCGCGGGCGCCACATTCACGCGCTCACCCTGCCGCTCGAACGCTGGCGATATGTGCTGCTGCGCTTCGGAGCCGGATTCGTGCTCCTTGCGGCGCCGATCGCGGCCGTCCTCATCGGCTCGTCGCTCGCGGTACTCACCGCCACGCTGCCGCCCGGATTGCAGGCGTATCCGATCGCGTTGGCGGTGCGGTTCGCGTTCGCGGTGCTTGTCGCCTACGCCGTGTTCTTCGCCGTGTCCGCCGGAACGGCCCGTACGGCGGGCATCATCCTCGGCGTCATTGCAGCCGTGATCCTCGTCCAGGTGGTCGCCAGCATCGCCAACATCGATCTCAACCTCTTCGCCGTCGCGCAGACCGTGCTGTTACTTGGTCCGGGGCCACTCGCCGTCTTTACGGGGCGATGGATGCTGGTGGATGTCTAGACTCCTCGGGCTCGCGGTCGCGGCCTCGCTGCTGGCCTCACCGCTTCCCAGCCAGGACTCGCTCATGGTGCGGCTGCGCAGACAGGCCGACAGCCTGCTCGGCAGCTGGCGGGAAGCACAGCTGCTGGCCGATGTCGCCGATAGCCTCGAGCGCGTGCGCGCGACGGCCGGCTCCGATACGATCGCCGTCGGTGGTCTGCGCATCATCGTCAACCCATCGCCCCTGCCGTGGCGGCAAGCGGCCGAACATGCCTGGCCCGTGATCGACAGTCTCTACGGCAGCGCCGCCGAGGACTTGCCACGTCGTCCCTATGTCTTCCGTGCCGTCGATCCCGACAGCGGCGTGCGGCGGACGGTGTTGCACGTCGGCGTCGAGCTCCCCTGGGACCTCGACGTCCGTGCGACGACCACAGTCCTTCTGACAACCGTGAACGCGCCGGATTTCGACCCCGCACTGGCGGACTGGCTGGGCGCCGCGTTGCGTCCGACACTACACCCTCGGAGCGAGCGGGCCGTTGTCTTCGTGCAGCTCGTGACCGTGCCCTCCCAGGCAGTGCGCGCCTGTTTCCTGGGCGACATCGCCCGCTGCAAAGACGTGCTACAGGTCGGCGATTCGACTGGACTGCTGGCGCGCTGGTACGTGACGCCGGCGGAACGGGAAGCGCTCATCACCGAAGCGTTCACGGATTACTTCGCGCGTGGCGCGACAGCACCCTCGCTCCAGCGATGCCGTCAGCATCATGATGATGCGTGTACCGCGCTGTTGCAGTCGCTACCGCCGGGGACTTTGCCGCGACCGCTCGCTCATGCCGCTCGTCTCCTGCTCGTTCGCGAAGCGTTACGCGCGGGAGGCCGCGACGCGTACCGGCGTCTCGTCGCGCGACCACGCGCGCCAATCGGCGAGAGACTGGCAAGTGCGGCGGGGATGGATATCGACTCGCTGGTCGGGCGGTGGCGGAACAACGTGTTGGCGGCGCGTCCCAAGCCCCTCACGCTGCCGTGGTGGGCCAGTTTCGCCGCAATTGGTTGGACAGCCTTCTTTGGATTCTGCGCGTTACGGAGCAGCCGGTGGCGTCTCTAAAGCGCTGGGTAGCGGTCGGACTGACGGCATGCTTCGTCCTCGCGCTTGCATACTTGCCGCCGCGTGGCGCCGAGTCGAGCGGCAAATCGGTCTTCGTTGGCCAGTCGCCGCAGGGAACGCCGGCCCGGCAACACGCGCAGGCGTTGGCGGAGGAATGGCGCAACGCTGACGTGGTGGTACGCTTGCTGGAGGACCGCCAACGAGTGAAGCGTAATTCATTTCGGGCGAGTCCCACGATTGTCTTCCGCGGTGCGACGCTGCCTCCCAACTCTGTTCGCAACGTCGAAACCGTGATGGATAGCGTCTGGCGAGGTCTGGGCCTCGCCGAAACCAAAGTGCGAGTCACGCTGGTGATTGAATTGCAGCGGCCGTACGGCTCGGCGGACAGCCCAACTCCCCTGCAAGATCGCGTGGCATATCTCGCGCCCGACTCTACCGACCGAACGACCTGCATGGCGTACCTGCCTGCCGGCCCATACTGGACGTTGTTCATCCTCGGCAAGCGGGAAGCCCGGCACGAAGCCTTCGGCCGATTTGCGCAGTGGTTGCAGGCGGGCCTCGGCCCCTGCGCGTTCTATGCTGCCTTTGGGACTCCCGGCAGACCCGTCCAGAGTTGGCTCGCGGCGCGCAATTGGGACGTAGGACTCTACCTCGGCTCGCACGGCATCGCGGGTGAGCGCTTCTCCTCCTTGGACCTCTTGGGCAACCCGCGCTTCCCCTGGTTCTGGGACGGCGTGTACTCATTCCCGCCCGCAACGGTGGCGTGTCTCGCCGGTCGGCCGAGCGGATGCAGGGCCGCGGTTCTCGCGGGGACCGCCGAAGAGCGGACGATTCCCATTCCGAACGTCGTTCTGGTCGAGCGCCGCTGGTGGCGCGCGCAGCACCTCTTGCCTGGTGAACGGTACCTCGGCGATGTCGCGCGCGCAGTCGGACGCGACCGTTTCCTGAGTTTCTGGACGTCGCCGCTTCCGGTCGATACCGCACTCGCGGCGGCACTCAAGCGTCCGGTCGGTGAGTGGACGGCGGACTGGCAGCGCGACTTCGTCCAGCCCATTCGCCTGGGTCCCGCGCCACCGCTGGCAGGAGTTGCATTCGCGCTGGCGATCGCCGCGCTAGCGGTGGCGGTTGTCGCGGTCACCGCGTCGCGACGGCAGGTCCGATGAGAGCCCTCTTCGTTTTTCTCGCGATCGCTGTCATGCCGCCGGCGGCGAGCGGGCAACAGCGCTGGGAGCAGCAGGTGCGGAGTCGACTGGCGCGTGCCGTCGACGCGGTGTCGACATCGTCACGGCTCCCGGTCGTCAAACGAACGGGAATGCTGAATACCGACGAGGGGGCATCGTTCCAGACGACGCTCGTGCAACGTGTGTCTTATGCGATCATCGCGGTGTGCGACGACGATTGCTCGCGGCTGGAACTGACCTTGTTGTCCGCCAGCGGCAGTGAAGTCGCCAAAGAACGCAATGGTGAAAGCCTTCCCACCCTGCATTTCACGTCGGACATAACCACGGTGTACGGCATCCGCGTCGTGATGGAGGGATGCCGCTGGAATCCCTGCTGGTATGCGGTTGCTGTAATTCCCCAAGGAAAAACACCGACTCCCGAGTAGCTGCCGCCCCGCGAACGCTGATATAGCTTTGTCGGCTACACGATCACCACCGAGGTGGAATGCTCCGGGAGTGCCTGCCGATCATCGCTGTTGCCCTGGCCGCCATCGGCGGTCTGACCTGGGCGATCATGGCGCTGCGGCGCTCCCTGGCGCGCGAGCGCCGGCTCGCCCGCGTCGACGATCTCACCGGCGTGCGCAACGCCCGCGCCTTCCATGAGGCTGCGGGGGCGGAAATCGAGCGCGCCCGCCGCTACCAGCATCCGTTCAGCGTGGTGGTCGTGGACCTGGGGACGCGGGTCGGGGATGACCTGGTGCGCTCGGCCGCGGTGGCACTGCGCGGCGCCTTGCGCGCCACCGATGTGGTCGCCCGTCTCGGGCGGGACGAGTTCATCGCGCTGCTTCCCGAGACCACGGCAGCCTCGGCGCGCATCGTGCTGGAGAAACTGCGCGCCGGAGTCGCTGATCTCCGCACCACGGATGGCCGCCCCGCGGCGCCCAGCGTCGGCGGCGTGACATTCCTCAACCCGCCGCGCGGCGTGGACGAGATCATCCGCGCGACCGACGAGCGTATTACCGAAGCAAAGGCAACAGGCACGCCGTCGCACGTCACCTGGAACGCGGCACCCGCCCCCGGCCTCGAAGGAAGATGAAGCGGCAGAACATCACGAGCGGCACGCCGTGGGAGCCGGTCGTGGGTTATTCACGCGCGGTGCGTGTGGGGCGCGTCATCCACGTTTCCGGCACGACCGCGACCGATGCGGCGGGCGAGATCGTCGGACACGGTGATCCCTATGCGCAAGCGGTCCAGGCGCTGCGCAATATCGGCCGGGCGCTCGAGCAAGCGGGCGCAGGGTTTGCGGATGTCGTGCGCACGCGGATGTATCTGACGAATATCGAACACTGGCAGGCCGTGGGGCGTGCCCACGGCGAGATCTTCCGCGATATCCGTCCGGCGGCCACGCTGGTGGCCGTGACCCGGCTGATCGATCCGGGCATGCTGGTCGAAATCGAGGCTGAAGCGATTCTTCCCCAATGAAAATCGTAGTCAGCGGGGCGACGGGCTTGATCGGCTCCGCGTTGGTCGAGGCACTCACGTCGGGGGACCACGAGGTGGTACCGCTGGTGCGACGCCGCCCCGCGGCGGGGGAGCATGCGGTCGCGTGGGATCCGGAGCGTGGCTCGATCGATCGCGCCGGGTTGGAAGGCGGCGACGCGGTCATTCATCTTGCTGGGGAGAACGTGTTCGGCCGCTGGTCGCCGGCGAAGAAACACCGCATCCGCGACAGCCGGGTGCTGGGCACGCGGCTGCTCACGGACGCGCTCGCCGGCCTGGCACGCCCTCCGGCAACGCTGCTCGCCGCGTCGGCGATCGGCTACTACGGTGATCGCGGCGAGGAAGAGCTGAGCGAGCAGAGCGCGCCCGGTGAGGACTTTCTGGCGCACGTGTCCCGCGATTGGGAGACTGCGACCGCGCCGGCGACGCGTGCCGGGATTCGCGTCGTGAACATGCGATTTGGCGTCGTGCTGACCACGCGGGATGGGGCACTCGCCAAAATGCTGCCGGCTTTCCGCCTCGGACTCGGCGGACCGATCGGCAGCGGCAACCAGTACGTGAGCTGGATTGCTCTCCCTGACGCCATCAATGCCATTTTGCACGTGCTTACGCATGCCGATCTGTTCGGACCGGTGAACATGACGGCACCGCATCCCGTCTCGAGCCGTGAGTTTGCCAAGACGTTGGGGAAGGTGCTCGGCCGTCCCGCCGTGGTCACCGTTCCCGCGTTCGCGCTCCGCATGGCGTTCGGCGCGGATGGTGCGGCGATGTTGCAGAGTGGCCAGCGCGTCCTGCCGGCGCGCCTGCTCGCATCCGGCTTCACGTTTTCGCTCGAGGCGCTGGAGCCCACACTCCGTTACTTGCTTGCCCCGTCGGAACGGGCCCGGTAGTATCGGGCATGACGCTTCCCGACGCCTACCACGACGAACCCGAGCTCCCCGAGGACCAGTTCACCGAGCCCGAGGTCTCCAAGCGGTCGCGTGGCATCGCGCTCGGCCTCTGCTTCTTTGGCGGGTTCTTTGGGCTGCACCGGTTCTACCTCGACAAGACGAAAAGCGCGTTCGCGATGATCGTCACCTTCGGTGGTCTCGGCATCTGGTGGCTATACGACCTCGTGCTGTTGGCGGCCGGCGAGTTCCGTGACGCGAAGGACCTGCCGGTCAGGAACTGGAGCGTGCAGGAATCGCAATTCCCCGGCCGGGAATTGACGCACCGAGCGGAGCGGCGGGTGAACGAGCTCGAGGAGCAATTCGACGGACTGCGCCAGCAGTTCAACGAGCTCGCCGAGCGCCTCGATTTCGCGGAGCGCATGCTTGCACAACACAGGAGTCTGGAGTCTGGAGCTAGGAGTCAGAAACCCTCACTCCAGGCTCCTGAATCCTGACTCCCATGAAAATCGGAGTGCCGAAGGAAGTCGCCGCCAATGAGCGGCGTGTGGCGCTTACGCCGGACGTGGCGGGGCGCCTGGTCAAAGGCGGTTTCGAAGTCGTCGTCGAGCGGGGTGCGGGAACGGCGGCGTTTTTTCCGGATGAGGCCTACACCACCGTTGGCGTGAAGATCGGTGATCGGCCGTCGGTCATCGGTCAGTCCGATATCGTGTTGCAAGTCCAGGCGCCGCTTGCCGCAGAGCTCGCGCAATATCGGGAGGGCGGCGCGCTCGTCGCGTTCTTCCAACCCACGCCTGATTTCCTGCGGCAACTCGCGCAACGCAAGCTGACAGCTTTCAGTCTGGTGTACCTGCCACGAATTACACGGGCGCAGCCGATGGACGTGTTGTCGTCGCAGGCGACCGTGGCCGGCTACAAGGCCGTGCTGCTCGCCGCCTCCACCACGGGGCGGTTGCTGCCGATGCTCGTGACGGCCGCGGGCACGCTGCCCGCCGCCCGCGTGCTGGTGCTCGGCGCGGGGGTCGCGGGACTGCAAGCGATCGCGACGGCGCGCCGCCTGGGCGCCATCGTCTCCGCGTTCGACGTTCGGCCCGCCGTAAAGGAGCAGGTCCAGAGCCTGGGCGCGTCGTTTCTCGAGATGGCGATCGAGGAGCACGCCGAGACTGCGGGCGGCTATGCAAAGGAGCTGTCGGAAGAGACGCACCGCAAGGAGCTCGCGTTCCTCGCGGCGGCCGTGAAGGACGCTGATATCGTCATCTCGACTGCAGCAATCCCGGGGAAGAAAGCGCCGGTACTCATCACTGCGGCGGCGGTGCAGGGCATGAAGCCCGGCGCCGTCATCGTCGATCTCGCCGCCGAGACGGGCGGCAACTGCGAGCTGACCGAACCCGGCTCCGAGATCGTACGCAACGGCGTTTCGATTCTCGGCCCGCTCAACCTGGCGAGCACGCTGCCGCGCGACGCGAGCCAGATGTACGCCAAGAATCTCTCGGCATTTCTGGGGCACGTCGTGCGGGACGGCAGGCTGCGGCTCGATTTCGAGGACCAGATCATCCGCGACACGTGCGTCACCCACGCGGGCGAGGTACGCAAATCATGAGCACCGATTTCGGATCGATGCTGTTCGTGTTCGTGCTGGCGACGTTCATCGGCCTCGGCGTGATCCGCCGCGTGTCCCGCCTGCTGTACACGCCGCTGATGTCGCTGACCAACGCCATCTCGGCGATCGCGGTGGTCGGGTCGATCGTCGTCACCGGCGCGGACCATCCGCTCACCATCCGTATCCTCGGCGCCGTCGCGCTGTTCGCCTCGATGACGAACATCGTCAGCGGCTTCATGATCACCGACCGCATGCTCAAGATGTTCAAGAAGCAGTGATGCATCTCATCGGCGAGCTGTCCGCCGTCCTCGCCACGGCGCTGTTCATCTTCGCGCTGTACTGGATGAACGATCCCAAGACGGCGCGCCGCGGCGTGATCGCCGGCGTCACCGGGATGTCCGTCGCCGTGCTGGCGACCTGGTTTCAGCCCGAGATCGTGCATCACGCGTGGGTCGTGGGCGCCATCGCCGTGGGATTCCTGGTGGGCGTGCCGTTGTCGCGCGTACCGTTGACCGCCGTCCCGCAACGCACGGCGCTCTCGCATGCGTTCGGCGGTCTTGCCGCGGGCCTCGTCGGCACGGCGGAATATTTCCTCTGGCTCGGCGGGCCGGCGACCGCCGCCGTGCAGCTTACGCCATTTCGCATGAGCGCGCTGGTCGCCGAAGTGATCCTGGGATTCCTGACGTTCACCGGCAGTCTGATGGCGGCGGGGAAGCTACAGGAAGTGCGCTGGATCCCGCAGCGCCCAGTCACCTATCCCGGCCAGAACTTCGTGAACATCGGCGTGCTCGCCCTCGCGGTCGCGCTCGGCGTGCTGCTGGTGTTGCACCCCGCTGCCTCCTGGGCCGGCCAGGCGTTCCTGGGCATCGCCGGTCTCGCGTTGCTGTTCGGCGTGTTGCTGATCATCCCGATCGGCGGCGCCGACATGCCCACCGTGATCTCGATTCTGAATGCCTACGCCGGTCTCGCCGCGGTCGCGATGGGCTTCGTGCTCAACAACAAGCTGCTCGTGACGGCCGGCGCGCTCGACGGCTCGAGCGGCCTGATCCTCTCGATCATCATGTGCCGGGCCATGAACCGGTCGTTCACCAACGTGCTGTTCGGCGCTTTCGGGAAGGCGCAGCCCGCGCTCGCCGCCGGTGAACAGAAGGAGTGGAAGCAGGAGACGGTGGAGGGGGCGGCACAGCTGCTCGATCAGGCCCGTAACGTCGTGATTATTCCGGGCTACGGCATGGCAGTCGCGCAGGCGCAGCACAAGGTACGCGAATTGTACGACGCGCTGACCAAGCGCGGTGTCACGGTCAAGTTCGCGATTCACCCCGTCGCGGGTCGCATGCCGGGCCACATGAACGTGCTGCTCGCCGAGGCGAACATTCCGTACTCGGCGCTCGTCGAGATGGACGAGATCAACCCCGAGATGCCGCAGACCGACGTCGCCCTGGTGGTCGGCGCCAACGACGTGGTGAATCCCGCCGCGCGCTACAACAAAGGTACGCCGATCTATGGCATGCCGATCATCGACGCCGACAAAGCGAAGACGGTGCTGGCCGTGAAGCGCAGCAAGAATCCCGGCTTCGCCGGGATCGACAACGAGCTGTACGTGCAGGACAACACCTGGATGTTATTCGGCGATGCGAAAGCGGTGCTGGGCGATTTGGTGAAACAATTCGGTAGCGGGGGAATTCATTGAAACAGGTAGGGGCGCAGCATGCTGCGCCCCTACTTGCATGTCTATACACGCGGGTTGATTTCTATTCCATCTTGCGGCCTTCCCCCAGGTGCGCCACGTTGGTTGCCTCCTCCTTTCGGAGCACCGCTCATGCGTTACGGAGTCACTTCGTTTGTCGCCGCGGCCCTCCTGGTCGCGGCATGTACGTCCGCGGACCGGTCCGTTGTATCCGCACCGCAGTTCGCGCACGTGCAGGATCTGGACGGCACGCCGGACTTGATCGTCGATTCAAAGGATCTTGCGACCTCATGGGTCGTTTACGATCAGGAGCTCAAGGAATCATTCTGTACCCTGCAGGAAGGCGGCGTACCGGCCGGAACGCATCGCGTGCTTCGTTTCACGGTCACGACGCCCAACGTTGGCGATGCCGACATTGCTATTGGGGATCCGAATAAGCATTGGGACCCCAATGGCGATGGCGACGGCAGCGACTCCGACGGCTTATTCGACAACGACGCGTGCCACCGCCATTTCCACTTCCGAAACTACGCGACGTATTCACTGTTGTCCGCCGACGGCAGCACGACGTGGATAGCGGCGAAACGGGGTTTCTGCATGATCGACATCGCCCCGTACAACGACGGCGCACCCCCGAAATCGTGGGTGTACCGCGCGTGCGGTCGGCCCGCGCGCGACGGCCTCGCCGCGATTCCTGGAAACCAGGGAATCAGCGTCGGTTATGGAGATCAGTACTACAAATGGCTGGGCGGCCAGTACTTCGTGCTGGACGGCTCTGACGGGCAAGCCTTCATCCCGCCGGGGGATTACATCATCCGTATCGAAGTCAATCCAGGCTATGTGCCCAGCCGCAAGAATCCGTGCCGATTCCTCGATTCGGCCACGGGGTTGTGCCACGCCCTGGAGGAGTCCGATTACACGAACAACGTAGGGCAAGTCAGCATCACGATTCCGGATCGTCCGGGCAAGACGGGTTGGGGCCCGGGCGGCGGGCAGGATCCGGTGGATGAGATGATCGACGACGAGAATCGTCCGGACAAATAGGCGGATGACTGGCGGATGGAAACCAGTAGGGGCGCAGCATGCTGCGCCCCTACAAACATTTTGCGGCCTACGAATGCACCTACCGCCGCCAGTCGTTATTATCCCGCGCGATGTCGGGATAGATGCGCCGCGGATCGATCACCACGCCGGTCAGCCGCTTCGGGGTCGCCAGTCGATAGGTGAAGCGGTTGCCGAGATTCCACATCTCGACCGGCAAACGGCGTGTCTCAGCCGTGCCGTCGGCGTAGCGCAGCTCCAACGTGACGGGCAGCACCATCTGGCCGCGGTTCGATAGATAAACGAACGTGCTGTCGTCGCGGGCGCGCACCGAGTCCACCGCCTGGTCGAGGCGTGCCGTCGTGTAGATCCAGCCGCGCCAGAACCAATCGAGATCGCGTCCCGTCACATTGCTCATCGTGCGGAAGAAGTCCGCCGGCTGGGGATGTTTGCCTTTCCAGCGCCGTGCATAGTCGCGGAACGCCGCATCGAACTCGTTTCGTCCCAGGACTTCCCGCAGTATGGAAAGCATCAGGGCCGGCTTCTGGTAGGCGGTCCAATAGAGCTGGCGCACTTCGTCGGGCTTCGTAATCATCGGCTGCTCGCTGCCCGGCGTCGCGGTGGCGGCATACGCACTGAGCAGCTCGCGACGCACGGTGTCGCCGTACACGGTGCCTTTGAAGAACGCCTCGGCCGCATCGTAGTCGGCGAAGGTATTGAAGCCTTCATCCATCCACGGGTAGCGCCGTTCGTCCGAGCCGACCTGCATCGGGAACCACTGGTGGCCGAGCTCGTGCATCAGCACCCAATACTGATCTTCGCGCTTCTGGAGCGATG
>WNGB01027321.1_pt1 | contig 11853 bp, 13 predicted proteins | sample 5400681 | NCBI WGS metagenome assembly WNGB01 (sample SAMN13153367, study PRJNA577476) | soil metagenome | isolation source: 115 cm soil or saprolite under grassland replicate 2 | place: USA:California | collected 2016-06-15 | reverse complement strand
AGGCCGCGCATCGTATCGCGGCGGCTGAGACGCTGCGCGATCAGCTCGCCCATCGAAGGCTCGGTGCTGGGGTTCGAGCCGATATCGTCGCCGCGCGAGTCCATCCTGATCTCCTTCTGTAGCTTTGCGACGGGTTAGACCGCGCTGGCAATAGCCACATGACAATCATATTTCATTTTGGTGACGATCATCTGTCGTCCCGTCGACCATCCACAGGGCCGTCGCCAAACCGTAGCGCCACAAGGCTAGCACCGCCTTTGTCGACGTCACACGTCGGCGTCATTCGGGGAGACCAAGCATGCGCAAACCATTTCTGCTCGCCACAACCGCGATCCTCCTGGCGACCAGCGCGATGGCCCAGACCAGGTATCCGGCCGTGCTCGAAGGCCATGCCGTGCTGCCGGCCCTGACCCTGTTGCCGCCGCCGTCCGATGCACCCGAGCAACTGCAGATCTCCGGCCGCTATGCCGACCCGCCGGGCCAACGCGTCGACTCGCCGGAAAGCGTGCCCGGCATCTCCGCCCTGTCCGACAAGGCCGCCCCGCGCCCGACCGGCATCAGCCTGCCGTTCAAGGGCCAGCCGGTGCAGGGCCTGTCGGGCATCAAGAACCTGAAGGACGGCACGTTCCTGACGCTGACCGACAACGGCTTCGGCTCGAAGGCCAACTCGCCCGACGCCATGCTGATGTTCCACGTGGTGAAGCCCGACTGGAAAACGGGCGCAGTCGAGCGCGTGTCGACGACCTTCCTGCACGATCCCGACCGCAAGGTGCCGTTCCGCATCGTCAACGAGAACACCGCCAAGCGCTACCTGACCGGCTCGGACTTCGACATCGAATCGATCCAGCCGATCGGCGACGCATTGTGGTTTGGCGACGAGTTCGGGCCATTCCTGATCAAGACCGACCGCAGCGGCAAGGTCCTGCAAGTGTTCGAGACCGTGGTCGACGGCAAGCCGGTGCGCTCGCCCGACCATCCGGCGATGCTGATGCCGGCCGCGCCCGGCCCGGTGAAGTTCGAGGTCCGGCGCAGCAAGGGCTTCGAGGGCATGGCAGCCTCGCCCGACGGCAAGTTCCTCTATCCGCTGCTCGAAGGCGCGCTGCTGGCGGCAGACGGCAAGCCGGAGTCCAAGGAAGGCACGGCCTACCTCCGCATCCTGGAGTTCGATGTCGACAAGGGCGCCTATACCGGCAAGAGCTGGAAGTATGCGCTGGAGGCGCCGATCAACGCGATTGGCGACTTCAACCTGATCGATGCCACGAGCGGCCTGATCATCGAGCGCGACGACAGCGAGGGCGATCCCGCGCTGGCCTGCGCGGCCGGCGCGCCCAAGCCCGACTGCTTCAACGTGCCGGCCAAGTTCAAGCGCATCTACAAGGTCGATTTCGGCCAGGCCGACGGCGACGGCTTCGCCAAGAAGGTGGGCTACATCGACCTGATGGACATCGACGATCCCAACAAGGTCGCCCGCCGGGGCGGCAAGGACGGCAAGTTCACCTTTCCGTTCTTCACCATCGAGAACGTCGATGTCATCGACGGCGATCGCATCATCGTCGGCAACGACAACAACCTGCCCTTCTCGTCGGGCCGCGCGCTCGGCAAATCCGACGACAACGAACTGATCATCCTGAAGGTGACTGACCTCTTGAAGGCGAAGTGACACCCTTCTGCGGGTAGATCGTCTCGCCGCGCTTCAGCATGGCGACGAAGGACTCGATCTTCCTTCGTCGCCCGCTCTCGGTCTTCATGTTCTGGGTGCGGAAGGCGAGCGCAAAGCGGTTCTGGGCGCTGAGCTTCTCGAACATGCGGCGGGCCTTCGGCTCGGCGTCGATGGCGGCCTGCAGATCGGCCGGCATCTTCGTGCCCTTGATCCGGTAGGCGCGATCCCAGCGCCCGTCGGCCTTGGCGGCCTCGACCTGGCGCAGCCCGTGCTCGGTCATCCGGCCCTCCTTGATCAGCCGGGCGGTGTTGTCGACATTGATCTGGCTCCAGGTGCTCTTGCGGCTGCGCGGCGAGTAGCGCTGCAGGAAGCTCTTGTCGTCAAATCCCTTACGGATGCCGTCGATCCAGCCCCAGCACAGTACCACGTCAATCGCCTCCTTCGGCGTGATGGACTTCAAGCCCGAGCCGACCTTGTGGATCTTGATCCAGACCTCATCCGCCTTGTCGTGGTGCCGGGCGAGCCACTTGTAAAAGCTCTCGGCCGTCTTGAACGCGCGCACCGCCATCAGGGCAGCACACGCTTCATCCACTTGGCCGTGGCCTGCGCGTCCTGGCCGTCGCTCGCCTCCAGCTTGGCGATGATTCTGGCTGAGCTTGATCTTGGTCTCGACGCGCTTCAGCGGCATGCGGAAGGCGACGATGCCCTTGGTCTGCATCTCGGCGTTGCCGGGCGGCAGGCGGCCAAGGCCCCAGGCGTCGGGGCCGGTTCCTTCGTAGGCCGCCGCCAGCTTGGCGAGCACGACCAGCACGCCCTTGGTGTCGTCGATGATCTGCGGCCGGCCATAGGCGTGCACGGTGACGTAGTTCCAGGTCGGCACCTTCGGACCCGGCGTGTACCAGGTCGGCGAGACATAGGCGTGCGGGCCCCAGAACAGCGCCAGTGAATCCACGGCGCGCTCAAACAGCTTCCAGTGACCGTTGGCGCGCGCCATATGGCCGATCAGCGAGCCGTGCTCGCTGCCGTCGTTCTGCCAGAGCAGCGACAGGTGAGTGGCCGTCGGCGCGCCTTCGGCGTCGGCGGTCATCAGCAGGGCCCAGGCATGGGCCTGCATGATCTCCCGGCCGGTCGGTTCGCTGCCCTCGAAGTGCTTGGGAATGTACATGTCTCGCTTTCGCTCCCCGATGGGGAGCATGTTGAACGGCGGGCCATTACCATGTCCAATGCCGCCCGCAATCGGGAGGTTTTCTCATGGGTGAGGATATTCGTCTTAAGTCAAAGGCCGGCGAGATCGGCGCCTACCTCGCCACGCCGAAGGGCACGCCCAAGGGCGGCGTGGTCGTCATCATGGAGATCTTCGGCGTCAACCACCACGTCCGCGCGGTGACCGACAAGTTCGCGGCCGACGGCTATCTCGCGCTGGCGCCGCGCTTCTTCGACCACATCAAGACCGGCATCGAGCTCGGCTACACGCCCGACACCATCGCCGAGGGCCGCAAGTACGTGACCGAGCTCGGCCTCGACAAGCCGGTGCAGGACGTCGAGGCGGCGATCGAGGAGCTGAAGCGGCGCGGCGTCAAGAAGGTGGCGGTCACCGGCTACTGCTGGGGCGGCACCATCGCCTGGCTGTCGGCGACGCGGCTCAAGCCCGACGCGGTGTCGGCCTACTACGGCGGCGGCATCTACGGCACCAAGAGCGAGACGCCCAAGGTGCCGATCCAGATGCATTTCGGCGACAAGGACATGCACATCCCGATGACGCACGTGAACGAGCTGCGCAAGCTCCATCCCAACGTGCAGATCTTCGACTATCCCGCCGATCACGGTTTCCATTGCGACGAGCGCGGCAGCTACGACGCCGCGGCCTCCAAGCAGGCCATGGCGCGCACGCTGGAGTTCTTCGGCAAGCACGTTGGCTAGGCGACCTTCAAAGAAACCCCTTACGCCTTCGGCGCGCGGACCCTTGAACGGGGTCCGCGTCGTCGACCTGTCGCGCCTGGTCGCGGGCAACATCTTGACCCTGCAGCTCGCCGACTTCGGCGCCGAGGTGATCAAGATCGAGCCGCCCGAGGGCGACACGCTGCGCTCGTGGCGCGTCAAAGGCATCGAGACGGCGTGGAAGGTTTATAGCCGCAACAAGAAGAGCGTGGCGCTCGACCTGCGCTCGGACGCCGGCCGCACCATCGTGCGCGAGCTTGCCAAGACCGCGCAGATCCTGGTCGAGAGTTTCAGGCCGGGCGTGCTCGAGGACATGGGGCTGGCGCCGGCCGAGCTGCACGAGATCAATCCCAAGCTGGTCATCGTGCGCATCTCGGGCTGGGGCCAGGACGGCCGCTACCGCCACAAGCCGGGCTTCGGCACCCTGATCGAAGGCTATAGCGGCTTCGCCTCGATGAACGGCTTCGCCGATCGCGAGCCCGTGCTGCCGCCGATGTACCTCGCCGATGCGATGGCCGCCCTCTACGGCTACGGCGCGGTGATGGTGGCGCTGCGCGAGGTCGAAATGAACGGCGGCAAAGGCCAAGTGATGGACCTGCCGCTGTTCGATCCCTTGTTCTCGGTGCTGGGCCCGCAGGCCGCCAACCACAAGCTCACCGGCGAGGTGAAGGTGCGCACGGGCAGCCGCTCGACCAATGCGGCGCCGCGCAACGTCTACCAGACCAAGGACGGCCACTGGGTGTGCCTCTCGGCCTCGACCCAGGGCATGGCCGAGCGCGTGCTGGTCAAGATCGGCCGGCCGGAGCTCGTGAAGGATCCGAAGTTCGCCACCAATATCGCCCGCGTGCAGAACGGCTTGGAGCTCGATGCGATCATCGGCGGCTTCATCGCCGAGCGCGATCTTGACGCCAACCTGAAGTTCTTCGACGAGGCGGGCGTCACCATCGGGCCGGTCTACGACATCGCCCAGATCGTGGCCGACGATTACGTGCTGGAGCGCGAGGCGCTGATCGAGATTCCCGACGAGGAGATGGGCGAGCTGCCGACGCACCCCGTCGTGCCGCGCTTCTCCGGCACGCCCGGCACCCTGCGCACGGCTGCCCCCAAGATCGGCGAGCACAACGAGGCGCTGCTGAAGCCGCTGCTGGGCGCGGCCGAGTACGACAAGCTCTGCCAATCCGGCGCCATCTCCAAGGGGAAGAAGAAGTGACCCTCTCCTCTTCTATGAGGCCTCCTCCGCCCGTCTGGCGCTCGATCCTCTACGTGCCGGGCAATGTGCCCAAGTTCATCGACAAGGCGCACGAGCGCGGCGCGGACTGCATCCTGGTCGATCTCGAGGACAGCGTGACCGTGGCCGAGAAGCCCACCGCCCGCGCCATGCTGCCGGAGACGATGAAAAAGGTCGTGCGCGGCGGCGCCGACGTCGCCGTGCGCATCAACCGCCCGATGCGTCTTGCCATCCCCGACATCGAGGCCGCCGTGCGGCCGGGCCTGTCGGCGCTGTTCATCACCAAGACCGAGGGCGTGCAGCACCTGCGCCTGCTCGACGAGGCGGTGAGCGAGCTCGAGCGCGAGCGCGGCATGCCGGTGGGCAGCGTCGGCTTCGGCGCCATGATCGAGCATCCGCGCGCCCTGGCTGAGTTGAACGACATCGCCGAGAGGGCCCCGCGCGTCATCGCCATGATGCTGGGCGGCGAAGATTTCGCGCTCGAGACCGGCTCGATCCCGAGCGACGAATCGCTCGAGCTGCCCAAGCGGCTGGTGGCTTTCGCCGCCCAGGCGCATGGCGTGGCGATGATCGGCATTCTCGGTACGGTGGCGGACTATTCGGATCCGGCGGCCTACAAGAAGAGCGCCGAGCGGGCGCGACGCTTCGGCTTCTCGGGCGGCACCTGCGTACATCCCGGCCTGGTGCAGGCGCTGAACGAGGCCTTCACGCCCTCGGCCGACGACGTGGCCTACGCCAGGAAGCTGATCGCGGCCGATGAAAAAGCCGCAGCCGAGGGCCGCGGCTCCTTCACCGTAGATGGCAAGATGATCGACATCCCGGTGATCGACCGCGCCCGCCGCCTGCTGGCGCGCCACGGCGCGGTCGAACGCCGGCTCAGGAAATCTTAGGCGTCGACGAGTTCCGGCGTCGGCGTCTTGAGGCCGAGGACCTCGTCGAGGTCGCGCGGCGCCAGCGTGCAGGTCACCCCGGCATTGAGGCTCTGCAGCAGGACCTCGCGGCCGTTGGCGAAGCGCACGGCGTCGCGATGGGCGTGCCCGGTGACCTCGAGGCGGGTCATCGTCACTTCCTCGGCGGCGCCGATCGAGAAGGCGCGCTGCACCGTCTCGTTGATGCCTTGGAGGCTGAGGCGGGCTCCCGCCGGCATGCAGACTGCGGTCTCACAGTCGGTGCCGGCAACGAAGCCCATGGTTCCGCTGGGGAAGCGGTGGAGCGTGTACTGCTCTTCTTGGGCGGCTGGCCGTGAACGATACAGTTCAAGTGAGTAATCGCACATAGACGTCCTCCAGTTAGGGAACGTCTTTTACAACTGGGATGGCCCCCATTTGGTTCAAGCACCGGTGCGAAATTTTGGGTTCGCACTACTGACTAGGTCAGTGACCTTTCAGTGTTTGTCCGACCACACCGACCGTTTGACAGCGTACATAAGGCCAGCCATGGCGAGCAGGAACAGGAGGACGCGAACGCCGGTGCGCTTGCGGTCCTCCATGTGCGGCTCGGACGCCCAGGCCAGGAACTCGACGACGTCGGAGGCCTGCTGGTCCAGGGTCGACTTTGTGCCGTCGACGTACTGCACCTTGTCGTCGGCCAAGGGCGGCGGCATGCCGATCTTGTGGCCCGGGAAGTACTTGTTGAAGTTGTCGTCCTTGGTGACGTCGAACTCCTTGACCTGCTTGGGCGAGAGCTTGTCGAACGGCACGTAGCCCGTCAGCAGGCCATGGATGTAGTCCGGCCCCTCCTCGCGCGCCTTGACGATGACGCTGAGGTCGGGCGGCGCCTTGCCGTTGTTGGCGGCGGCCGCGGCGGCGGTGTTGGGGAACGGCTTCTTGAAGCGGTCCGACAGCCGCGCCGGCCGCTCGATCGGCTGGCCGTCGTCGCCGAGGTCGGGGACCTGGATGTCCTTGATCAGGTCCTTGACCTGGTTCTCGGAGAGCCCGAGCTCCATCAGGTTGCGATAGGCCAGCAGCGACAGCGAATGACAGGCCGCGCAGACCTCGTGATAGACCTGATAGCCGCGCTGGGCGGCGGCGCGGTCGTAGGTGCCGAACGGCCCCTCGAAGTGCCAGTGGTGCTTGGGCGGATGCTGCTCGGCCTCGGACGCCGAGACGGTCTCGGCCGCGACCGCGAAGGCGCCGGCGGCGAGGGCCGCCAGAGCGATGGCGCCGGTAACGATGGACTTGCGCATGGATCAACCCGCCTTCTTGAGCACCGCATCGGCGATGCTGGGCGGCAACGGCAGAGGCCGTTCGATCTTGCCCAGGACCGGCAGCAGGATGAGGAAGTGGAAGAAGTAATAGACGGTGGCGAGCTGGGCGATCGGCACGTACCAGCCTTCCGGCGGGTTGGCGCCGCAGACGCCGAGCACGACCACGTCGATCACCAGCACGAACATGAACCACTTGTAGATCGGCCGGAACGAGCAGGAGCGCACGCGCGAGGTGTCGAGCCACGGCAGCACGAACAGCACGGCGATGGCGCCGAACATGGCCAGCACGCCGCCCAGCTTGTCGGGGATGGCGCGCAGGATCGCGTAGTACGGCAGGAAGTACCATTCCGGCACGATGTGCGTGGGCGTCACCAGCGGATTGGCCTCGATGTAGTTGGCCGCGTCGCCCAGGAAGTTGGGCTGGAAGAAGACGAAGGCGGCATAGATGATCAGGAAGACCACGACGCCGAAGCCGTCCTTCATCGTGTAGTAGGGATGGAACGGCACGGTGTCCTGCGGCCCCTTCGGGTCGATGCCCAGCGGGTTGTTCGAGCCGTGCACGTGCAGCGCCACGACGTGCAGCGCGACCACGGCCACGATCACGAACGGCAGCAGGTAGTGCAGCGCGTAGAAGCGGTTCAGCGTCGGGTTCTCGACGGCGAAGCCGCCCCACAGCCAGGTCACGATCGAATCGCCGACCACCGGGATGGCCGAGAACAGGTTGGTGATGACGGTGGCGCCCCAGAAGCTCATCTGGCCCCACGGCAGCACGTAGCCCATGAAGGCCGTCGCCATCATCAGCAGGAAGATGATGACACCCAGGATCCACAGCAGCTCGCGCGGCGACTTGTAGGAGCCGTAGTACATGCCGCGGAAGATGTGGATGTAGACGGCGATGAAGAAGAATGACGCGCCGTTCATGTGCAGGTAGCGCATCAGCCAGCCCGACGGCACGTCGCGCATGATGCGCTCGACCGAATCGAAGGCCATCGTGGTGTGCGGCGTGTAGTTGGTCGCCAGCACCACGCCGGTCACGATCATCAGCACCAGCATCACCGTGGCGATCGCGCCGAAATTCCAGAAGTAGTTGAAATTCCGCGGCGTCGGGAAGGTGTTATACTCCTTCTCGAGGTACGAGAAGATCGGCAGGCGGTGATCGATCCAGGCGATCACCTTGTTGTTGAAGACCGGCGGCGTGCCGTGTGACGAGGCCATGCAGAGCTCCCCGAGAATCCGGTCGGCGATCAGCCGACGCGGACCAGCGTGTCTGACGTGAAGAGGTAAGGCGGGATTTCCAGGTTCTTCGGCGCGGGACCCTGGCGGATGCGGCCCGACGTGTCATAGGCCGAGCCGTGGCAGGGGCAGAACCAGCCGCCGAACGGGCCCTTGGGGTCGCCCGGCTTGTTGCCAAGCGGCACGCAGCCGAGGTGGGTGCACACGCCGATCTGGACCAGCCATTCCGGCCGCACCTTCTTGGCAGTGTCGGTCACGCGCGAGTTGTCGGTCTGCGGATCGCGCAGTTGCGACAGCGGCACGGCCTCGGCTTCCTTGATCTCTTCCGGCGTGCGGTGGCGGATAAACAGCGGCTTGCCGCGCCACTTCACGGTGACCGCCTGGCCGACCGCGATCGGCTGAACGTTCACCTCGACGGTGCTGAGCGCCAGCGTATCAGCCGCCGGATTGAGATTGTTGATGAAGGGCCAGGCGGTCGCGGCGACGCCGACAGCGCCCAGGGCGCCGGTTGCGACCATGAGGAAGTCGCGCCGGGTGGGATCGCCATGCCCACCGGTCGGAATGCTTGTTGCAGCCATATGCTTTCTCTTTCCGCCCCCCGAGGAGATGGGTCTTTAGACCGCAAAAGGGCCTTATGTTTCAAGGCTCTGTTGGTCGCAGGCCCGCGCGCGGGCGTTCTGCGACAGCGCGCCGCACGGCCTGTGGCAGGCGCTTTCGCGACGCGGACGCGGCCAGAACAACGGCTAGAACAGAGGCCATGCGACTGGCCCTGTTCGAACCCGACATTCCCCAGAATCTCGGGGCCTTCATCCGTCTTTCGGCTTGTCTGAAGGTACCTCTCGACGTGATCGAGCCGTGCGGCTTCCCGGTCGACGACAAGCGCATCCGCCGCGCCGCCATGGACTACTACGACTTGGCAAGCATCGTCCGACACGCCTCGTGGGCACTTTCCCGGCGTCACCTTCCACGGTGACGACATCCTGCTGTTCGGCCGCGAGAGTGCCGGCGTGCCCGACGAGGTGCACCAGGCCGCCGACCTCAGGCTGCGTATCCCGCTGCAGAAGGGCGCACGCTCGCTCAATGTCGCGCTGGCGGCCGCCATGGTAGTGAGCGAGGCCCTGCGCCAGACCTCGGGATTCGATGCGCTCTCCGACTAAAAATCCAACACCCCTGCCCGACGCCGCCACCGTGCAGCATCGCAAGGACGAGGCGCGCGCCTGGTTCGAGAGCCTGCGCGATCGCATCTGCGCCGCCTTCGAGAAGATCGAGGACGAGCTTTCCGGCACCCACAGCGAGCTCGCCCCCGGGCGCTTCGAGCGCAAGGCGTGGCGGCGCGAGGCCGGGCCCAACGAGGATCGCGGCGGCGGCACCATGTCACTCATGCGCGGCCGCGTGTTCGAGAAGGTGGGCGTCAACGTCTCGACGGTGTTCGGCGAGTTCAGCCCGGAGTTCCGCAAGCAGATCCCGGGCGCCGAGCAGGACTCGCGCTTCTACGCCACCGGCATCTCGCTGGTGGCGCACATGCGCTCGCCTCGGGTGCCGGCGGTGCACATGAACACGCGCCACATCGTGACGACGCGCGCCTGGTTCGGCGGCGGCGCCGATCTCACGCCGATGGTGCCGCACCAGCCCGACACCGACGCCTTCCACGACGCGCTGAAGGCCGCCTGCGACGCGCACGATGCCGCCTACTATCCGCGGTTCAAGAAATGGTGCGACGAGTACTTCTATCTGCCGCATCGCGGTGAGCCGCGCGGCGTCGGCGGCATCTTCTATGACGATCTCGACAGCGGCGACTTCGCGCGCGATTTCGCCTTCACGCGCGGCATCGGCGAGGCCTTCCTCGACGTCTATCCGCGGCTGGTGCGCCAGCACATGAACGAGCCGTGGACGGCGGCCGAGCGCGAGCATCAGCTCGTGCGCCGCGGCCGCTATGTCGAGTTCAACCTGCTGCACGACCGCGGCACCAAGTTCGGCCTGATGACCGGCGGCAATGTCGAGGCGATCCTGATGTCGCTGCCGCCGGAGGTAAGGTGGCCTTAGCTGGGGGCGCGCCACTCCAGTGGCGCGTCTTCCGTCATGCTCATTCGGACCGCCGGCATCTTGCCGGCTCATGATCATGATGCCGGCCGGAGGCCGGCGGTCCGGAAGACCATGACGCGCCACTGGAGTGGCACGCCCCCAGCAATGAGCGCTACTGCCTGTCAATCAAAGCTCCAGCACCAAGCGGCAACAGGAACAAACCTGCGATCAGCAGCGAATACGGTCCGCCGAAGCGGTCCAAGAACGCCGCAGGCTCGGCGTCGTAGGTGAGCCGCAGGTAAACAAAATCGACCAGCACTGTCGACACCGGCCACAGCAGCGCGGCGAGCAGCGCCGCCTCGAACCAGCGCGGACCCGAAGTGCGGCGGGCGTGGATGATGGCCAGCATCGCCACATAGGGCAGCGGCACCAGCACCTTGTACCATTCGACGGTACGCACGGTGAGCGTAGCGGCGATCCAGGTGTCGCCGACCACGTCGTTCACCACGATGAACAACGCGATCGCCAGCCACAGGACGAACGTGATGCTAGGCTTGAGCATCGGCGAGCCGCTTCAGCTCGGCGAGGCAGGCGTCGCGGTCGGCGGAAAAGTCGCCGGCGATCCACCAGCGCTCGACCGCTTCGATCAGCGCCCCGACCTTGGGGCCGGGCTTCAGCCCCAGCGCCAGCGCGTCGTTGCCGCCGATCGGCAATTCCGGCGGCGTCCAGGTGCCGGCGAGCGCCAGCGCGGCGCGCCAGTCGCCGGGGGCATCGAGCAGGACACGGTCGATGAAGAGTTTTGTGCCAAGACGATAGAGGCTGGCGCGCAGGTTGGCCGTGTCGATCGCGTTCAGGGGATCGAGCATCAGCTGCAGGCGCACGGATTCCTGCGTCGAGAGTTTCAGCCGCTTGCCGATCGCCGTTGCGTCTGCATCAACGGGCATGATTGCTGCCAGCCGGCGCAGCGCATCGGGCTTCTCTTCGCGTGCCGCCAGCGCGCGCAGCTTCGCGCTGCCGGCATATTCGGGCAGCCAATGGTCGAGCACGCCGGCCTCGAGCATGGCGTCGAAGGCGTCGGCACCGCCGGGCACGTCGAGCGTGCGAAAGAGTTCCTTGGCGACCCGCTCGCCCGACAGGCCGCGCACCGTCGCGGCATTGCGTCGGCAGGCGTCGAAGCCCGGCCCGTCGAACGGCGGCCGGCCATAGCGCGCATGGAAGCGGAAGAAGCGCAGCACGCGCAGGCGATCCTCGGCGATACGCTGCTCGGGATCGCCGATGAAGCGCACGCGGCCGGCCAAAAGATCAGCGCGGCCGTCGAAGTAGTCGTGGATCGTGCCGTCCGGATCGGCATAGAGCGCGTTGAAGGTGAAGTCGCGCCGCTCGGCGTCGGTCCGCCAATCGTCGGTGAAGGCGACGATTGCGCGACGCCCATCGGTCTCGACGTCGCGACGCAGCGTCGTGATCTCGAAGGGACGGCTCTTGACGATCGCCGTCACCGTGCCGTGCTTCAGCCCGGTCGGCACGACCTTGATGTCGGCCGCCTCGAGCGCCTTCATCACGGTCTCG
>WNGB01011936.1_pt1 | contig 11853 bp, 11 predicted proteins | sample 5400681 | NCBI WGS metagenome assembly WNGB01 (sample SAMN13153367, study PRJNA577476) | soil metagenome | isolation source: 115 cm soil or saprolite under grassland replicate 2 | place: USA:California | collected 2016-06-15 | reverse complement strand
CTGGCCGATGGCCCCGATCTGCCCGTTCATCGAGCCGATGTTGATGATCCGCCCGTAACTTTGCGCGGCCATGATCGGGATAGCAGCCGACGTGCAGAAGAAGACGGCATTGAGATTGGTCTGGATCACCTCCAGCCAGTCCGCGTCGGTCATGCGGGTGAGCAATTTATCCCGCGTGATGCCGGCGTTGTTGACCAGCACATCGAGATGGGTGAACTGCTCGGCCACGCGCTTGACCATCGCCCGCGCCTCCTGCGGATCGGCGAGGTTGGCCTTCGCCAGCACACACGTGCCGCCGAACCGGGTGATCTCGTCCACGACCTCCTGAGCCTTTGCGTCGCTGCTCTGGTAGTTCAAGGCCACCTTGGCCCCCTCGCGCGCCAACTCCAGCGTGATCGCCCGGCCGATGCCGCGCGACCCGCCCGTGACAAGTGCGGTCTTGCCGTCAAGTCGCCCCATTGCCGTAGCTCCTCCTCTTTCGTGGTGAGGGGTGAGGGTGTGAAGGTGACTCGGGAACCGGACAGACCTACTCACCCCTCACCCCTCACCACTCAGGTGCGTTCAAAAATGGCGGCGATGCCTTGCCCGCCGCCGATGCACATGGTCACCAGCGCACGCCGGCGGCCGGTGCGCGCCAGCTCGTAGAGCGCCTTGACCGTCAGGATGCAGCCGGTCGCGCCAATCGGGTGGCCGAGCGAGATGCCGCTGCCGTTCGGGTTGGTGCGGTCCGGGGGCAACTCCAGGCTGCGCACCACCGCCAGCGCCTGGGCCGCGAACGCCTCGTTGACCTCGAACACGTCAATGTCTTTCAGGTTCAGACCGGTTTTCTTGAGGAGCGCCTGCACCGCCGGCACCGGGCCGATGCCCATGTACTTCGGCTCCACGCCGGCGTAGCTGTAGGCCACCAACCGGCCCATCGGCTTGAGCCCGCGCTTCTCGGCCAGGCCGCGCTCCATCAGCACGACCGCGGCCGCCGCGTCGTTGATGCTGGAGGCGTTGCCGGCCGTCACAGTGCCGCTGGGGTCGAACACGGGCTTCAGCCTGGCCAGCTTGTCCGCCGTGCTGTCCCGGCGGACCGTCTCGTCGGTCTCGAACGGTGCCGTGCCGCCCTTGATCTTGATCTCGACCGGCACAATCTGGCCCTTGAAGTAGCCCTTGTCGATCGCATGGGCGGCGCGGCGGTGGCTCTCGGCGGCCAGCTTGTCCTGGTCTTCGCGCGCGACTTTCCACTTCTTGGCGACGTTCTCGGCGGTGACGCCCATGTGGCAGTCGTCGAACGGGTCGCTGAGGGCGCCGACCATGACGTCGATCATGGTGGCGTCGTTCATGCGCGCCCCCCAGCGCATCGCCGGCACCAGGTAGGAGCTGCGGCTCATGTTCTCGGCGCCGCCGGCCACCGCCACGTCGGCATCGCCGAGCATGATGGCCTGCGCTGCCGTGATGATCGCCTGCAGGCCACTGCCGCACAGGCGATTCAGCGTCAGCGCCGGCGTCTCGACCGGCAGGCCGCCCTTGACGCCCGCCACCCGCGCCAGGTAATGGTCGTGGGAATCGGTGTGGATGATGTTGCCGAAGACAACGTGGCCGACCTCGCGCGGTTCAACGCCGGCGCGGCTGACGGCCTCACGCACGCACAGCGCCGCCAGTTCGCTCGGCGGCGAATCCTTCAAGCTGCCGCCGTATCCCCCGATCGCCGTGCGCACGCCGCTCAGGACGACGACTTCTCGTGTACTGCTCATCGCAAATCCTCCCTTGGAATGGCTTGCCGGGCACGCCGCCGCGGCGCGGGAGGCTTTATGCAACCGTCATACCAACTTGCTTGCCATCCCCTGCTGTGCTCGTCCGACCGCGGAAAAACCGCGATCGACGCTAATTTGTGGCTTCGGCTGAACCGTTCCTCAGCCGACGCGCCTCCCGAGGGCCTCCGCGCGTGTGCAGTTCCGGTGTTCCCTGTGCGGATCCGGCACACATTTCAAGCATCCCAAGTCGAGGTCGAGACACGCTGCGGATGTGCGGGAACAGACCTTGGCCCACCCAGATTGTGCGATTTTGTCACCGCGGCCTGGCAAACGCGCGGCCGCTTGGAGCGCTCAGGCTCCCGAGGGCTCTCCCAAGCGGAAGGAGGGGCCATATTCTACCCAGGGCATGGCAGTTGCGAAGAAACTGAAGAGGCTTGGGCCGCGAAACGACCCAGAGGGCCCAGGGAGGACAGAACATGTCACACACCAATGGGGAGCGAGGTCGCCACGCCGAGGCCGACCAACTGCTCCAGGAGATCGCCGATTACACTCTCGGCGCCCGGATCGAGAGCGCGGAAGCGTGGGAGACGGCCCGCTATTGTCTCCTCGACGCGCTCGGCTGTGGACTGCTGGCGCTCGGCTACCCTGCGTGCAGCAAACTGATCGGTCCCGTTGTGCCGGAGGCCACTCTACCCGGCGGCGCCCGCGTGCCCGGTACGAGCTACGAACTGGACCCGGTACAGGCTGCCTTCTGCATCGGCGCGATGGTCCGCTGGCTGGACTTCAACGACACGTGGCTGGCCGCCGAGTGGGGGCACCCGTCCGACAACCTGGGCGGGATCCTCGCGGTCGCCGACTACCTGGGGCGGCGGGCTGCCCGGGAGGGGCGCGATCCCTTGACCATGCGCTCCGTGTTGGAGGCCATGATCCAGGCGTACGAGATCCAGGGCGTGCTGGCGCTCAACCACGGCTTCAACCGCGTCGGCCTGGATCATGTGCTGCTGGTGCGCATCGCCTCGACGGCGGTGGTCACCGCCCTGCTGGGCGGCACACGGGCGGAAGTTATCAACGCCCTCTCCAACGCCTTCATCGACGGCGGAGCGCTGCGGACGTACCGGCACGCCCCGAACACCGGCTCGCGGAAGTCCTGGGCGGCCGGCGACGCGACGAGTCGCGCGGTGCGCCTGGCCCTGATGGCCCGTCTCGGCGAGATGGGCTATCCCTCCGCCCTGACCGCACCGAACTGGGGCTTCCAGGATGTGCTCTTCCGCGGGCGGCCGCTTGTCCTGGCGCAACCCTTTGGCTCCTACGTGATGGAACACATCCTCTTCAAGATCGCTTTCCCGGCCGAGTTTCACGCTCAGACCGCGGTCGAGGCCGCGTTCGCCCTGCACCCGCTCGTCAAGGACCGCCTGGAGGAGATTGAGACCATCTGGATCGAGACGCAGGAATCGGCCGTCCGGATCATCGACAAAACCGGGCCGCTGAACAACCCGGCCGACCGCGATCACTGCCTGCAATACATGGTGGCCGTCGGCCTGCTCAAGGGCGAGTTGACGGCTGCGGACTACGAGGATTCCGCGGCGGCCGACCCGCGGATTGATCGGCTCCGCAGCCGTATGGTGGTGATGGAGAACAACCGCATGAGCGCGGACTATCTCGATCCCACGAAGCGCTCAATCGCCAACTCGGTCCAGGTGGTGTTCCGGGGAGGCCAGTCCACCAAGAAGGTGACCGTCGATTACCCGATCGGTCATCGCCGTCGCCGTACCGAGGCGATTCCGCTGCTGCTGGCGAAGTTCGAGGAGAACCTCCGCACGCGCCTCTCCCCGCCGGCGGTCGAGCGCATTCTTGCGTGCGGCGCGGACCAGGAGCGGCTGGAGCGCATGCCGGTCCACGAGTTTGTCGCGCTCTTCGTGGTCTGAACGTGGGGCTGGCGCCCCGCTGCCATCCTGGTTGAGCTACCGCCGGGGCGCTCGGCGTGGTAAAATAAAGACAGGGGAGGTCGGAGGATCGGATCTCATCTCATCCACCCAGACCCCCTCTCCGGTGCCCAGCCGTTCGGGGTGCGCGCCACTCTCGGAACGGGTAGCCGCTTTCACGCCGGGTGGACAGCCGAAGGCGATCACCGGGGGCTGCGCATTTTCGCTGCAAATAGGGAAACGAGAGAAGCTTGCGTAAACTGTCACCGTAGTCCGTACTCACCGTAGTCCGTAGTCGCCGTAGTCGCTCCCGCAAGTGGAGATAGATCGGTTCCTCAATCTCCACACTGCTTCTGCCGCTTGAGGGTGATGAGCCGGCCGGGGGAGCCTTCCTTGCTCTCCAGGGCGATCGGGCGGTTGCCCTTGACCGCCCCGCGGCCGCTCTCCCAGTTGAGGCAAATCGTCAGGGCGTGGGCGCCGAGAGGCCCCAGAAAACACAAACGCCACGGGTGATGCCCGTGGCGTTTTTTGCTGCCTGTTGCCCTTCCGCCGGGCAGCTGCAGCGGGTACAATCGCGATCCGCTTTTGCGAACTACTGGAACCTTTGGCCGCGCGTCCGCTGTTGTGTGACCTGAGAAGCACGCAGCGGCGGCCGCAGCCCCGGAGTACCGGCAGACGATCTACCGTGTCGCTGCCTCCAGCGGTTTTCGGCGAACCGAGTTGGCCAAACTGCAGAAGCAGGACTGTACGCCGACCGGGGACAACCCGCGCTGGCACGTTCGCGCCGTCGTCACGAAGAACGGGCTCGGCGCCAACCTCCCCCTGCTTCCCAACTGCGCGGACGCCCTGCTGCCCATCTGGGAGTCGCTACCCTCGCCGACGAGTCGCCTCTTCCGTGCCATCCCGGCGATGGAACTCCTGCACAACGACCTGGGAGCCGCCGGCATCGCCCGCCAGGACGAGCGCGGCCGCTGGGCCGACTTCCACAGTTTTCGCTATTCGTTCTGCACCTGGATGGCGAAGCGCCACCCAATCCAGACCGTTCAGCGGCTCATGCGTCACGGCACCATCACCTTGACGGCTGACCTGGACAACGACCTCGACCTGACCGACGTTGCCGAGCAACTTTGGACGCTGCCCCGGCTTGCCGATGCGTTTGGTGCCGCTGGCCAAAACCGGTCGGAAGCCTGTTGACGTAACTAGCGGAGGGGGCGGGATTTGAACCCGCGAACGTCTTTTCGACGTTGTCGGTTTTCAAGACCGATGCAATCGGCCGCTCTGCCACCCCTCCAAATCGCTAACCCATCGCCAAATCTCGTCTTCCTGCGTAGGCTTCTGGTGGCCCAGTTCTCTTACCCCTTTCGCTTACCCTTTCCCTCGGAGGGAGGGTACGATGCCACGTCAGCCAAAACTCCGCAAAAAGAAGGTCGGAACGACGACGTACGGGTTTACGAAAACAGGCGGAGACACTGGTGTATGAGGATGCCCGGCGTGCCTTCCGCGAGCACATCGCCACTCTAAACGACGCAGACCTGAACGGCAAGGGTAAGAGGGTACCGGCGGGCGAGTTGATGGAACTGTACCTGGAGTGGGTGGAGAAGAACCGCAGCACCCGGCGACGGGACTTTTTCTTTGCGCCTCACCCAGCAACCTTTTCCGCAAGCGCTCGCTGCAAGGGACAGGTTTCCGCGTCCACCGGCTCGCCGCGGCGGTAGGCGTCGAGCAGCACTTGCGATTGCCGGGCCAGCAGCCGGCGCACCTCGCGCCGCTTTCCCTTCTTGCGTGGAATCGTCATCTGTTCATAGGCGGTCGTCTGGTGCCTTAGCCAGGCGATGACCGCGGCCTCGGCGCGCCGCGGAAGTGGAATGCGCTCGGTGCGCGCGACAGTGCCGCTGCCGACCGGCGTGGCGTGTTCAGTGACGCCGCGGGCCAGGCGCTCAGCGAGAGCGGCATGGCGAACATCAAAGGCCAGGTAATCCAGGACGGCCTGGTAAAACGTCCCGACGTATGCTGTCTGCTTCCGTTCACGGCGGCTGACATCGCGGGCGCGCTGCCGGGCGTAGGTGGAGGTCGAGCGCTCGGCGGCGAGTTCGGCCTGCACCGCCTCGACGACGGCCCGCTCCGCCCACACGCCCTGTGAAAATGTTTTGCGACCGCGTTTCTCCTGTACCGTCCAGGTTGGCGTCGCCGCCTTGACGCGCCGGGTGAGGGCCGCATCGCCGGGCGGCATCAAGACCCAACTGTCCGGCGGATGCAGAATCTCGCCGCCGGCACTGCGAACCGAGCGCTCGTCCGGTCCGGGCGCTACAATGCGGTTGTGTTCGGGCATCGTCCTCTCTCCGGTCGGGCATCACCGCCAGCCACCAATAAGTCTGTATCGGACGAACGCCCGCCAAACTTGAGGAGAAGCCCGCAGGTTGCGCTGTGTGGCCTTCGCGGCAGGGTTTTTCAGATCCCGGGCGCAAGTTCCCGCCGGGCGAGCGTTCGGCGGACAGGGAGGAAGCAGTCATGCGCAATTCCAGGTCGAACCGCGAGCGCGATGTGGTTTCCGTACCACAAGAAGAGATGCGCGAGGCCAAGGCAGAGGCTATCGAGCCCCCTGTCATCGACCTCACTCTCCTCCCCGCCGCATCCCGGCCAACCCCCGTCCGCGACATGCAACACTGGCTCGACCTGTGCGGTTGACGGTCAGGCCCACGGGTTGGTTCGTAGTCCCGCCTTCAGGCGGAAAAACCTGTTCCGCCTGAAGGCGGGACTACGAACCAGAACTGCCTTGTCCCATCATCACTCTCGTAACTTCGCGGCGAACTGCTTGCGGAGCTTGGCCACTTTCGGCGCGACCACCGCGACGCAGTATCCTTGCGTCGGATTGTTGCGGAAGTAGCCCTGGTGATACTCCTCGGCTTGATAAAAGGTCTCGAAAGGCGTTACCTCGGTGACGATCGGCCCGCCCCAGATGCCGGCGGCGTTCAGTTCGGCGAGGACTTCCTCGGCGATGCGCTTCTGCTCAGGGGAATGGTAGAAGATGGCCGAGCGATACTGTGTGCCAACGTCGCCGCCCTGGCGGTTGCGCGTGGTCGGGTCGTGGAAAGCGAAGAACAGCTCCAACACCTCGCGGAACGAGAGAGTTGCCGGATCGAAAGTGACCTGTATGACTTCGGCGTGCCCCGTGTCGCCGTGGCAGACCTGGCGGTAGGTCGGATTGGGGACGCGGCCGCCGCAGTAGCCGGACTCGACGCGCTCCACGCCGCGCACACGTTCAAAGACGGCCTCAAGGCACCAGAAGCAGCCGCCGCCCAGGGTGGCCACTTGCAATTCAGGTTTTTTCGCGATTTTTTCATTCATCGCCGTGCTCCTTTCTTCACTCTGCACCTTTCCGATGCACCTTTCCGACCGTACAAGGAAAAGCAGCCAGGTGCATTCTACGGGAGGGCGGGCGCCCCTGTCCGCTTCGCCCCAAGTTGCTTCGGTCTGTCACGCCCATACCAGCGAGGAGAGCCTTCATGTCCAGACTCCACGCCGTCTACCTGGCCGTCGCTGTGACGGCCGTTCCCATTTACGCTCAAACGCCCGCTGATAAGGGGGACAAGCAGACTCCCGCTGCCACGGACGACGCCATCCGCCGATTGCTCCTCCGCCTCGCGCCGGTGCCCTTGTACCACGGGCAACGGATCAGCACCCTCACCTTCTCCCCGGACGGCAAGACCGTCACCACGGTCAGCAACGCCGAAGCGAAGGTGTCAGTGTTCGACTCGGCCACCGGCGAGTTGTTGCGCTCCTGGCAACTGCCGACCCGCCGCATCGGTCATAGCGCCCTGAGCAGCGACGGCAAACTCCTCGCTGCGGCAGACCCGTCGGGCCGCGCCGCCCTCTGGGACGCTGCCACGGGCAAACCACTCCGCCCGCTCAAGGGGACCGCCGGCGGTTGCCTGGCGATCTCCCCCGATGGCAAATCGGTGGTTTCGGGCCTGGCCGATGGCACCCTCGGCGTTTGGGACACCGCCACCGGCGAGCAGCGCTGTCGCCTGCCGAAATCGGCGTGGACACTCTCACTGGCCCTGGCCTTTTCTGCCGACGGCAAGCGAATCGCCGCCCCGCGGCCGGACGGCACCGTCGGCATCTGGGATACGACCGCCGGCAAGGAACTGCAATCGCTGCCGGCAGGCGCGCCTGACCTCCGCATGCTGAGCTTCACCCCCAACGGCAAGAGCCTGGCCTCGTCGGATGGTCGCGGCGTGGTGCGGATGTGGGATCTGGCGACGGCAAAGGAACGCCGCCAGCTGCAACTGCCCCTCGACCACGATCTCACCTGCGGGTTGTTCACCGCCGACGGCCGCGCCCTGTTGACGGGCGGCGCGGACGGCACCGTGCGCCTCTGGGAGATGGCCTCGGGCAAGGAGCGGCACCGCTTCCCGCAACTGCGCGGCTCGATCGACGGCGCCGTGCTGGCAGCCGACGGTCGCAGCATCGCGATGGCGACGACAAACAAGATCGCCTTTGTCCGCGAGGTCGGCGCCCTGACCCCAGCGGAGACGCACCTTGGACCGGCACCGCGCCCGAAGGATCTGGAAACGGCGTGGGCCGACCTGGCCGCTCCGGACGCGGCCACCGCGTATCGAGCCGTCGCGGTCCTGGCTGAAAAGCGTGGAGACGCAGTCGCCTTTCTGAAGAAGCAATTGCAGCCAGCCCCGGCGACCACCCCGGCGGAAATGACTCGCCTGATCGTGGATCTCGGCAGCGCCAACTTCGCGACGCGGCAGAAGGCGATGAAGGAGTTGGAGCGGCTGCACGAGGCCGCCGAGGACGCTCTCGAAGCGGTCCTGCGCGGCGATCCTCCGCTTGAGGTGCGTCAGCGCGTGCGGGGCCTCCTGGACCGGATCAAGCGTCAGGGCCTCCCCCTGGAGCGCGTGCGGCCGCTGCGGGCGGTCGAGGCGCTGGAGGCCATCGGCACGGACGAGTCGCGTCAACTTCTCCAGAACCTCGCGGGCGGCGCGGCGGGTGATCCGCTGACGGAAGAAGCGCGGGCCGCACTGGCGCGGTTGCGCAAAGGGAGTTCGCCGAAATAACGTCCCGGCAACCCGCTTGCGGGTTAGCAGGCAGAGCGCTGACCCGCAAGCCGAAGCTCAGGCGTTACCGCGGCGTGGGAACGCGGGCGGAGGCGCGGCCTGGACCTGGCGGCCACGCGACAGCTCGCGCAGCTTGTCGGTCAAATCCTTGGCGAGGTTGGCCCGCTTGAGGAAGAGCAGGGCAAAGCAAGTATCGATCAACTGGCCATGACGGTCGCTCCAGCTACCATCGGCGCTCTGCGTCTTCAGCACAATGGGGTAGCCCCAGTCGTACCAATCCTTGCCCCCGATGACGTTCTGCCCGTAGATCATGCCGACGCGCTCGATGCTCCACAGGAAATAGAGATCGCCCCAGGAGTCGGCCTGAAAGATTGTGCCGACATACTGGTGGCTCGCTGCGCCGGGGTCGCCTTTTTTCCTGCCGATCGAGCGCGCCACGTAGGCGAACGCCTTGTTCACACCGGCCTTCTTCGGGGCCGCAGCGACCTGGTGTTCGCTGACGAACTCCTTGTCTTCGCGGAGAGCGCGTTCCATCGCCAGGGCCATCAGTCCGGCGCAGGTGGCCGTGGTCCAGAGAGGACCAGGCTCGACGTCGCTGTAGATCCAGTGGCCGTCGGGAAACTGCGTCGCGTTGAAGGGAGCCGCCGCCGCGAGCAAGGTCGGACGCACCGGCACGCCGTGCTTGCGGGCGCCCCACAGGGCCAGCATGGCAAACTGCGAGTTCGAGATGGAATAGCCGCCGGGAGGCGCCGTCGGCTTGTGCGTGCCCTGCTTCAGGTTGGCGAGCAAGGCGGCTTCCTTGTCCGCGGGCAGAAGTACGCCATCGTAGGCCCAAACGCCATTGGTCCGTTGTCCGGCGATGATCCGCAGCGCCAGGGATTGGGCGAGCTTGCGATCCTTGGCGTCCAGCGGCCGGCTCTCGTGCCAGCGATTGAGGAAGAAAAGCGAGGCAGAAAGGACGTAAATTCGGTCCATCTGCGGGGCGGTCGCGCGGATGATCTCGGCCACGCGGAGAATGGCGGGGTCATTGGCCGGCACGTCGCACTCCAGCAGGGCCAAACCCATCAGGCCAGCGATGCCGGCCGTCTGCTGGGCGCCGATGCGGGCGTCAACAGGAGGAATGGGATCCTTGGCCAGCAGGCGCGCCTTGAGGAAGGCGACGCCCTTGTCAATGGCGGGCTGAACGATCTTGATCCGCGGATCGGGCGGCGCCTTGGGCGGCGTGGGGAGGACCACGGGGCCATCCGGCTCCGACTCGGTTTGCGGGCCGTCCTGACGAAAGAGGATCACCGCGGCAATCACGCCGGCAACGAGCAGCACGCCGAACCCCGCCAGGAGCAGCATGTCCCCGAGCCGCCGGCGCGGCGGACTTGAAAGGGGAGCGGGTTGTGGCTGTTCGCGCAGCGGGATGGCAACGGGAGCAGCGGGTGGTCCGGCGACAATGGCGTTTCTGGGGGCGGTGGGCGCGGCCTTGACAAAGGTGGCCCGGCACTGAGGACATGTCACCTTGTCGGATGGCGTTTGTGGTATGAGAAGGGGCGCGCCGCATTTGGGGCACGAGCGAGGCAACGGCGGCATGGGTGCGTTCTCCTTCAGGAGTTGTCTGCGCTGTCGTCGCGTCCCGTGTGCGGACCTCCGGTCTCCAGGGATCAACTCGGCAGACCGCAGACCGGCCAAGGCCGGGTTGTCCTGCAGGAACGGCTCGGCGGTCAGGCGCCTTCGGCGCCGTTCCCCTTCGCACCAGCCGGGCCAGGAACCCGTGGCAACTCTTCCAGGCGCGTTATGTGTTCAATGGCGACGATGTCCACCTGCAGTGCCACCTTGGGGCGCGCTGGGTCAGGATAGCCGATGTGGGCGCTCGTCGTGGTGACAAGCACAAGGTCAGGATGCCGGATGTCGTAGTTCGTGCCGTCCGACGTGACAATACGGAACGGCTCGAACGGTTTTCGGTTCAGCTTGGCGGCAAGGTCGTTTGCGCCCATGTCGGTTGCTCCTTCCTCGGTACGGTTCACTCTACGTCCCTTGGGACTCCTCGGCCCTCGCAGTCCCCTCCTGGCCCTGACACTCCGTTCCACGGGTCAATTGCGTACTGGATACCCTCGCTCTGCCGCAAACGCCGCATCACCTCCGGCAAGTGCTCCAGGGCGAGACAATCGTCGATCAGCGGACCGAGTTGCAACCGGTCGGACAGGAGGTACTCGCGCGCCTTCGCCACATCCGCAGGCGAGAAGTGGAAACTGCCCAGCACGTGCACCTCCTCGTAGTGTAGCCGATAGCTGTCCACCGGGTAAACGGTGCCGCGCGGCAGCCCACCGAACAGCAGTACCTGCCCGCCTGGTGCCGTCCGCTCGAAAGCCTGCTGCCAGCCGTCAAGTTGGCCGGTACACTCGACGACACAATCGAAACGCTCTGTGGAAGCCAACTGCTCTCCTAGCGGCACGGCGGCAACGTCCCACACCGGCGCGAGACCGAAACACTGGGCCAGTTCCAGGCGCCGTTGTCGGCGCCCCGCGCCGGCACGATGGCCCGCGGTATAGAAGGGTAGCAACTGGGCGAACAGCAGACCCATCGCGCCAAGCCCCAGAATGAGGACGCGATCGACGCCGCGCCAGTCCAGCATTTCCAGACCGTGGACCACGCACGCCAGCGGTTCCAGCAGGGCGGCGTGCTCCGGCGAGAGCCGCGTTGGCCGCGGAAAGAGGTTCTGCCGCGCCACCGGCTCTGGGATGCACAGGTGCTGGGCGAACGCGCCGAGCACCTTCTCCTTCATTACGTCGGGGCAAAGGTGCCAGCGCTGGTTGCGGCACAGGTCGCAGGCGAGGCACGGGGCGCTGTGAACGCCCATGATCGGCTGGCCCGGCTCGAAGAGTGGAGCACCGACGCCCAGTGCGACCACCGTGCCGGCGTAGCGATGGCCGAACGGTCCCGGCATCGGGATCTGCGGATGGCCGCGCTCGAACGCTTTGCGGTCCGTGCCGCCGGCGAGGGCGCGCTCGATGCGCACGAGCACCTGGCCAGGCTCCGGACGCGGCAAGGCGACATTGCGCACCTCAATACGACCTGGTTCGACGAGATAAGCGCAGCGGTGAATGTCGGCGGGATGGGGCAGGGGGCGCGGCGGCATGC
>WNGB01011934.1_pt1 | contig 11854 bp, 9 predicted proteins | sample 5400681 | NCBI WGS metagenome assembly WNGB01 (sample SAMN13153367, study PRJNA577476) | soil metagenome | isolation source: 115 cm soil or saprolite under grassland replicate 2 | place: USA:California | collected 2016-06-15 | reverse complement strand
GAGCTGGAGCAGCGGGTCTCGGACTACCTCGCCAAGCATCCCGAGCTGAGCACGTCCCCCCGCGCCAGCCATTTCACCTTTCACCGCCGGGTCTCCGCCGGCATGAGCAAGGAGGAAGTGGTACTGCTGGCGGGCGATCCCTACGAGAAGACCAGTGATGAGGGGCAGATGCAGGCGGCGGCGCGGCAGTTCTGGCCCGCCGTGAGCCAGCGCGCCAAGGAGATGTGGATCTACCCCGGGGAATGGCAGTTCTACTTCGACGGCGATCGTCTTGTGGACCTCACCGTCGCCGGCAAGCCGCCACTCTAGTGTCCTGTCCCAAGAGCTTGTGGGCAAAGCGCCGGGCGGGGGCGGGGGGCCCCTCCGCGGAACACGCTGACTCGCAACCCGCACCGGGCACTCGTGGGAGCCGCGAGAGTGAGGCTTTCGCCTCCGGCAACGCGCAGAAGCCACGGTTCCGCGGAGGGGCCCCCCGCCCCGCCCGGCGCCGCGAGTCGTAGACCAGTACCCGCAACTTAACTTACACGAAGACGTTCTCGCCGGCACGCGTACGGCTCGGAAATGCGGTACGTTGACATCCCGGCGACCGAGCCCGCGTGAAGTTCAAGCTCGACGAGAGTCTTAGCCGGGCGGCAGCCGCCGTGCTGGTCGAGGCTGGCTGGGCCCGGCCTCATCACACTCATCACGTCACGCGGGCGGGCTTTCGGCGGGGCCCCATGAGTGCTAGAGTTGGGGCTGGCCGGCGGTCGGTGAAGGAAGGAGATGGGACACGATGAGGTTCCGGACCTTCATCTGGTGGGTCATCTTCGTGGCGGCGTTGGGCTGGATCGGGTATACGGTGGCGAGCGCCGGCTGGACTTACTATGCGACTCAGGAGTTGGTCGACAGGGTCCTCCGCGAATCGTCCGGGCGGCACCGAAACGCCTTTGCGACAGGCACCCAGACCGCCCTCGACGCGCTGACCACCGAGGTCCGCAACTCCATCGTGATCGCCTCCCGGCGTGAGCTGTTCCCGGTTCAGGACGAGAACGTCTCCGTCTCGGCCAACTCGGCGGGGATCTCCGCCACCGTCAGGTGGTCCTATCCCGTTGTCAGCTACGGCGGCCGCGACGTCCTGGTCGTTCCGATGTCGGTCCAGCGCTCACTTGTTCCTTCGCCCTGATGTCCCCCTGCCCGAGGCGCCCCGCCTGCCACCGGGCGCAATCTTCCGGCTCCCCCCCGGCCGGGGGTTGTCAGGCGCCTGCGACGATCGCCGTGGCTGCGAGGTAGACGCAGAATCTTCTTTCGTTCCCGGGCGGGCCGCTGGTATAGTCGTACCCTCCGGCCGCGGGTATGTCGCTGCGGTCATGCAGCAAATCGGGGAAGGACCATGAACCTCAGGTTCCTGCGCAGGGAGCGCGCGGTCGGTCTGGATGTGGACAGCGGCGCGATCAAGGCCCTCGTGCTCGAGCGGCGGCGCTCCGACGTGGTCCTCGTCGGGCGCGGGGTGGCGCCCGTCGAGGCGGGCGACGATTCCAGCCAGCTGAGCCAGGCCATTCATGCCGCGCTGGCCGACGCGGGGGCCGATGGGGAGCCTGTCATCGCGGCCATCGGCGGGCCGGACGTGGTCATCCGCCAGGTCTCGTTGCCCCCTGTGCCCACGGCCAAGATCCTCCCGGCGCTTGAGATCCAGCATCGAGAGCTCGGTCTGCTCGCTCCGGGGGATGCGGTGATGGACGCTCAGATCCTGAGGAAGTCCAAGGATGGCGTCTCGAATGAGATCCTGTCCGCCAGCGTGCCGAGGGCCCGCCTCGACGAGCGCCTGCGGCTCCTCCAGCAGGCGGCCGTCAACGTCCGCATGCTGGACGTGGAGCCCTTGGCGCTCCTGAACGCCGCGATCCACCTCACCGGACTCGACGCCGGCGAGCTTCTCGTCCTCCTGACCGTGGGACGCCACAGCTCCGTCCTCTGTCTCTTCAGCGAGCAAGGGCCCGTGGTGGCCCGCTACCTGGACGTCGGAGCCGAGACGTTCTTCGAGCGCCTTCGGCTTGTGTTCGAGCCTGCGGCCTTCTCGACCAAGGACTTCGCCCGGGCCTTGCCCGCCGCCGAGGTTCCCAGGGCCGAAGCCGCTTGCCGGGAGATCGTGGATCGGATGGTCGAGGACGTCCGGCTTTCCTTGACGTTCTATCGCACCGAGTACGACCGCGATAGCCTGCCGCGCTACGCCATCGGAGGTTGGATCGACCTTCCGCACATCATTCGCTGGGTGACCGACCGGCTCGGACTCGGCGCCCCGCTCGAAGTGATGGATCCGTTCAAGGCGGTCGAGGTCAAGGCCCCGCAGACGAGCGCTGACCTGACCGCGTCCGGCCCACAGTTCCTCCAGGCCTTCGGGCTGGCGTTGCGCGGGCTATGAGCACCCGGTTCCAGGTGGACCTGCTCCACCCGGGCTGGGTGGCCGAGACCTGGCAGGAATGGTTCGTCGGCCCCAAAGGTGCCAAGCGTCTCGCGATGCTCACCGTGGGCTGTGTCGTGGTGCTGCTGATTGTCCTCGCGGCGATGCTGCCGACCTACTGGAAGCTCTCCCAGAATCTCAGTGCCGTGCCCGGTCTGCAGCGGGATCTGGCCGCCCGCGAGACCGACCTGAGTCTGCTGAGGTCTAACCTCGGCGCCCTGGCCGAGGAGGCCCGGCGCCAGATCCGGTGGGCCGAGGTGCTGGGGACCTTGAGCCAGCAGATCCCCCCGACCCTCAAGCTTCAGCTCGTTGAAGCCGCGCGGGGCGCGCCGGCTGCCGGAGGCCAGCAGGCGGGAACACCCGGCGGATCCGGGGGGTTGCTTCGCATCGACGCCGTCACGCCCCTCCGTCCCGGGAGCCCGCCGCTGCTGGAGGTGGCGCAGTTCATGGCGGGGCTCATGCGGGACCCGGCGGTGAACAAGCGCTTCGAGCTGAAGAGCTGGGAGATCAAGCCCGGCGCCGCCGCGGCCGGCGTGCCCCTCCTCAACGTCGGCATCGTGCTGTCGGAGCGCGCCCAGTGAGGCCCAGGGGGCTGGTGGTCGCCTGGGTCCTGGTCGCTGTCGTCTTCCTCGTCCTGCTGATCTTCGAATTCTCCAAGTGGCGCTCCGTCATCACCGAGGCCGCCCGCGTCGCCGGCGAGCGCCAGCGCCTGAGCACCGAGATCGAGCTCAAGGAGCAGCAGGTCGTGGCCGAGATGCGCAGGCACTCGGCCCTTCTCCAGGAGATGCTCTGGACGTCGGTGGGCGGCGATCCGTCCGCCTTCCTCACGCGCCTGGCCGAGCTGGCGCAGGAGAAGCGGATGAAGGTCACGACCATCGGCCCCCTCGAGCGGCAAGCCACGCCGCAGTTCACCAAGTCATGGCACACGATCCAGGTGCAGGCGCCCTATCGGGAGGTTCGGGAGATGGCGGCGCGCGTCGAGCAGGAGAAGGGCATCCTGGAGGATCTCCACCTCGAACCGGCGCCCTCGCCGGGCGGTCAGCCGGCCGGCCCCCTGGGTGCCGGGGCCTTGGCCGCAAACGAGGTCCAGGCGCGATTCAGGATGACGGCCCTCGAGCTGAGCGCGGCGGCCAAGCGCATCGTGGAGCGCGCCGCGGCGAGCAGCGGCGGGGCCTCGCAGACGCAGCCCGGGGCGCCGCTGGTGCTTCCCGTCCCGCCGAGGGTCGCTCAGGCGGTCCCGGCGGGCCGCGACCCGTTCTTTTTCTCGGCGCCGCCGGCGCCTCCGGCGCCTCCGCGGCCGACGACCCCGACCTCGCCGGGAGGACCCGCAGCGCCGGGAGGACCCGGGGTGGCGGCAGCACCCGCGCCCGAGAAGCCCCGTGTTCCCCTCGACGTCAAAGGCATCGTGAGCTTCCCCGGCGGCTTCCTCGCGATCGTCAACAACCAGATCGTGAAGGTGGGCGACACGGTGAGCGGCCATCGCGTCGAGCGAATCACGGAGAGCGCCGTCACGCTGCGCGAGCCCGGCGCGAGTCCCGTCACGATCGAGCTGCCGGATCTGCTCGGGGCGGCGCCGGCCGCGCCCAGGAGGTGAGTCAGACCATGGTATCCCGCATGCGGATGAGGTCCATGCTGGTCGCTCTCTCCCTGCCTGTCGTGATCGGCGCCGGCGGCGCGGCCGCTCAACAGCCTCAGGACGGCTGCCTCGCCCGTCTGCCGATCGAGCGTGTGACGCTCAACCTGCGTGACGCCAATGTGCAGACCACGCTGCGCCTCCTGGCTCAGCAATACCGCGTCAACATGGTCGTCACCGAGGAGGTCAAGGGGACGGTGACGCTGGACTTCTTCAGGGTGCCGGCGCGCGAGGTCTTCCAGGCCGTCATCGAGGCGGCGAACCTGCGCTGCGTCGTGGCGGGGGAAATCCTGCGCGTCAGCTCGGACACGCGGGTGAAGGCGGAAGAAGACCAGCACAGCAAGGCCCAGGAGGCGCTGGTCAAGGCGCACGAGGCGCAGCTCAGGCTCGAGGCCGACACGCGGAGGAAGATCGTCGAGGCCCAGCAAGCGGAGGCGGACCTGGCGGAGCTGACTGCCCGCGGGCCAGTCCGGGAGGAGACGATCCGCCTCTACTACCAGGATGCCGAGGCGGTGGCCAAGACCGTCGCGGGGATTCTCGGGCTCGCCGCGGGGACAACCGCGCCGCCGGTTCCATTGCCCCAGCTTTCCCAGCTCTACGTGCCGAGCCCCCCGGTGGAGATCCCCTCGACCCCGGCGCCGCCTCAGACGGCGCCGGTGCCGGCCGCCGCCCCGCCTCCTGACGTGCTCTCCAAGGGGCTCACGGTCCAGGCCTACAAGCCCACCAACTCGGTCTTCATCCGCTTCTACTCGCGGGACCTCGAGCGGATCAAGAAGCTGATCCGCGAGAGCCTCGACATCCCGCTGGCCCAGATCCAGATCGCCGCCCAGATGGTCATCACGACTCTCAGTGCCCTCGAGCAAGTCGGCGTCCAGTGGGGCGGCGCCGGTGTTGGGAACGTCGGCAAGGCGACTCTGGTGGGCCAGGGATTCGCATCTCAGAATACGGGGGGCATTTCCCCGTTCAACTTCAATCCGATCAATCCCAATCTAGCGCTTTCCGGGCTGCTGCCGATCTCGCCCGTGACTGGACTGCCTCAGGGCGGCAATCTCGTGAACCTGCCGACCTCGCTTCTGCCGACCCTCGCCGGCGCCTCGCCGGCCGGAGGGCTCTTGCTCGGGCTCGTCGCCAACAACTTTAATCTCAACCTGGCGATCCAGGCTCTCGAAACGCAGGGCAAGGCCCGGACCCTGGCCCAGCCGAAGGCCGTGACGCTGGAAAACTTCGAGACTATTATCTCCCGCGGCCTGGAGGTGCCGTTTACCAGCACGCCCAGTCAGGGGGTTTCCAACGTACAGTTCAGGAAGGCGGAACTCACGCTCAAGGTCACACCGCGGCTCATCACCGAGAATGGTGAAGCCAAGATAAGGATGAAGGTGTCCTTCAGCAACGACTCGCCAGACTTCACCCAGTCCGTTGCGGGGAATCCCTCGATCACCACTCGCCGCCAGGAAACGGACGTCGTCATCCGGGAAGGCCAGCGGCTGGTGATCGGCGGCGTCACCAACGACACCAGCAGCAACTCGATTCGTAAGGTGCCGCTGTTCGGAGACATCCCCGTGCTGGGCTGGCTCTTCAAGAGCCGCGAGACCAACTCCACGGGTGAGGATCTGATCGTGATCCTCACGCCCACGGTCGTGTCGAGCGCGGGTCCGCCGCCCACAAGGTAGGTCGTCGTGTACGAGGCGTTCTTCAGCCTCGAGGATGCCCCGTTTGTCCTCACGCCCGATCCGCGCTTCCTGCTGCGCTCGAAGGGCCACCACGAGGTCCTGTCGAACCTGATCTACGGCATCACCAGCCAGAAGGGCCTGATCGCCCTGATCGGCGATGTGGGCACGGGGAAGACCATTCTCTGCCGCGCGCTTCTGCGCGAGCTGCCGAGGGACGTCGGGAGCGCGCTCGTCCTGAACCCCTTCCTCTCCGACGCCGAGCTGCTGGGGGCCATCCTGGATGACCTCGGCGTCGAGCGTCGCGGCTCGACCAAGGGTGAGCTGATGACCGTGCTGAGCCAGCACCTTCTCAGCGCGGGGGCCGAGGGCAAGACCGTGGTGGTGATCCTGGACGAGGCTCAGCAGATGAGCATCGAGGCGCTCGAGCAGATCCGCATCCTGTCCACCCTGGAAACCGCCACGCGCAAGCTCCTGCAGATCGTGCTCGTGGGGCAGCCCGAGCTGGAGGAAAAGCTCCGGCGGCGCGAGCTGCGCCAGCTCGACCAGCGCATCGGCATCCGGTGTTACCTCAGGCCGCTGTCCAGGAAGGAGACCTTCCGCTACATCGAGCACCGGCTGCGCATCGCCGGCCTTCCCGGCGCGTTGCCGTTCGCGCGCGGCGCTCTCGTGAGGATCTACAACCACAGCCGGGGCACCCCGCGCGTGATCAACCTGGTGTGCGATCGGGCGCTGATGGCGGCCTTCAGCGCGCGCGCCCGCGAGGTCACCGCGACGATGGTCAAGGCGGCGATCCGGAATCTGGAAGGGGAACGCGCGCGGCGGCGTCGGGCCGCGGCCGGCCTCGCGCGCCCGAAGCTGGGCCGAGTGGCCGCGGTGGTAGCCGGGGTCCTGCTGGTGGGCGCCGCGGCGGCCGCCGCCTACCGGAGCGGCTGGAGCCCAGCCATGTTCCAGTTCGTACCGGAGCAGGCGGCCTCGACGCCGGCTGCGCGGCAGGCCGCCGGGCCCGCGCCGCAGTCGGTCCTCGGCGTCACGCGGGGAACGCCCGTACCCCCGGCTTCAGCCGCGCGCGCGGAGCGGGGGAGTCAGGCGGAGCCCGCGGCGGTCGCGCGTGACGGGTTGAAGAGTCTCCTCGCGCGGGTCCTGACGTTGTGGGGAGTGGGCGAGGACCTCTCTCAACAGACGATTGAAACGTGGCCCGCAACTCCGGACGGCGCGCCCGATGTCCCGGCGATCGCTGCGCGCTATCAGCTCTCCGCCACGCGGCTTCCGGAGACGACCCTCGACGAGCTGCGGGCGATGGATCTTCCGGCGATTCTGGAGCTGAACGACCAACCGGGTGGGCGCCTGTGTCTGCTGAGGCGGCTGGACAGCGCCGCCGCGACCCTGATCTCCGCCTCCGGTGAGGAGGTGCGAGTGCCGGCCGACGGTCTCGACGCGTCGTGGACACATTCCGCCTGGGTGATCTGGCGGAACGTGGACCTCCTGCCGTTGGACCCGAACCAGGACTTGACGCCGATTGTCCTCGCGACCCTGGCCCTGCGCCTCCAGAAGCTGGGGCTCCTCAGCCCCCCGATGCCCGCGAGCAATACGGAGCGCTTCCAGCAGGCGGTCCGCCGCTTCCAGGCCTCGATGGGGCTCACGCCTGACGGCATCGTCGGGCCGAGGACGACCCTCGCGCTGGCCCGCGTGGTCGCCGGCCGGTTCAGCCCGAGCCTGGCGGGGAACACGCCTGCCCGATGAACCCAAACGGGGGCGAAAAGACCTCTTAGCCGCGTGGGCGGGGCGGAGTTGCACGAAGGTTGCAAGATCTTGCATGTGAGTGCCTGACCGCGACCAGACCGGGCGCTTGGTACGAGGCCCCTATGAGCACCAGACGATCGCCGTAAGGGCGAAGAGGACCGTCAGCGGAAATCATCCGACATTCAAGCGTATCGGACACTTGAACCCGCTAAATCAATGAGCCGGCTTGCGGACATGTTGATGAGGATGGACCGTGGGGCTTCACGCCCTGAGGGCGTGGGTGGAATTCCGCGGCTGACGATCTCTGTCACTCGAAGTCCCCGGTGGCGTCAGGGCCTGCTTTTCGTTATTGTAGCTTTCGTGCTCGCCGTCGGGGTGGCCGTCGTGTTGCGACCGAGAAGCGCGGCTCTGACCGCCGCCCCGGCTCCGGCGCGTGTCGCGAGCCCGCGGCCGGCGCCTGAGGCCGCGCCCCCGGCGACGTCTGACGAGGGTTTCGTCGCCCTCCTGGGTCAAGGACGCCGGGCGGCCCACGAAGGCGCTCTTCCCGAGTCCGCCGAGCTCCTGAAGAAGGCGCTCGAGTTGAAGCCCACCGACGCCGAGGCCTGGAACAGTCTGGGCGTGGTCTTGGTTCGCCAGGGAGAGACAGCTCGGGGCATCGACGCCTTTAGCCGGGCCCTGCGCTTCAGCCCGAATCACGCCGAAGCTCACAGGAATCTTGCCGTCGCGCTGGACCGGCAGGGCAGGCCCGGCGAAGCGGTGGCCCACTATCGAGCTTTCCTGCGCCTCACCACGGGGGATCATCCGGCCCGAGACGATGTGAGCCGCCGGCTGGGCGAGGTCTCCGCCTCCAAGGCGGAAGAGCGAGCCGCAGCCCGCGGCGAGCCGAGCACGTCCGGGGACAGGGCGGGCGTGAGCGACCCGCAATGACTCAATCGACCGAGCGCTGGGGATGGACCTCGTTGGGCCAGATGCTGGTCAACGACCGCATTCTGACTCCAGACCAGCTGGCTCAAGCCCTGGCCCGTCAGCGCAAGACCAAGGACCGACTCGGGCAGATCCTCATCGAGATGAAGCTCCTCGACGAGGAGGTCCTGCTCAAGTACCTGGGCCAGCAGTTCCGCAAGCAGCCGATCACGCAGCAGGAGCTGGAGACCGTCGACGTGGACGTGGTGAGGCTGGTGCCCGAGGAGGTGGCCCGCCAGTACCAGATCATCGCGGCCGAGCGCCATGGCCGGAAGCTCATCGTCGCCACCGCGGATCCGCTCAACGTGGTGGCGCTCGACGACCTCAGGCGGGCGACCGGGCTGGAAGTGGACTTCAAGATCGGTCCCAGCCGGGCCATCCAGGAGGCCATCGACAAGACCTACCGCAAGATGGTCTCCAGCGAGGGGATCGACGAGGTTCTGCGGGAGGACCTCGGACTCAACGTCGGCGTGTCCGTCGTCGCGGAAGAGTCTGTCGACGTCCAGCAGTTGAGAACGCAGGCGGCCGACCCGCCCGTCGTCAAGGTCGTGAACTACGTGTTGAGCCGGGCTGCCGCCGACGGCGCCTCGGACATCCACGTGGAGGCCTACGAGGACCGGACGCGGGTCCGCTACCGCATCGACGGGCTGCTGTTCGACCTGCTGGAAGTACCGCGGTCGCTCCACCTGGCGGTCGTGTCACGACTCAAGATCATCTCCCGTCTCGACATCGCGGAGCGGCGGCTGCCTCAAGATGGCAGCTTCGCCTCCAACATCCAAGGGCGGGAGATCGACTTCCGGGTCTCGACGCTGCCGACCATTTACGGGGAGAAGGTGGTCCTGCGGCTCCTGGAGAAGGAGGCCGTGGTCCAGCACTACACGCTCGAGCGGCTCGGGTTCGATCCTGACCAGCTCGAGCTGTTCATGCGCGGCATACAGCGGCCCTGGGGCATGGTGCTGCTGACCGGACCGACGGGAAGCGGCAAGTCCACGACGCTGCACACCGCCATCAAGGCGATCAAGTCGCCGCGCAAGAACATCATCACCGTCGAGGACCCCGTGGAGTACCGCCAGCCCGGGATCCAGCAGGTCCAGGTGAAGACCGAGATCGGGTTCGACTTCTCGCGCTCGCTGCGCTCCATCCTGCGCCAGGACCCGGACATCATCATGCTCGGCGAGATCCGCGACGCGGAGACCGCCCAGATCGCCGTGCGGGCCGCTCTCACGGGGCACCTCGTCCTCTCGACGCTTCATACCAACGACGCGGTCTCGACCCTGGTGCGGCTGATCAACATCGGGGTGGAGCCCTTCCTGGTGGCTACCGCCGTCAACGTGGCGGCGGCCCAGCGCCTCGTCAAGAAGATCTGCAGGCACTGCAAGGAGGCGTACCGGCCGAGCGCCGAGGAGATCGCCCTCTTCACCAACGGCCCGGCGCCCGAGATGCTCTACCGGGGGCGCGGCTGTAAGGAGTGCCGGAATATCGGTTACGCGGGGCGCATGGCGCTGTACGAGGTCTTCTCGATCAATGCCCAGGTGCGCCGGATGGTCATCGATGGCGTGGACGCGGACCAGATCCGCAAGTACGCGGCGGACACCGGCATGGTGAGCCTCCGCGAGGCCGGCTTCCGCCGCGTGATGCAGGGCCAGACGACGCTTGAAGAGATCATGTCGGTCGTGGCCGACCAGGAGTAAGCGATGCCTGTATTCGAGTACGAGGCCGCGGATCGGTCGGGGGCGATGAGTCGAGGTCGGGCCGAGGCCGAGGATCAGGGGGCCCTGATCGTCCGTCTCAGGGAGCAGGGCCGGCTGGTGCTGTCCGTCCGGCCCGCGGGCAAGAGCCTCCTGACCGAGGGGGCCGGGGTCAGGGCGATCGGCGAGGGCCTCCAGCGCGCGCTCCGGCGGCTGACGCAGGGCGTGAGCCTCACCCTCCTCCTCCTGTTCACCGGCCAGCTCTCCGCCATGCTCGCCGGCGGGCTTCACCTGGCCCGAATCCTCTCGTCCCTCGCGGCGGAAACGGCCAACAAGAACTTCCAGAAGGTGCTGATCCACGTGCGCGACGCCATCACGGCGGGCTCCAGCTTCGCCGATGCCTTGGCCGAGCACCCGCACATCTTCAACCGCCTCTATGTGGCGGTGGTGAGAGCCGGGGAGATCTCGGGCTCCCTACCGGTCGTGCTCGACACGCTGACGGTCTATCTGGAGAAGACGGCCCAGCTCCGCCGCAAGGTGGTGGGCGCCGTCACCTATCCGGCCGTGATCCTGGCGGTCGCGATCATCATCGTGTTCGTCATGATCGTCAAGCTCGTGCCGGTCTTCGAAGACGTGTACTCGCGGGCCAACGCCGCGCTGCCGGCCCCGACCCGCCTGCTCATCGGGATCAGCACCGTGGTCCGCAGCTATACGCTCGTGGTCTTCCTGCTGATCATGGCGGCCGTGCTGGCCCTCTACATGACTGTTCAGACCGAGGCCGGCCGGCGCCTGCTGGACAATGCCAAGCTGCGGGTCCCGCTCTTCGGCGTGCTGATCCGCAAGTCGATCATGGCGCGCGTCTGCCGCACGATGAGCGTGCTCCTGAGCGCGGGCATCCCGCTGCTGGAAGCGACGGAGACCACCGCGCGGGTCAGCGGCAACAAGATCATCGAGGGGGCGCTGCTCACGGCGATCAAGCGGATGCAGGAGGGCGGCACCATCGCCGAGACCCTGCGCCAGACCGGCGAGTTCCCGAGCATGGTGATCCAGCTCGTCTCCACGGGCGAAGAGAGCGGGACGCTCCCGGGCATGCTGGGGAGGGCCGCGAGTTACTACGAGCAGCAGGTGGACAACACGGTCGCCACCCTGTCGACGCTGATCGAGCCGATCATGATCGTGATCATGGGGGCGATCGCCGGGGGCGTGATCATCGCCCTCTATCTGCCGATCTTCACTCTCGGCCAGGCGGTCAAGGGGGGCCTCGGCCGGTAGCGCGCGGCGCGGCACAGCGATGACTCGCCCCACTCCTTCCTACCGCGTATCACTCCGCCTCTATGTGGTGTTCTCGCTGCTGGCGGCCGTGTCCGCGGGGGTGAGCGGCCTCGTCCTCCTCTACCTCGCGCGTCCCTTCATCGGCGAGCTGAAAGGTGAGCAGGCCGTGCAGGCGACCGCCCTGCTGTTCGCGGGGGCCGGCGTGTCGGGCGGGGCGGCGGCGGTGGCGGGGCTCGCCGTGGGGTTACGCATGGCCGGCCGCATCCGGGTGATCATCAAGAAGGCGGAGGCCGTCTCGCCGCCGCCGGCTACCGGGCCCACGCAGAAGGTCACCGATGAGCTGGGCGCGCTCGATGCGGCCGTGGGCAGGCTCACGCTGTCGGTGGACCAGTTCGTCCGCGACAGCGATATCCTGAGCCGGCTGCCCGAGGGCATGCTGCTGCTGCTGCCCACG